>Ga0209474_10000439_pt1 | contig 45942 bp, 39 predicted proteins | sample GraSoiAngelo_145_FD_185902 | JGI IMG/M metagenome (GOLD analysis project Ga0209474, IMG submission 185902) | Grasslands soil microbial communities from the Angelo Coastal Reserve, California, USA - 14_1009_05_20cm (SPAdes) (version 2) | ecosystem: Environmental > Terrestrial > Soil > Grasslands...
CTAGAGAATGAAATTGTTGATCCTCGGTTTTGTGATTGTGATGTTTTTGGCGCCTGGCGCCATTGCGAGCGAGGAATCGATGCTGGTGCACGTGACCTGTTACTGGCGGAACGAAAAGTCCGGACACCGCGCCGCGTGGAGTGGAGCCCATCTACGCGCCGGAGATTGCGCTGTTGATCCGAGAAAAATTCCTTACGGCAGCACGATTATATTTCCCGATGTTGAAGGCGTGGCTGTCGATACCGGACCGTCAGTGGTGAGCCGCAAGTCGGCCCGCTGTAATGGCCGGTGCGCTGCGGAAAAGAACGCGCTGGTAATTGATCGATTCTTCGAAACGAGAGACGAAGCCCTAGCCTGGACGAAAGCGCATGGCCGATTTATGACCGTCCGTGTAGTCACGCCTGAGAGCACTGCCAAACGCAAAGCCGCTGACGCGAATCGGCCCGGCTCGTTGTAGCTACATGGATGGTGGCTTCGCCTGTGGAGCGATTTATGCCCCTTCGGGGCTTAAGATTTGGCGAAAACGCCCAGCAGCGGCCGATGGGAAGGTATCTTCGAGCGAAAATCGCTAACGAAACCGTCCTCAGTGCGGATCTCCACGTGACCGGCTGCCCGTTTGGCGTCATAAACCAACACCGAGCCGACTGGCGCCTGATACGGATCGGATACCGGGAGCTTCTTGAACCCGTAATTCTTCACTAACTCTTGACCGGCCTGTTTAGCTAGCGGTGTTTGCGGCCGGGATTTCACCACGCCCGCAGCAACGAGTGCTTCTTTCACAAACTGCCAGCACTTCTTAAGCGAATGGGCGTGGGCGCGTTCCTCAGCAATAGTGGCTGCCTGGCGCAGTTTTGGATCGATCTTCGAATCCGCGACAACCGGTTGCGTAATTTTTTTTGGATAATATTTGTCCACGACCTCCGCCGACTGCTTCTTCCCGGAAGCATCGGTATAAGCAAACTGTGGCTTCGGCGCCGAGAATCCGAGCGCAGATGCCGGGAAGGGACAAAACGCCGCGCATCCCAAAACGGTAAAGGTAAGAGAGAGAAGTTTTCGCATAAAGAGCGCGTCCTATCCGGCAGATCGGCCCGGCCCGCAACTGTTTTTTTTCAGAAAACGTAAAATTTTCCATTTGACATCTGCCGAACGCCCGAAAACCCTCAAAGCCGCTGTAGCCACGGCCCTGTGGGCCGTCTTACTGGCATGAAAAGCGGCGCCGAGGTGGATCGGCCGCAGGCCGGTGGCTACAGCGTCGAGACCAACTCCAGCATCCGCTGGCGCATCTTTGCGTCGGGAAGCCGCCCTACCCCCCCAGCCAAGTTATCTTCCATATGCTGCGGTTTGCTCGTTGCAGGTATCACGCAAGTGACCGCGGGATGGGCCACAATCCATTTCAGAAAGAACTGCGCCCACGATCGGCAATCGATTTCCGCAGCCCACGGGGGCAGTGGCTTCGCGGCGACCCGTCCAAACAAAGCGCCGGCGCCAAACGGGCGATTAATAATCACCGCCATGCGAAGCTCCTGGGCCAGCGGCAAGATGCGTTGAGCCGCTTGAGGCTCCATGAGCGAGTAGTTGATCTGGACAAAATCGGGTTTCTCGCGGCGCATGGTTCTTTCGACGTCGTAATGACCGCGCGCCTGTGAATGGGTGATGCCTGTGTAGCGAATGCGGCCGTCGGTTTTCCACTCACGAAGTGAAGACATCTGCGTTTCCACATCGGACAGATTGTGGACCTGCATGAGGTCAACCTTCCGCATTCGAACCATGGAACGCTGCATCATCGCGAGCCCGGCTTCTTTGCCTTTTGTCCAGACCTTGGTGGCTATAAAGAGCGAATCGAGCAAATGCAATTGTGCAGCCAGCTCGCCCACTACGCCCTCGGCGCGCCCGTACATCGGCGAAGAATCGACCACCCGTCCGCCGTGCTTGACCAGGAGCGAAAGCACTTCTCCCAGTTGCGGTCTGTTCGCTGGCGTAAGATCGACGTCAAACACGCTCCATGTTCCAAGCCCGATCACCGGCAACTTTTCGCCGGATGATGGAATAGTGCGTGTAATCATGATCGATGATTGGCTCGCGGCTCGGGCACCAATTGGCAAGAGTAATCCGGCGGTTGTTCCGCCGATCAGTTTCACAGCTTCGCGTCTTTTCATTTTCGATTAGAGATTCCTCGACTTCGCTCGGAATGACAAGAAAGGTTAGCGGGCTATATGAAAAAGACGCGCCGCCAATTTATCAAACTCTCCGCGGCCACTGGCAGCGCACTTGCCTTCGGAACGAGATCGACCACGCTGTTCGCAAAGAAATCCGTGAAACCTCTCCGCATTCTCATTCTTGGCGGCACAGGCTTCACTGGACCATACCAGGTGCGGTACGCGCTTAATCGCGGACACAAGGTCACGACGTTCAACCGCGGCAAAACGCATCCAGGCGAATTGCCGAATGAAGTCGAACAATTGATTGGCGATCGAGACGGCCAGTTGGACGCGCTGAAAAATCGACAATGGGACGTCGCGATCGACAACCCGACGACCCTTCCGGCGTGGGTGCGGGATGCGGCGCAAATTCTCAAAGGCAACGTCGAGCGCTACGTCTTCATCTCGACGATCTCCGTTTACGGCGAAGTAAAGAGCGGTCCGGACGAGGCCGCGCCCACAGAAAAATACGAAGGCGCCGATCCGTACAAGGAAACGCTCGAGGCAATGAAAGCGGGCGGTTACAAAACCTATGGTCCGCTCAAAGCGCTCTCCGAAAAAGAAGCCGAGAAATGGTTTGCCGGAAAAACGCTGATCATTCGCCCGGGGCTCATCGTCGGCCCGCGCGATGAGACCGATCGCTTCACTTACTGGCCTGTGCGGATCGATCGCGGTGGCGAAGTGCTCGCGCCAGGTTCACCCGGCGATCCGGTGCAGTTCATTGATGCCCGCGATCTCGCCGAATGGACGATCCGGATGGTCGAGGACACCGAGACGGGAATTTACAACGCGACTGGGCCAGCCAAACCCCTGGGCATCGGCGGGATGCTTGACGGAATTAAGGGCGCTCTGAAGTCGGACGCGAAGTTTACTTGGGTAGACGAGGAATTTTTGACTGAGCAGAAAGTGCAGCCCTGGTCGGATATGCCGGTGTGGACTGGGAAAGATGACGCGGTTGCGCGAACGAACATTAGTCGCGCGTTGAGTAAGGGCCTGACGTTTCGACCGCTCGACGTCACCGCACGTGATACGCTCGCGTGGTTCAAGTTACTTCCGCAAGAGCGCCAATCGCATTCGAAAGCTGGTCTAACGCCGGAGCGTGAAGCGGAAGTCTTGAATATATGGAAGAAGACGTAGCCGCGTCGCTGTGCGACGCGGTCCGAGCCGGACTGGCATTTTCGCGGCCGCGGCTACAACAATGAAAAAATTCTTTGGCAAGATCGTTGACGTAAGGCCCGAAGAGATCCGGGTCCGGGCGCTCTGGCTCGCCTTCATTTTCTTCTTTGTCGTCCTTGCCGGCTATTATGTGATCCGGCCAGTTCGCGACAACATTGGCGCCAGTTATTCGGAAAATCTGTGGTGGATGTTTACGGTGGTACTGCTCACGATGCTCGTCGCCAACGCGCTCTTTTCCGCCATTGTCGCCCGCATGTCGCGGAGACGATTCATTCCGATCGCTTACCGCTTCTTTATCTCAAATCTCATCATTTTCTTCGTGCTAATGCAGTTCGCCCCGCCCGGAAAGCGGCCATGGATCGATATATGTTTTTTTGTCTGGGTCAGCGTCTTCAATCTTTTCGCCACCGCGGTGTTTTGGGGCTTTATGACCGACCTGTTCACGAATGAGCAGGGAAAACGTCTCTTTGGCTTTATCGCTGTCGGCGGTTCGCTCGGAGGAATCCTTGGACCAATTATCACTGCGTCGCTCGTGCACCGCGTGAGCACAGGCGTGTTGCTATTGATTTGTGCTGCGATGCTCGAGATCGCCGCGCAAAGTGTGCGTTTTTTTCCTGCAGAATTCCGAAGTGGCGATTCAAAATCACGAGATGACACCGCCGAGAAACCAATCGGCGGCAGATTTTGGGACGGCGTCACCCACATTTGCCGCTCGCCTTATCTTTTCGGGCTGTTCGTTTTTATCTTGCTCTACACGCTCACGTCGACCTGGGCCTACTTCCAGCAATCTGAACTTACCAAGATGGGCTTTGTCGATCGGGCCGCGCGGACGACGTTTTTCGCGAAGCTCGACCTTTCAGTTAACACGCTGACTTTGTTGCTGCAGATATTTGTGACTGGCCGGCTGATGAAATTCCTCGGCGTTACCGTCACTCTGCTCTTCATGCCTATGCTCAGTCTATTTGGCTTCGCCGCGATGGGGCTGATGCCGGTGCTCACAGTGCTCGCAGTGTTTCAAGTCGCGCGTCGCGCGAGCACCTTCGCGTTCATGCGGCCCGCGCGCGAAGTGCTGTTTACGGTCTTGCGTCGGGAGGACAAATACAAAGCGAAGAGTTTCATCGACACGTTCGGTTATCGTTGCGGCGATCAATTCGGAGCGTGGTCTTACGGTGGCATGCAGGCGCTTGGTCTCAGCTTGAGCACGATTAGTTATATTGCAGTGCCGGTCGTCGGTGCTTGGTGTGTGCTCGGTGTTTGGCTGGGTCGCAAACAACGGATTTTCGCAGAAGCAAAAAGCGATCGCTCCGTCTCGGTGGACGATATCGCTGCACCCGAACCCGCGTAATTGGCAATGCCCAAAACCGATTGCGCTTGCCCTTGTCCGAGATAAGTAAAAGTGAGGCAGACAATCCTGTCTGCCAGAGAATTGCAGGCAGGATTGCCTGCATCACGTCAGCAAACAAAGGAGGCAAAACAATGGCAACACGAACTGGATCGGCGGTGTGGGAAGGCACACTGAAACAAGGCAAAGGAATTATGAAACTCGGCAGCGGCGCGTTTGAAGGGCCGTACTCGTTTTCATCGCGCTTTGAAGAAGCTAAGGGAACAAATCCTGAAGAGCTAATCGGCGCGGCTGAGGCGGGCTGCTATTCAATGGCGCTTTCTGCGAATTTGGAAAAAGCGGGACATCCTGCGAAACGAATCAGCACGACCGCGACGGTGAAGCTTGAGATGGTCGGCGGCGGTCCAAAGATTACGACCATCGATTTGAAAACCGAGGCTGACGTCCCCGGAATCGACGAAGCGAAATTTCGCGAGCAAGCCGAGCTCACAAAAAAGACTTGTCCGGTATCAGTCGCCCTCGCCGGCGCGCAGATTAATCTCGATGCGAAATTAATCCGGTAGGCGGGTCTATTTCGCCAGCTCGTAGAGATATTCGACGAACGACATCACTGCGCCATCGAATCCCTGTATTTTCGGGTTCGCGGATTCAATGACGTAATATTCATCCGGCGCGTGCGCGCCGCTGCCATGACCGAGACCGAAATGCCCGGCAGGAAGTTTCACCGGTTCGCCCGTGAACACGTAGCCGGGGTACGAACCGGCGTTGCGCGGCCAGAGCCGTGGATCGATTTCGGATTTTTTGTAAGTCGCGGCCTGCGCCTTGATGAGTGCGGAATCGGCCAATGTGCTCGTCGGATCGTAACCGCCGGTCATGTTTACTTCGATGTCGCCGAACCCGTGCTTCGCCAGATGCGCCTTCAACGCGGCGAGCGCGTCCGCTGCTTTCATGTCAGGCACCAGACGCATGTCAATCTTCGCCACGGCGCGGTGCGGCAGAATGGTCTTGCCACCGGCACCGGTGTAACCGCCGACTAAACCTTCGATGTTCACTGTCGGCTGCGATTCGAGTCGCTCGTTAGCCTGCTCCCATGGCAGATCGTTGATCCAATGCTGCACCGAAAATAATTTCTTCGCCTGCGCTTCGCTCCGCACCTTCGAGACATCAGCGATCATCGTTTTCTCCTCCGCGCTCAATGGCCGCGGCTTCGGATAATTGTCGATCTTGATTTCGTTGCCGTCGTCAGACACAAGCGTGTTGAGCGCTTTGACCAGGTGCCATGCCGGGCTGTCCACCATCGCTTTTAGCGAAGAATGAATGTCTTTGGCCGGGCCGCGTCCCCATTTTTCGCCACTCGACACCAGCTCGAGTTCGACGACGCCCTTTGCGCCGAGGCTCACAGTGACCACTCCATCCAAATCCTGGGACGCAGAGGGCATGAAGACGCCGATGCATTTCTTCAGCGCTTCCAACACTTCGGGTCGCCTCACGAGTTGTGGGATGTGCGGGGAACCGATCTCTTCTTCGCCTTCGGCAACCATTACCAGGTTTACCGGCATCTTCTTGCCCGCGCCTTGAATGGCATGCAACGCCGCCAGGAACGCCGCTTCCGGTCCCTTTTGATTAACCGCGCCGCGGCCGACGATCACCTTGCCCAGCGGCGGTTTGTCCACAATTCGCGCCTCAGTCGGCGGCGACGTCCACTCTGCTGGATCGAACTGCTTCACGTCATACATGAAGTAGAGCCCAACCGTTTTCGGCGCGCCGGCATCGAGCGTCGCGAACACGCCCGGTTTGCCATCAGTGTTTAGGACTGTTGCCTGTTGAAATCCCGCGTCGCGCGCAAGTTTTGCCATGTACTCCGCGCCTTCCGGATATCCGCGGTCCTCCGCCGCGATCGATACCTGCGCGATCCAGTCCTGCAACCGCTTCACCGCCTCGTCATGGCGTTTAGTAACTTCGGCCTTGATGTCGGCGTGGTCAGTCTCAGCTGAGGATGCATTTTGAATCGCGGCAACAAGTGCAGTCGCAGCCAGCGCGCAAATGAAATGGCAAGATGTTTTCATGGATATTACTTCTGCCTCTTCATAGGACTCCGGCAAGCATTAATCGGCCGGTGGAGCTGCTCTTTATTGCAATTGGGTAGTTGGACAGTATCCTGTCCATGATATGAAGTCGATCACCTACACGGAGGCCCGAGAGAATCTTGCGAATACTATGAACCGCGTTTGTGAAGACAACGCCCCGGTCATTATCACGCGCAACCGCGATCAGGCTGTGGTCATGCTCTCGCTCGCTGAATATGAATCGCTCGAGGAGACCGCTCACCTGTTGCGGTCTCCGGAGAATGCAAAGCGACTCCTGCGCTCCATCGACCAACTCGAACGCGGAAAAGGTGTCCGAAAGAAGTTGAAGCTGAACACGTGAATCCCGTCTTCTCAGATGATGCCTGGGAGGAGTATCTCTACTGGCAGGAGACAGATCCGCAGACGCTGAAGCGCATTCACCAAATCATCAAGGAGATCATGCGCGATCCATATCGCGGAATCGGGAAACCTGAGCCGTTAAAGCACGCGGCGCAGGGATATTGGTCTCGCCGGATCACAGGCGAACACCGGATTGTTTATCGCGTTTCCGGGGACGACGTGCGGATCGCGCAGTTGCGTCACCATTATCGACGCTAAAGCGCCAGGCTCTCTTGCTTTGGTGCGGATGCCACCGCAGTGAGCCCGCTGAACTTCTTCACGAGGTCAGCCAGCTTGGCGACGTAGTAATCAACATTTTCGTCGCGGTTTTCGGGATCGAATTCGCTGGCGGGTTTGGCAGCTTCGTACGCGGGAACTTTTTTTGGCGTGGCTTTGATGTAGTAACTGATCTGGTCGCCGGGTTTGTAATTTCGAACACTGGTCAACGCGAGCTCGTACGCAGCGGCGCGGTTCCGTGCGGAGCCGCCGATCTTGGCGCGATATTTGTCGAGTGAATCCTGGAGCGTGTCGGTCTTCATCAGCATGTCGATCTTCCATTCACGGTTCCGGATTTTTTGTTCGAATTCATTCCGCAGATCGCCAACTGCCTCGGGTTTTCCCTGCATGATGAGCTTGATCATCTCTTCGAGAAACACGCGCTGGAATTTTTCGAGTCCGCGCGACTTGAGCGCGCCACCTTTGATGATGACGTCGCCGTCTTTTGTGAGCAACGCGTAATTCTTCGCTTTATAGCTGAACATGGAGTCGAATTGCTCGTCGATTTCGACGTCGATGCCGGCCGGCAATTCTTTTGCCAGGCCTCGTTGTAGTTCCTCGATCTCGCTCGCTGTAGAGGCAGCCGTGTCGGCTGCATCGCTTTTGGACCTTGCAGGCGACACGCCTGCCTCTACAGAAGAAGCGGAAGACGGCGGCACGAAATAAATTCCGTCGGTATCGACCTCGATGACCTGCGCGCCGTGGGCATTAAGCCAGTCGATCATCTTCTTCAGTAAATCGCGACCAATCTGGGTTACCCGCGCGGCGGCATCGAAATCGGCGAAATGTCCCTGCGCAAACCCGAGGTAACCATAGAAACTGTTAAGCAAAATCTTGAAGGTGTTTTGAAGCGCCTGGAGATGGTGCTGTTTGGCGGGATCTTGCTCCGCCCGCATTTCCGCCTTCGCTTCGAGTCGAAAGGTGCGGACATCAGTCAGCAGAAGCCTGAAAATTTGCAGTTGATCTGTTGTGGGGAAGCACTCGAATTGCAACATCACCGACGGATAAAGCGAAGCGATGTCGCAATGCCAGACGTCGCGCGCCACGCCGGTGAAGAAGATGTCGGTGTAACCGCCTTCGAACGGGCGCGGCATCGGCAGCTCGGGAATGGAATGGCGTTGCCGAAAATATTCGCGCAGTAAAAGTGCATTGATGCGCGTGGCGTTGCCGCGCACAATCACGTCCTGGTAATTGTAAGGAAACATTTGCGCCTGGATGAAATAGCTCGAGCTGAGCAGGTCCGATAACGCGCGCGTTTCCCGTACGCCACATAACGCGCGTCGCCGGAACGCTTCTGAATTCTCCAGATACGCGCGCTCCAGTTCTTTGCCCGTAAGCGCCGAGACTTGTTCGTTGTCGCAGAGATCGAAATGCCGCGCGACATCCGTCCGTTCGAAACCAGCAAGAGAACGCATCCCGACATCGTAGAATTGCGCGAGCAAAAACGTATCAACGAAATGCCTGCCATCGATTGTGAACTTCGGATAATCGATGGTCTTCTCCGCGATTTGGAGCCGCGATGGCCGCGATCGGAGAAAGCCGCCGCTACGTCCCCAATCGAGCTTGGTTTTCATTTTTTTCGCGCGGGCAACGAGCAGCGGCAGATGAACCCGAAACAAATCATGACCTTCGATCACATCCGGATCGCGCTCTTTGATGAGCGCAGTGAGTCGCCTAAGCGCGTTTCGTTCGGATTCCTCGACGTTTTTTGGATCGATAACGATCAATTCTTCCCAGCCGGTGTTGTCCGAGATTGCAATGCTCATGACGTGATCGTTGTCGCCTTCAAACGACAACACTTCGAGCTGCATTCGTTTCAATTCTTCAAACGGCAGATCCTTGAACAATGTGCGGCCCGTGGCCGTGAGATAATGCTGCACTGGGTCCGTGAACGCGAAGAAGTCGCGCCCGGCATTCTTCAGTCCGTTACGCAACGCGATTAGTTCCTTCCAACTATCGACGGTGATCAGCAAGCCATACTTGAGATCGCCGCGAAGTTTCTCGGTTTCAATGCCGAGATCGACAACGTCGCTGTCCGCCCAGACAAAGAGATGGAACGGCTCGACGTCGGCGATGGTCGATCCATCTTTTTCGCGGCGATAAACGCGCACCGTTCCCGTTTCGCCAAGTTCAATGGCAACGATGCGAGGAGTGGGGTCAGCGCCAAAAAGCAGCGTGTTTTTCTCGAATTCCATTGGTCGTCCAACTTTCTGTCATTTCGAGCGAAGTCGAGAAATCTCTTACTGTGATTGCACGGAACAAAAATTGAGAGATGCTTCGACTTCGCTCAGCATGACAAACATGAAGCTTTTACGTTTCGTAATCCTGTCGTTGTCGGTCTTGACCAGCGTTTCCGTTTTTGCCGAGCAAACGCCGCAATCACTCGCCGATGCGGAACTGCCGTCGCTAGTACCGATTTATAAAGACTTCCACACGCATCCCGAGCTCTCCGGGCACGAGGAACGTTCGGCTGGAATCGTGGCTAACGAACTGAAAGCCGCCGGTTGCGACGTGACCGAGCGCGTCGGCAAATACGACAAGCCCGGCCTGACCTGTTTCGGTGTTGTCGGTGTGATGAAGAATGGCGCCGGCCCGACTGTGCTGGTTCGCAGCGATTTGGATGCGTTGCCGGTACACGAAGAGACCGGCCTTACCTACGCGAGCACCGTCACGACGAAAAACGACGAGGGCAAAGAAGTATCAGTCGCGCACGCGTGCGGGCACGACATTCACACGTCCACGCTCATCGGGACGGCACGCGCGCTTGGAAAGCTGAAGGACAAATGGCACGGCACAATCATTTTCATCGGCCAGCCGGCAGAGGAGGCCATCGGGGGCGCGCGTGCGATGTTGAAAGACGGCCTCTACACACGCTGGCCAAAGCCCGATTACGCATTGGCGTTGCACGACGACGCTGAGATTGCGACGGGCCAGATCGGCCTCACCGAGGGCTACGCTTTTGCCAACGTCGATTCAGTAGATGTCATTGTGCATGGGATTGGGGGGCACGGCGCGCATCCGCACAAGACGAAGGACCCGATTGTGCTCTCTGCGCAGATCATCAATGCCTGGCAAACGATCGCCTCGCGCGAGAATAATCCCATCGATCCCGTCGTAGTCACGGTTGGTTCGATTCACGGAGGCGCCAAGCACAACATCATCCCCGACGAAGTGAAGATGCAGTTAACGGTGCGCACTTATAAAAAGGAAGTGCGCGAAAAGGTGCTCGCCGCGATCGAGCGGATCGCCAAGGATTGCGCAACCGCCTTCGGTCTTCCGACAGACAAATTGCCCGAGGTCCATGTGCTTCAGGCGGAATTCGACCCTGCCACATACAACAATCCGGATCTGACCAAACGTGTGGCCGCCGCGCTGAAAACGGCGCTAGGCAACGACAATGTTGTGACGAAAGATCCAAGCATGGGCGCTGAAGATTTTTCCGAATACAGTTTGCCCGATCACTCGATCCCGGCGCTCATGTTCACGGTCGGCGCAGTCGATCCCGCAAAGGTGGCCGAGTCGAAGAAAACCGGCGTATCGCTGCCGAGTCTGCATTCCAGCAAGTTCGCGCCCGTTCCCGAGCCGACCATTCGCACAGGCATTGTCGGAATGACTACGGCGGTGCTGGAGCTGATGAAGAAATAACTGAGTCCAGTCATTCCGAGCGAAGTCGAGGAATCGCGTCGCGACACCTTTCGGCACCTCCACGGGTCCCTCGACTCCGCTTCGGTCCCACTTGGGAGGACCTAGCGGTCACTTCACCTTAATGTTCTTGCGCAAATAAGTCGGGACGTCGAGATCTTCGCCTTCGACGATGGTTGGCTCGCTTTTTTCAAACCGGCCGCGCGTGACCGGCTCAAATTGTAAAACTTCCTGTTTCGCCTGCGCAGATTTTTCGGCAGGTACTTTTTCTTCCTTGTGCGTGACCGTTTTCTTCTGCGGCGTAACTGCCAGTGGCTCTGGTTCACTTGGCACGAATGCAGGCGCCGGTATCGCTTCCGCAGCCGCCACCGGTTCTTCAAACGGAATGCTTTCCTCTGAACGCGTAGGTTCCATCGCAGCTGGTTCTGATTCGAAATGAATCTGCGGCGCGGGATGTTCGTAATGCTCCTGGGTTGGCGGATGCGCGGACGCGCTGCTCAACGTCGCCGAGTGAGTTGATTGCGAAATCAAATCCTCTTCCGCAGCGAGCGAGCTGATGATGGTCACGGTCAACCGGTCTCCCAACCGTCCGTCCACAGCGGCGCCAAACAGAATTTGTGTTTGCTCGCTAACGTGACGGCCGAGTTCCTGCATGAGGATTTCGACTTCAGAAAGCGTGAGCCCGACCCCGCCGGCCACCTGCACAAGCACGTGTGTGGCGTCAGCCAGCATCCGGCCACGATCCATCAGCGGATTTTTGAGCGCCTGCGTGAGAGCGTCATGCGCGCGATTGTCCGAATCGGCTTCGCCGTAGCCAAACAAGCAACGGCCGTTGTGAGCGCGCAATGCCGCGAGCAAATCATCGAAGCCGATGCGAATGAGTCCAGGCCGCTGGATCAGGTTCACAATCGACCGAACACTCTGGCTGATCGTGATATCGGCCGTTGCGAAGGCTTGATGGATTCCAGCGTGTGGCGCGATCATGTCGCCCATTCGATCGTTTTCGAAGCAAATCACTGAGTGCGCAACCTCGTTGAGCCGAGCGAGGGCCTCTCGCGCCTGCGCGTTGCGCCGTTTGCCCTCAAATGTGAACGGAAGAGTCACGAAAGCGATCACAAGCGCGCCGGCTTCACGCGCCAGTTGCGCGACGTAGGGCGCTGCGCCTGAACCGGTGCCTCCACCGAGCCCTGCACAAATGAAAATCATATTTGCGTCCGACAGCGCTTCGCGAATTTCGTCGCTCGATTCTACAGCCGCTTGATACCCGAGCTCCGGGTCGCCACCAGCACCCAAACCGCGCGTCACAGTGCGGCCAAGCTGCACTTTGTGCGGCGCCACGGAACTCGTGAGTGATTGCACGTCGGTATTGATTGCAACGACGCCGGCTTTCTCGAGGCCGTCGAGCACCACTCGATCGAGCGCGTTTAAACCCGCGCCACCAACGCTCACAACTTTTACCGGAATAGATTCCGCCAGGCGGCCCGGGAGACTGTAATTTTTGCTGAGTTGAATCATATCAATCACTTATCTTTCATCGAATTCCGCTGAAAAATTTTCCGAAAAGTCGGCCAAAGCTCCTCCCGCGCGGACGATCGGCACCCATTACTTGTGCGAACTTGACCAGGCCGATGGCCGTCGAGAACTGAGGATCTTCCACTGCGGACGTTACACCCCATGTGGTCTGCGCGTGCGCCAGGTGCGCAGGCATTTCGAAAATTTGTTCTGCCAAATGGTCGATACCATTAAGAAGGCTACAACCGCCGGTAATGAAAATGCCGGCTCCGAGATAGTTGAGATACGGCTGGTCTTCGAGCCTGCGTTTGAGCAGCTCAACGCCTTCGCGCATACGCAGGTGAATGATCGTGTTCAGGGTTTCCCTATCGATCTCTTTTCCGGCGAACCCTGAATCGTCCTTTAATAAGATCATTTCGCCAGGCAAACAATTGCCGAGGACGCAACTGCCCTCTTCAATTTTTAATTTCTCCGCGCGCGCCATCGGGATGCGCAGGCCCATGGAGATATCGTTGGTGATGTGGTCGCCGCCGACGGCAAGACAACCGCTCTGTTTCACCGCCCCGTCGGCGTACAACACGTAATCGGTCGTTCCTCCGCCAATATCGATTACCAGCGCGCCAAGGTCTTTTTGATGCTGGGTGAGCACCACCTGCGCAGAAGCGAGCCCGCCAAAAACAACGTCCTCCACATCCAGCGGAAGCTCTTTCACGCAGCGAATGGTATTTTGAATGCGCGTGCGCACGCCGTGGATGATATGAAAATCGGCCTCTAATTTTTGGCCCAGCATCCCGATCGGGTTCAGCACGCCGTTCTGTCCACCGACATGATAATGTTGAATGATGGAATGCAGGAAGGCGTTCTGCGCCGGAATGCTCACCTCGCGCGCATTAATTTTCACGTCCTCAATATCCTGCTCATCAATTTCATCGCGATCTTCGGCCAGCATGACGCATCCACGGTTATTAAAACTTTGCAGATGCGACCCGGCCACAGACACGTAAACGCTGCGGATCATCACATCGCTTTTTTGTTCGGCATCGACCACAGCTTCGTGCACACATTTCATCGCGGTTTCAAAATCAACAATTTCCCCCTTGCGCACGCCGCGTGACGGCGTCTGGCCGACACCGAGAATTTTGAGAGTGCCATCGGTGCGGCTTTCCCCCACGACCACGCAAATTTTGGAGGTGCCAATCTCAAGTCCGACCATCAAATTATTGCTCGCCATCGTTGTTAACCCGTTTTCTTTTGGCGGCCAGGAATTGCCTTGGGAGGAGACCTCGAATCAGTGCGCGTCTTAGGCATCGACGATGGAGCCTTTTGCTGCGCGTGCACAGGGATTGCCTTCATGATGCGCGGCTCCACAGCGGGTTCGATCGTATCATTGATGACCGCTGCCGGTCGCTCGGCGAAAGTGACGGGGATATTCCGCTGCACGAGCAGGTTTACAGTCCCGAGTTCCTGCTTCGAGTCATCACAATAAGTAAGAAAATGTTCCAGCCGCCCCAACTGGGTTTCTAGATCATTGAACCCGAACGTCACGCGCGCGTGATTCTTGTCCGTCACCAGCAGGCAATAACCTTTCGAGACATCGATCTCGCGAATTTGAAAGCGCATTTGCAAAGAGCTGCGCGTGCTCAGACGTACCAGCTCCAGCGCTGTCTTTGCCTGGGACGATTCGACGATTTTGCCGGCCTCGAGCGCTTCGCTCGAGCATCCCAAAATGAGCGGCAATCCCAGATATTCTGGCAACAGCTTCTTTTGCTTCATCAAAACGCCACGCGCGTCCACCAAAAAAGCAGCATCTGACGCAAAAGGATCGGAAATTTCCTTTTCACTCGTGATCCAGGCGACTGGTTTTCGTTCGATCACGCGAATATCGATTTCGCCCGGCAACTTTCGCACCACCTCAACTTCGTCAGTCTGCGGAAGCTGCTGTATGGAATCGTGAACGCCCGCCAGGTTTACCCTGAAAATGTTTTCGCCTTCACGCAAATCGGTTGCTTTCAAAACCTGCTCACGCTGCAGGGTGCCGTCAGTCTGCAGTTCGATCGTCTTGAGTTGATAATCTGGATTCTCGAAGAAGAGGCGTCTTGCAGCTTCGCGCGCTCCTGCGTAAACGGCACCCAGTAACGCCGCAACCAGGATTACTCTGGAGAGCACGCCCATGGCTCTTCGAACGCGATGCGCCGTCGCTCTGCGGGAACGAACCTTCACGTCGAGCAGATGCTGCTGACGCCGTTGGCGCACATTGGACACTCGCCGATTGCGCGACCGGGAACTTTTTTGGCCAAAGCTCATCTCCGGCTTCCTTCCGTTCTGGCGCGGGAAAGCGCAATAATGCGGACGCAAAGATCGACGTAGCTGATCCCCGCCGCGGCTGCTGCCTCGGGCAACAGGCTGGCCTCGGTCATTCCTGGAATGTTGTTGATCTCCAGAATGAATGGCTGCCCGTTCTCGGACAAAATCGCATCCACCCGCGCGTACACCTGCAGGCCCGCTGCGCGAAATGCGCGGAGCGCCAGTTCCTGAATCTCCTTTGTTTTTGCGGCGTCGATCTTTGCCGGGCAGACGTGCTCTGCTCCACCGCCCGCCTGAGGATTGAGAAACGGATACTTGTTGTTGAAATCGTAAAAGCCGCCCTTGGGAATTATTTCGAGGATGGGCAAGGCTTGGTCACCGAGGATACCTATCGTCAATTCCCGACCGGACACAAATTTTTCTATCAACAATTCGCGTCCGTACTTTGCGGCTTCACCGATGGCGGAGTCGATTTCGTCCTCACTCTTCACGATCACGACGCCCACGGTCGATCCCTGGCGTGGTGCCTTGACGACGATGGGCAATGGAAACGTTGGGCGCTGCCCGGGATGAATTACTTCCCAAGGAGGAGTCGTGACTCCATGCTCCTGAAATTTTTCTTTTGTTCGAATTTTGTCGAAAGCGGTCTCGCTTCCTTTTATTCCCTCACCCGTATAAGTGATGCCGCGGCTCTCCAGGATTCTCTGGAGCTGGCCATCTTCGCCGAAGGTTCCGTGAATGGTCAGGAAGGCAAGCTCGACATCGCTCGGTAATTCGAAGTCCTTGTCTCGGACATCGATGTCCACCACCTCCGCACCTAACGAGCGAAGCGCCTTCGATACCCCTCGGCCGGTCGCAAGCGAAACTTCGCGCTCGGAGCCGGGGCCTCCCATGAGAACGGCAATCTTCTTCGGCACATCCTCGTATCCTTTCATTCTGGTTCCCCCACAATTTCCACTTCGGTCTCCAACTCGATCCCCCGTTTTGCCCGCGCCGCATTTTGGATCTTGCCGATCAACTGAAGCATATCCGCCGCGGTTGCGCCGCCATCGTTCACGATGAAATTGCCGTGCACTTCCGACACGCGCGCATTTCCGACCCGCGAATTCTTCAGCCCCAATTCATCCACCAGTTTTCCCGCTGGAATGCTGTTGGGGTTCTTAAAAATGCACCCTGCGCTCTTGGCGATTGGCTGTGTAGTCCGTCGTTTATCCTGCGATTCCCTCAAACGACTATCGATCTCTGCACGCGTTGCTGGCTGGGCACGGAACGTCGCTGAAATCGCAAAATTATTTTCCAGCAATGGGAACCGACGGTAAAATACGTCCAGTTCATCTCGATTTTTCACGTGCGGATTGCCTTCCGCGTCGAGATAACGAATTCGGGTCACGCTTTCGAACGTTTGCGCGCCCATCGCGCCGGCGTTCATGCGCAACGCGCCACCGACTACACCTGGAATTCCCTCCATCCACTCGAGTCCGCCGAGATTTGCTGCGCGCGCCGCGTAAGCAACTTCCCTCAACTTTACGCCTGCGCCTGCAGTGATTTCGGAGCCGTTGACCTCGATTTTATCGAAGTCGCCGCCGCGCGGATGAACCACTACACCGCGGATTCCACCGTCGCGGACAAGAAGATTCGATCCACGACCCATTGCGAAAAGCGGCAGGTGTTCATCCCGACAAAATCGAATCAAATCCGAAAACGCCTTTTCATTCCGCGGCTCGACCCAGAATTGCGCCGGGCCGCCTACGCGCAGGGTGGTATGTTTCGAGAGTGGCTCGTAAAGGCGGATGTCCCCTTCTTGGCCGACGATCGCCTTTAACTTTTCGGCAATCACCAGATCCGCCGCCAAGATCGACAATTGTTCGTGAATATTGCCAGCACCGAGACTCAACACGAGATCGCCGACATTGAGTGCGTTTCCCAGATCCCAATGCGCGCGCTCGAATCGAAGCTGGTAGCTCGCAGCGCCATGGCCGTGTTTCACGATTTCATCGACAATCGTCTGCCCGCTGATTCCGGGAACCGGCGGTTCGCTCGCAGGATAAACATCCGTCACCACCACGCGATCGGCCTCATCGAATGCGCGGCCAAACTCCTTGCGTAGCGCTTTCGTGCGCGAATAGCGATGAGGTTGAAACATGGCCAGGACCCGTCTGCGACCAGTGGCTCGCGCAGTTTTCAGTGTAGCGCGAATTTCCGTGGGATGATGCGCGTAATCGTCCACGAGCAAAAAACGATCGCTCTCATACTTGATCTCAAACCGACGCCGCGCGTGCTCGAATTTACGAAGAGAAGCTGCAATTTTTTCAAATGGAATTCCAAGCTCAGAAGCGAGTGCGATCACGCCAAGGGCATTGTGCACGTTGTGTTCGCCGGGAACGTTCAGGGCTGCTTGGCCGAGTGTTTGGCCGCGCTGACAAATGCAAAAAAACGAGCCGAAGTCCCGCAGCTCGACATTGATGCCGCGATAATGGGCGTTCTCAGAAAATCCGTAGGAGACAGTGCGTTTGCGTTTCCCACACAATCGAGCGGTGTTCGGATCGTCAATGTTGTAGAAAACTGTTCCGCTCGTTTGCTCGATGAGTTGCCCAAACACTTTTTCAATCGCAGCCAGGTCGGCATAAAAATCCAGATGCTCTTCCTCGATGTTCAGAATGAGGGAGTGCTCGGGATGGAAGCAGCGCAGGGTGCCGTCGCTTTCGTCTCCTTCAGCAACAAAATATTCGCCGCGCCAATCCCAGTGTGCATTGGTTCCGAGAATTGGAATTTCGGCGCCGACGTAATGCGACGGATGGAGTCCGCCTTCGCGCAACACGTGTGCCGTCATTGCTGAGGTTGTCGTTTTGCCGTGCATTCCGGCGATAACAATCCCGCGCTTTGCACGCATGATTGCAGCCAGGGCTTCCGCGCGACGCAGGACTGGCTGACCAGATTCGCGGGCCGCTACTAGAATCGGATTGTCGCCTTTGATTGCGGAGGAAAAAACGACAAGATCGGCGGCGTCCGCGTGCTGCGGCCGATGCTGCTTGTGAAATCGTAGCCCAAGCCGCTGCAATCGCTCCGTCTCGGTACTGGTAACCTTATCAGAGCCGCTCACTGCATGTCCGAGCTCAATCAAAAGCCCAGCGAGGCCGCTCATGCCGCTTCCGGCCACACCAACAAGGTGGATCCGATGCTGCTCACGAGTGAGGAAGCCTTGCAGGTCAAGCACTGGAGCGTGATCGGCAGACGCGCTGCGTTCTTCAGAAGCGAGCTTCATGAGTCGTGTATTTTTCCATCGTTGTAGCCACGCGGCCAGCCGCGTCTTTGGGTGCCAGAAGCGAGCAATTCGCAGCCATTTGTTGAAGCAGTTGCGAATCCTGGATCAATTCGCGGATTTTGCGTGCGAGCAATTCACCGGAGACCTCTGACTCCTTGAGGAGAATCGCTGCCTGCGCGTGAGCATAAATTTCTGCGTTACGCGTTTGATGATCGTTGGTGGCGTAGGGAAATGGAATCAAGATGCCGGGCAACGAAAAAGCGGCGAATTCGGCCAGACTGGCCGCGCCGGCTCGCGCGACAACGAGATCGGCTGCGCTGTAAACTTCTTCCATCCGATGATGAAAAGCGGCGGTGTAAGCAGGGACATTTTCTCGGCGATAGTTGTCCGCAACGAGGCGTTCATCCCGCGCGCCGGACAGGTGGATCACTTGCAACGGCGCACCTTGCAAGAATGGCAGCGATTTGATCAGCGCCTGATTGATTCCGCTCGCACCCTGGCTCCCTCCCATCACGAGCAACGTCGGGAGATCTTCGTGCAGCTCAAGCTTTTGGCGCGCAACCTTCCGGTCCAAACGCACCAGTTCGGTCCGGACCGGCGTGCCGGTGACTTCGGTGTGCGTTTTTGGAAAAAAGGGCGCGCACTCCCTGAAGCCTAGCATGACCGTATTCACTATCCGTGCAGTCAATCGGTTCGCCTTTCCGGGAATGGCGTTTGATTCGTGGATGAACGTGGCAATGCCGCGTATCCGCCCGGCCAACACCGGCGCAGTAGAAGTGAACCCGCCCATGCCGAGGACCACCTGAGGCTTGAATTTACGGTAAAGAGACCGGCAAAGTGACAAACTTTCATAAAAGCGGTGAATGAATCCAAAGAACGCCGGGGAAAACGCCGAGGGCAGCCCTACCGTGGGTAATTTTTCTACTCGGAAATTTGTGCGGCCCGAGAGAGCCAGAGCGTCAATATCCTTTTCGGAAATTAACAGCATCACTTCGTGACCGCGGTCGCGCAGCACTTCCGCCACGGCGATGCCGGGGAAAAGATGCCCGCCAGTTCCTCCGCATGCGATCACTGCATTCATGAAGGTCGGTTTTTGATTTTTGGTTGTTGCCTAAGGCGCATGGAATTCATCCGTCGCATCTAGATCTGCAGTGTTACTCTCGAATGCATCGTAGCGTGTCTCTTATGCGGCGGTTCTAGAATGCCCTGCCGATAGATGTTCAGCAACAAACCGATGCCGAACATGCACGCGACCAGATTCGAACCGCCGTAGCTGATAAAAGGCAGCGGCAACCCCTTATTCGGCAGCAGCGACGTCGTCACGCCGATGTTGACCGCAGCCTGGAGCGCGAGAAGCGATACAACGCCGCAACCGAGGAGCAGGCCGAAACGATCCTTGGCATGCAGCGCAATCATGATGCCGCAAACAATTATCATCACGAATAAAAAAACCACGAGAAGGCTGAACCGCAGCCCCAGCTCTTCACCGATGATCGGAAAAATAAAATCGGTGTGTGCGTAAGGCAGATATAGCATCTTCTGGCGCCCGTTGCCCAGGCCAAGCCCTTCCATTCCGCCGCTGCCCCAGGCGATCAACGCCTGCATCTGCTGCAACCCAGCGTCTTCTTTGAAATGCTCCGGGTGAAGAAAAGCAGAGAGCCGCCCCATTCGTTCGGAGATTTGTGTAGCGATAACGAGAAGAGCGCTCAGGACGGCGAACGAGACAGCGCCGAGCCATAGAGGATTAGCGCCGGCAACGAACATTACGACGAACGTCGTTGTACCGATCAAAGCGGTCGTGCCCAGATCGACTTCGCCCAGCACGAGCCCAGCCGGGAGGCTGATGATCGCAAGTGGAAGAATCAGTCCAAAAAGCACATTGCCGTGCGGTTTTTCATATCGCGCGAACCAGGCAGCGAGAAAAAAGATTGCAGCCAACTTCCCCAGTTCCGATGGTTGGAAAGTGGCCGGACCCAAGCCGACCCAGCGGCGCGATCCGTTGAGGCGCATTCCGATGTGCGGAACATAGCAAAGCGCCAGAGCCGCAAGTGCCAACGCGAACCAAAGCCACCATGTCCGCTGCCAGAAGTGATAGTCCACCAGGGCCGCAAAGATGCAGACTACAAGCCCAATCCCAACCCAAACGGCCTGCCGTTTAATGAAGAAATAGACGTCTCCGTGACTGTCGTGCGCAAAGGCACTCGTGCTAAAAAGCATGACAATGCCAATGACGAGCAGTGCCAGCACTGCAAGGAAAAGGATATAGGCGCTCTTACGATGCATGGTTCGATGTGACACAGACTGTCCTGAAATCTATTTGATGTTGTCGAGAGGCCGTCCTTGTCATTCTGAGCGAAGCGAAGAATCTCTGATCATTTCTTTGAGGACGCGCTAAGGAAGAAGCCAGAGAGGTTTCGCTTCGCTCAACATGACAGCTGAGAGTTTCCGGAGCGTATTTCATTTCTTGTTCTTTTTCGTCTCCGTTGTTTTCAGGTCGGTCTTTGGAACTAAAAGCTTTTGGCCGATCTGCAATTTGTGGGGATCTTCAATGTGGTTCAGAGCTATCAGATCGTCGTAGGAGACCTTGAGTCTTCTTGCGATTGTGACAGGGTTATCGCCTTTTTTTACAATGTAGGTTTTTCCCGAAGACGTAGGCTTGCGCGCCGTAGCATTTGCGAACGAGGGCGCCTTCGCGTGTTCGTCCTTCGGCGGCGAATGTGACAGCTTCGCATCGTCGCGTGGGGCGCTTTCCTTTCCTACCACCGCATCTCGTGGCTTGGCGACTTCTGCGCGGAGCGCTGTTCCTGTCGTATCAGCGATCTTGTTTTCCGTGTTCGCCGGAACTGTTGGTGAAAATGAACTCTCTCGCGTCTTGATTGCGTTGAACGCGATGATTCCCGACACGGCAACCACGTGCAATAACAAGACGATCAGCAACGCCCGCGACAGTTTCATGTTTGGCTCGGGAATGTCTCCGAAATCCATTCCCGCAGATGCAGCCGAGGCGTGCCGCGCGGTCGCGGCCCGGAGTTTTTTATGTCTGAAGAGCCGCAGGATTTTCATTTGGCTTTTTGAGGCAAGGCCGCGCCCGCATCGCTGCGCGAAGCTGCTGCGGGCAGGGCCTGCACGAGCGCACGAAACTGATCGCCTCGATCGGCGTAGCTTTTGAACATGTCGAAGGACGAGGTTCCCGGAGAAAACAGGACTACTTCGCCGGGTCTTGCGCTGGCGTGCGCGCGCTCGACTGCGTCCGCGAGCGAGTTTGCGATTTCGCACTTCACCGCGCTGTGCCAGGAACGCCTGATGCTCCCCGCCATTTCGCCGATTAGGATTGTTGACTGGACTTTTTCTTTCACGACAGACCGCAGCGGATCGAAGGTGAATCCCTTGTCCTTGCCACCGGCGATCAGAACGACTGGCTTTGTCTGTGTGCGCAGCGCTTTTTCCACGGCGTCGAGGTTGGTTGCCTTGGAATCGTTCACGTAGTCAACGCCATCGACTTCGCGCACAAATTCACACCGGTGCGGACGCGGCTCATAATTCCGGAGCGCCGGCGCCATATGTGAAAATGACAATCCGCGGGCCGTGCCAGCGGCGAGCGTCGCCATCAGGTTCTCGATGTTATGCAGCCCGCGTAGTTTCGTGTCCGACAAACGAAGCACCGCTTGGTTTTGGTAAACAATCGCACCATCAGAAAGCTGGAAATCCGCTTGATCGGAGTACGCGCTAAAGGTGATCTTGCGCGCGCGAATCGCGGAAAATTTTTCGATGGCGTTTACCACCGCCACGTCGGTGTCGGTTTGATTTTCGAAAATGCGCAGTTTGGCTGCGCGATAATCGGCCACGGAACGATAACGGTCGAGATGGTCGGGCGCGAAATTGAGCCAGAGGCTGATGGATGGGTGAAAAGTACGGACCGCTTCCAGTTGGAATGAGCTCACTTCAACCGTGAGCACATTGAATGACTGCTTTTCCCGCGCTACTTCGGAAAGCGGTTTGCCAATGTTCCCGCAAGCAATCGTTCGCTGACCGCAGGCATTCAACATTTGAGCCAGCAATTCGGTCGTTGTCGTTTTGCCGTTCGTGCCCGTGACAGCAATGATCGGAATTTCGCAGAACCGCCAGCCCAGCTCGAGTTCGCTGATTATTTCAATTCCGCGCGGCAGAAAATTACGCACCAGTGGGGAAGCCGGGTCGATGCCGGGACTTAAAATAGCCATGTCGTACGCGGATGAATTTTCATCCGCTGCCGCCCCGCAGATTACGTGGACACCCTGTGCACGCAGATTGTCTATGGTCGATTTGAGCAAGTTCTTCTCTTCAGCGCTATCGAGCACCGTAACCCGTGCGCCCTCGGATCTGAGGAGAAACGCCGCCGCGCTCCCGCTCAGGCCTGCACCGAGCACGGCGATATTTTGATTCTTATAGCGCACATTTTTCATCTCAGTTTCAATGTCGCCAAGCCAAACAGGGCGAAGATGATTGACAGAATCCAGAACCGAACGATCACTGTGCTTTCCTTCCAGCCCGTCAGTTCGAAATGATGATGCAGCGGAGACATGACAAAAAATCGCTTGCCCGTGAGTTTGAAACTCAACACCTGCAAAATCACTGAGACGGCTTCGATCACGAAAACGCCACCGACCACGACCAAAAGCAGCTCTTGTTTGCAGCAGATTGCAACGACACCCAGCATGCCGCCGATGGCCAGCGATCCGGTGTCGCCCATGAAAACCTTGGCTGGATAGCAGTTAAACCAGAGAAAACCAAGGCCCGCGCCGATCAGGGCCGAGCAAACCACCGTCAACTCCGCCGCGAACGGATAAAAAGGCACCTGCAAGTATTCCGCGATCCGAAAATTGCCGGCTGCGTAAGAAAGCAATGCGTACGCGAATGCCGCCGGAATGGTACAACCGATCGCCAAGCCATCCAACCCATCAGTGAGATTCACAGCATTCGATGAGCCCACGATAACGAGCGCAAAAAACACGAACGTGAACCAGCCCATGTTCCCAATGACAGGCGCCTTAACGAACGGCACGTACAGAGAGCGTGCCTGCACTTCCAACAATGGATTCGTGAGGAAAACAGCAGTGATAATTGCCGCAAGGGAGATTTGAAAAAGAAGTTTGATCCGGCCACTTATCCCTTCGGATTTCTTCTTTGTGACCTTGAGATAATCATCCGCGAAGCCGAGCGCCCCGAGGTAGACCATGCTAAACAGCGCCAACCAGACGAAGCGGTTATCGAGACGAGCCCAGAAAAGACTCGATACAAAAACGGCTCCGATAACCAGCACGCCTCCCATTGTAGGCGTGCCCTGTTTCACGCCATGAAGCTCGGCGAGACGGTGAACTTCAGCCGCTCCGCGAATTGGTTGTCCCACCTTCAGCGCAGTCAGTATTCGGATGATAAGGTTTCCAAAAATCAACGTGCCGAGGAATGCGGTAACCGCGGCCGCGATGGCTCGGAAAGTGACATAAAGGAAAACGTTAAACCCGATGAACTGATCGCTCAGGCGATGGAGATAGTACATCATGGCGAAATGACGATTTCGGAGTGCGAAGTGCTAAATGCTTCAATCACCTGCTCCGTCCGAGCCATCCGGCTGCCTTTTACCAGCACGAGATCGCCCGGCGCAGCGATTTCACCTAACAAGTCAGCGGCCTCTGCGGTCGATCCTACGATCGCGGTATTTTTGAGTCCGGCATCTTTGGCAGCGTGAGCAATTTCCGCCGCTATATTTCCGATCGCGATCAACTGATCGATTTTTAGCGTGGCCGCGGTTTCTCCCACCTCGCGATGGCCGTGCTCCGATTCAGCGCCGAGTTCCCTCATTTCACCGAAAACGGCAATGCGTTTCCCTTCAGCGGGCAGTTCCGCCAGGGTGCGCAGGGCTGCCTTCATGGAATCGGGATTTGCGTTGTAACTGTCGTCAATGAACTCCACGCCACGGATCTTCTTGATTTGCAAACGCGCTTTGGCGAGGGGCGCGGCAGCGAGACCGGCAGCACATTCCTCCAGGGAGACACCGAAGACACGACCAGCGGCGACTGCGAGCAGTGCATTCTGCACCATGTGCAACCCGGGCACGGGCAGCTGTGCGCGGCAGCGATGCGCGCCCTCGAGAATAGTGAACTCCGTGCCGTCCTCGCTCTGGCTTATCTCGGCGGCGCGGATCGTTCCGTCGGTTGTGCCCGCCAGGACAACTTTGGCGCGCGCACGCGCGGCGATGCGCACGCTAAAAAGATCGTCTGCATTCAAGATGACTGTCCCCCCAACGCTAACGGCTTCGACAAGGGCGCCTTTCTCATCAGCGATCGCTTCGCGCGAACCCATGAATTCGATATGTGCGACACCGATGTTGGTGATGATAGCCACATCGGGCGTGGCGATTTTCGACAGCGCGGCAACTTCACCGGGATGATTCATGCCAATCTCCCAGACAGCGATTTCGTCCCGCGACGTTGCCTCCAGGATCGTTCGGGGCAGCCCAACGTGATTATTGAAATTTCCTTCCGTCTTCGTAACTCGAAAACGGCGGCCCAGCACTGACGCGCTAAAATCTTTGGTGCTCGTCTTGCCGTTGCTTCCGGTAATCGCGACTACTTTTAGCGTGAGCGATTTGCGGTAGTTAGCCGCGAGCTGCTGGTACGATTGCAAAGTGTCTTTCGTCCGAATGAGCGCGAAAGTCTCCGGAACTTTCCCCTTCCAATTGGACTCAATGATCGCCCCAGCCGCGCCGGCTTTTACGGCGGACTCAACAAAATTGTGGCCGTCGAAATTGTCGCCGCGCAACGCGACGAACAATTCGCCAGGCTTAAGCGTGCGTGAATCGGTGCTGAGCCTGTCGATCATCACACTCCCATCGCCGGATGAGAGTGAAGCCCCAGCAAACTTCGCGATTTGAGAAAGTGGAAGCGGATTCATGTTCACAGAAAATCAAAACTCGACGGGATGATCTTCAATCGCGCGTCGCGCGACCTGGATATCGTCGAACGGAATGGTGTAATCGCCGAACTCCTGATAATTTTCGTGTCCCTTGCCCGCAATCAGAACAATGTCGCGCGGTCGGGCCAGCGCAACAGCGCGATCGATTGCCTGCGTGCGATCGACGATTTTTTCATAGCGATTCGAACGAAATCCTTTTTCGATCTCCGCGATGATTGCGTTTGGGTCTTCCTTTCGAGGATTATCGGACGTAATGATGGAGTAGTCGGCAAGGCGATCTACCATCTCAGCCATCAGCGGGCGTTTTTGCCGGTCGCGATCGCCCCCGCAGCCGAAAACGGCAATCAATCGCTGCGGCTCGAGTTCGCGCAAAGTTTTGAGAACGTTCCCGAGCGCGTCGGGTGTGTGAGCGTAATCGACGAAAACCTGAAATTGTCGTTTGGCTGGAACCAACTCCAGCCGCCCCGGCACTTGCGGCGACTTGGCGAGACTAAACACCGCGTTTCGCAAGTTGATTCCCAGCGCATTGGCCGCGGCCAGCGCCGCGACGGAGTTGGTCACGTTAAACCGACCAATTAATGGAAGGCGCACGAGGTAGCTCTTGCCCTGAGCATCCAGTTGGTAGGATGTGCCCCCGAACTCGGCACGATAATTTGAAGCGCGGAAATTCGCGCGCGTCCCCACTCCGTAAGTGACAACCGCTACCTGCTTGCCGATTTTATCGAGCAGTTGCTGGCCGTAGCGGTCGTCGATGTTCACGATTGCAACAGGCTTACGCTTTTTTTTCTGACTCACGAGTCCTGTGAAGAGCTTCGCTTTGGCATCGAAGTACTTTTCCATTGTCCTGTGAAAATCGAGATGGTCCTGTGTGAGATTTGTAAAGACGGCGACGTTCCATTCGAGGCCACGCGTGCGATCCTGCGCGAGCGCGTGCGAAGAAACTTCCATCGCTGCCGCCTTACAGCCGGCATTTGCGATCTGCGCCAGCAACTCTTGTAGATCGAGCGACTCCGGCGTGGTGCGGATGGCAGGCAGAATTCGCTCACCAATCTCGTAGCGCACTGTTCCGACTAATCCGCAACGCAACCCGGCCCGCTCACAGATATGTTTGATGAGAAACGTTGTCGTAGTTTTGCCATTCGTGCCCGTAACCGCTGCCAATTTTAGTTTTCGCGCCGGGTGCCCGTAAAAAGCCGCCGCCAGATCAGCAAGCGCGGTGCGCGTGTTCTCAACAACGAGACAGGTAATGCGCGGATCGTTGATCTCGCGTTCAGCAACAATCACCGCTGCGCCTTTGTCGATGGCTTGACCGATGAACTCATGGCCATCGGCTCTCTCGCCCCGTAACGCCGCGAACAAGCTGTTTCTTTGCACTCGCCGCGAGTCATACGCGATGTTCTCAACTGGGCGATCAAGCGGCCCGATGACCTGGCGAACTGGAGTCGCGCCGAGGAGAGTCTTGAGCTGCATGAGGTTTCAACATGCCGCGACGAGGCATTCAATGGCGTGCGGCATTGGTTAAGGCGATTCGTTCCGCCGAGGCAGTCTTGCGGGCTCGCTCTGCTGGCGGCGCTTTTTCGACTCGCTCCACGGGAAGCGCTTTGCGAATCTCCTCATGCGGCTCAAGATCAAGATAGCGGGCGGCCTTCTCCGCGAGACGCGAAAAGATCGGCCCGGCTACCAGCCCGCCGTAATTCAACTCCGGTTTGCTCGTGTGCGCATCATCGAGCACGACGAGACCGACAAACTCAGGATGCTCGGCCGGAAGATAGCCGGCAAAGGAAACGACGTACTTTCCCTCTTCGTATCCGCCTCGAGGATCGACTTTTTGCGCGGTTCCGGTTTTTCCAGCAATGATAAAACCTGGCACAGCCGCAGCGGCGGCTGTCCCGCTGTCGCTGACGACGCCTCGAAGCGCATCACCAATTTCTTTGGCGGTTTCAGGAGAAATAACCTGACGCAGCACGACCGGAGAAAGCGAGCTGACGCTTTTGCCATCCGATGTAGTGATAGATTTCACGATGCGCGGCATGATCAGTTTGCCGCCGTTGGCAATCGTCGCCATCGCCACCGTCATTTGGAGTGGCGTCACCCCGATCTCGTGCCCCATTGGAATACGTGTAATCGAGATTTTGCTCCAAGATTTCGGCGCCCGAATCAATCCGTTAATCTCGCCAGGCAGCTCAATTCCTGTGCGCTCGCCAAATCCGAAGCGTCGAATGTATTCGTAAAACTTTTGGTCGCCCACAGTGAGGGCGAGTTTGGCCGCTCCGATATTGCTCGATTTGATGAGAATTTCACGGACACTCAAATTCGAAAACGCGCGATGATCGTGCAGAGCGGTTCCGCCGAAGTTCCAGAGGCCATTCTCACAAAAGATCGACGAATCAGGGTGCACCTTGCGCTCATTGAGAGCAGCGGCGGCCGCAACGATCTTGAAGGTGGAGCCCGGCTCCATCATGTCGATGATGGCCCGGTTTTTCATCTGCTCCGGACGAGCTTCCGACCGGAGGTTCAAATCAAAATGCGGCCGATTGGCCATTGCCAAGATTTCCCCTGTCTGCGGCCGCATCAGAATAATGGTGGCTTTTTGCGGCGAATATTGCTGCATCGCTGCGTCGATTTCGTTCTCGACGATGTTTTGCAAACCAAGATCAACGGTCAGACGGACCTGGTAGCCGTCGCGCGGAGCGCGCTCCTGCCCTCGGTAGGGTACGATCTCCTCACCAGCTCGATTGTGCTCGATGAAACGATAGCCGTCCTGTCCGTGAAGGTACTCCTCCATCGAGGCTTCAACGCCTTGGATGCCGTGGTGTTCAAAGTCTGTAAATCCAATGACATGACAAAGCATGGATCCATTCGGGTAGATGCGCTTGGCGTCGGGCTCGAAATCAATTCCGCGCAAATTGCCCGCGTGAAGTTTCTGACGCAGCGCGTTTGCCGTCGCCGCGGGCACTTCTCGCTTGATCACGATGTAACGGCGCTCGCCGTCTAATTTTTCCGCGAGCTCCCCCGACGGGATGCGAAGTTCGTGGCTTACGAGAGCAATGATCGCTTGCCGGTTGTTAAAACGCGTTGCATCGGCGACCACGGTTTTCATAGGAACGTTGTGCGCGAGGACTTTGTTGTTCGCGTCGAGAATCATGCCGCGCTCTGCGTAGATGGGTTGCTTGTTAACGTGTTTTTCAGCGGCAAGCCCGGCGTACTCGTCGTGCTTTATGGCCTGGAGATAAATCAACCGAAACGAAAAGATGCTGAAGAGGCCGACAAAACCGGTGCACACCAGCACGCAGCGACTTCGGCTATTTGGATTCATCTTGCGGCGGAAGGGTTCACTACGGGCTGGATCGCGTCTTCGTCTGATCGTGTCAGACGCACGATGTGTGCTTCCGAAATCGGGACCATTTTCAGGTAGCCTTCTTTCAATTGGCGTTGTAACGCCGGGAGCGAGGTCAGAGCCTCGATTCGCACGCGGGCTTCGTTATTTTGAGTGCGCAGATTACCAAGCGCGTTCTCCACCGCCTTCCTGCGCTCGCCCAGATGGTAGAGTTGCAGCGTCAAATAAACGTAGCTCAATCCAGCCAGCGCTAGAAATGCGGTCATCACAATCCAGCGCGCAAGCGAGGCCGCGTTTACCGCATTGTGGTTTCGACGTGAGCGCTTCATTTAAATCTTTTCTGCCACGCGCAACTTCGCGCTCCGCGAGCGTGGATTCGCGCGCTGTTCGTCATCGCTCGGTTCCACCGGTTTCGGCGTAACCAGTTCAAGGTCATAATCGGGATTGCGCTTCGGCTCGGGCCACTCCGGCTTGTCGAGCCATTCCTGGCTATGATTGCGAAAAAAGTTCTTTACGATCCGATCCTCCAGTGAATGAAAAGTGATCACGGCGATTCGTCCGCTGGGTGCCAGTCGCGCAGTTAAAATGCGCAAGCCTTCTTCGAGCGCGCCAAGTTCATCGTTCACCTCCATCCGCAGCGCTTGAAAAACCTGGGTGGCAGGATGGTGACGCCCATGACGCCCGACCAACTTTTCGATTGCCCGCGCCAGCGGGAGAGTTTCGCGAAACGGCGAAGTCCTGCGCATCTTCACGATCAAGCTCGCGATCCTGCGCGCGGCGGGTTCCTCACCGAGTTCACGAAACAAGCGAGTCAATTCCTCTTCGCCGTACTCATTTACAATCTTGGCAGCGGTCACCTTGGTCCGTGGATCCATGCGCATGTCGAGCGGGCCGTTTCGGTCGAAGCTGAAACCGCGTTGCGCGTTTTCAAGTTGGCGCGAAGAAACACCTAGATCGAGGAGCGCACCCCCGATAGTACCAAGACCAAGCTCGTCGAGAACGCTCGCTGCATGCCGGAAGTTCGCCTGCCGCACGATAAGGCGCCGGCCGAAATGCGCGAGTCGCTCGCTGACATGCCGCACTGCATCAGGATCCTGATCCAAAGCCAAAACATCGGAACCACTTTCCAACAGCGCCTCAGTGTGGCCGCCGCCGCCGCATGTCCCATCCATGACGAGCAGACCGGGCTTCGGCTTGAGCAGCTCCAGCATTTCCCGCAGCAACACTGGACGGTGGTACACGAAGTCCTCGATCGGCTGCGCCTCCGCTTCATCTTCGGCAGATGACGAATCAAGCATCAGCCAGGCATGCAGCTTAAGCCACGGTATATCGAGAACCTCTTGGCCTTCCATTCGTTTACAACCCAATTTCTTTGGCCACGTGTTGATAAGTGGCCGTTTCCTCTTCGTGCGCCCGTTTCCACCGTTGCAAATTCCAAATCTCAAAGCGGCCCTGCCCACCTACGAGAGCAACCTCGCCTTTCAATCCAAGTGTTCGACAAAGTTCGTCCGGCAAAACCAGGCGGCCTTGCCGGTCCGCGGCAGCGTGTTGAGCGCGCGCATGCAGGTGGCGCAAGAAAATGCGGCGATCACGCGCAGAAACACTCTGGTTTGTTTCCGCAGCCGAACTCGTTTTCGCAAACTCCTTCGGCGACATCACGAGCAGAAATTGATGGATCGCCTCGGGCAAAAGAATGAATTCCTCAGGACAATCGCGTCGCCAACGAGAGGGAATCGTGATTCGATTCTTGTCGTCGATCGAATGCCGGAACTCTCCGGCATAGAAGCGTTCAGATGGGGAGTCAGCGTCCATTGGTCGAGTGGAGCAATCGTCCATTTTGCCCCACTTGACCCCACCTTTAACCACCTCTCCAACGAGAGGTCAATAAAAATCTTTAGGCTAATTTGCACCCGCGCGCCTTGACCGTAAGCTCCGCAGATCATGAAATTTTTACCGCTCGGACTGGCGGTTCCTAGCGCACTCCTCGTCTGCGGCATCGCGATTGGGTTTGGCCAGTCGCCGGAGCAAGCTGGCGGTGACGCCGTGCGGGTAACCGTATCGATGCACCCGGACGGCTCACGCACGGTTTACAATTTCGATCCGCCACAGCACAAGGCAGTGGCAACGACCACCGATGCGGATGGCAAAGTTCGCGAGACAATTCGTTATGAGCTGGATGAGGCGGCGCATTTCTCCAGCGCGGAAACTTCCGGACCTGACGGTCGCCTTCGGCTCAAGAGTCGCTACAAGTACGACAATGCCGGCCGGATGCTCGAAGAAGCTCAAAGCGCACCAGACGGCACTCTTCAGCACAAGATCGTTTACAACTACGACTCATCTGGAAAGCAGACAGGCTATTCCGTCTTCGATGCATCCGGCAAGTTAGTCAGCGGCAAAGGCGCCGCTATCGTTCGCGCCTCTCCCTCGCCAAAAGCGCGCGAAAAAACCCGGCGATAGCAGGCATGCTTCAGTATCACGCAGAAGCGTGCAGACCTAGTTGTTGCCTTGCCACAGTCGAGAAAGAGCGTTACAAAAACCTGCGTGATCGATTACATCCAGAAAGGCGGATTGTTAATGTGGCCGATCCTGGGCTGCAGCATCATCGCGATCGCCGTTTTTGCCGAGCGCCTCTTTTACTTGCACCGCGCCACAATTCATGTCGGCGAATTCTTGAAGGGACTATCGAATCTGATTCGACGTCGCAATTTCGCTGAGGCGCTGCATGAATCAGCCGGAACCCCGGGACCGGTGGCGCGCGTGATTCACGCCGCGATTATTCGGCACGATGCGCCCCGGGCGGAATTGCGCGATATCGTGCAAGAAGCTGCCCAGCTCGAAGTACCAAAACTGGAGCGGTTTCTTGCCGTGCTCGCTACAATCGCTTTTCTGACGCCGTTGCTCGGATTGCTTGGGACCGTTGCGGGAATGATCGATGCCTTCGGGACCATCGCTTCAAGCGGCGGTTATGCGACAGTGACCGAGCTTTCCGGCGGCGTGTATAAGAGTTTGCTGACTACCGCAGCCGGCCTGGTCGTAGCGACCCCGACTTTTGTCGCTTACAGCTATCTCTCTTCGCGCGTGAACACAATGCTTCATGATATGGAACGCGCAGGGATCGAGATCGTGCACATGTTGACTGAAAGCCGTCCGATCAGTGGCATCATCAGTTTTCAGCAACCCGAAGAGATGGCGCGTGAGGTTGAAGCGCGCCAGGATCTGTAACCAATGACGAAGCACGAATGTCGAGTGACGAAGGAAATCGAAATGGCGAAGCCCGAAGAGAAGTGAACGCGGCAGTCCGTTTTTCGTCATTGGAGCTTCATCATTCATTCGGCATTCGTCATTCGGATTTCGGCATCAATAACCGTTTCGTGAAGAATTGTTTAGCGTGCGCATGAAACTAAGCCGAACAGCAAACTACAATTTCGGGTGGCTCTTGCTTATTGGGTTGGTGGACGTCGCTTTCCTGCTCGTTTTCTTCCTCTTGCTCAGTTCGAATTTCATCCTGCAACAAGGCATCTCAGTTTCGATGCCCTTCTCACGCTTTACGCTCGGTCCACAAACCAGCCGGCAGATCATCAGCATTACCGGCGGCGCCGTTCCGGCGATTTATTTCCAAGACCAGCGAGTCACCATGGAGCAACTTGGGCCACTACTGGATGGAGCCAAGCGCAGGGACGAATCGATTATCATTAAGGCGGACCGTTCGACGTCGTACGAAACGGTTGCCGAAGTGGCAAACGCTGCGCTTGAACACGGCATCACCTCCGTCGCGCTGGCTGCGACTCCGCCGCAATGAACAGCATTATCTCGCAGAGCGCAGCCGAACCGCTGATCTTTAACTGGGATTCCCCTCGTGGCGAAAAACTAGCGATCACAATTTGTTTGGTACTCTCTTTGGTTGCGCACGCCTTCTGTTTTTCCATTTTCCAAATTGTTTATCCACCAACGGTCGCACTTCTGCCGCCGCCAGCGCGCGTTGCGCTGATTACGCCCGCCGCCGAAGAAGGTCGCACGCTGTTTCGCTGGATCGATGCGGAAGATCCGGCGCTTGCTTTCACAACTCATCGTCCGCAGGACACAAAGCTCCGTGCGCTGCCAAAGGCCGAGCATGTGCCGTCCTATTCCGCCATTGAGCCGGCTCTCAAGAATATTCCGCCGCTCGAACGCGATCTGCGAATCCCGAGTTGCCAGCCACCGGGCGCGGTGCCGTTTGTCCACCAAAAAACCGCACCGTCGGTCAGCGTTGTGAAAACGTCCGTTTCGTTTTCAAACGAGCTTCAGGTTTTTGGCGCTCCGACTCCGCCGGAGCCAGCTTTCGTCGCATCCAATGAAGAAATGCCTGAAACGATTCGGTTCCGAATAGCTGTAAACAAGCTTGGAGAAGTTCGTTATTGTTTTCCGATCAATTCATCGAACGATCCCGCACTGGACGAGCAGGCCCGCTTGTATATTGCGCGCTGCCGTTTTTCTCAAAACACCGCAAACGCTGGTAAACCCGACTCGTTTCTGGCATGGGGAACCGCAACAATTGTGTGGGGCAATGACATCGCTCGCCCGCAGCCGGCACGAGCGCCCACCGCTACGCCGTGATTCGCGTTAGCCTTGCCACCCTGGCCACGATTTATCTGCTGCTTTTTCTTGCGGCGGTTTTTCTCTTCTGGATAGTTGGAGAATGGAATCGGCGGCGGCGCGAGCGGCGGGCTCTCGAGTACCGGTTGCGCTGCGTGATTTGCGCGTTCGAATTTGAGGATCGAACCGACGCGCTGCTTCCTCGTTGCCCGCACTGCGGAAGTTTAAACGAACGATTCAAAATGGAGCAGATTTAACATGGGAATGTGGATAGGCCGAAATCGCAAGGCGCGCGTGACCTACGGCTTCGATGAAATCGCGCTGGTGCCGGGGCGCGTGACTATCAACCCCAATGAAGTCGATATCAGGTTCCGTTTGCCGCGCAAAGAAGCAGAACCACTTGAATTAAAAATCCCCATCCTCGCCAGCGCCATGGATGGAGTCGTCGACGTGCGCTTCGCCATCGCCATGAACAAATTGGGCGGGCTCGCCGTTCTGAATCTTGAAGGAGTACAAACGCGCTACAAAAACCCGCAGGAAGTTCTGCAAAAAATCGTCGATGCAAATAAATCCGACGTCACGGCGCTGCTGCAACGCATCTACCAAGAACCGATTCAGGAAGACCTAATCGCGGCGCGTGTGCGCCAGATCAAGGATGACGGTGTATTGGCTGCGGTCAGTTCCATTCCTCAGCGTGCCGCGGAATTTGGCAGGATTGCGCAGGAGGCGGGCGCGGACGTTTTCGTGGTGCAGAGCACGGTTTCCACTGTGCGGCATATTTCTTCGGAGTACAAGTCACTTGATCTGGAAAAGTTCTGTCGCGAAATGCGCATTCCGGTCATCGTTGGAAACACGGTCGGTTACGATGTGACCTTCGAGATCATGGAGTGCGGGCCAGCTGCGGTTTTGGTCGGTGTCGGACCGGGGGCGGCTTGCACTTCGCGCGGTGTGCTTGGACTCGGTGTTCCGCAGGTGACTGCCACAGTGGATTGCGCTGCGGCGCGCGACGCGTACTTCAAGAAATCGTATCGCTACGTTCCAATCATCACTGATGGCGGAATGAGCAGGGGCGGCGACGTGTGCAAGGCGTTGGCCTGCGGCGCGGACGCCGTCATGGTGGGCAGCGCGTTCGCCAAAGCGCACGAAGCGCCGGGACGCGGCTATCATTGGGGCATGGCCACTCCACACGCAAATCTTCCGCGAGGCACCCGGATCAGGGTGGGTTCCACCGGCTCGCTGAAACAAATCCTGTTTGGTCCTGCAGAAGTTGACGACGGCAGCCAAAATCTGATCGGAGCCATCACCACTTGCATGGGCAACGTCGGCGCTCGCAATATTGCCGAATTTCAGCAAACGGAGATTATCATCGCGCCATCGATCAAGACCGAAGGAAAACTCTTCCAAACCGTTCAAAGCGTCGGAATGGGAACCAGCTAAGATTATTCAGAGATTCAGTGGTTTAGAGATTTAACGATTGACGTTGCGCTACATCGTTGAACCGTTCCACGCTTAAATCCGCTAAATCACCAACTCGTTAAATCGCTAAATGAATAACGATCGCAGAGTTGTTATCACTGGCCTCGGTGCCGTTACGCCTATAGGCAGTGACGTCGAGACATTTTGGTCCAACCTGAAGAACGGCGTTAGCGGAATCCGTACAATCGATGCATTCGATACGACAGCTTACGATTGTAAAATCGGTGGGCAAGTTCGCGATTTCGATCCGAAGTCGTTCTTCAAAAACCCAAAGGACGTCCGCCGGACCGATCGATTCACGCAGCTTTCAATGGCCGCAGCAAAAATGGCGGTCGCGGATAGCGGGATTGATATCGACAAACTCGAACGGCGAGACCGTTTTGGTGTGATCGTGAGCACGGGGATCGGCGGACTGAAAACGCTCCAGGATCAACTGACGATCCTGCTGACAAAAGGACCGTCGCGGAACTCACCATTTACGATTCCGATGCTCATCAGCAATATGGCGAGCGGCATCATATCAATGGAGTTCGACCTGCGCGGCCCGAATTTGTGTATCGTCACCGCCTGCGCCACATCAAACAACGCCATCGGTGAAGCCTGGCGAATTATCAAATTTGGCGACGCCGACATCTTCCTCGCCGGCGGTTCGGAGGCGTCCATCGTCGAGATTGGCCTTGCAGGATTCTCGGCGATGAAAGCGCTCAGCACCCACAACGATGAGCCTGAGCGCGCTTCGCGGCCCTTCGACCGTGACCGCGACGGTTTTGTAATGAGCGAAGGCGCAGGCGTTGTGGTGGTAGAGGAATTGGAGCACGCCAAGGCGCGTGGCGCGAAGATTTACTGTGAGATCACAGGATACGGCGTCTCTGCAGACGCTTACCACATGACGGCGCCGCCGCCGGACGGCGAAGGCGCAGCGCGCGCCATGCAAATGGCGCTCGAGCATGCCCGCAGATCACCGGATCAGGTGGATTATGTCAATGCGCACGCCACCTCCACCGATATCGGCGACATTTGCGAGACTCGCGCCATCAAGCAGGTCTTCGGAGATTACGCTTATAAAGTTGCCATCAGTTCCACCAAATCGATGACTGGCCACTTGTTAGGCGGCGCCGGTGCAGTAGAAATGGCCGCATGCGCATTGGCTATCCGCGACGGTGTCATTCCGCCGACAATCAATCTGGAAAATCCGGGAGAAGAATGCGACCTCGATTACACAGCAAACGTCGCTCGTGAAAAGAAAGTGCGCGTCGCTTTGAACAACTCTTTCGGTTTCGGCGGTCACAATGCCACGCTGGTCGCTGCCGCGTTTGAAAAGTAACGCCGCGCCTTTGACTATTCACCGGCCACAGTCACTATTTACCCGCGAACGTTTTCGGAGTTCACTACGCGCGGGCATAGCTTAATGGTAAAGTTCCAGCCTTCCAAGCTGGCTATGCGGGTTCGATTCCCGTTGCCCGCTCATTCACCTATGAACACAGGGGAAAAGACGCCTGCCAGAGCGCAACAGTCACAAGCGAGAAGTTTATCGCAGTGTTCGTCGTTCGATTCGTAAAGTCGTGATGGAGGTCACTCATGGTGCTTGCCAAGGGCAAAATCGTGCGTCCGCCCCCGACCTCTAGCCGTGCCAGGATCTTCGTCGCTGCTGCGCTACTTACTGCTGGTGCATTAGCGGCATGGGCCAACAGTTTTCGCGGGCCGTTCATCTTCGATGATCTTCCCGCCATCGTAGAAAACACGACGATCCGTACGCTTGCGCTCCCTGGCGCACTGGCGCCGCCCCACACCGGTCAGCCTGCGAACGGCCGGCCGCTCGTCAATTTTTCCTTCGCGCTCAATTGGGCCATCGCGGGTGCCAACGTCCGCGGCTACCACGTACTCAACCTTGCGATCCACACGCTCGCCGCGCTAGCGCTGTTCGGCGTCGTGCGCCGGACGCTACGGTCCCGACCGCTCGCTGCAAAATTCGGGACTGACGCGACGCCGCTCGCGTTCGCGCTGGCCGCGCTTTGGATGCTACACCCTCTCCAGACCGAGTCGGTAACTTATATTTCACAACGTGCTGAGTCGCTTGCCGGGTTATGCCTGTTATTGACGCTATACGGGTCGATTCGAGGTGCGGACTCGCCTGTGCCCATGCGCTGGCACGCGCTCGCAGTTGTCATGTGCCTGCTCGGCATGGCGACGAAAGAAGTCATGTATGCTGCGCCGTTGCTCGTGTTGCTGCACGACCGCACTTTTATCGCCGGGACGTTTCGCGAAGCGCTGCGTCGACGACCATGGTTCTACACCGGACTCGCGGCGACATGGCTGTTACTCGGCTGGCTCGTGAAGCAAGCGGGTAACCGCGGTGCGACGGCCGGCTTCGGCCTCGGCATCACGCCGTGGCACTATCTGCTCACCCAATGCAGTGCCCTCATACATTACGTGCGACTCGCATTTTGGCCCGCCCCGTTGGTGCTCGATTACGGCGTAGTGACAACCAAGTTCCTTTCTGAAGTCTGGCCACAAGCCGCGCTGCTGGTAGCGCTTTTCGGCGCCACGCTCATCGCGCTCACCCGATGCCCGCCGTGGGGTTTTGTGGGCGCGTGGTTTTTTCTGCTGCTCGCGCCGACTTCGAGCGTGTTGCCACTCGCAACACAAACCATCGCGGAACACCGTATGTATTTGCCGCTGGCAGCGATCATTGCCGCCATCGTCGTTGGCGTGTGGCATCTCCTCGGCCGTCGCAGCGTGGTCGTATTCGTTGCAATCGCGATTGCCTTGGGCGCGCTGACCGCGCAGCGCAACATCGATTACCGCTCTGCGGTTTCGATTTGGCAGGATAACATTGCGAAGCGGCCCGATAGCCCGCGTCCGTACGGCGAACTGGCCAGCGCGCTCTCTGATACCGGGCGCATCCCCGAAGCGCTCGCCGCATACGATACCGCAGTGCGTTTGCTGCCGAACTACCCGAAGGTGCGCCACAACTACGGCGTTGCGCTCGCCGCTGCGGGTCGGCTCGACGAAGCCGCCGCGCAATTCGAACTCGCGGTTGCACAACTCCCCACACTCGCCGACGCGCATTATGAGCTCGGCAATGTGCGTCATGAGCAAGGCCGCAATGTCGAGGCGCTTGCGTGCTACGAAGCTGCGATTCGTCTCCGTCCCGATTTCGCCCTCGCCCATAACAACGCCGCCAACATCCTCACCAATTTCGGCCGCACTGACGAGGCGCTAGTGCATTACGCGGCCGCAGTGCACGTGGACCCGAATCTTCCCGACGCCCAATACAACTGGGCCAACACTCTTGCCCACGTCGGTCGTTTTGCCGACGCTCTGCCGCATTACGAAGCCGCGCTGCAGCTCGCGCCCGCGCTTGTTTCCGCGCACGAAAATCTCGGCATCGCGCTATTCAACCTCGGCCGCTACGCCGACGCGGTTCGCGAATTAGAGATCGCGCAAGGCCTCGCGCCCGAGAGCGAAAGCATCCGCGCCAACCTCGCCACTGCCCGCGCGCGCGCCGCGCGCTAGAGCGATGTTGGACGTTGTCAACGCCGCTTTCCCGTTCCCAGGGCTTTTCGTTCGCTCGGCCTGTCGTGCCAACCGAAGCGGCGCAATTCGTTTCACGACAGCTTTGATTTTTCCAGTTCTGGCGGCCACCATTTCCGCCTGATGGAAGACCGGCGCTCCATAATCGTTTCGCTAATCCTCCTGCTCGCAATGGCGCTGGGTATGTTTGGCGATCTTTTATTCGCCGGCGGCACACGCGTGCTTGGACATCCGGGCAGCGACATGTTCTTGCAATATTTCGCATGGCGCGAATTTGGTTTCCGCGAATTGGCGAAGGGAAATCTCCCGTTGTGGAACCCGCATATCTTTAGCGGCGCGCCGTACTTCGGTGGGATGCAGGGAGCACTACTCTATCCGCCAAATTGGCTCTTCCTGGTTTTGCCTACGCCTGTCGCGATCAACTGGTCAGTGGCGTTGCATGTTTTCGTCACTGGCGCGTTCATGTTTTTTTGGATGAAACAACGGGGTCTCTCGGCTCCGGCCAGTTTCTTTGCGGGCACCCTGGTTATGTTTTGCGGCGCGTTTTTTTCACACGTTTTTGCCGGGCATTTGCCTCAGTTGAGTGCGATGACGTGGTCGCCACTCATTCTTTGTTCGATCGACGCGGTTTTCCGGACTCAGCGCGCTCGTTGGTCTTTGCTTGGGATGTTTGCTATTGCAATGCAGACGTTGGCGGGATTTCCGCAGTACGTCTTTTACACCGGCATCATTGCCGGGCTCTATGCCACATTGCGATTGATCGGCCACTGGAATTGGCGGATCGCGGCGGCCTTGCTGAGCACCTATCCAGCCGGCGTTCTTCTTGCAGCCGCGCAATTGCTGCCCGCCATTCAGACAACGCGCGAAACCACTCGCGGCTTCAGGCTGCCGTTTCAATTCGCCTCCATGCTCTCCCTCCCGCCCGAAAACTTCGTGACGCTGCTCTCGCCGGACCTTTTTGGCCACATAGCGAGATACTGGGGACGCTGGTATTTGTGGGAAACGTCACTTTTCATCGGCGTGGCAGGCTTGGTGTTCGCCATCTACGCGATAATTCGGTGCGAACGCGGAACGAAATGGCGCCCTGTGATTGTTATTTTCGTTGCTTTCTTGTTGGCCCTCGGCGCGAATACACCGTTGTTCGGTTTTCTTTATACATGGGTGCCCGGCTTCGATCGCTTCCGCAGCATTTCGAAGTTTAGTTTTCTGGCGTCGCTATTTCTTTGTATGCTCGCGGCCAGCGGACTCAACCGCTTGTTCCGAGAAAAGAGAATCGAGATTCCATTTATCGCTGCCGTTTTCGCGGGTGCCGTGGCCTTGGGCGTCGCCGGATGGTGGATCGCAAGCACGGGGTCCTGGCCGGGACTAATGAACGCAAGTCGCGCGAGTGGCCAATCGTATTTATTCCCCCAACTCTACGCGGACACGGAATTTATCGCTCAATCGCAGCATCTCGCAGCGATGTCGCTGTTTGTTGCCGCCGGAGTTTGCGCGCTCCTTGGCATCATCCTGGCCTCCGCCAGGCGAGAGCCGCGTGCGCTTTTCGGCGTGATCGCTTTGGGCGCGGCCGAAATGCTTGTTTTTGCGCACGGCGCGCGCGCCACGTTTGACAGTACTACCATCGTGAATCGGGATGAAAAGCGCTTTCTCGAGGAACATCCCGGCGATTATCGGATCATGAATGTAGCGAACCCGAACAGCGCGATGTCGATCGGCGCGCAAGACATGTGGGGGTACGAAGCGACCGTGGTGCGGCGCTACGCCGAGTTCATGACATGGAGCCAGGGGGGTAATCCCGACCAGGCAATGTCGTATGTGAAGTTCGTCCGCTACGATCCCCTCTTCGCCATGTTGCGTTTGGGCTATGTCTTGGGGCAACGCGGAAATCAATTAGAAATCGGCGATGCCCATGTCTCACCTTCAGCTTGTTTCCAGCTATCGCGTCCTGGCAGATCGCAACGCAATCTTCGACGCGTTGCGATCGACGACATTTGATCCCGCGCGCGAAGTAATTTTGGAATCGGAGCCGGAACCGAAGCCCGTGCCGTCCGAAAGCGCCGGCGCCGCGCGAATTGTTGCCGGTTCAACTGACGCCCTGGAAATTGAAGCCGATGTCGAACAACCCTGCATCTTGCTGATCACGGATGCGTTCACGCCATCGTGGGGAGCTGTCGCCCTGCCCGGGAGCGTTCAGACAAATTACAAATTGCTTCCGGCAAATTACATCTTGCGAGCGGTGCCACTCCTGGCGGGGCATCACCATATACGCGTCGAGTACACGCATGGTGCGCTTACAATTGGAAAGTGGATTTCAATTATCGCTGCCCTTGCGTTTCTCGCGGCCCTCGGCCGGTGCGTGCGTACTTGATCGCAGCTATTGATCGGGCGAGATCAATTCGCGGTGCCGCCAGGCGTAGAGGAATCCGGAGTAAATCGTTAGTGCCACGGTGATCCAAACCAAAATCGGGCCTGCTTCTGTCCACGCCCGCAGCCACCACGTCGAGGTTTCATTCGCATGGCGCAGTTCGGCAATCGAGAGGAGCGCGAGAAAGAAGATGATCGTGACGATCTGCCAGGAGGTTTTCTGTTTACCGAGACTTTCCGATGGAAGAATCCGCCCTTTTGCACTGGCCATTAGCCGCAATCCGGTAATCAAAAAATCCCGCGCCACCACTGCCGTGGCCGCCCATGCCGGCACAGCTTTAAGAGGCACGAGTGAAATGAAAGCGGCCGCCACCATGATTTTGTCCACCAGCGGGTCCATCAATTTCCCAAAATTCGTAATCAACCCGTAACGCCTGGCGATCTCGCCATCGATAAAATCCGTCAGGCCCGCGATTAGAAAAATCACCAGCGCGGCGGTGCGCGCGTACTGCCAGGAGGAATTGAGCGCCACTACGAAGAGAACCGTCAGCGCAAACCGGCCCAAAGTAATTCGGTTCGCCCAATTCATATTCGCATCGCCTCCTGCGAAGGCGCGCCTGCCACGCCGTAGCCTTGGCGAAGGCGGGGCTTCTTCCAAATCGGCACTTTCTTCTTTAACTCATCGACGATCCATTGACTGGCTCGAAACGCTTCTTCCCGATGCAAACTGGTCACGCGCAGAAAAAGCGATGGTGCCCCAACGGCGATAAAGCCGATTCGGTGATGAATGAGAACAACCCGAAGTCCAAAGTTCTCCGCGGCCTGCTCGGCAATTCGTCTCAACTGATGTTCGGCCATTTCTCGATGCGCTTCATATTCAATTCCTTCGATCTCGCGTCCATCCTCAAGTTTCCGCACTACTCCCCAAAAATCGACGAGCGCTCCCACGTCAGTGGGATTCCTCTTCGGCGCCTTCAACGGCGCCTCCGTCAGGAAAATTTCACAAACCGAATTTGCCATGCGCTTGAATGTTCGTTCCATTGAATGGAGCTGTCATGTTGAGCGAAGCGAAAACTTAGCCAAAGAAGATACTAAAATGACAACCAATCAATGTGATATTGGCCTGATCGGCCTTGGCGTGATGGGCGAAAATCTCGTCCTCAACATGGAATCGAAGGGATTTTCTGTCGCAGTGTTCAATCGCACCACCGAAGTCACCGAGAAATTCGCTGCCGGACGTGCTCAGGGAAAAAACATTCAACCAACGCGCACCGTGGAGGAATTGGTCGCGGCGCTTAAGAAACCGCGCATAGCGATGATAATGGTCAAAGCCGGCGGGCCCGTGGATGCTGTGATCGGTCAACTCGCGCCGCTGCTGGAAAAAGACGATGTCATCATCGACGGAGGAAATTCGCTTTTTACCGACACACAGCGCCGCAACAAAGAATTAGAGGGAAAAGGAATCCATTTTGTCGGCATGGGTGTATCCGGCGGCGAAGAAGGCGCACTCAAGGGTCCTTCGCTGATGCCGGGCGGGTCGCGTGAGTCATGGGAAGTCATCGCGCCGATTTTTCGCAAGATCGCTGCGCAAGTGGATGGCGAACCGTGTTGTCGATACATGGGACCGGACGGCGCCGGACACTACGTCAAGATGGTGCACAACGGCATCGAGTACGGCGACATCCAGTTGATCTGCGAAGCCTATGCCATTCTCAAAGACGTTTTGCAGATGGAGGCAGCGCAACTGGCTGAAGTTTTTACAGAATGGAACAGAGGGGAGCTTGAGAGCTACCTGATTGAGATCACATCGCAGATTTTTCGAAAGATCGATCCTGACACCGGTAAGCCGCTGGTGGATATGATTCTCGATAAGGCCGGCCAAAAAGGCACCGGGATCTGGACACTTCAAGCCGCGATCCGGCAATCCGTTGTGATATCAACGATAAACGCTGCGGTTGAAGCGCGCGTTGTCTCCTCGCGAAAAGAAGAGCGTGTGGCTGCATCGAAAATCCTCCCGCATCCGAAAGCCCGGACGTTTAAAGGCAATCGCGCTCGTCTCGTCGATGCGGTGCGCGATGCGCTTTACGCGTCGAAAATTGTGTCTTACACGCAGGGAATGGAGCTTCTGCGTTCTGGCAGCACTGAATACAAATGGGATCTGAACCTGAGCGACATCGCCACCATCTGGCGAGGCGGCTGCATCATTCGCGCGAAATTTTTGAACCGCATCGTTCAAGCGTATCGGCGCGATCCCGCACTGCACAATCTTCTGCTCGATCGCTATTTCACGAGGGCCATCAAGAAAGCGCAGCCCAAATGGCGTCTGGTGTTGTCGGCCGCTATCAAACATGGCGTGGCTGCCCCGGCATTTTCCGCATCTCTGGCGTACTTCGATAGCTATCGCTCCGCTCGCTTACCAGCGAATCTCCTGCAGGCGCAGCGCGACTTTTTTGGCGCGCATACTTACGAACGGATCGACAAGCCCGGCGTTTTTCATACCGAATGGATCGAGTCCGATCAAAAACCAGCTGAAAGACCGACCCAGCCGAAGACCCCGCCGCCGCATCACGCGGGTGAGTAGCTGTAGCCGCCGCCCTGTGGGCGGCGCGCTCGCTGCGCATAGCGAAGCCGACTACAGATCAGTGAAAATCGTGCGATTCGCTTCCGACGAGTTGTTCGCCCGCCTGCATCGTTAGCATTGCGGGCAGGTGCGCGAGCGCTCTGATCTGACGCGCTTTAATCAAAACTACGTTGTCTGAATTTTGCACTTCGCCTTCGATGAGCAGGAAGGCTTCCTCGGTAATGACGAGGCGAAAGCGTTCGAACAAGTCTGGCTCGACAATTGCATTTGAAACGCCGGTCTCGTCTTCCAGGCTGATGAAAACAAATCCTTTCGCTGTGCCGGGACGTTGTCGGCAAATTACGTTGCCAGCGATCTGAATCGTCGAGCCATGGTGCGCGTGAACAAGGTCGATCGCTCGCCAGATATTCGGCAACCTTTCACGCAACAGTTTCATCGGGTGCGGCCCGGTGGTGAGGTTCATCGTTTCGTAATCCGCGCGCACACGCTCGGGTAACGTCATAGGCATAAGCGGCGATGTTGTAGAGGCGCTCGCCGCGGCGAGCGCCTCTACAACGTTTTTAGCCAGCAAATCATCATGCAGAGTTTCTTCCACCTCCCACATTGCTGCGCGCCGATGCTCAGAAAAACAATTTAGTGCCCCCAATTCTGCCAACGTGCGCAATCCGTCTTTCGTCAGGGGAACTCTCCGCTTGAAATCTTCCAACGACTCAAATTGGCGATCTTGCCGTTGCCTGACGAGTTCTTCCCCATATTCCTCGCGTAATCCATTCACGACGCAAAATCCGAGTCGCACGGCATCGACAACCCTCACCGACGCTTCGCGTCCGCCTCTCCTTACCCAGGGAGAGGATTGAGGTGAGGGTCGCTGGTCGGAAATGACGCTGCAGCGCCAGTTCGATTTCATCACGCATACCGGCTTCACTTTTACGCCATGCCGCTGCGCGTCTTTCACAATCGTCGCTGGTGTGTAAAAACCCATCGGCTGATTGTTCAGTAAACTTGCGTAAAATTCCGGTGCGCGATGCACTTTCAAATACGCACTGCCGTACGCCAGAATGGCGAAACTGATCGCGTGCGATTCGGGAAATCCATAAAGCGCAAATGATGAAATGGACTGAATGATTTTTTCGATCTTGTCCGGCACCACGCCTTTTCCCTCCATGGCGGCGCGCAATTTTACGCTTACTTTGTTCATTCGTTCTTCGGAACGGTGAAAGCTCAGTGCGCGTCGCAATTCTTCCGCTTCGTCGCCAGAAAAATCTGCCATGACCATCGCGATCTTCAGCATTTGTTCCTGAAATAATGGGACGCCAAGCGTGCGACCGAGCACCGGCTCAAGACGTGGATCGAAATAGGTCACCGGCTCGCGTCCCGCGCGCCGTGCGAGATAAGGATGCACCATGTCGCCCTGGATCGGGCCTGGCCGAATGATTGCCACTTCAATCACGACATCGTAAAAACATTCTGGTTTCATCCGCGGCAACGTGGCCATCTGAGCGCGGCTCTCTATTTGGAAAACGCCGATCGTATCCGCGCGCTGCATGATTTCGAAAGTCGCCGGATCATCTTTAGGAATGTGTGCCAGATCGAGAGGGCGACCGCGTTCCCGGCAAAGCTCCAGGGCGTCCTGCATTACGGACATCATTCCAAGCCCGAGCAGATCAACCTTCACAATGCCCAGATCTTCGCAATCGTCCTTGTCCCATTGCGCAACGACACGGCCCGGCATTGAGGCGTTCTCCAGCGGGACGAACGAGCTAAGTTTATTCTGGCAAATAATCATACCGCCGGAGTGCTGGCCAAGGTGCCGCGGCAAGCCGTAAATGGCGTGATACAGCCGGATGAACGCCGGCATCCGCGGATGATTTTTCGGCAAACCCGCCGCCTCGATTTGCGCTTCCAATTCCATGGTGTGCGGGAAATCGCCGTTTGCGAACAGATGCGAGAAACGATCAATAATGCTTGGAGAAAAATTCAACGCCTTCCCAATCTCGCGCGCGGCGCTGCGGCCGCGGTAACTGATCACGTTCGCTGTCATCGCCGCGCCGTGCTTTCCGTAGCGACGATAAATTTCCTGGATCACCGCTTCGCGGCGGTCGCCGCTGGGGAGATCAAGATCGATGTCCGGCCAGCCTTTACGGCTCTCGTTCAGGAACCGTTCGAAGACGAGATGATTTTCCACCGGATCGACCGGAGTGATTCCCAGGCAATAACACACTGCACTATTGGCGGCGCTGCCGCGTCCCTGGACCATGATGTTGTGTTCGCGACAAAAATTGACGATGTCCCAGACGATCAAGAAATACCCGGGGAACCCGAGCTTCGTGATGAGCGTAAGTTCTTCTTCGATCTGACGTTTTACCTTCGCGCTAATCGCGGCGTACCGCTGTTGCGCGCCGAACCAGACGATGGTGCGCAAAAATGAATCCATTGTGTGACCGACCGGCACGGGATATTCGGGAAATTCATAGCCGAGGTTTTCGAGGGAAAACGTGAGCCGCTCGGCCAGGCGCGATGTGTTTTCAATTGCATCCGGCAAATCGCGAAAGAGTTCGCGCATTTCCCGCTCACTCTTTACATGGCGTTCGGCATTTCTCGTAAGCAATTTTCCTGCGGCATCGAGGTGCGTGTGTTCGCGGATGCAGGTGAAAACATCCAGCACTTCGCGTCCGTATGGTTTCGCATACTGCACGCCGTTCGTCGCGAGCAACGGCAATCGATTCGCGTGCGCAAGATCGATTAGATCGCGGTTAATTTGCTGCTCGCCGCGAATGAAATGCCGCTGGATTTCAACGAAAATATTTTCACGGCCAAAAGTATCAATAAGTAAATTGGCGCGATCTGCGCAATTCTGGGGAGCGCACGCGTCTCGCGTGCTGGCGAGGGCGTCTTCGCCATCGCGAACTTTTTTGGACGCACTAAATCGATTCCGAGTTGTAAATGTTTC
>Ga0209474_10000440_pt1 | contig 45731 bp, 46 predicted proteins | sample GraSoiAngelo_145_FD_185902 | JGI IMG/M metagenome (GOLD analysis project Ga0209474, IMG submission 185902) | Grasslands soil microbial communities from the Angelo Coastal Reserve, California, USA - 14_1009_05_20cm (SPAdes) (version 2) | ecosystem: Environmental > Terrestrial > Soil > Grasslands...
CCCCACGGCCTGGACCGCGAACCCCTGAGACGCGAGCTCCCGCGCGCGCTCGGCAACGGCGGTCGCGTTCCGGTCGGCGATGACGAGCTGGGCGCCGGCCCGAGCGACGCCGGTGGCGACGGCGTACCCGATTTGCCCCACCCGGCCGACGCCCGTGACGAGCGCGACCTTGCCCCGCAGGTCAGGCACTGGCGACGATCTCGTCGACCGGCGGTGCGCCGCGCTGCGCGAACGCGATCCTCCCGTCCCGGCTCACGACGTACACGCTGCGCTGGATCCCCTTGTCATCGTCCTTGAGCGCGTGGTAGGCGCGCGCAATCGCGCGGTCCGGATCGGAGAGCAGCGGGAAATTGAAGCCCAGCTTCCGGACGTAGGCGGCGTGACTCTCCACCCCGGCGGGGTTCACGCCGAACGGTTGGATCGCGGCTGCCTGAAACTTGGCCATCTCGTCGCGCACGGCGGAGAGTTGGCGGTTTCAGCCGGGCGTGTTGTTGCCAGGATAGAAGACGAGCGCGACGTGTTTCGTCTTCAGCACGTCGGACAGGGTGTAGGTCTTGCCGTCGGACGCGGCGGCCGTAAACGGGGGTGCCTTGCTGCCGACGCTCAGCGGTTCGCTCATGGTGCGGGCTCCTTACGGGTCTCCGCGACGATTTCTCGTGACGTCTTTCCGCGACGCTCTTCGAGTTTCTCGAGCCATTCGAGCGGAACGTCCATGTCGCCCAGCCCGGCGTGGGAGTCGCCGAGCTCGATGTCCCCATGCCAGTCCGACCCGCCGCTGATGACGAGCCCCAGGCGCTCGGCGAGCGCGGCCAGGCGCCGCTCGATCGCCTCGGAATGGCTGGGGTGGCGGACCTCGAGCCCGTCGAGGCCGTCGGCTTGAAACTGCCGGATCTGACCCTCGCTGCCGCGGTCGCCCAGATGCGCCGCGACCGCGACGCCGCCCACCGCATGCACCAGGTCGGTCACCTGGCGCAGCGTGGGCAGGGGCTTCTCGACGTAGGCGGGACGCCCCCGCCCCAGGTAGCGGCCGAACGCGTCATTGATGTCGCTGCTCACGCCGAGCTCGACCAGGACGCGGGCCACATGGGGGCGGCCGAGCGCGCCGCCGTCCGCCACCGCCATCACGTCCGCCAGCTCGATGGCCACGCCCAGCCGGCGCAGGTGCGCGACGATCTGCTCGGCGCGGCGCTGGCGCGCGGCGCGCGTGGTGGCGAGAAACGCCTCGAGCCGCTCGTGCCCGGGCGGCAGGAAGTAGCCGAGCAGGTGCAGCTCGCCCCAGGGCGCCTTCACGCTGAACTCGCATCCCGAGACGACGCGCACGCCCAGCGCCACGCCGACACGCGCGGCTTCGGGAACGCCGCTGGTCGTGTCGTGATCGGTCAGGGCGATGGCGACGAGGCCCGCGACGTGGGCGCGCTGCGCGACCTCGGCCGGAGGGTACTCCCCGTCCGACGCCGTGGAATGACAGTGCAGATCAACGTGCGCCGTAGGCACTCTCAGGCGCCGTCCACGCCGGCTGCGACTGGCGGAACAGCTGGACCAGGTCGCGCTCGGACAGCTCGGCGAGCGCCGCGTCGGGGCTGCGGTTGCCGACGGGCGCGAAGCGAGTGAAGCGGCGGCGCCGTTCCGGGCCCGTGCCCTGCTGGAACACGATCCCGAATTGGTCGCGGCCGTACACGGTGACCCGCCCCGACGGAGAGACCTCCCACGTGCCGCCGTCCACGACGACCCGGAGCCGTGCCATGGCCCGCGCCTACGCTTCCGCCCCGGCCGCGAGCGACACCTCGGTCCACAGCTCCCAGGCGTCGGCGGCGTACGTGCCGAGGCCCTGCAGGCGCTTCTCGAGCTTGATCTCTTCGGGGAGCCGGGACGCCTGGGCGCGGTGCGACATTTCCGTCTGGCTCTCGGAGAACTCGGTGAACAGCTGCGGATCCTTGGCGTTGCGGAACAGCCAGATGCGCTGGCCGCGGGCGTCGGCGAACTGGCACAGCTCACGCAACGTGGCGAGGTAGTCCGCCTCGTTGGTCGGCGGCACGCGCACGCGCGCGGCCGTGAGCACCTTGGGCATGCTAGATCGCTCCGTCGGGGAAGTTCTCGAGCGTCCGCTTCACGTCGGCGAGGAACCGATCCGCGTCGGCGCCGTCCACGACGCGGTGGTCGTAGGACATGGAGACCATGCCCATCGTGCGGATCGCGATCGTGTCGGTGCCGTCGGGCAGCGTGACGACCTTGGGACGTTTCTCGATCGCCCCCACCCCGAGGATGGCGACCTGGGGCTGATTGATGATGGGCGCCCCGGCGTACGATCCGAAGACGCCGGGATTGGTAATGGTGAAGGTGCCGCGCTGGATCTCGTCGGGCGACAGCTTCTTGGTGCGTGCGCGCTCACCCAGATCGCTGATCGCGCGCGCGAGCCCCGACAGCGACAGCTCGTCCGCACGCTTCACCACCGGAACAATCAGCCCCCAGTCGAGCGCCACGGCGATCCCGATGTTCACGTCCTGACGGTAGATGATGGTGTCGCCCGAGACCGCTGCGTTCACGATCCGGTGTTTGCGCAGGTTCTCGGCGCACGCCTTCGCGATGAACGCGAGGTACGTGAGGTTCGCGCCGCGCTCCGCACCGGTCGCCTTATGCTTCCTGCGCAGCTCGGCGACGCGGCTGTAATCGACCTCGAAGAAGCTCGTCACGTGCGCCGACACGCGCCGCGACATGATCATGTGATCGGCGGTGATCTTGCGGATCTTGGAGAACGGCTCGACCCGGTCCCCGGGCCAGGGCTCGACAGCGGGGGCCGCGACAGCGGGGGCTAGGGGCTGGGGGCTGGGGGCTGGGGCGACGGCCGGCGCCCCCCGCTCGATCACGCTCAGGATGTCCTGCTTGGTCACGCGACCCGCGAAGCCGGTCCCCGGGATGGTGGCGATGTCCACCTGATGCTCGGCCGCGATCTTGCGAACCAGCGGCGTGGATTTCCGGCGGAGACGCTCCTCGGCGGTCTCGGCACCGTCGCCCTTGGGAAGGACGGGGGACGAGGGACGAGGGACGGGTGGCGCCGCAGCGGGAACGGCGCCTCCCGGAGCAGCGGGCGCCCGCTGGGCTGCTGCGACGGGAGGCGCCGTGACAGCTGCGGCCTTGGGCGCCGTCGCGGCCGCGGCCTTGTCGGTCTCGATCACGGCCACGAGCGTCTGCACCGGGACCGTCTGCCCCTCCTGGACTTTGATCTCGGCCAGGACACCGGCGGTCGGGGCTGGAATCTCCGCGTCCACCTTGTCGGTGGAGATCTCGAAGAGCGGCTCGTCCCGCTTCACTTCGTCGCCCAGCTTCTTGAGCCACTTGGAGAGCGTCCCTTCCGCGATCGACTCTCCCATCTGCGGCATCAACACATCAATCCGAGCCATGCGTTCTCCTCAGTACGCCGCCAGCCAGCGCGCCGCCTTGACGATATCCTCCGTCTGCGGCAGCACGAAGTCTTCGAGCGTCGGCGCATAGGGCAGGGGCACGTCGTGCGCCGTCACGCGCATGATCGGCCCGTCGAGCCACGCGAACGCCTGCTCGTTGATGCGGGCCGCGATCTCGCCGGCCACACCGCCGGTGCGGGTGTCTTCGTGCACGATCAACACCTTATTCGTCTTCTCGACCGTCCGCATGATCGCGGCGTCGTCCATCGGGACCAGGGTCCGGAGGTCGAGCACCTCGATCGACAGCCCGTCGTCCGTGGCGAGCCGCTCGGCAGCCTCGAGCGCCTTCCATACGGTCGCCCCGTAGGTGACGATCGACAGGTCCTTCCCTTCGCGGGCCAGCCGTGCCTCGCCGATCGGCGTGAGCAGATCCTCCCCTTCCGGGAGCTGCTCCTTGATGCGGCGGTACAGCCACTTGTGCTCGAGATAGATGACGGGGTCATCGTCACGGATCGAGGCCTTGATCAGGCCCTTTGCATCGCGCGCGGTGGCCGGATAGACGATCTTCAGGCCCGGCGTGTGGAAGAACGCGGCCTCCGGGTTCTGCGAGTGGAACGGACCGCCCCGCACATAGCCGCCGCACGGCCCCCGCACCACCATCGGGGTCGCGAGCCCGGCGCGATAGCGCGCGGTCGCCACATAGTTGGTCAACATGTCGTAGGCGCACGAGATGAAGTCGATGAACTGCATCTCCGCCACGGGACGCATTCCCATGTGGGCGGCGCCCGCCGCCGCGCCGACGATCGCCGCTTCGGAGATCGGCGTGTCGATCACCCGCTCCTCGCCGAACTGCTTCGCAAAGCCTTCGGTCACCTTGAAGGCGCCCCCATAGGCGCCGACGTCCTCCCCCAGGATGAAGACGCGCGGGTCGCGCTCCATCTCCTCCCACAACCCCTGGCGCAGCGCCTCCAAATAGGTGACTTCGGTCATCACAGGCTCCGGTACCAGTGTGGCGTCAGGACGGGCGGATGGGCGTACACGCCCTCCAGGGCCGAGTCGCCGGGCGGCAGGGGCTCGTCGACGCACGCGTCCGTCGCCTGGTCGATCTCCGCTTTCGCCTGCTCGTCGATCGCCTGCAACTCGCGCTCCTCGACCCATTCGCTCTGCAGCAGCCGCTTGACGTAGCGGTCCACCGGGTCGTTCTCCTTCGCCCACCAGTCGAGCTCGTCCTTGGGGACGTAGTGCTGGTCGTCGTGCTCGGCGTGGCCCTTGCGACGGTACGTTTTCACCTCGATGACGTGCACGCCGTGGCCGGCGCGCGCCCGCTCGACCGCGACCCTGGTCGCCTCGTACACCGCGAGCACGTCGTTCCCATCCACCGTCACCCCCGGGACACCGTAGGCCTTCGCCTTCTCGGCGAGGTCCTTGACCGCGAATTGTTTCTCGGGGGGCGTCGAGTACGCCCAGCGGTTGTATTCCGCGATCACCACCAGGGGCACCCGCTGCACGGCCGCGAAGTTCAGGCCCTCGTGGAAGGTCCCGGTAGAGGTCGCCCCATCCCCGATGTAGACGAGTCCCACCCGCCGTTCGCCGCGCAGCTTGAAGGTCAAGGCGATGCCCGCCATGACGGGGACCATGTCGCCCAGGTGGGAAATCTGGCCGAGATAGCCCCGCTCAAGGTCGTTGAAATGGACGTTCAGCTCGCGCCCGTGCGTCGGGCCCTCGGCCTTGGCCATGTACTGACGCAGGATCTGGATCGGTTGGGCGCCCATCACCAGCATCGAGCCCAGGTTACGGATCAGGGGGGAGAGGATATCCCGGTTGGGCCCGCGGTCGAGGGCGTACGCCGAGGCGACCGATTCCCCCTCCTGACCGAGCGAGCGGAACAGGCCCCCGATGACCTTGCTCTGGCGGTACAGGGCCACGAGCCGCTCCTCCAGGGTCCGCGTGAGCCGCAGGTAGCGATAGATGTCGAGCAGCTGGTCGCGCGTGAGGCCGGCCGGGACGGGCGGCGACTGGGTGGTCGGAGCGGCGCGGGATGCCATGACGTAAATTGTAGTGGGCGCCCAACCCCGGGGCCATGCCCCGGGGTCCCGGGGCGATGCGCCGGGTTACGTGGGAGACCAAAATGGCGACGTTGAAACTGCGCGTGAGCGGCATGACGTGCGGGCATTGTCAGGCGAAAGTCGAGCAGGCGCTCAAGCACGCGGGGGGCGTGTATTCCGCCGTCGTGGATCTCCAGGCCGGGGAGGCCGAGGTCGACTTCGACGACGACGCGGCGACCACCGACCAGTTGATTGCGGCTATCGAGCGGGCGGGCTACCACGCACGCGTGGCGGGTTAGTACGCGCCCCGCAGGTCGTGGCCCGGCTCCACCTGCTTGTGCACCTCCGCGAGAAACCGCTTGGCGAGACGATCGAGCTCCGATTCGCCCACCTGATCCGTCGTGACCTGCACCAGCGTATAGTGTCCGCCCTCGGGCCGGGCCGCGACCGTGATGCGGCCCAGCGCGCCGGCGTAGCTGCGCCGCCGGCCGCCCTCGTCGGCCGGCGCTAGGCGACCCCCGAAGAACGCCTTGGCGTGCGCGAGCACGTCATCGGAGCTCAGGCTCGTGCGGTGGAAGTATCTCATGCCCAGGCCGGCTTGAAGCGTCGCAGCGTCAAGCTGTTCAGCACCACGCTCAGGCTCGACCACGCCATCGCCGCACTCGCGACCACGGGCGACAGCAGGACGTGGAAGGCAGGATACAGCGCCCCGGCGGCGATCGGAATGCCGATGACGTTGTACACGAAGGCCCAGAAGAGATTCAGTTTGATCGTCCGCATGATGCGGCGCGACAGCTGAATCGCGGTGACCACACCGCGCAGGTCGCCCCGGATCAGCGTCACGTCGGACGCCTCCATGGCCACGTCCGTTCCGGTCCCGATCGCGATCCCCACGTCGGCCTGCGCGAGCGCGGGCGCGTCGTTGATGCCGTCGCCCACCATGGCCACGCGCTGGCCCTGGCGCTGGCGCTTGCGCACGATATCCGCCTTCTGCGACGGCAGGACTTCGGCCACGACCTCGTCGATCCCGACCTCGCGCGCGACCGCATCGGCGCCGCGCCGCGAGTCTCCTGAAATCATGCACACGTCGAGGCCCATCGCTTTCAAGTAGGCGATCGCGTCCTTGGCGGTCGGCTGGATCGGGTCGGACACGGCGATCACGCCATGCACCGTGTTGTTGACGACGACGATCACCGGCGTGCGTCCCTGCGCCGCGAGCCGGTCCGCGTCCGGCCCCAGGGTGCCGAGCTCGAGGCTCCGCTCCCGGGCGTGCCGCAGCGACATCACCTCGATGATACGCCGGTCGACGGTGCCGCGCACGCCCCGCCCTTCCATGGCCGCGAACTTCTCGACCGGGAGCACCTCGACCTGGCGGTCCTTGGCCGCTCTGGCAACGGCGACCGCGAGCGGATGCTCCGAGCGCTGCTCTACGGACGCCGCCCATTTCAGCACCTCGGCGGGAGCGAGCGGCGTCCCGTCGGGCCGCTTGGCCGTGATGATGTGCGTGACGGTGGGCCGCCCTGCGGTGATGGTTCCGGTCTTGTCGAGCAGCACGGTGCGCACGCCCGACAGCCGCTCGAGCGCTTCGCCGCTGCGGATGAGAATCCCGTGCTCGGCGGCCTTCCCCGTCCCCACCAGGATCGCGGTGGGCGTCGCCAACCCCAGCGCGCACGGGCACGCGATGATCAGCACGGTCACGAGCGCCACCGTCGCGAACACCAGGGCGGGCTCGGGACCGACATCGAACCAGAGCACGAACGCCGCAATGGCCAGGGCCATGACGACCGGGACGAACACCCCGGCCACCCGGTCCGCGAGTCGCTGAATCGGAGCCTTCGTCGCCTGCGCCTCCTCGACGAGCTGGACAATCTGGCCCAGCGCCGAGTCCTTCCCGACGCGGGTCGCCCGGAACGTGATGCTGCCGGTAGTGTTCAGGGTGGCCCCGATGACCTCGTCGCCGATCTTCTTGGCGACCGGCATCGGCTCGCCCGTGAGCATCGACTCGTCCACCGCCGACGCGCCCTCCGTCACCACGCCGTCGACGGCGATTTTCTCCCCCGGCTTGACGATCACGAGGTCGCCGGGCACCAGCGTCTCGACCGCGATCTCGGCCTCCCTGCCGCCGCGCACCACGTGGGCCGTCTTCGCCCGGAGCCCCGCCAGGCGGCGAATCGCCTGCGACGTGCGCCCCTTGGCCCGCGCCTCGAGCAGCCGGCCCAGCAGGATGAGGGCGATGATGGCGCACACGGATTCGTAGTAGACGTCCGCCTCGCGCCCCGCGCCGGCCAACAGGCCCGGGGCAAAGGTGGCCACCAGCGAATACAGGTACGCCGCTCCGGTGCCGACCCCGATGAGCGTGTTCATGTCGGCGGTCCGGTGCTTGAGTCCGCTCCACGTGCCGCGGTAGAACTGTTGCCCCGACCACACGACGACCGGGAGCGTCAGCGCGGCGAGCGTCAGCTTGATCCAGTACGGTTCGATCGCGCTCACGGCGGGGAGGGCCTCCTGGACCCGCAGGGCCAGCGGCAGCAACAGCCGCCCCAGGAGGTCGACGCTCCGGAGCGTCGCGTCCGCGTGACCGGTCATGAGGAGCATCGATCCGAGCATGGTCGCCACCGTGGCAACGGCCGCAACTGTGAGCTTTCCCGCGAGCGCGCGGATCTCGCGCCGCCGTGCCAGCCGCTCCCGCTCCAGCGGGTCTTCCGCGGCGATCGGCTCGGCGACCTGGAACCCGGCCGCCGTGACCGCGCGCTCGAGGTCCTCCGCGGTCGCAGCGCCGAGGACGTAGTCCACGCTGACGGTCTCGGTCGCCTGGTTGGCGACCGCACGAACCACGCCTGGCACGCGGCGCAGCGCCTGCTCCAGCGGAGTGACGCTGGGCGCGTAGTGGAGCTGGTCGACGGCGAACGTGACGCTCGCCTTGCCGCAGTCGTAGCCGGCGGCCCGGACGGTCTGGATCAGCTCACCGACGTGGACCCGGGCATCGTCGTAGTCCACGGTCGCCTTGCCGGTGGCGTAGTTCACGGCCGCGCTCGCGACGCCGTCCCTGGTGCCGAGCGCTTTCTGCACGGTCGCGGCGCACGCGGCGCAGCTCATGCCCTCGATCGGGAGGAGGATGCGGGCCTTACTCATGGAGTGTGTGGGGTGACGCAGCGGGGCGACGCTCCGCCGTCGCCGGCTCGACGACCAGCAGGCCCTTCAGCATGTTCATGCCGCACCGGAAACGGAATTCGCCCGGCTGTGTCGGCGTGAATTCGATGTCGGTGGTCTGAAACGCGGGCAGCGCGGCGTCGATCCCGAAGTCCTCGAGCACGATCCGCTCCGAGCAGTCCGCGGTCTCGTCGCGGTAGAACTGCAGTCGCACCGGCTTCCCCGCCTGGACCACTACCGTATCTGGCGTATAGCCACCCTTGACCGTGATGCGCACCTCCTGCACGCCGTCGACGCTGGCCGCCGGCGCGGCCGATCCCTTGGACAGTAGGAAATACCACAGGACCAAGACGATGGCGGCGAGCCCGACGGCCGTGACTGCGTACTGCGCGGCGCTCACGCCTTCTCGTAGTATTCGATGCCGAGGTGGGTGATCTGCTCCTCGCCCATGAGCCAGCGGAGGGTGTTCTTCAGTTTGGTCTGCTGGATGAACAGATCGTGCTCGGGGTACAGTCCCGGCGCGGTCTGGGGACTCTTGAAGTAGAACGACAGCCACTCCTGGATACCCGAGAGCCGCGCCCGCTGCGCCAGATCGAAGAACAGCGCGAGGTCGAGGACGATAGGGGCCGCGAGGATCGAATCGCGGCACAGGAAATCGACCTTGATCTGCATCGGGTAGCCGAGCCACCCGAAGATGTCGATGTTGTCCCAGCCTTCTTTGTTGTCGCCCCGCGGCGGGTAATAGTTGATCCGCACCTTGTGAAACACGTTGCCGTACAGCTCGGGATACTGGTCGGGCTGGAGGATGTACTCGAGCACCCCGAGCTTCGACTCCTCCTTGGTCTTGAACGACTCGGGGTCGTCCAGCACCTCGCCGTCGCGGTTGCCCAGGATGTTGGTCGAGTACCAGCCCGCGAGGCCCAGCATGCGCGCCTTGAACGCGGGCGCCAGCACGGTTTTCATCATCGTCTGGCCGGTCTTGAAGTCCTTGCCGCCGATCGGGAGCCTACGCTCCTCCGCCAGGCGCTGCAGCGCGGGAAGGTCGACGGTGAGATTGGGCGCGCCGTTGGCGAACGGCACGTTCTCCATCAGGGCGGCGTACGCGTAGAGCATCGAGGGCGCGATGGCGGGATCGCTCTGCTCCATCGCCTGCTCGAACGCCTGCAGGGTCTGGTGCGCCGGCCCGATGGTGAGAAACACCTCGGTCGAGGCCGCCCAGATCATCACCAGGCGGTCCGCCCCCGAGCGCTTCTTGAAATCGCGGATGTCCTGTCGCAGCTGCTCGGCGAGATCGCGCTTGTTCTTGCCGGTCTTCACGTTGGTGCCGTGCAGCCGCTTGACGTAATGCTGGTCGAAGGCGGCCGGCAGCGGCTTGATCCCCTGGAGGAAGTCCTTGATGGGCTCCAGGTGCTCGTGCCGCTCCAGCACGCCCGCCTTCACCGCCGCGGCGTAGGCGTCGTCCGGAATCGGATCCCAGGCCGCGAAGACCAGGTCCTTCAGATCGGCGAGGGGCACGAAGTCCTTGATCTTGGGACTGCGCTTCTCAGTGCGCTTCCCCAGCCGGATGGTTCCCATCTGCGACAGCGATCCGATCGGGATGCCCGTCCCGCGCCGCACGTTCTCGACGCCCGCCACGAACGTCGTCGAGACGGCCCCGAGCCCCACCAGCATGACGCCGAGCGTACCTCTGGCAGGCGTGATGTCCCGGCCGGACGGCTGTGCCACGATTACGATCCTTTCCGAGTTTGCAGCGCCGGCGCATGCCCGGGCAGCGTCTCGTGAACACGCGGCGGCCGCGGCATGGCGGGCTCGCGGGCGACGCGCGCCACGTAGAGGATGCGCTGCACCACGGTCACGGCGGTCGCGAGCGCCAGCACCACGACGATCCAGAACAACAACGCGCCGCGGTTCCCGGCGCCGAGAAACAGGGTCGGAGCGCCGAGCAGCAGCACGCGCTCGGCGCGCTGCGCGATCCCCACCTTGACGCTCAGGCCCAGCCCTTCCGCTCGGGCCCGCGTGTACGACACGAGCAGCGAAGCCGTCAGGGCGACGAGGCAGGCGGCGACCGCCAGGGTGACGCGCGCCGGGGCGACGCCACCGCGCACGAAATAGATCGCTATCCCTGAGAACAGCGCCGCTTCGCCGACCCGGTCGAGGGTCGAGTCGAAGAACGCGCCGAAGGTCGTAACCATGCCCCCGCGCCTGGCCACGCGGCCGTCCACCATGTCGCACAACCCGGATAAGAGGAGGAGCAGCCCGCCCCAGCGTGCCCGGCCGAGCCCGAACGCGACCGCCGAGGCGACGATCACCAGCGTGCCGATGGTGGTGATGAAGTTGGGCCGAACGTGCAGGCGAATCAGTCGCAGGGCGAGCGGGTCGAGCAGGTTCCCAAAGCCGTCACGCACCTTCTGCGGGATCACGATCATGGCGGGGGGGAAAGTAGCGGGAGGGGGGCGGAGTCTCAATAGAGCAAGTACTTGGCGCGCAGCCGGCGAAACCGCGCGAGCGCCGGCTCCCAGCGGCGCCACACGGCGTCCGCGGCGTGGGCGCTGAGGATCGCGCGACGCAGCTCGTCACCCTCGGCCAGCCGGTCGAAGCGCGCCGCGTCGAAGCGCAGCGAGTCGCGGTGCGCCGCCTCGATCGCCGTGAGCAGCACCACAGCGGCGCGCGTCGCATCGTAGCGCCGCCGGTCCGTCACCCGCAACCGGATACCCTGCAGTTCGACGCCGTCGTACTTCCCGTCGGTCGGCGCCCTCGGCGTGAACACCACCCCCGACACCTCCACACCGTTCAATCCTTCCTGGACCCACCGACCGGCGCCGCGCAGCCTGGGTAACACCGCGCCGGTGTCGAGCCAGGGCGCGCCGATCACCCTGAACGCGAACGCGGTGCCGCGTCCCACCGAGAGGTTCGTGCCCTCGAACAGACAGATCCCGGAATAATGCAGGGCGCTCTCCAGGTCCGGCATGTTGGGCGACGGCCGCACCCACGGGAGGCCGGTGTCGTCGTAATACATTGCGCGGCGCCACCCCGCCGCCGGCACTACGGTGAGGCGGGCATGGAGGTCGAGCCAGTCGTTAGCGAGCCGCACCACCTCCCCCAACGTCATTCCATGGCGCATCGGAACCGGGAGGAAGTCCCCCACGCGCTCCACCGGGCGGACCACCGCCGGCACGGTTCCCTGCACCGCGACGCCGCCGATCGGGTTGGGCCGGTCCAGCACCACCAGCGGCTTGCCGCGGCGCGCGGCCTCCTGCAGCAGCAGGACGGCCGTCGTGGGATAGCTGTAGTAGCGGGCGCCGATGTCCTGCAGGTCCACCAGCACGACGTCGACGCTGTCGAGCGCCGCAATCGCGGACAGCGGCGTGCCGCCGTAGAGGCTGTAGATTGGTAGTCCGGAAGCGGAGTCGACCGCGTCGGGGAGCCCGGGGCGGTCCTCCGTGCCGCGCAACCCGTGCTCCGGACTGAGGATCACGAGCAGGCGCACGCCGGGGGTACCGCGCACGAGGTCGATGTCGCGCTGACCCAGGCGGTTCACGCCGGTTTGGTTCGTGAGCAGCGCGACGCGCTTGCCGGCCACGAGCCCGATCGAATCCGAGAGCAGCACCTCGATCCCCGGCCGCACCTGCGCGGCCGCGGGTGCGGCGTACACCAGCCCCAGCAACAGCGAGAGAGAATGCGGGCGCATAGACTCCTGATTCTTACGGCGATGCTCGGCTGTGCCGGCGGCCAAACGATCGGTCGCGCGGCTCAGCCCGTCCCTCGTCCCTCGTCCCCGGTGCCCGCGGCGTCCGTCGATTCGCTGCTCGCCACCCTCACCGTGCGCCAGCGGGTCGGACAGATCGTCGTCCCGTGGCTCTCGGGAAGTTACACCGCATTCGACGATTCGCTTTTCCAAGTCGCGGCGCGCTGGGTCGACTCCCTCGAGGTGGGCGGCCTGATCATCTCGGTCGGGTCGCCGTTCGACATCGCGGCCAAGCTGAACGCCCTGCAACGGCGCTCCCGCCTGCCGCTGCTCGTCTCGGCGGACCTCGAGTGGGGCGCCGCGATGCGGGTGGTGGGCGCCACGGCATTCCCGCAGATCATGGCGGTCGGAGCCACCGGCGACCCACGGGATGCCTTTACGATCGGGGCCGCCGCCGCCACGGAAGGCCGGGCGGTCGGCATCCACGTCAATTTCGCGCCCGACGCGGATGTCAACAACAACCCCGCCAACCCGATCATCAACATCCGCTCGTTCGGGGAGGACCCGCGCACCGTGTCGCGGCTCGTGACCGAGTATGTCCGCGGCCTGCACGACCACGGTATGCTCGCCACGCTCAAGCACTTTCCCGGTCACGGCGACACCCAGATCGACTCGCACATCGGTCTCCCGTTAATTCCGTCGGGGTACGCGCGGCTCGACTCGATCGAGCTCGTGCCGTTCCGCGCGGGGATCGCCGCCGGGGCGGACGTGGTGATGAGCGCCCACATCGCCTTCCCTGCCTTCACCGGCTCGGACGAGCCGGGCACCCTCTCGGCCGCCGTGCTCACGGGCCTGCTGCGCGACTCGCTGCGCTTTCCGGGCCTGGTGGTGACCGACGCCCTGACGATGGGCGCCATCGTGGCGAAGTACGGCGCCGGGGAGGCCACCGTGCGGGCGTTTATCGCGGGCTCCGACCTCCTGCTGATGCCGGCCGATCCCGATTCCGCCCTCGCCGCCATGACGGCGGCGGTGGCGACCGGCCGAATCACGCCGCAACGACTCGATCAATCGGTGCGCCGAGTGCTCGAGATCAAGCGGCGGCTCGGGCTGTTCCAGGCGCGCACGGTGTCGCTCGATTCGATCATGCTCGTGGTCGGCGCCCGGCGCTTCCAGGACCAGGCGAACGATCTCGCGGTCCGCGCCCTGACCCTGGTGCGCGACATGGGAGGACGGCTGCACGCGCTGCGCGCGCACCGCAGCCGCCTGGCGCTGATCGCCTACGCCGACGAGAACAACGGGGGCGTGGGGCAGACCATGGCGCAACTGCTGCGCCAGGGCGGTGACACGGTCGAGTATTTCCGCTTGTGGCCCATGTCGGGCACGCTCTCGTACGATTCCGCGCGCGCCGTGATCGCCCGGGTACCAGCGACGGTATTCGCCGCCAACGTGCGCCCGCTTTCCGGCCGCGGCACCATCGCTCTTCCCGACTCGCTCGCGGCCCTGGTCAGCGCCACCGATTCCGCCCGCCCGACCGTCCTCGTCTCGCTCGGCAGCCCGTACTTGTTGGGTCAGGCGCCCACGGTGAGGTCGTACCTCGTGGCATGGAGCGGCGTGCGAGCGTCGGAGCGTGCCGCCGCGCTCGCCTTGCTCGGCAAGGTGCCGATCACCGGACACCTCCCGATCCGGATTCCTCCGGCGTATCCGCTCGGGTGGGGCGTGATGATCCCCGACGCACAGCCGTGACGGCGCGCGCCGCACTGGCGATCGTCTGGGTCGGAGGGCTCACCGCCGGCTGCCGCGGGTCGGCGGCACCGCCGGTCCCGCTGAGCACCGCCATCCCCGCCGCGTCACCCGGGTCCCTCGGGTTCGACAGCACGCGCCTGGCGGGCGTGATCGGCTATCTCAGAGCCGAGGCCGACAGCGGCGCGTTTCCCGGCGCGGTGCTGGCGGTCGGTCGACACGGCCGCCTGGCGGTGCTCGCGCCCGTGGGGGTGTACGCCGTGAGCGATCGCCGGCCCGTGCAAGCGGGCACGATCTACGACCTGGCCTCGCTCACGAAGGTGGTCGGCCTCACCAGCGCGTGCATGCTGCTCGTAGACGAGGGGAAGCTCGCACTCGACGCGCCGGTGCAGCACTACCTGCCGGAGTTCACCGGGCCGATGAAAGACCGGGTCACCATCCGGCACCTGCTCACCCATTCCGCCGGCCTGGTCGCGGATCTGCCGCTGTACGATTCGACTCGGACACGCGCCGCGGCGCTCCACGCCGTGGACACGACCACGCTGCTCGCCCCGCCGGGAACGACGTATCGCTACTCGGACCTGAGTGCCATCGTGCTGATGCAAGTGGTCGAGCGGCTCGCCGGGGAGCCGCTCGACCGCTTTCTCGCGAGGCGCGTGTTCGGACCGCTGGGAATGCCCGCGACCCGGTTCCTGCCCCCGCCCGAGTGGCGGGACCGCATCGCGCCGACCGAGAACGACACCGTTTTCCGGCATCGCCTGCTCGTCGGGGAGGTGCACGACGAGAGCGCGGCGCGCCTGGGCGGCGTGTCGGGAAACGCCGGGCTGTTCTCCAACGCCCTCGACCTGTCGCGCTTCGCGGCGCTGCTGTTGAACGGGGGTGCCTGGGACACGCTGCAGCTGATCCGGGCCGAGACGGTCGCCGAATTTACAGGACGCCAGAACGTCCCCCCGGGCTCGACGCGCGCGCTCGGTTGGGACACACCCTCGGACTCCGGGTACTCGAGCGCCGGGGCCAAGTTGTCGCGCCGCGCGTTCGGTCACACCGGCTACACCGGGACATCGATCTGGATGGACCCGGAGCGCGACTTGTTCATCATCCTGCTCACGAACCGCGTCAACCCCACGCGCGCCAACAACGCGATCCTCCGGGTCCGTTCGCAGGTGGCGGACCTGGTGGTCGATGCGCTCACGCACCCCGAGCTGTAGCCCGCCGTCACTCCACCACCGTACTCCAGCCGCGGCGCGACAGGTCGCGGTAGATGACGCCGCCGGCGAGGCCGCTGAGCACGAGCAGCAGCAGGCCCGGCAGCGTCTCGTGCAGCAGCAGCTTGCCCACGCCGAACAGCGCGCCGTACACCAGCACACATCCCGCCACCCAGTCGAGCAGGTTGGCGAGGCCGTCGCTCGACGGCTGCACGTCCGGCGCGCGCGCGGCGACGGGCGCCCACCCCGTCCGCGACGGCCGGGTGCGGCGGTAGAACGCGACCAGCGTCGACTCGGACTCGGGGCGCGTGAGGAACGTGACCGCCAGCCAGACCACGGTCGTGACCGCCACGGTGATGAGCACGATGTGGGCGAAGTCGAGCGGCCGGTCGCTGTCGAGCCCGCCCACGGTCTGGAGCAGCACCGAGACGACGAACGCGGCGATCATCGCGGACACCTCGCTCCATGCGTTGATGCGCCACCAGTACCAGCGCAGCAGCAGCACGGCGCCCGTCCCCGCGCCCGTGATGATGAGCAGCTTCCAGGCTCCGCCGATCGACTCGATGCGAAATGCCACGGCGGCGGAGATCACCGTAAGCAGGGCCGTGGCCAACCGGGATGCCAGTACGTAATGCGGCTCCCCCGCCTCGCGCCGCACGAAGCGGCGATAGAAATCGTTCACGAGGTAGCTGGCGCCCCAGTTGAGCTGGGTGGCGATGGTGGACATAAAGGCCGCCGCGAACGCGGCGATCATGAGCCCGCGCAGCGACGACGGGAGATAGTCGATCATCACCCGGATGTAGCCCGTCTCCGGGTCTTTGAGTCCGGGGAAGAGGATCAGCGACGCCAGCGCCGCCAGGATCCAGGGCCACGGGCGCACCGCATAGTGGGCGATGTTGAACCACAGCGTGGCGAGCAGCGAGTGTCGCTCATCCTTCGCGCTGAGCATCCGTTGCGCCACGTAGCCCCCGCCGCCCGGCTCGGCTCCGGGGTACCATGTGGCCCACCAGTTCACGCCGATATAAACGAAAAAGGTCAGGAACGGCATCCACGCCGAGCCCACGTCCGGAACGAAGCTCAGGACGGACCCCCGACTGCCGCTCGCCGCGCGCGCCTCGTCGATCAGTGCGAGCTTCGCCTTCATCGCCTCGATCCCTCCCACCGCCTGTACGGCGACCACCGCCAGCACGATCACCATGCCCATCTTGATCACGAACTGGAACAGGTCCGTCACCAGCACGCCCCACAGACCCGAGAGCGTCGAGATCGCGGACGTCAGGACGATCAGCCCGACCACGATCCACAACGCTTCCCCCTTCGAGATGCCGAAGACGAGCTCGAGGATCTTCGCCATGGCGAGGTTCACCCAGCCCAGGATGATGCAGTTCATGAGCAGTCCCAGGTACAGCGCCCGGAAGCCGCGCAGGAACGCGGCGGGCGGGCCGGCGTAACGGATCTCGGCGAACTCGATGTCGGTCATGACGCCGGAGCGGCGCCACAGCCGGGCGTAGAAGAACACCGTGAGCATCCCGCTCGCGAGCAGGTTCCACCACAGCCAGTTTCCCGCCACCCCGTTTTGCGCGACCAGCCCGGTGACGACCAGGGGCGTGTCGGCGGCGAACGTGGTGGCGACCATGGACGTGCCGGCGAGCCACCAGGGGACGTTGCGACCGGAGAGGAAGTATTCCGCGGTGCTCGTGCCGGCCCGGCGCTTGTAGTACAGGCCAACGGCGATGTTGAACAGGAAGTACAGGGCGACGACCAACCAATCGGCGAGCGTAAGTCGCATGGGCGCGCGGGCCTCGCGGAGCGAGAGTTGACAGGGCCGCCGGGACTTTCTAAGTTCGCATGTGACTGGAGGATCGCAATGGCGACGACGCAACGGAGTGCCCCCATCACGCTGACCCTGACCGACCAGGCCGCGGTCGAGGTGCGCAAGTTCATGGCGGAGGAGAAGGTCTCCCCCGAGACCGCGGGGCTGCGGATCGGCGTGCTCCCGGGGGGGTGCTCGGGCTTCAAGTACAGCCTCAGCATCGAAGACAAGCCAGCCGACGACGACATCGTGATCGAGAGCGCCGGCGTGCGCTGCTTCGTCGACGGGTTCAGCGCCCAGTACCTGAACGGCGTCACCCTGGACTACAAGAGCAACTTCCAGGAGTCCGGGTTCGCCTTCGAAAACCCGAACGCCACCGGCGGCTGCGGCTGCGGATCGTCCTTCACGGTCTGAGGCGGTTGGCCCTCCTCCCATCGGATGCACGAGCCCGCGCACGGCGCGGGCTTTTTGTTGCTCCCCGCCGCCGGTGCGCCCGCTCGACGTAGCGGTCATCGCGGCCTACTGCGCCGCCGTGATCGTCTTCGGCCTGGTGCTGTCGGGGCGCCAGCGCGACGCGAGCGACTACTTCCTCGGCCACCGCGGGCTGCCCTGGTGGGCCATCATGCTGTCCATCGTGGCCACCGAAACGTCGGCCCTCACCGTGATCTCGATCCCCGGGATCGCCGCCCGCGGCGACCTCACCTTCCTGCAGCTCGCGTTCGGCTACCTGGCGGGGCGGATCGGCGTCGCCGCGCTGCTGCTCCCGGGCTATTTCGAAGGCACTCAGGACACCGCCTACCAGCGGCTGGAGCGCCGCTTCGGGGCGGGGGCGCGACGCGCGGCGTCGGGCGTGTTCCTGCTCACGCGCGCGCTCGCCGACTGCGTGCGGATCTTCGCCACGGCCATCCCGCTCGCGATCATCACGCATTGGAGCCTTCCCGCCGGCATTCTGGCCATCGGCCTCGTCACCGTGATCTACACGTGGGTCGGCGGGCTGCGGGCCGTGGTGTGGGTGGACGTGATCCAGCTGGGCGTGTATCTGGTGGGCGGCGTGGCCACGCTCGTCGTCGCGACCGGGCTCGCGGGAGGCGCCGGCGCGTTCGCCCGTGCCTGGGACGCGGGAAAACTGGTGACGCTCGATTTCACGCCTTCGTTCAAGGTGCTGTACACGTTCTGGGGCGGAGTCCTGGGCGGAGCGCTGCTCGCCGGCGCCTCGCACGGCACCGACCATTTGATCGTGCAGCGTCTGCTCGCCGCGCGCGGGCTCAAGGACGCACAGCGCGCCCTCATCGGATCGGGCGCGTTCATCATCGCCCAGTTCGCGCTGTTCCTGCTCGTGGGCACGAGCCTGTGGCTCGCGGGCGCGGACCAGGGCGGCAGGAGTGACGCCATCTACCCGAGCTTCGTGATCACGCGGCTCCCGCCCGGGCTGGCGGGGCTCGTCGTCGCCGGCATTCTGGCCGCGGCCATGAGCAGCCACGCGTCGGCCGTCAACTCACTCGCCTCGGCGTCCACGCATGATTTCTACGCGCCGCTCGCGCGGCGCCAGGAGCCGACACACCTGCTGTGGGTGGGCCGCTGGCTCACTCTGCTGTGGACGGCGGTGCTGGTCGCGGGCGCGATGGCGTTCCGCAACCAGAACACGCCCGTCGTGCAGCTCGCCCTGAGCGTCGCGTCGATCACCTACGGCGCCCTGCTCGGCACGTATCTGCTGGGCGGATGGTGGTCGCGCGCGCGCCAGCGCGACGTCATCGTCGCGATCATCGCGAGCGTGCTCGCCATGACCCCCGTCGTGCTCGGCGTGCCGTGGCGCGTGCTGCCGGGGCTCGCCTGGCCGTGGTACGTGCCGCTGGGCACGGCGGTGACTGTCGCGGTGGGGATGGCGTCGTCGATGTTTGGACGGGCACTCCCCGCGTGACTCCATCGTCCGCCGTCTTCCTCGGCGCCGACGCCGGCGGCTCCCATACCACCGTCGTTCTCGGGTCGCCGGCGCAGATCCTCGGCCGGGCCGACGGGCCGGGTGCGGCCATGCGGCCGGCGGGAGCGGCCCGATCCGCCGCCGTGCTGGCGGAGACCGCCCGCCGGGCGGCGGCCCAAGCCGGCATCGGGCTCCCGGGCGATGCGGCCGTCGTCGGCGCGGCCGGCGCCGGGCGGCGGCAGGAGCAGGCCGAGCTCGAAGCGGCGCTGGTGGACGCCGGCGTCGCGCGCCGGGTGCGGGTGCTCGCCGATGGCGAGGTGGCCCTGACTACGGCGTTCGCGCGCGGCCCAGGCGTGCTCGTGAACGCCGGCACCGGGTCGATCGCGTACGCGCGCGTGCCGGGCGGAGAGATTCACCGCGCGGGCGGATACGGGTGGCAGCTCGGCGATGAAGGCGGCGGCTACTGGCTCGGTCGCCGCGCGCTCGACCTGGCGGGGAGAGCGCAGGACGGCCGGGGCGAGGGGTCGACCCTGCTGGCCCGGCTGCTCAGCGCCCTTGGCCTGCAACAGTTCGACGACCTGGTGCGGTGGACGGCGACGGCGACGCCGGCCCAGGTGGCGGCGCTCGCGCCGCACGTCCTCAACGCCGCCCGCGAGGGCGAAGTCGTCGCGCAACGAGCCGTGGACGAGGCGGCGCGCGAGCTGGTCGAGCTGGTGGTCATGCTGGGGCGCCATTTTCCCGCCACCGACCCCATACCGGTCGCGATCACGGGCGGCCTGCTGCTGCCGCAGTCTCCGCTCACCGCCGCGTTCCGCGAGCGGCTCGCCGCCGACTTCGAGCGGGCGCGCCTCGTGCCCGAGCGGATCGATGCAGCGCTGGGGGCGTTGAAGCTGGCCATGGAGCTGACATAGCCGTACGGTAGGGGCGTAGCATGCTGCGCCCCTACGTCGCGGCCCTACTACGCCGCCGGCGCCAACCCCACGTCCCCCGTGAGGGCCCGGGGATCCCAGTCGGTCTCGGTTCTCGCGACGTACACGGCAGCCGTGAGATCGCCGCACACGTTGAGCGTGGTGCGGCTCATGTCGAGGATGCGCTCCACGCCGTAGACTACGCCCACGACCTCGGGTGGGACGCCGACGGTGACACACACCACCATCAGTGGAGCGAGAGAGCCGCCGGGTACGCCGGCCGTGCCGACCGCGGTGATGACGCTCATGATCATTGCGATCACCTGCTGTCCGAGCGTCAGGTCCACTCCGAAGAGCTGGGCCAGGAACAGGACCGTCACGCCCTCGTAGAGCGCGGTGCCGTTGTGGCACATCGTCGACCCCAGCGAAAGCACAAAGCCCGCGATCTTGGGTGGGATCTTGAGCTCATCCTCGGCCACCGCGATGTTGGTCGGGAGGGTCGCATTGCTCGAGCTGGTCGTAAACGCGGTGACGATGCTCGGCGTGATCCGGCGCCAGAAGATGCTCGGCCGCAGCCCTCCCAAGAACCGCACGAGCAGCGACAGGCTCACGGCGCCATGGATCAGGAGGCCGACGAGCACGACGACGACGTAGCCGAGCAGCTTCCGCAGGATGTCCCAGCCCAGCAGGGACGTGACGACAAAGATCAGCCCGAACACGCCGTAAGGGGCTAGCTTCATCGCCATCCCGATGATCTTGGCGATCGCGTCGCCGATGGCGTCGAGCACCTGCACCAGGGGTCGTGCCTTACCCTCCGGGAGGAGCGTGAGAGCCGCGCCGAAGACCAGGGCGAAGAAGATGATCCCCAGCATATCGAGGTTCGCCGCGGCCTGAATGGGATTCCGAGGCACGATGTTTACGAAAAAGTCGACCCCGAATCTCGTGGTAGCGCCCGCCGGGAGGCCCGCGACCTGCCCGCGATAGGCGTCGAGCAGCTGTTGGCGCACTTCGACCGGGACGCCGACGCCAGGCCGCACGAGGTTGACCAGCAGGATCCCGATGGCGGCGGAGATCACCGTGGACAGGAGGAAGTACCCAAGCGAGCGCACCCCCACACGACCCACCTTGCGGATGTCCCCGAGCTGCGTCACGCCGAGCGCGATGGACGTGAAGACGAGCGGCACGACCGTCATGAAGAGAATCCGCAGGAACACCTGCCCCACGGGGCCGGCGACGTTTGTGTTCACCCAGCCCACCCACGCCGCGCCCCCGGCCCAGACGTTGACCGCGAGACCGGACAGCCCGCCGGCGAGCAACCCGATGAAGATTTTGGTGTGGAGCTTCACGACACCGCTTTTGGTGTCACGTGCAGCTTACTGTGGCGATAACCGTAGCAGATGTAGAGCGCGAGTCCGATGACGAGCCAAGCCGCGAAGCGCACCCAGGTTTCGAAGGGTAACCCGACCATGACGAATAGGCATAACGCGGCACCCGTCAGGGAGACGACCCACACCAACGGCACGCGGAACGGACGGGGACGTGCGCGGTCGGTGTGGCGCAGCACCAGGACCCCGATGCACACGAGCACGAACGCGAACAGCGTGCCGATGTTGGTGAGGTTGTAGGTCTCTCCCGCGTCTCCGATGAGGGACCACAATCCCACGAAGATGCCGGTAATGAGCGTCGTGATGTGCGGCACGCGTGTCTTCGCGTGTACCTTGGCCGCCCACGGCGGCAGCAGGCCGTCCCGGCCCATCGCGAAGAAAATCCGCGGTTGACCGTACTGGAACACGAGCAGGACGGCCGACATCGAGATGATCGCTCCGAGCGCGACGATCCATCCCACGGTCGTGAATCCGGCGCTGTTCAGCGCCTTTGCCAGCGGATCGGCGACGCCCAGCTCCGTATAGGGCACCATCCCCGTGAGGACGCCGCCGACGATCATGTAGATCACCGTGCAGATGGCGAGCCCGCCCAGAATCCCGATCGGCAGGTTGCGTTGCGGGTTCTTCGTCTCCTCGGCGGCGGTGGAGATCGCATCGAACCCGATATAGGCGAAGAACACGATCGCGGCGCCCTGGTGAATGCCGCGGAATCCGTTGGGGGCGAAGGGGTGGTAGTTCGCCGCATCGAGGTGGGTGAGCCCGGCGACGATGAACAGCCCGAGCACGAGCAGCTTGATGGTCACCATGATGTTGTTCGCCGTGGCGCTCTCCCGCACCCCGAGCATGAGGAGCCAGGTGATCAACATGACGATGACGAAGGCCGGCACATTCACGAGCAGCGGGATCCCCGCCACGTGGGGCGCGTTCTGCAGCAGCCCGTGGACGGACGGATCGGGAGAGAGCAACGCCGTGCGGTACCCGGTCGTGAGCCATACCGGCAGGTGCACGTGGAAGCTGCCGAGCAGCGAGGTGAAGTAATCACCCCACGAGATGGCGACGGCCACGTTGCCGACCGCGTACTCGAGAATGAGGTCCCACCCGATGATCCACGCGACCAACTCTCCGAGGGTCGCGTACGAGTACGCGTAGGCACTGCCGGCCTGCGGGATCATCGCGGCAAGCTCGGCGTAGCAAAGGCCCGCCAGGGCACATGCCACGCCGAGCAGCAGGAAGGACAGCACCAACGCGGGCCCTGCCCCGCTCCGCACCAGGTGACCGGCCGCGTCGTATTGCCCCGCCGCGGCGGTGCCGATCGCCCCGAAAATGCCGGCACCGATCACCGCGCCGATGCCCAGCATGATGAGGTCGCCCGCTCCGAGCGCCCGCTTCAGCGCGTAGGGACTTTCTCCCTCGACCAGCAGCTCCGAGATCGGCTTGCGCCGAAGGAGCTGCCGCGCGCTAGACAAAGAGCGGCGCCAACACCAGCGTGACCGTGCTCAAGAGCTTGATCAGCACGTGCAGCGACGGGCCGGCCGTGTCCTTGAACGGATCACCCACCGTATCGCCCACCACGCCGGCCTTGTGCGCCGGACTGCCTTTCCCACCGTACTCTCCGGTCTCGATGAACTTCTTGGCGTTGTCCCAGGCCCCGCCGCCATTGTTCAAGAGCGTCGCCATGAGAATGCCGCTGATCGTGCCGACCATCAGGAACGACGCGACGGTCTCGGCGCCGACGTGGAACAGCACTTTGAACACCAGGCCCACCGCGATCGGCATCCCGACCGCGAGCAGCCCGGGCGCCACCATCGCCTTGAGCGCTCCGACGGTCACGATGTCCACCGCCCGGCCGTAGTCGGGACGCGACGTCCCCTTGAGAATGCCGGGATCGGCCTGGAACTGGCGGCGCACTTCCTGGATGACGCTGACCGCGGCCTTGGTGACGGCGCTGATCGCGAGCGCCGAGAACCAGAACACCAGCATGGCGCCTAGCAGACCGCCCACGAACACCTCGGGCTTGGAGATGTCGACGGCTTGGAGGGGTGACCCGAGCTGTCCCACCTCGTCCAGGTACGCCGAGAACAGCAGGAACGCGGCCAGCGCCGCGGACCCGATGGCATATCCCTTGGTCAGGGCCTTGGTCGTGTTGCCGACGGCGTCGAGACGATCGGTGCGCCGGCGGATGTCTTCGGGTTGATGCGACATCTCGATGATGCCGCCGGCGTTGTCGGTGATGGGCCCGAACGTGTCCATGGCGAGGATGTATGCCGCGGTGCCGAGCATGCCCATCGTCGCCACCGCGGTGCCGAACAGGCCCGAGTGGGCGAGGCCGCTCGAGGCGCCGAGCTTGTACGACGCGATGATGGCGGCCGAGATGGTGAACGTGGGCAGCGCGGTGCACTCGAGCGCGACGGCGAATCCCGCGATGATGTTGGTCGCGGGCCCCGTGACCGATGCCGCCGCGATCGACTTGACGGGGCGGTAGCGGTATTCCGTGTAGTATTGCGTGATGTAGACGAAGGCGATGGAGGTGACGATGCCGATGACGCCGCACAGAGCGAAGTGCCACCACGCGGCGGGGTGGGCCGCCGGATTGAGCAGCCAGTACGTACCTCCCACGAACCCGGCGGCCGCTAGCAGCGCGGTCCACATGTAGCCGCGGTTGAGCGCCTGCATCGGGTCTTCGTCTTCACGGGCCTTCACGAGCAGCACGCCGATGATCGACGCCACCAGCCCGAACGCCCGGGCCACGAGTGGGAAGAGCATCAGGCCGACCACCTGCACGGGGCTGAACAAACCGGGATTCGCCCCCGCCAGGCCCGCGCCCAAGATCATGGCGCCGATGTTCTCCGCGGCCGTGGACTCGAACAGGTCGGCGCCGCGCCCGGCGCAGTCGCCCACGTTGTCGCCCACCAGGTCGGCGATCACGGCCGGGTTGCGGGGGTCGTCTTCCGGGATCCCCGCCTCGACCTTGCCCACCAGGTCGGCGCCCACGTCGGCGGCCTTGGTGTAGATGCCGCCCCCCAGCTGGGCGAACAGCGCGACGAACGACGCGCCGAAGCCGTAGCCGACGATCATGAGGGGGATCTTGGTCGGCTCGAAGTGCAGCGCCTCGAGCACCGTGTAGAGCAGCCCGACGCCGAACAGGCTCATGGAGACCACGAACAACCCGCTCACGGCCCCGCCGCGCAGGGCGATCTGCAACGCCTTGTTGAGGCTCGAGCGCGCCGCGCTCGCGCTCCGGATATTGGAGCGCACGGCGACGTACATGCCGACGATGCCGGCGACCCCCGAGCAGAGTGCGCCGAACAGGAACGACAGGGTCGTGGTCAGCGCCAGCGTACTGGCGGCCGGCTCGCCCGGATGCGGATTGCGGAAAAAGGCGTACAGCACGTAGATGAGCGCCCCGAGCGCGATGCTCAAGAGGCCGATCGTGCGGTACTGCCGCCGCAGGAACGCTTCGGCGCCCTCCTGGATCGCGTCGGAGATCTTACGCATGTCGGCGGTGCCGGTGTCCTGCCGCAGCACGTAGCCCCGCAGACCCCAGGCGACGACCAGGGCGAGGACCGAGAGGCCCAGGACGAGAGCAATGAGCATAGTGCTTTGTGACTCCTTGGAGCCCGCCCAAGGGGCGGGCGGGTCAGTTGCCGATGCGCAGGGGGACGATGACGACGTCTTCCAGGGTCCGTCCGCCCCGCGTGTGCGCCGGGTAGAACTGGTACGCCATCATGCGCCGCTGGAACTCCCGGTTGTACGCCGCGTCGGCGATCGGGGGGTCTACTGCCACGCGCGTGACGCGTCCGTCGGCCGCCACCCAGAACGACACCCGCAGGGTGCGGCCGGCCACTGAGCCGGGCACCTGCGCCAGCGGCGGAAGAATCGCCGTCCGCGGCGCGGCGTGAAGAATGTAACCGCCTTCGTCGCCCGTTCCAGGCCCTGCCACCGCCCCCGCGCCGCCGCTGGTCCCCGTCGCCGGACCGCCGCCCGCCCTCGCTCCCTCAGCACCACCCGTGCCACCGGACACGGGCATCACGGGGAGTGGGAGGCTGGGGCGCGGGAGGTCGAGCGGTGGCAGCTCGATGGCGATGCGGCGCAGCCCGGAGAGGTCGGGCAGCGGCACGTGGGGCGTGAGAGCGACATCGACGGAGGTCGGTGTCCCCCGCGACAGCACGAAGAAGTTCACGGCGTCGGGGGCGGCCGGCCCCGGCCTCCCGCCAGCCGGCTCGCGACCCCGGATCACGAGCGCAGCGAGCACACTCGCGTGCACCAGCACGGCGAGTACGGCGCCCGGCGCCACGCCGCGGGAGGGAGGGAGCGGCAGGCGGAGCCCGGGGAGGGGGGGTCGGTCAGGGGCGGGGGGGGTCACGGTGCCTGAGGTATACCCCGACCGCGACGTAGGGGCGCAAACACACGTAGGGGCGCAGCATGCTGCGCCCCCTATGGATCCTGCCCGCCCTCACCGGGCGGGCCTATTTCTTGGCTTGCTCGGGCGGCGTGAAGCCGATCACCTGGACGCCCGCGCCGTGCGCGATGTCCATCGCCTGCATCACCTCGAGATACTTGCGGTTCGGGGCTGCCTTGATGAACAGCAGCTTGGCCGGTCGCGGGTCGTAGATCTGATGGAACGCCTGGTCCAGCTGGTTCAGTGTGTACGGCTGGCCGTTGATCGCGTACGACCCATCGATCTTCAGTTCCAGCACGATCTGGCTGGAGGGTTTGTCCTTCGCCCCCTTCTGTGGCTTGGGCGTTTGCACGTCGAACGCCTTGCGTGACAGGGGCTGGGTGATCATGAAGATGATCAACAGCACGAGGAGCACGTCGATCAACGGCGTGACGTTGATCTCGGAGCTGAGCCCCTCGCCGCCGCCGGAGGACCCCATCGCCATGGGTCAGCTCCCTTCTTTCTTCTTGGTGAGCGTCTGCTTCTGCTCCGTGATCGCGCCGACCACGCGTACGCCCGCCTCTTTGGCGATCTCGATGGCCTGCTGGACGCGGCCGAACTCGAGGTTCTGGTCGGCTTTGAGAAACAGGACCTTGTCTTTGGTGCGGTTCTCATAGATCGCCTGCAGGCGCCCGGGCAACTGGTCGTCCGGTATCTGCCTCGGTCCCGGTCCCAGGTCGAGCCAGAACTTGCCGTCCTTGTCGATCCCGAGCTTGACCTCGTCCTGTCCCTCCGGCCGGTTCTCGGGATTCGCGGAGCGCGGGATGGTGGCCTGGAAGCCGGCGGCGATCAGGGGCGTGACGATCATGAAGATGATCAGCAGCACCAGCATCACGTCGATGAGCGGCGTGACGTTGATGTCGGCCTTGACGGCCGCGCGGGCGCTAGTGGCTGATAGGGCCACTGGTCTGCGAAGCCTTCTGGGTCGCGAATTCCTTCGTGAAGATCGAGCGGCCGAACTCCGACCCGACGCTCTTGATCAGGTAGTCGATCAGCTCCTTCGAGGTGTACGTCATCTCGACGGAGAGGAAGTCGATCTTGGTGGTGAAGTAGTTGTAGAGCCATACCGCGGGAATGGCGACGATGAGTCCGAACGCCGTGGTAATCAGGGCCTCGGCGATACCGGCCGACACCGAGGCGAGCGAGCCGCCGCCGCCCGACGCCGCCATGCCGGTGAAGGCGTTCACGATGCCCATCACCGTGCCCAGCAGCCCGACGAACGGCGCCGTGGAGCCGGTGGTCGCCAGGATGCCCAGGCCGCGCTTGAGCTCGGCCGCGACGATGAGAATCTCGCGCTCCACCGCGCGCTCCACCGAGTTGATGTCGGCCGCGGTGATGGTGGCGCGATCACGTAGCAGCGGCTTCACCTCGGAGAGAGCCTCGCCCACCACGCGGGCCACGTGGCTCCGGTTCTGTTTCTCGGCAAGCTTGATCGCACCGTCGAGCTGCTCCTCCTGGAGGAAGCGCGAGAACTCGGGCGCGAATTTCCGCGTTTGCCGTTCCGAGCGAACGATCTGGACCAGTTTCTGGACGGCGTTCGCCCACGAGATGACCGACATGACCGCCAGGACGACGACGATGAACTTCGCGAACGGCCCCATCGTCACGAACAGGTCGTAAAGCGAGAGACTCATGTGCGCAGGCTCCTTTGGGCGCTACTGTTTCAGGCGAAAATCGATCGGGATCTGCACCAGCACGCGGACCGCGCGGCCATGCACGCGCGCCGGACGGAACAAGCACTTCGTCACGTAGTTCTTGGCGGATTGATCGAAGCCGGGGTTCGGGCTCTGCAACACCTTCACGGAGTTCGGCTCGGCACGGCCCAGCGTGTCGACGATCGCCTGCACCAATACCCGGCCGGTGATCTGCGCCTGCTTGAGCAGCTCGGGGTACACGGGCTGGGGACCCGACAACACCGCCGGCTTCTCTTCGACGATTGCCTCCATGAACACTTCATTGCCCGTCGGCACGATGCCGGTCGCCACGCCACCTTCCACACCCGTCCCCGAGTAGTCCTTGGGATCGAAGTGCTCCTGCAGGTTCACCGGCGGAATGTTGGTGGGAATCACATCGGGCGCGACGACGGTCTGGAATCCCTTGAGCGGCACATCGAGCTGCACCGGCTGCTGCTCGGGTGGCTTGTCCTGCTTCGGTTGATCGACGAACACGAGCGCCGTGTCGACCTTGACGGAGTTGTCCGTCTGACCAGCATTCAGGGTCGCGTACACGGCCGCCGCGATCACCAGGGTGTGCCCTATCAAGGACACGGCGTTCAGCCCGAACGCCCGTTTGCGGTTCTTGGTGCGCTTGGACTCGATCAGGTGGTCGAACACGGCTAGTTGCCCTCCGGCGTGATCGGTGTCTCCATATGAAATAGTGGCCAGATAGTGTTGCCCGCTAGTGGACCGGGCATTACAAAACGATGACAGCCGGATGGGCTTGAGGCGCTCCCGCAGCAGCCGCCCAGCCGGGCGCCGGCCCCCAGTCTCCTCACCGCACCCCCCGCAGCGTGAACGCGATCGGCAGGCGGATCAGCACGCGCACGGCGCGGCCCCCCACCCGTCCCGGCCGAAACCGGGCTCCCCGCACGTAGGCGAGGGCCGCGCCGTCGAAGCCTGGGTTAGAGCTCTCGAACACTCGCGCAGCGGGCTCCGCCCGACCGAGCGTATCGATCACGACCTGAAGCACCACGCGGCCTTCGATGCCGGCGGCTCGGAGCAGCTCGGGATACGCCGGTGGCGGGTGCGCCCTCCCCTCTCGATCGGTGGGAGCCCGAAGGGGGGCACCGGCGGCGCGTCGGCTCGAGCGTCGCCAACGCGGCGCCCGCGATCGATCACCGCGTGCGCCGCGACAGCGATCAATCCGCTCGGCAGCCACTGGCGACGGGCGGTCGCGCCCGCGCCGGATTCGATCAGCCGGGAGAGCATGGAGATCCTCCGAACCGAGGTCTCCAGCACACTGGCACATCCGGCTTACGGTGCGACGGAGCGGACGTGAAGGGACGATGACGAGCGGGTTAGGAGTTGCCGACCGGGAGGGGAGGCTCCCACGGCAGGGTGACGGTGAATGTGGTGCCGCGTCCCGGACGGCTCACGACGTCGATCCGTCCGCCGTGCGCTTCGGCGATCCATTTGCAAATGGCGAGCCCCAGGCCCGCCCCCGGCCGCACACCGGTGCGGGTGCGTGCCGAGTCGGCGCGCCAGAAGCGGTCGAAGATGTGCGGCAGGTCGCCGGGCGCGATGCCGATCCCGGTATCGGCGACGCTGAGGGTGAGTTTCCCGTTGGCGGGGCCGAGCTGCAGGCGCACGCTGCCGCCCGCCGGCGTGTATTTCACGGCGTTGGTGAGGAGATTGAGGATCAGCTGACGAATCCGGGTCGCGTCGACGGACACGACGACCGGATCGGCGGGTGTCGTCACTTCCATGTGCACCCCCGCCTCTTCCGCCAGCAGCTCACCGGTCTCGCGCGCCTCCTCGACGATGCCGCGCAGGTCCACGGGCTCGCGGTGCAGCGGCGCGATCCCCTCGTCCGCGCGCGCCAGCGTGAGCAGCGCCTCCACCAGCTCGGTCATACGCTTGATCTCTTGCAGCGTCTCCTCCAGCGTCGCGAGCGTGTCCTGCGGCAGGTGGGGCGTGGTGATGACGCGCTCCACGCCGGCGCGCAGCACGGTCAGCGGCGTCTTGAGCTCGTGACTGGCGTCGGCGGTGAAGCGTCTCAGGGCGGTGAAGCTCCGCTCCAGCCGGGTCATCATCTGGTTCAGCGTTTCGGCGAGGCGGCCGAGCTCGTCCTTGACCAGCGGCTCCGCCAGCCGGCGGTGCAGACTCCGGCCGTCCGTGATCTCACGGACCTCGGTGATGATCTGGTCCACGGGGCCAAGCGCGCGTCGGGAGATCCAGGAGCCCATGAGGAGGGCCACGGCGACGCCGAACGGGAGCACCAGCGCGAACGTGGCGAGCAGCTGATCGGGACCGAGCTCGGCCGTGCGGACGTTCGCCGCGGCGAGGATGGCGCCGAACTGCGGACCCGCGTCGGTGAGCGAGCGGACGGCATAATGAATCGTCGGTCCGTCGGGCTCGATGTGGACGCTGCCTGGGGTCGCGCCGGAGCCGGGAACGGCGGCGACGCGGCGCAGCTGCTCCACCTGTTGGAACGTGAGCGCCCGGGCATCCGACGACGCGAACAGCAGACTGCCGTCGCGCGCGGTGACGATCAGGATGTCGGGAACCGCCTCGAGCAGCGCCGCGACGTCGGGGATGAGCACCGGCCGCGCGGCACTGTCCGGCCGCACCAGCACACCGCGGGCACGGTAGCTCTCCGCCAGGATGCCCGCGGTGAGCGAGGCCTCCGAGCGCATGCGCTGATCCAGATCCTGGTAGGAGGCATTCCGGCGATCGAGGTAGAGCACCGCGGCGAACGCGGCCAACGTGAGCGCGAGGGCGGCCGAGTACCAGGCGGTGAGCCGACCGCGGATGGTCTGCATGTCAGGCCTTCACGACGTAGCCCACCCCGCGCACCGTGTGAATCAGCTTCGGCTCGCGCGCGTGGTCGATCTTCTTGCGCAGCCGCGTGATCACGACGTCCACGATGTTCGTGCCGGGATCGAAGTGATAGTCCCAGGCATACTCCGTGATGAGGGTCCGCGACATGACCCGTCCGTGGTGGCGCATGAGATACTCGAGCACCGCGTACTCCTTGGGCGTGAGCTCGATGAGCCTGCCGCCGCGCCGCACCTCGCGGCTCCCGGTGTCGAGCGTCAGGTCGGCGACCCGGAGCACCGGCGGCGCGATGGCCTTGGGACGCCGGCCCAGCGCCTCCACCCGGGCGAGCAGCTCTTCCAGGGAAAACGGCTTGGTCACGTAGTCATCGGCGCCCATCTTGAGCGCCTGGACCTTGAAATCCACGGCGTCCTGCGCGGTGAGCACCAGCACCGGTATCCCTTCGCCCCGGTCCCGCAGCGTGCGGAGCACCTCGAGGCCCGACAGCCTGGGCAGGCGCAGATCCAACACCAGCATGTCGTAGTGCCCGCCCCCCGAGAGGCGCAGCCCTTCGGCGCCGTCGCCCACCAGGTCCGCGGTGAACCCGGCCTCGGTCAGGCCGCGCTTGACGTACTGGCCGACGGTCTTGTCGTCCTCGACGACGAGAATCTTCAACCGATGGGGAGATATACCCTGAAGTTCGAGCCGACGCCGACCTGCGATTCGACGTCGATCCGCCCCCGGTGCTCGGCGATGATGCCGTAGCAGATGGAAAGACCCAGGCCGGTGCCGCGTCCCTGGGGCTTCGTCGTGAAGAACGGCTCGAAAATCTTGGGCAGATCCTCGCGCTTGATGCCGGTGCCCGTGTCGATGAACTCGAGCAGGATCTCGTCGCCACGGTCCGGGTTGATGCGGCTCCGCACGGTGAGCGTGCCACGCGAGTCCATCGCGTCCATGGCGTTGAGCATCAGCGCCATGAAGCTCTGGATCAGCCGCTCGTGGTCGGCGAGCACCGTCGGCAGCCCCGTCGCCAGCTCGCGCACCACGTTCAAGCGCTTGAACCGCGCGTGGTGCTTGAGCAGGAACAGGGTGCGCTCCACCACGCCGTTCACGTCCGTGGGCTTCATGTCGCCGCGCTTGGGGCGCGAAAACTCCAGCAGGCTCTCCACGATGCGTCGGCAGCGCTGCACTTCGGTGTCGATGATCTTCAGGTATTCGTCGTAGCCGTGACGGTCCGGCGGCGCGAGGTCCGCGGTGCGGAGCGCCAGCGCCTCGCAGCAGGCGAGGATCGTCGCCAACGGGTTGTTGATCTCGTGCATCACGCCGGCCGCGAGCTGGCCCACCGCGGCGAGCTTCTCCGTCTCGGTGAGCCGCTGCTGCGCCTGGCGCCACTCGGTGATGTCCTCGCCGATGGTGATGACATGCGAGATGGCCCCGCCGTCCTGATGCATCGGGATCTTGGTGATCCGGTAGTGGCGCGCTTCGCCGGTCGCCTGCGATTCCATCTCGACCTGCTGCAGCTCGCCGGTGTCGAACACCCGGTCGAACTCCCGCTTCAGGAGGTCGCGCGGCTGGCGGTCGAGCACGTCGAAGATCTCGCGCCCCACGGCGTCCTCGCGCGACACGCCCTGCATCCCGGTCTCGCGCTTCCGGTTCCAGGCGCGGATCCGGTAGGCGCGATCGATCACGTACAGGCCCACGGGGAGGGAATCGATGATCTGAGCGGCGAAGCTGCGTTGCGCTTCCATCTCGTGCGTGCGCAGCGCCACCTCCGACGCGAGGTCCTGCGACAGCTCCGTCGCGGCGATCATGGGGGCGAGGATGCGCGCCACCACGACCACCACGTCGTGCGCGATCCCTTCGTAGCGACCGGTGGGGATGACGACCTCGAGCGCCCCGAGCGGCTCGTCGTCGTGAATCAGCGGCAGTCGGATCACGGCGCCGCCCGGAACGTTCTCGCGCTGCGGCCCCTGTCGCACCCACTCGGCCACCGGCGGCAAGGAGCCCGGCCCATCCGCGTCGTCTCCGGAGGTGGTGACGACTGCGTACCGAGTGCCGTCGGGGGTGCGGAGCCAGAGGCGGCAGCGACGCAGGTTGAGACCGCGTCGCAGCGCGCTCACCACGCCGTGCAGGGCCTCGCCGGACGCGAGACCCGCCTGCAGCACCGACGCTACTTCCGCGATAACCCGGATACCGGGGTGCTCGGTATCGAGGGAGGGGACTGCCATCGGCGCTAAGCTAGTGCCGTTCCAACGCTGGTGCCAGGATTCGGAGCCCGGGTCCGCTCCCAGTCTTTCGTTGGAACGGCACTAGGGATGCCGCTCCCGCCGCGCCAGCGGCACGTCCAAACGCACGCCCAAGAACGGCCGGACGAGGGTGGCAGTGCCGAAAAATGCGGTGGGGCCGAACACGAGCCCGAGATTGCCGACTCGCAGGCCCAGGAGGGCGGAGGCTGCTCCCCACGGCGACCCGATCCCGAGCGGCGAGTGCACGCCGGCGTAGCCCGTCGTCTCGATCGTGACGTCGACGCCCATGCGGCTTGGCGCCGAGTCCGACCCGAACTCGGCGACGGTCAGAGCGCGGGTCCGGGCGGCGAGCGTAGCGCCGAAGACAAACCCCTGCGAGCCGCCGACGATCGCGCGCTGGTCGATGAATTCGCCGAGCCGCGCCCCCAGCGAAACCGCCGCAAACGGTCCGGAGCGCAGCGCGCGCCCGTAGCCGACATCGAAACCCTGCACCTGCCATCCGCTGCCGACCGTGTAGGCGAGACCGAGCGTCAAGAGCCCGCCGTACGTCTCCTGCGCGGCGAGCGGCGTAGACAAACCCGCCAGGCCTACCAACATTGTGAGCATGGACCGACGCACGTTCGTTCTCCTCACCGGAGGGGTTTCCAGCGGCCTGATCGTGCCGCCCTCCACCGCCCTCCACCGCCCTGCACCGTCGGGGGTGGCGGGGACAGGGAGGTTACGCTTCGAGCTGGACGACCGCCGCCGCTGGTCCCTGTGGTACTACGGGGACGGCGCTCCCGTTCCGCTCATCCGTGACGCGGACGTCGTCACCTGGCTCGGCGACCGCGCCCTCGGCCTCGCCGAGTTGGAAGATAGCACGGTGGGCAGCCGTCGCCCCCCCGGCGGCGACGCCGTCGTGGTGCGCGGCCGAGCCGCCGGCGTCTGGGTGGAGGCGGAGTTTCTCACCGCGAGCGCCGCGGAGACCCCGCAGGCCGCCGTTACCGTCACGGTCTTCCCCGATCGCTTCCTGCCCAGCGTCAAAGGGGTACGCTTCTTCCAGCTCCCCGAGTCCGGCGTCCTGGGCGGGCCCGGCCCGCTGGTCGCCCTCGTGAACGGCTATCACTCCCTCGATCCGTGTCGCGTCGTGGCCGTGGGTGGACCGGAGGCGGCTGACCTGGCCAGCCACGGGGCGCTCGGGCTCACCCGGGGGGGGCGGGGCCTGGCGATCGCCTTCGATGCGGGCGAGCCCGGCGAGGCCCGCGTCCACCTCGGCCCGGAGGCGCTCGAGGCGGCAAGCCAGTGGCTCCCGACGCGACCGCTCCGGCCCGAGGGCGACGCCTCACGCATGCGGTTGGCGTTCGACCCGCAGGGCGACGGGCTGACCGCGCTGCGGGCCTTGTTCGTCCCTTCGTCGCCGGTCGATCAGGACCGGCTGGCGCAAGCGGTGGCACCCGCGGGCTGGTGCTCGCGGCAGGAGCTGGCGGGGGGCGTCAGTGAAGCGGACGTGGTGGCGAACACGGAATTCTGCGCCGCCAGCTTCGACCGCAGGTTCTTCCGCTACATCGAGCTCGACGACGGATATCAACGGGCGGCCGGCGCGTGGGACACGAACGACAAGTTCCCGCACGGCCACGCCTGGCTGACCGATCAGATCCACGCGAAGGGGTTCAAGGCGGGCCTGTGGCTGGCGCCGTTCGCGGTCGCGGAGCGGTCGGGGGTCCCCGCCGAACAGCCCGACTGGCTGCTGCGCGACGCCGCCGGCCCCGTCGTGTGCGACACGCGCGAGTCGTGGGGAGGTCCGATCTACGCGCTCGACGGGGCGCATCCCAAGGTACAGCAGTGGCTGTTCGACCTGGCCCGCCGCGTGGTGCGCGACTGGGGCTACGACTATGTCAGAATCGACGCCCTCCGCTGGGCCACGCTCGGAACGGGCCACTACGGGGGCCTGACGCACGCGGAAGCATACCGCGGCGGGCTGGGCGCGATTCGCGATGGACTCGGCACCGAGGCGTTCGTCGTGGGGAGCGCGGCCCCGCTGCAGCACGCCGTGGGACTGGTGAACGGGATGCGGATCGCCCCCGACGTGGCCGCCAGCTGGGGTGGGCTCCAGCCCGCGGCGCGCGCAGCGGGGCTGCGCAGCTTCTACCAGCGCTCGGCGTGGCTCGACGATCCGGACTGCCTGGTGGTGCGGCCACCCCTCACACCGGCCGAAGCGCAGGTGTGGGCCTCGCTCGTCGCGGTAACGGGCGGACTCACCCTCTTCTCGGACAACCTCCCGAAGCTCCCGCCCGAGCGGCTCCCCGTGCTGCAACGCACCCTGCCCGTCGCCCCGGTGGCGGGCCGCCCGATCGACGCGGCGGCCCTAGAGCGGGATGTCGCACCGGCCATCATCGCCGGTAGCGACGTGTTCCCGATCAAGGAGCGCTGGCGCTTCCGAACCGGGGACGACGCCGCCTACCGCGCTCGGGAATTCGACGAGGCGGCGTGGGAGACGATTCCGGTGCCCCAGCGTTGGAGCGAGGCGGGGCATCGGGATTACACCGGGGTCGCCTGGTATCGGACGCGCTTCTCGCTGCCGCCGGTCGCCCCCGGGCGGCCGCCGTACCTCGAGCTCGGCAAGATCGCGGACGCCGACGAGGCGTTCGTCAACGGTGTGAAGGTCGGCCAGACCGGCGAGTTCCCGCCCGCCGAGCGCGGCGCCGCACAAGCGTACCGCCGCTATCGCGTCCCATCGGAGACGCTGAACTGGGGGGGCGACAACGTGCTCGCCGTGCGCGTGTTCGGCGGCGCGGGAGCGGGTGGTGGCCTCTGGAGTGTGCGTCGTGACATCCCGCCGCGCGCCTGGGTGGTCGAAGGCCTGCCTCGCTGGTGGACCGTGATGCTGGTGAATTGGGAGGACGACCCGCTCCCGACCACGCTGCCGCTGAGCACCCTGGGCCTCACCGGCGCACGGTTCACCGCCTATGACGTGTGGCGCGATATCCCACTGCCCGATCTCAAAGACGCGGTCGCCGTCACGCTCGAGCCGCGCAGCGCGCTCACACTGGGGGTGCGGCCCGCCGCGGCGCGCCCGTTGGTGATCGGGACGACACGACACGTCGTGCAGGGCGCCATCGACGTCACGGAGGAGACCTGGGATGCCGCAGCACGCACGCTCGCCGCGAGGTCGACGAATCTCGACGGTCGCGCGTACGCGGTCACCGTCGCCGTGCCGAAGGGGATGCGGCCCGGGACGTGCAAGGCGGACGTGCCCTGCACCGTGCGCAGGCTCGAGTCCGGGCATGCGGTGATCGAGTGGCCAGCGGGGGGCGACGGCCGGGATATCAAATGGGAGTTGAGCTTCCTATCGACGGCAAAAACGAGGAAAGGCAAAGACTAGACGCACAGACGCACCGGGGAGAACAGTCAACAGTGTGGGGAGAGCGCTTCAATACCTCGTAGGAAGTACTTCTGGGCGACGAAATACAGAACGACCATCGGGATCACCGCGACGGTCGCCGCCGCCATCTGATACGGCCAGTTGAGGTCGTACGCGCCGTGCAGGCGGGCGATGCCCACCTCCAACACCTGCATGTCGGGAGAGGACGTCGCGACGAGGGGCCAGAAGAAGCTCTTCCACTGATCGGCGAGCGCCAGCACGACGAGCGTTCCGAGCGCCGGCCCGGACAGCGGCAGCACGATGCGCCGGAAGACCGTCCATTCGCCCGCGCCTTCGAGCCGGGCGGCGTCTTCGAGATCGCGCGGAATCGCGAGAAAGCACTGCCGCAGGAAAAAGATCCCGCTGACCGAGACCAGCTCCGTCGAGATCAACCCCTGGTAGCTGTCCACCCAGCCGAGCGCGCTGATGAGCAAGAAGCGGGGGACCAGCAGCAGCACGGCCGGAATCATGAGCGCCGAGAGATATACGACGAACAACCGGTCCCGTCCCGGGAACTTGAGCCGCGCGAACGCGTAGGCGGCGGTCGTACTGGTGAGCACCTGGCCAAGCGCCACGGCACCCGAGAAGATCGCGCTGTTCACGAAGAACCGGTCGAACGGCGCGGCGGCGAGCGCGGCGGCGAACGGCTCCCAACGCGCGCGGGGCAGCGCCGTCGCGACCATATAGAGGAAAGGTGCAAGCACGAGGAGCGCGATCGGGAGGCCGACGGCGTAGACCAGCCATCCGTCTCGCTGCACACGCGGCGCGCTCGGTCTACGCATACTCGACCTGCCGGTCGAGCAGTCTGAGCTGCGCCCGTGTCGCCACCAGGAGGAGCACGAAGAGTAGCAGCGAGAGCACGCTGGCCTCGCCAAACTGGAGCTGCGCCCACGCGGTCCGGTAGATGCGATACACCACGACGTCGGTACTCCCGATCGGGCCTCCCGCGGTGAGAACCGCGACCAGAGTAAACACCTGACACGCGCCGAGCACCCCGGTCACGAGCACGAACAGGATCACCGGGCGAAGCAGCGGGAGCGTCAGGCGCCGGAACCGTTGCCATGCATTCGCGCCGTCGACGAGGGCCGCATCGACGTACGCCTGCGGGATACGCTCGAGCCCGGCGTGGAACACGGCCATTTGATACCCGAGCTGCGTCCAGACCGAGACGATCATCACCGCGATCAGCGCCATTCCCGGGTCGCCGAGCCAGTCCACCGATCTCAATCCGACGCGCGTGAGCAGGTGCCCCAGCAGGTGATTGATGACCCCGGCGTCCGGCTGATACATCCACCGCCACACGAGGGCGACCGCGACCACCGACGAGACGGCGGGCAGGAGGAACAGCGCCCGCAGCAGCCTCGCGCCGCGCGAGCGGCCGCGCACGACCAGGGCGAGCGCGAGCGCGAGCCCCATCGTAACCGGGACGTAGCAGGCGTAGAGCAGCGTACGCCCGAGCGCCGCCCAGACCTGCGGGCTCGCGAGCGCCTGGGCGTAGCCCGCGAGCCCGATGAAGGGTCGGGCGGGCTCGGCTGGGCTGAACCGATGCACAGATAGATACACGGCGAACAGCACCGGACCGGCGGTGAACGCGACGAGGTGCAGCGCCGACGGCGCCAGAAACCCCCAGGCCGCCACGGTCTCGCGCCGCTGCCGCGGCGATGCGGTGAGGCTCCAACCGGCGAGCAGCGCCGCGACCGGGCCGAGCGCGACCAGGCCGAGCAGGAGCACAAGCCAGGGTAATGTGGCGGCCTCCACGGGGCGGGCCCGCAGCTCGATCCAGCGTCCGGGCCCGAGACGCACGGCGACCACGGCTCGCACCACGCCGGCGACATCGCGCCGTACGACGCCCGCGCCCAGCGACTCCGCCGGCACTATCTCGGCCCCTCGGGCAATGGACCCGAGGCTGGCGGGCGCGCTCCGAGTCTCGGGGACCCGGGCGATCGCCTCCTGCATGAGCAGTCGGGCGTCCGAGAGCCAGTCATCCGTGGCGGCGCGTCCGGCCAGGCGCACATCGGCGAACATCGCCGCCCCGAGCAGGCCGGCGGCCGCAGCGTAGCGGCCGAGCGCCTGGTGCCACGGCTCGCCCGCCACGCCCAGCGTGCGTACCGCCTGCGTCCCGGCCACGAGCAGCAACACCAGCGCCGCGAGGGACCACGGAGACACGGGCCAGCCGCCTCCGCGCGGCTGGGCCGCGACCGCCCCCACGACGTCCCAGCCGTCACGATCGAGCAGCGGCGCGAGCATCGCCTGTCCAGTCCAGCGCACCGCGACCTCCCGCCGCAGCCGCTCGAGCTCCGCGGGCGGGAGCGGCGGCGCCGTGGCGTACACCAGGGGCGCGGTGCGGTCATAGATCTCGAAGTTCACCGCGAGTCCCGGGAGCCCGGCGAGCGCGCGGGCCCGGATCAGGAGCTGCGGCAGGTCGTACCCGCTCCCGCTCCGGGCCATCGGCGTAACGATCGCGAGGTACCCGGCGGCGGCGGTGGCATCGCGAGCGGCCAGCTCGCGCTCCCCGCGAGCGCGCGCCCAGCGTGCGGCGGCGGGCGGCAGCAGGGCGGCCGCGGCGAGGCCGAGGACGGCGGCCCAGCGGGCGCGCGCGCGCGACGTCATCGCGTAGCGCCCAGGAGGCGGTCGAGCTCGCGCGCCGCCGCGCCCGCGGCGCGCGCCGGGTCGACGCCCGTGATCACGATGCGGTCCATGAGGCCGGCGAGCCGTTCCGCCACGTCGCGCCAGGGCCCGACGCGCGCGCCCCAGGACGGCCGGCCGTGCGCGGCCGTGCGCAGAAACGCCGCGTCCCAGCCGAGCGTGTCCGCCGCCGCGACGGCCCGCGCCGCCGCCGCGACCGCCGGCAGCTCGATGCCGGCCTCGGCCCGCGCCACCGCGGCGGCGGAATCGGTGAGGTCGGCCGCGAGCTCCACCGCCGCTTTGCGCCGCGGCGTCAGTGCCGGGACCGCGTAGCCCGTGACGTAGAGCACGGTAGCGGGCGCGACGCCGGCGCGGTGCGGGAGGGCGACGAATCCCACGTGCAGCCGGCCGGACGCGACGCTCGCTCGCAGCGCGGGAATCGCCCAGTGACCCGTCGTCATGAGTCCGAGGCGCCCGCTCGCGAACAGACGAGCGATGGCCCCCGGCGCGTCACGCGCGTCGTGGATCCGCGGCGCCAGCCCCGGGCTCGTGCTCCAACCGGCGTACCAGCGCAGCGCCTCGATCGTGGCCCGCGAGTCGAGACACCCCGAGGCGCGCCGGCCATCGGCGCACAACACGTCACCGCCCCCCGACCAGATCCACGGTAGCCACATGGCGAGCCGGGGGTCGAAGGCGGTGCCCCACTGATCGATCGCCCCGTCGCCGTCGGTATCGCGCGTGAGCCGTTTCGCGACACGGAGAAAATCGTCCCAGGTCCAGTCGTCGGTCGGATAGGGAATCGCGGCGCGATCGAGCAGATCCTTGTTGTAGGCGACCACCACGGGCGTGTAGCCCCGGGGCAGGCCATACAGCCCGGCGCCGCGGTGGAACACGGAGAGGAGCGTCTGGTCGTAGCGCGTCGGGTCCACGCCGACCCGCCCGAGGTAGGGAGCGAGATCGAGCGCAACGCCCCGCTCCACGACCCGGGGCACGTCCTCGTCGTCCAGCAGGAACACGTCGGGAGCATCGTCGCCGGCGAGCGCGGTGAGCAGCGCGCGGCGGTACGCGTCGCGCTCCGCGACCACGACCGGGCGGGACACGAGCGCGAGCCCGGGGTGGCGGGCGAGATAGGGTGTGAGCAGGCGCTCCTGGAGCTCGGCCGCGCCCGCTCCCGAGTCGATGCGGTCGGCGAGGCGCAGGGCGCCCCGGCCGCCGTCCACCCGGCCGCCGCACGTCCAGCACGCGAGGCACAGTCCGAGGACGCGTCTCACCCCAGTCGCGCGCCGCCCGCATCGAACAGGTGGAGGTGCTGCCGGTCGAGCGTGACGCCGACCCGGTCACCCGAACGGAAATCCGGAAAGCCCGGCACCCGTGCGATGACGCGCTGGCTGCCCGTGTCGAGGTGGATCAACGTATCCGCCCCGAGCGGCTCGACCACGCGAATCTCCGCCGTCGCCGTCCCCTGGTCGGGGGCGCACAGCCGCACATGCTCGGGGCGCACGCCCAGATGGATCTCACCTTCGTAATGCTCCAGGGGGACGGCGATGGACCAGGCACCGCAGTCGACCACTCCCCCGCCCCGGCCCGCCCCTCGTCCGCGTCCCGTGAGCACGTTCATGCCGGGGTTGCCGATGAAGCGCGCGACGAACACGTCGGCGGGCTGCCCGTACACCTCGGCGGGCGAGCCCAGCTGGCGCAACCGCCCGGCGGCGAGCACGGCGATGCGCTGGCCCATCGTCATCGCCTCGACCTGATCGTGGGTGACGTAGACGACGGTGACCCCGAGCGCGCGGTGCAGCTCGAGCAGCTCGGCACGCAGCTCGCCGCGCTGAGTCGGGTCGAGGTGTGCGAGCGGCTCGTCGTAGAGAAACACGTGGGGCTCGCGCACGATTGCCCGAGCCAGGGCCACCCGCTGCCGCTCTCCGCCCGAGAGCGCGCCGGGCCGGCGCTCGAGCGCTCCCGTGAGGCCGAGTCGCTGGGCGGCCTGCTCCACGCGGCGCGCGATCTCGGCCGCGGGGACGCCGCGGACCTCGAGGCCGAACGCGATGTTGCCCCATGCCGAGAGGTGGGGGTAGAGGGCGTGGCTCTGAAACACCATGGCGACGTCGCGCTCGCCCGGGGACAGCTGCGTGACGTCGCGGTCGCCGATGCGGATCTCGCCCGCGCTCGGGGTTTCCAGTCCGGCGATGCAGCGCAGCACGGTCGTTTTGCCGCATCCCGAAGGCCCCAGCAACACGAAGAACTCGCCGTCGCGCACGTCGAGTGACAAGTCCGCGACCGCCTGGGTGCCGCCGGGATCGTACGTCTTGGCGAGGCCGCGCAGCGTGACGGACGCCATGCCGGTGCGGTTCTAATGCCGGCTGCGGCTCACAGTGACTCGATCTGGCGGAGCAGCTCGGCGTCGTCGCGCCTGGCTCCGAGCTCCGCTTCGACGTGGCGCCAGCGCAGGATCCCCTGTTTATCGATCAGGAAATACGCGCGCGTCGAAAAGAAACGGTCCGTCAGGAGCGTCCCGTACGCACGGCTCACGTCCCGCTTGAAATCGCTCAACAGGTCCTGGCGCATCGCGTATTTCGCCTTGTACTCCTTGAGCGTGGGCACTGAGTCCACACTGATGGGCAGCACGACCGTGTCCGCGCGCTCGAACGCTGCGTAATCCTCGCTGAATGCACAATTCTCCGCCGTGCAGGTGCTCGTGAACGCGAGCGGGAAGAACGCCAGCAGCACGTGGCGCCGCCCACCGAAGCCCGACAGCGTGACGTCGCTCCCGGCGGTGGACGGCAGAGTGAAGTCCGGAGCGGTGGTCCCGACACGGGGACCGGCTGGGGAGGGGGAGGCGGTGACGGTCACAACGCAGGCTCCTTGGCTCCGGGTCGGGAACGCGGAACGGATCGCGACGGTCCGGGGTTACGACAGTACACAATGTCATCGCGTACGACTCGGCGGGCAACCCGCGGGCGTGCCGGTTTGAAATCGGCACGCGTGCCGTGCATCTTTCCCGCGGCCCGCCACCCCGCTGCGAAAGGAGTGGCCGACCAATGGCACAGAGCGTAAAGGATCGCACGACCGGTCAGACCGCCAAGGAGCGGACCATGGCGCATACCCTGCCGCCACTGCCGTACGATTTCGGGGCGCTCGAACCCTACATCGACGCCCAGACGATGCAGATCCACCACGGGAAACATCACCAGGCGTACGTCAACAACTTGAACGCCGCGCTCGACAAACACCCCGAGCTGCACAAGAAGACGCTGGAGGATCTGCTGCGCGGGATCAACGCCATCCCCGAGGACATCCGCACGGCCGTACGCAACAACGGCGGCGGCCATCACAACCACTCGCTGTTCTGGACGATCATGGCGCCGGCCGGCAAGGGCGGCGGCGGCGAACCGAGCGGCGCACTCGCCGATGCGATCAAGAAGACCTTCGGTGACTTCGCCAAGTTCAAAGAGCAGCTGGCGAGTGCCGCGACGAGCCGGTTTGGCAGCGGCTGGGCGTGGCTCGTCCTCTCGGGCGGCAAGCTCGAGGTGTTGAGCACCGCGAATCAGGACAGCCCGCTCATGGACGGCAAGATTCCGGTCCTCGGCCTCGATGTGTGGGAGCACGCCTACTACCTCAAGTACCAGAACCGCCGACCGGACTACGTGACGGCGTGGTGGAACGTGGTCAACTGGGCTGAAGTGGGAAAGAGGTTCGAGGCGGCCAGGAAGTAGGAAACACAGACGGCTAGACGCCGAGACGCCTAGCGGCGGTGAGGTTGGAGTGAACAGGAATACCTACTCACCTCGCCCCTGAAACCCGCTGGGCGTCTAGGCGTCTCGGCGTGTGTCTAGGCGTCTGTGCGTCTAGGCGTCTAGAGATGCACGTTGAGGATCGGCAGAATCTTAAACGGCGCCCTGTTGTTCTTCGCCCGGTTCAGGATCCCGACTTGCACACCGTGCAGCTCGTTCGCGGTGTTGTACAGCCCGATCGTCAGGCCGTGCTGCGGGCCGCGCACCCGGTTGTAGGCGCTGATGGACAGGCCCGTGAGCGCGTGACTGTCCACGCTGTATCCGGCGATCCCAATCCCGCGCACCGCGGCGTTCGCCACGACCGCCAGCCCGCCGATCGCGACACCGGTGAGGCGGCCGTTCGTGACCACGGCAAGACCTCCGATCGCGATACCGCTGATCGAGCCGTTCGCCACCGTGCCGAGACCGCCGACTGCGAGCCCGCGGACCGCGTCGTTGGCGACGAGGCCGAGCCCGGCGACGCCCACGCCGGTGATGTCACGATTGGCCACCGTGCCGAGGCCCGCGATCGCCACGCCGACGATGTCTTCATTCGCGACCGTGCCGAGGCCGGCGACGGCGATGCCCGTGATGCGGCGGTTCGCCACGGTCCCGAGACCACCCAGGGCGATACCGCTGATGTCGCGGTTCGCGACGGTGCCGAGCCCTCCCACCACGAGGCCCCCGAAGTCGCCGTTCGACACGGCACCCAGCCCGCCCACGGTGACCCAGCGCGCCCGTCGCTCGGCCACGACGCCGCCGACGCCCAGAGCGATGCCGCTCACGATCCGTGAGCCCGGGACGAGACCGGCCTGGATACCGTTGACGGTGCCGGTCAGCGGCTCGCGCGGCTTCCACAGGGTGACGTTGATGCCATTCACGCGCTCGAGCCCGGCGTCCTGGATGTTGATGCGCAGACCGTTCACGCGCGGCGCGTTACCGACGCTGAGGCCCCAATCGTGGATGGTGAGCCCGACGTGGAAGTGACCGGTGGTGCTCGAGTCCTGCGCGACGAGAGGAGAGGAGAACGAGGCGATGACGAGACACGCTCGGCGGAAGCCGGTCGTCACGGCGGTCCTGTGGAGTGGGGGACGAGGCCTCCTACGGGTGACACGGCACCCGCGTTTCACTCATCGAGCGCTTCGGTGAACACCTCGGCGGTGCCGTCCTCGGCGTAGCGCACCGTGACGCGCCACGGTCGGCAGCAGACCTGGCAGTCTTCCACGTACTCCTGCACCGAGCCTCCGCCGGGGTCGAGCCCGAGCTGGTTGGCCTCCCCGCAGTGCGGACACACGACCAGCACCTCGCTCTCGGCCGTGCCGTCGCCGAGCGGGAAGTCCTCGTCATCGAGCGGATCGATGTCCGAATCGGGGGGAGGCATCACCGCGAGCCGTACACCGAGGTCGCACCGTTCTTGTCGAAGGTCAGGATGTAATACTTGGCCGGCGTGTCCGATTCCATGCCCGGCGACCCGGCCGGCATGCCGGCAACGGCGACCCCGGCAATGCCGGGCCGCTCCTTGAGCAAGCGCTGGATTACGTCCGCGGGAACGTGTCCCTCGACCACGTAGCTGTCCACCACGGCCGTGTGACACGCGCTGAGCTTGTGGGGTACGCCGTAGCGCTCGGCCACACCGGCGAGATTGGTGGTGTCGTGCACCGTCACGCGGAATCCCGCGGCCTGCACGTGCTCCACCCACTTCTTGCAGCAACCGCAGCTCGCGCTCTTGTACACGACGACTTCTGGTCCGGGCGCCCGCGCCGCCATGGCGAGGCCGCCGATACCGCCGACGGTCGCGACGACCAGCACGGTGGCCCAGTGGGGTCGACCGATCATGCGACTCCTTCCGTGGCGCGGGACAGCGTGTCCAGCATCGCCTCGTGCAGCGCGCCATTCGAGGTCACGAGGCTCCCGGTGTAGATCGAGCGCTCACCACCCAGCCCGGTGGCGCGGCCGCCGGCCTCCTCCACGATCACCTGGAGCGCGGCGACGTCCCAGGGGTGCATCACGGGATCGATCGCTCCGTCTCCCGCCCCCTCCGCCACCAGCATATGCTGGTAAAAGTCTCCAAACCCGCGGGTGTGGCCGACGCGGCCGACGAGCCGCGCGAAGCCGGGCGGCGGCCCGCCTTCTTTCAGACCGAGATTGCCGTGGAACAGGAGCGCCTCGTCGAGCGCGCGCACCTCCGACACCCGCAAACGCCGCGCGTCGCGAAACGCGCCGGCGCCGCGGGCGGCGCGCCAGCGCGCACGCAACGCCGGAGCGCTGGCGAGTCCCGCCACGACCTCCCCATCCGTTTCGATCGCCAGGAGCGTCGCGAACACGGGTATGCCCCGCACGAAGTTGCGCGTGCCGTCGATGGGATCGATGATCAATCGCGTTCCGGTCGCGCCGGCCACTGCACCCTGCTCCTCGCCCAGCATGCCCAGGGCCGGCTGCCGCTTGCGCACCAGCTCGCGGGCCATCGTCTCGATCGCCCGGTCGGCTTCGGTGACCGGACTCGCGTCGGGCTTTTGCTCGACGCGCAGCCGCCTCGTGCCGAAGAATGCGAGGGCGATCTCGTCGGCGCGATCGGCGATGTCGCCGAGCAGGGGGAGCCAGTCGCTGGGCCGCACCGGGTCAGGGACGCGGTGTCTTCGCCGGCTGGAACAACGGGAGGTACTGTCCGTACCCCTCCGCGGCGAGCCGCTCCAGCGGAATGAACCGCAGCGCGGCGGAGTTCATGCAGTAGCGTAACCCGGTGGGAGGAGGCCCGTCGTCGAACACGTGTCCGAGGTGGGAATCGGCGTGCGCCGAGCGGACTTCGGTGCGCACCATGAACAGGGAGCGATCCGTTTTCTCGCGGATGTTCCCCGACTCGAGCGGCTTGGTGAAGCTGGGCCAGCCGGTCCCGGAATCGTACTTGTCGAGCGAGCTGAAGACCGGCTCGCCCGAGACCACGTCCACGTAGATCCCGGGCTGGTGGTTGTCCCAGTATTCGTTGCTGAACGCCCGCTCGGTGGCGTCACGCTGCGTCACCTCGTACTGCAGCGGCGTGAGCGCGCGTCGCAGGTCCTGGTCGCTCGCCTTCTTGAAGTCCATGGGATTCCATCCTTTTGGTCGCGCCGGGGGGGCGGCCGTTTGCGCGTGTGCGGTGCCCGCGCCCAACAGCATCAGGGCCAGCCAGGTCCGCACTGCACGTTTCGTCGTAAGCACCACGTGATCACCTCCGGAACGTGGAGCGGATGGGATTCGAACCCACGACCCCCTGGTTGCAAAGTTTAGGGTCCACTCCTTGAGTCCTGGAACTTAACCCCGTTTATAGCGAACTGTGCTACATCCTACTTCCCACCTCACCGCCCGCTTCGATGGCGAGCGGCGGTTGCGAGCGTCGGGCTGACGCGCATTCTTCCCCTTGGCCATTTCACCCCGACACCCGTGCCCAACGGGAGCACCCGCGTATGTCCACACCGGCGATGCTGAAGAAGACACGAGCGATCGTGCGAAGATGGCTGAGAAACTACAGGGCCTCTTTCAACGGGGAAGATCTG
>Ga0209474_10000441_pt1 | contig 45575 bp, 43 predicted proteins | sample GraSoiAngelo_145_FD_185902 | JGI IMG/M metagenome (GOLD analysis project Ga0209474, IMG submission 185902) | Grasslands soil microbial communities from the Angelo Coastal Reserve, California, USA - 14_1009_05_20cm (SPAdes) (version 2) | ecosystem: Environmental > Terrestrial > Soil > Grasslands...
CTGATCCAGCGAATCCTGGAAGGCGAGGCCGGACCGCCACGCGATATTGTGGTGATCAATGCGGCCGCGGCGCTGGTGGCAGCGGGAGTCTCCGAGAATTTCCGCGACGGAGCGGAAGTTGCAGGGTCCGCCATCGATTCCGGAAAAGCCAGCAAAACGCTGGCAAGTCTCAAAGCATTCACGAACGCCTCTTAATCTCAGATAGAAAACACGGGAGAAACACTTTGAAGAAGATCGTGGGCACTCTGGCGGCGCTTCTGTTGCCGTGCCTGGCGCAGGCCCAGAAGACTACGCCTCCGCCGGTAGCGCAGGTTGTGCAGGCCGTACGCGAGTACCGGATGGAAAACGAGGACCGCATCGTGCGGGAACTGACCGAATTTCTTGCGATCCCGAATATTGCAAGCGATACGCCGAACATTCAGCAGAATGCCGCGCATCTGGTGGAGATGCTGGAAGCGCGCGGCATCGAGACGCATTTGCTGCCCATCACTGGGCGTGGGCCGGTGGTGTTCGGAAAGCTGAGTTCGGCTGAAGCGAAACACACGGTGATTTTCTACGCACATTATGACGGGCAGCCGGTTGATCCCGCGGCGTGGACGGATGGCGCGCCGTTCGAACCGGCATTGCGCAGCGCTGCGATTGAAGCCGGCGGGAAACGCATCCCTTTTCCGGAAAGTGGCGCCCGAACCCGCGTGTTGTACAACGACGACTGGCGGATTTATGCGCGGTCGGCTTCGGATGACAAGTCGCCGATTGTCGCGCTTCTCGCTGCGATTGACGCTCTGCACGCCAAGAGAATTCCACTCGCAGTGAACCTAAAAGTCATTTTGGAAGGCGAAGAAGAGGCGGGCTCGCCGAATCTTCAGAAGACGCTGGAGTCGCACAAGAATTTACTCGGCGCGGACCTGCTCATCACTGCCGATGGGCCCGTGCACCAAAGCGGGCGGCCGCTGGTTTTCTTTGGGAACCGAGGCGATATCGGCATCGACCTGACGGTTTATGGGCCCGTGCACGCGCTGCACAGCGGTCACTACGGGAATTGGGCGCCGAATCCGGCAATGGAACTGTCGCGGTTGCTGGCGTCGATGAAGGACGAGGACGGGCGCGTGCTCATCCCCGGTTATTACGACGACGTGACGCCGCTGGGCGAAGTCGAGAAGAAGGCACTTGCGGAAATGCCCGAGAACGATGCCGATCTGGAACGCGAGCTGGGGATTGCGAAGCCGGAAGGCGGCGGAAAGAAACTTGTGGAATTAATCATGGAGCCTTCGCTGAACGTCCGCGGATTGCGCAGCGCCTACGTCGGTGCGCAGGCGCAAAACGTGGTGCCAGAGAAAGCGGAAGCTTCGCTGGAGGCGCGGCTGGTGAAGGGCGAGGAGCCGAGAAAGAAGTATGAACAGATTGCGGCGTTCATCGGTAGACAAGGATTTTTTGTGGTGGATCACGAGCCGAGGATGGACGAGCGCCGGGCGCATGAGCGAATCGCCAAAGTGATTTATGAAGGCGGTTATCGCGCGTCGCGCACGCCGATGGATTTGCCGATGTGCAAAGCGGTTGTAGACGTGGTGAAAGCCGCCGCGGGCAAGGACACCGTAGTCATGCCATCGACTGGCGGCAGCGTGCCGATGTACATTTTCGACGACCTCGGATTGCAGTGGGTGGGCGTGCCGATCGTGAATTACGACAATCATCAGCACAGCTCGGATGAAAATCTGCGGCTTGGGCACTTCTGGCGCGGAATGGAGATTTACGGGGCAATCCTGGCGGACTTAAACTGGTAGGAAGACTGACATGGAATTCGAGAAGGAAACCGTCCAAGGTTTGCTCAAGTCGTACTCCGAAATTCTGAGAGAACTCAGAAGGCGCAACCTAATTCGAAGTACAAACAACCCCGTCGCGGATATTGCGGAGACACTTGTGGCGGTGGCGCTGAAACTTGAATTGGTGGAGGGATCAACTACTGGTCATGATGCGATTAGCACTAGCGACGGTCTTCGCTATGAAATCAAGGGACGTCGAATCACAAGTGAGAACAAATCAAGGCAGTTAAGCTTCATACGCGGGCTGGATAAGGACCACTTCGACTTCTTAGTCGGGGTTCTGTTCGATGAGGACTTTCAAATCCTGAAGGCATGTATTATCCCCAGGTCCACGGTCCAAAAACTTGCGAAGTACGTGAAGCATGTGAATGGATGGCGCCTAATACTCACCGATAGTGTTTGGAATGAGACCGGAGTCAAAGACGTGAGCGAGACACTGCGACTACTCCTCAGCAGACTTCAAGCGCTCCCTATAAATTGAGGAAGTTTTGGAGGAGTTGCTTGCCGGATTCGGTGAGGACGGATTCGGGGTGGAACTGGACGCCTTCGATTTTGTGGCGGCGGTGACGAAGACCCATGATGATGCCGTCGCCGGTTTCGGCGGTGATGGCCAGCTCGCGCGGCAGAGATTTTCTTTCGACAATGAGCGAGTGATAGCGCGTGGCGGTTAATGGGTCGGGCAATTTGCGGAAGATATTTTTGCCGTCGTGATGGATTTGGCTGGTCTTGCCGTGGAAGAGTTTTGGGGCGCGAATGATTTTTCCGCCGAAGGCTGCGCCAATGGCCTGATGGCCGAGACAAACCCCGAGAATCGGAAATTTTCCGGCCAGGCGTTCGATCAGCTCCACCGAGATACCCGCGCCCTGGGGAGTACAAGGACCGGGAGAAATCACAATACGCTCGGGCTTTCGGCGGGCGATTTCTTCGACGGTGATTTTGTCGTTGCGATGGACTTCCACATTGCAACCAAGTTCGCCGAGATACTGCGCGAGGTTGTAGGTAAACGAGTCGTAGTTGTCCAGGAGCAGAATCATCGCTACTTCCCTGCCCGATTTCCACGGGCTGCGGCCTCCAGGGCAGTCAGCAAAGCTTTCGACTTGTTGACGCTCTCCTGATATTCGCCTTCGGGCGTGGAATCCGCAACTATGCCGCCGCCGGCCTGCACGTAAGCGACGCCGTTCTTGACGACCATGGTGCGAAGCGCAATGCAGGAGTCGAGATTGCCCGCGAAATCGAGATAGAGGATGCCGCCCGCGTAAATGCCGCGGCGGGTGCGCTCGAGCTCTTCGATAATTTCCATGGCGCGCACTTTGGGAGCGCCGGAGACGGTTCCTGCCGGGAAACAAGCCATCAAGGCGTCAAAGCAATCCACATCTTCACGGAGGCGGCCGCGCAAACTCGAGACGATATGCATGACGTGTGAGTAGCGCTCGACGGTGAGGAGCTTTTCCGCTTTGACCGTGCCGTATTCGCAGACACGGCCGAGATCGTTGCGGCCGAGGTCCACGAGCATGATGTGCTCGGCGCGCTCTTTTTCGCTGGCGAGCATTTCACGCTCGAGGCGCTGGTCTTCGGCTTCGTCTTTTCCGCGGCGGCGCGTGCCGGCAATGGGACGATAAAAAACATCGCGTCCCTGGACTTTGACGAGCATTTCCGGTGAACTTCCAACGACAGCCACGTCGTTGAGCTGAAGGTAAAACAGATAGGGAGAGGGATTGAGCGCGCGCAACTGGCGATAGATTTCAAACGGATTGGCCTTAGCTCTAACGGAAAAGCGTTGACTCAGGACGACCTGAAAAATGTCGCCCGCGCGGATGTATTGCTTGGCCTTACGAACGACATCGAGGTATTCCCGGCGGCGGAAATTCGAACTCACTTTCAAGGAAGCGCGATTGGGCGTTTTTGATGATTTTTTCGGTTGCTCTGCAGCGACCGGCTCTTCGAGAAGCTGACGCGTTCGCTTGATTTCGCGCACAGCCGCGTCGTATTTCGCGAGCAGGCTGCCATGACCTTCGGTGAAAACGTTGCGGACGATCCACAAACGGTGCTGAACATGATCAAAGGCAATCAGACCGTGGTAGAACATGAGCACGGCATCGTAAAGGCCGATTTCGTCGCGCAGGCGCTTGGGAAGGCGTTCGATGAGGCGCACCATGTCGTAACTGAAGTAGCCGATGGCGCCAGCGATGAGCGGCGGCAGGCCTGGAAGCCGCACAGGGCGAAAACGCTCGACACGCTCGCGTAAGAAGGAAATGGGATCGCGCTCTTCCCAGACAAGGCGTTCGCGGTTTTCGAGAACGCATGCCCCATTGCCGTAGCGGAAGACTTCTTCCGGATGCGCACCCGCGAAGGTATAGCGCGCGATTTTTTCGCCGCCTTCGACGCTTTCCAGGAGAAACGAGTAGCGCGCGCCTTGCGCGATGCGCAGGTAGGCGCTTACAGGAGTCAGCAGGTCCGCGGAAAATACATCGTAAACGGGGATGAGGTTTCCCTGTTTCGCGAGGCGCTGGAATTCGCGGAAGTCAGGCTGAATCATGGATGTACGAGTTTACGGTCCAACATGGAAACTCCAAAGCAGAAAGCGTTTGTTGAAAAAAACGAATTGCCGGCTTTTACAGAGTCGAAGGAAGAGATACTAAGAACGCCATCGCAGGGCGGAAAGGACAGCACGGCGCATGGCGGCTTCAGGAGCGCACTTCCCAGTCCAGATTTCCCATTGCGCGAAACCTTGTGCCAGAAACATGTTTACCCCGGACAGCGTGGCAATCCCCTTTTGCGCCGCAATCTCCAAAAGCTTGGTCCTCTCGGGGCGGTAGATGAGATCCATGACGATGCGACATTGTAACTCACGTGGCGACAAAGGGGAAATGCCTTCATGGGGATGCATGCCGACCGGTGTGGCGTTGAGGATAGCGTCAAAGGATTCTTTGCGTAGGGCGCGGCGAGGAATTCCTTCCCCGCCGACGGCGCGGGCCAGTTCCTTCGCGGCGCTCTCACGCCGGGCGCAGATGCAGACTTGCGCTCCGGCCCGCACCAACGCAAACGCGGCGGCGCGTGCGGAGCCCCCGGCACCGAAGATCAACACACGGCTCCCAGTGATGCGGAGCTTTTTTTGAAGCGCACGCAGAACGCCGACGTAATCGGTGTTGCAGCCATAGAGCGAGCCGTCCCGGCGCACGACAACCGTGTTCACTGCGCCAATCTCCGCCGCCAGCGGTTCGCATTCCTTCAGGTGTTTGAGGATGGTCTGCTTGTGCGGAATCGTAACGCTGAATCCACGAACGCCAAAGTCGGGAATAGCTTTCAAGAAATCGCTGAGCTGATGCACCAGGAACGGAAGATAGACAGCATTTACGTGACGGGTGGCAAATCCCGTGTTGTGCAGCAGGGGCGAGAGCGAATGGCCAACGGGATTCCCAATCACGCAGTAAACCTGGGTTTTCCGATTGAGCAAATGAGGCCGGTAGAAACGAAGCATCTCCTTGAGAGAAACCTGCCCGGGAGCTGTGGCTTCGCCAATGGGCGCGTAGGCCAGTTCGCTGCCTTCGCGCAACGCAAGAAGGCGCGCGGGCAGCCCAACGTCGCCCATGGGCACCGCCACAAAGTTTCTGGAGCGCCGTGCTACTTTCAAGAGGCGTACGCTGTCAGAGATGGTTTTCGCCTGCGCCGCGATTTTTACGGCATCCACCAGGCCGTTTCGTGCGACGACGATGTTGCGGGGAAGGCTTGGCATGCGCTCGAAATCGTGGATCGAGAGCATGATGCGACTCGGCACGGGATGGGCGCGCAGGAAACCTTCCGGCAATTCCCGGAAGGTTTCCATCTCGACATCGCACCACTGGCAACCAGCGTCGCGGGCCTGGCTGAGCCAGAAAAGCTGGCGAGCTATGTCGCCTGCGAACTTCCCTCCGCCCTCTTTGCGGCGGCAAGTAGCAAGAAATGTGACATTTGCAGGGCGATGTTCCTTCAGCCAGCGGACCAGCCGGGCGCGCTCGGCATCGCTTTGCAACCAATCGAGGCGCAGTTCGATGGTCCGGGCGACTTGGGAGGCCGTGCGCACTTGCCGCGACATTTCAGCGGTCGTGGAGGCCGCCGCAACGGCACAAACCCGCCCAACGCCTTTGCCAAAGAGTGCCATCCCCCGCCCTGGGCCGCCAAGCTACTGAAAAGACGGCCTCTAAGTATGCCGTATCAAAAGTGTAAAGCAACCCCAGGCTGACGATTGACGGCAAGGGCTGGCCTTGATAATTTCGCTAAGAAACGTCCCGCACGGCCGGTTCAGGCGTGTCTTCGAAGGAGTCGTAGAATGCGCGCGAATATAGCTACTTTATCTTTAATCGTGATGATGGGTGTGGCGGCCAGTTCGGCACAAGAGCCCCGGACCGCTCTGCACGTGCCAACGGCGCCGGATTACAACACGATCAATTGCTCGGGCTTCGTGACGGATCAAAGAGTGTCCGAAGACTACCGGCTCGTCTCTGGCGAGCAGTCAAACTTGAAGCTCACCTTCACCAGCGGGGACTACGTGTACATCAACCGCGGGCAAGACAAGGGCGTCCGCGTGGGAGACCGATTCTCTGTGGTGAGGCCCGACGATTACGCCGGCGACGCGCCATGGTTCAAGTGGCAGGAAAAACTGATGAAGGCCATGGGTACCCAGTATATTGATGCCGGACAGGTTCGGGTCGTCAACGTCCAGCCGAAGGTTTCCGTCGCTCAGGTCATCTTCTCCTGCGACTACATGCAACGGGGAGACATTGTTCTGCCCTACCAGGAACGCCCGGTGCCTCCGTACAAGGAAGCTGGGGCCTTTGATCATTTTGCGCCAGTGAGCGGCAAGCCCGTGGCGATGGTAGTGTCCGGCAAAGATCATTCCGACGCCTTCGGAAGAAACAGCGCGATTTATGTGAATCTGGGCACCAACCAGGGAGTCAAGATTGGCGACTACTTCCGCATATTCCGCTACCAGGGCTCGACGGCGGAAACGGTGCCACAGACCAAAGATTATCAATTCATGATGTACGGATTCGGCAGCGCTCCACAGCGCTACAGTTGGAACGACCTGCCCCGCGAGGTTCTTGGCGAGGGGATTGTGTGTAATGTGAGCCGGAATTCGTCCACGGTCATGATCACATTCAGTTCTTTGGAAATCTACGCGGGCGACTATACTGAAATCGAATAGCACGTCTGCATCTCATCGAATGATTTGTGGCCCGCTGCGGCACCCCGCGCGGGCCTTTTTCTTTTTACTGGCTTGGAAACTTCGCAGCTCGTCCCAATAGGGAAGGCTAGATCTTTCCGGAGGCTGGAGTGTCCGAGAATACCTCGCAGGTAAATCCGAAAATGCGTGTTTCCGGATCTTTCCAGGCTTCACGCGGCAGTCCGGCTTTCCGACAGGTTTCCTCGATAAACTGTTCGCGCGTAAGGCCGTGTTCCGTGGCAACCCTTGGAAGAAGGAGTCCACGTTCCGCATGATTGACGACCAGGAGGCCATGACGCCCAATCTCAATGGCTTCAGGAAGAATCGGCTCCAAAGAGGAGAGCAAAGAAATCTCAATACTCATCTCCTCCAGTTGAGGGTCTTTCATTGGAGAGAAGCGAGGATCTTCCAAGGCAGCGCTCACAGCGCACCGGACGGCAGCCTCGCCTAAGGATTCCTCAGGTTCCATCACTCCAATACATCCTTGCAGGCGCCCTCGCACGCAAAGCGTGACGAAGACCCCGCGGCGCTCGGAGAAAATTCCTTCGCGCGGTATGACGTCAAGAATCTTGCGGTGCAGGACAGCTTCGCGGATTGCTTTGCGGGCTAGCTCCAGTAAGGCTCGCTGGTTTGTTTCAGAGAGGCAGGGCATCCTGAGGCTTCTTGCTGGTTTCGAGCATGCGCAACTTGCGACGCTGCTTGATGCTGTCGTCCACGTGGCTCCAAAAACGCAGGAAATACTGCGCGGCGGATACCAGGGCACTGATGACTACCAACCACATTAGCGCGAGGCCCAAAAGGCTCATCGACGGATGCCGCGCAGCCACGATGACGATCGCCACTGCACAGACCTGCAGGACCATTTTTGTCTTTCCGAGGGTGGAAGCTTCGATGGTGAATCCTTCAGCGGAAGCGATATTCCGTAGTCCCAAAACAGTAAACTCGCGTCCGATAATGATTACCACCATCCAGGCCTTGACCAGATGCATGTCTACCAGGGCGATGAACGCTGCGGAGATAAGTAGCTTATCAGCGATGGGGTCGAGCAAAATGCCAAGTGTCGTCACCTGCTTGCGCCTACGTGCCAAATACCCGTCTGCCCAGTCGGTTGCCGCGGCTAACAACAGAATCAGCACGCCCCAAACCTCGAAATGTATGGTAAATCCGAACATCCCCACGGTCGGGCTGCGTGCCAGGAGAATCACGATAAGCACTGGAACGAAGAATATCCGCAGCAGCGTCAGTGAGTTCGGAAGATTCATGGGCGAATGACGGTGAGGGGCCACCCTGTGGCTTCAGCCACCGGAGTTTCACTATAGACTCCGGCAAAAGAAGCGTCAACACGTCAAAGCGCATGCCCGCCCCCCGGAAATCACGGAACAAGCGGTTTTGAACCACACCTTTTGTGCCTACTAGATACCGCGTGGTTAACGGTTCAGTTCTAGGGAGTAAGAAAGGGGCATTCCAATGGATTAAGAGGAATGCTGCAAGACTGTGCAAATGTGCTTATGAGCGCGTAAGACTAGAATAATCAGGATTAGCACTCAGGGCAAGCGATGAACACAAGCAAGCTGTCTGAAATCAATGGCTTACGAACAGAAAGACCCTTTGGGCTGGCTCTTGAGTTGCCGGGAAGCCTTGGAACAGGAGGGAGTTGTGCCTGCAGTTTCCACAGCGTTTTCCACAGGCGTCCCTGTCCAACCAATGACCTGGCCAAGCTGATTCCAAGTGCCACAAAATGAAGGACTAACGGATAATCCTTCTGTTTACTCTGCTGTAATCCTTGGAAGACAGCGGCGCGTCAAATAGCGCGTGGTCCGCGAAGCAGTCTCACTGGTAGAAAAAACAGCGCGCTGATCAAGCTTAAGACTCCATGAACGGCGATGCCGAAAATACGAAGGGGAAGTGTCAGCAGCCAAACCAAGGGATATATCACCAATGCGAATAGCGCGATGGGCCAGCATAGGACGAACAGAATGCACCACAGAAAGAAGGCAGCCATGGCAACCTCGTTTGGGAGCGCTCAACACTCACGGACATACTGATCGCCGAGCTCCCACCGTTCATACACAACTACGATGACGAAGCCCGAAAAGTTCCATTCACCCTAAACTCGTTCAACCGAAGTCGTTTTGCGACGGAGGAAGGAATCTCCGCATCCAGCCGCATATGAGAATCATCGATTTCCGAGTGAAGGACACGCCCTAGGGCATGAATCATGGCCAGCGCGCGGCCTTCGGCCAGAGGTAGGCGGATGGAAACCGTAAGAAGCGGATCAACCGGCATCGCAGCGTCCATGCGCCTCAACAATTCACCGATTCCTTCACCGGTCATCGCGGAAACGAGCACCGGGGCTCCGTCGCCGGCTCTCGCCACGCTAGACTCCAGGGCCTCGCGATCTTCTTGACTCAGGCGATCCACCTTATTGAGTACGCGGAGACGAGGCCGATCCGCAACATCCAGTTCGCGGAGAATTTTCTCAACATCGTCATCGAGCTCTTCATGATGCGGGTTCGAGACATCGCTGACGTGCAGAATCAACGCTGCTTCCTGGACTTCTTCCAGCGTGGCACGGAATGCGGTCAGCAACCCTTTTGGCAGATCGCGAATGAAGCCGACGGTGTCCGACAGCAGCACCCGACGATTCGAGAGCAGGCGAATCGCGCGGATCGTCGGGTCAAGCGTCGCAAACATTTTCGAGGAAACCAGCACTTCGGCCCGGCTGAGCGCATTAAACAAAGTGGATTTCCCGGCGTTGGTGTAGCCCACCAGCGCAATAGTTCCCAACGGAACCGCATTGCGCGCCTCGCGGCGCAGCGCCCGCTGCTTGCGCACCTCATCAATGCTAGCTTGAATTTTGCGCACACGATCGCGGATGCGGCGGCGGTCGGTTTCCAGTTTTTTCTCGCCAGGGCCGCGAACACCGATGCGCCCGGCTCCGCCTCCCGCCCCGCCCGCGCCGCCACCACCACTTTTGCCGCCCAGACGGGACATCGCGGCGCCCTTCCCAGTCAATCGAGGCAACAGATAGTTCAGTTGGGCCAGTTCCACTTGCAATTGGCCTTCGCGGCTTCGGGCGTGCCGGGCAAAAATGTCGAGGATGAGCTGCGTCCGGTCAATCACGCGGCGATCCGTGGCAGTCTCGATGTTTCGTTGCTGAACGGGAGAAAGGTTGCTGTCGAAGATGATGAGCGGAGCTTTGTGCGCCGTAGCTTCAGCCCGGATTTCGTCCAGCTTACCGCGTCCGACCAATGTGGCAGGATCGGCAGCTTCGCGCAATTGGAAGACGGTGCCAGCAACCTGTGCGCCTGCGCTGTGCGCCAGCTCGACCAATTCGGAAAGGGATTCGCGGCCTTGTTCACCTGCGGGCATGCCGGGGAAACGGGGCGCACGCTTCCATCCCACGCCGACCAGCAAGGCGCGCTCCGCTGTCGAGACTTGGTGCTGTGTTTTCGTCACAGAAGCAGGCCGGGAGTCACAATAGGTCTTGCGCTTTCTTGGAGGAATACATCCAAAGAATTATACACCCCTCTCGCGAACCCCGCGACCAGCTTCTACACCTTGAGATTGCAGAAATTTGAAGATGGCAGCTTGCAGTTCCGGATCGTCGCCAAAGCCCGAAAACCATTGGACACCCGCTTCTTTGCGAAACCAGGTTAACTGTCGCTTGGCGTAGCGCCGTGTGGCTTGCTGAATCGCTTCACGCGCTTGTTGCAGCGACAATTCGTTTCGCAAGACTGCTCGCAATTCGCGATAGCCAATAAAATCAAATGGCTTTGCGTTTTCATTTAAACCGCTTTTGAGCAGATCTTGAACTTCTTGCATCCATCCATGCTCGATCATAGACGCGGTCCGAGCATGGATTCGTTCATAAAGCTCTTCGCGAGGCGGCATTAAACCAATCTTCACAACGCGCCAGCCTTCGAGTGGCTTGCGCCCCGCCCGGTGCACTTCGGAGATGGGTTTGTGCGCGAGCAGGCATACTTCGATGGCCCGAATCAGTTTCTGTTCGTCTGCCGGAACAATTTTTGCGGCAGCTTGAGAGTCGAGCCGCTTCAGAATCCGGTGCAGGTAACCGAGCGGATGTTCGTCGGCGGCGTTCCACAACCGTTCACGTAGTTCCTCGGAACGCTGGGGTATGTCCGCAAGGCCCTCAAGCAGAGCACGCAAATACAATCCGGTACCAACGGCGAGAACCGGCAGCCGTCTGCGTTGGCGCAAGTCTTCCAACACAGCTAATGCCAGGTCACGATAGCCGCCCGCCGTAGCGGTATCCCTAGCGTCGAGCACATCGACCAAGTGATGCGCTACTCCGCGGCGTTCCCCAAAGCGGGGCTTCGCGGTGCCGACGTCGAACCCCCGATACAGCTGCGTCGAATCGCACGCGACGACTTCACCGCCGAGCCGCTCGGCAAGGCAAACGCCCAACGCGGATTTGCCCGATGCCGTTGGTCCCACAATGGCAAGGAGAAATGGCTGCGGGTTTTTCTGATTCATCGAAACAGGAGATGACGAGCGCGAACGAAGATAAAAATCAGCACGAAGAGCGCTAGAAGGAGACTGCCAACAATTTGCTGACGCTGGAGCTTCATTGGTAGGCGGCTTCGATGGGCAAATTGTACAGGAACATAAACCGCAGTTCTATATAAGGCCCGCTGAAGGCCGGGGGCAACGGTTCGAAGGGATTGGAGGAACGGATAGCAGACACCGCAGCCCGGTCCAGGGGTTCCTTACCCGAACCCATAATCCTGACGGGCTCGCCATCGGGCACGGAGCCGTTTTTCATAATGCGGAATTGCAGGGCCACGCGGCCGCGATCGCCCAGCATGGCCGATTCCGGCATGACCGCATACCAATTGCGCCGCACTGCCGCGACCACACGATTCATGTAGTCGCTGAAGTCAACGCCCTCGGTGGGCGTCAATATTTCATAACCGTTTCCAAACGTACCGCCGGAGCCCCGCGACCCGTCAGAACCACCATTCAGCCCGCCGCCGACTTTCGGCATCGTGCCGCTGTAGAGACCGGAGCGCCCGCCGGATGCGTTGGGGGCTTTCGCGGCATCGCGGATGGTATCTTGAAGCGAGCGGTCGATCGAATTCTTAGGAAGAATCAGGCCGTGCTGCGGTTGAGGAGCATCAGGGGCTTCCAGTTTCAGCGGGGACTTGGGCGCATCTGTCTTTGGCGTGGGAGCGCTGGGCTGAGGGTCAGGTGCGGGCGCATCAGCTTTTGGCACAGGGGCGCTGGGCAATTCTTTCGGCCGTTCGGGCTGCGGGGCTGGCGCGGGCTGAGGCTCCGGGGGCGCAACTTCCCGTAGAACACGTGGGTCCAGATGCACTTTGGGAGAGGGCGGGGTCGGGTGGACAGAAGGCTTCGATGGTTCGAAGGCGCCAGGAGGAAGCAGTACCCTCAATTCATTACGCGCGAGCTCGATATCCGCCTGCGTCGGTGGACGATAAGGAAACACTTTCGAGTACAACAAAATCAGCGAAATCAACACAAGGTGAAAAACAACCGAGGATGCGCGGGTGGTAATTTGCCACTTGGCGCTCTCTTCTTTTTGCTCGGGAAAGACCAGTTGCACTTCGCCAGTCATGAAAATGTCCGGTCCTACCAGATCGGCGGGCGGCTGAAGAGTCAGTGGCTCGATAACAGCGGGCGGCGCGGCCCCAACGGGCACGGTGATGCGCGCGTCGAGGTCTGTCGGCTGCAGCGGCATCGAAAGGTCCTCTTGAACGCCGTAAGCTTCTCGGCTCACGTTACGCGGGACCACCACGCGCGCGGCAATGGATTCGAGCGGCAAATCCGAAGGGATGGTGGATTGCCCGTTCAAAGGCACAATAGGCAGCATGGCCGGCACGAGGGTGCGCTCGTCCATGGTCGTGGGGCGGCGGCGTTGCGTCACCGCATCAGGAGCGGGTGGACGGGCGCCTACCGGAACTAGGAAACGGGAAATCATGTTGTCAAGTTTTCTCGCGCGGCTAATGCTTCTGGTTGGACGCGCGCCGCGTGCTCCTGGATGCTTGCCATCACGCGTCCAGCCAGCTCAAGGGCTGCCCGTCCGGCGGCCCCGTTGGTTGGTGGTTCCTTGCGCGTACGGGAGGCATCAATAAAGGCTTCCAGCTCAGCATGCAAAGGCTCTACGGTTGGGGCATTCAGCTTTTCAAATCCAAATTCCGGTTGTGGACCGGGCCTCTTCACGCCAATACGCAGAGCGTCGCGTCGGGCATAGTCCAGCGAAATGTATTCATGCTGCTGGAAAAAACGCATTTTGCGTACGCGTTCGGTGGAGACGCGGCTTGCCGTGACGTTCGCCACGGCTCCGCCCGCGAATTCCAGCCGCGCGTGGGCGATGTCCACTTTGTCCGTCAACACGGGGATTCCAACTGCCTTTACTTCGGTCACCTTTTCCTTGACCAGCGCCAGCAGAATGTCGAGGTCATGAATCATCAAGTCATAGATTACGTCCACATCCAGGCTGCGCGGCGTGAAAACACCCAATCGGTGAACTTCGAAAAAAAGCGGGCGGTTCAAAATAGGTTCCACTGCTCGCACCGCTGGATTGAAGCGCTCGACGTGACCCACCTGCAAGATGCGCTTGTTTTTCCTCGCTACGGAGAGGAGCGCATCAGCCTCGGCCAAATCCACGGCCATCGGCTTTTCGACAAGCACATCCAGACCCATTTCCAACAGCTTGCATCCCACTTGAGCGTGAGCAACCGTTGGTACGGCAAGGCTTACCGCGTCTGCGCGACCCTGTAATTCCTCAAGGCCTTGCACCACGGGCGCTTGAAACTCTTGCGCAACGGCGGCTGCGCGTTGTGGACTCTGATCGTAGACGCCGATAAGCTCCGCACCCGTGAGTTCTCGATAAACGCGCGCATGATTGCGCCCGAACTCGCCGGTGCCCACGACGGCGACACGGATCTTCTTCGGTTCTGCCGCCGCGCTCATTCTTTATGGATTCCCCTGGTCTCGGCTTTTGGTTCCGCCACTGCGTGAGGCGGAAATGCCTGAATCGCAATTCCCGATGCGTCCGCCAGGTCGATCAGCTTGGCTCTGTCAAAAAGGAGCGTCCGACCCGCATCCACTGCCAAAGCCGTGGCTCCGGCGCTTCTCATCTGTTCGACGGTGGGCAAACCAACCACAGGTACATCGAAGCGCATGTCCTGCGCAGGCTTGCTCACTTTCACGACCACCAGCGGCTTGCCGGCCGCGATGCGCGCCGCTCGTCCAATGACTTCATCGGTGCCCTCCATGGCCTCGACGGCAACGCAAGCGCGGTCGAAAATCACGACGGTTTGCCCGATGTCCATTCCGGCGATCTGCTGAGCTAGCCCACGGCCATAAGCAATGTCCTCCGCTTCGTGCTCATTCGGCGCACGGCGGGTAAGCACGCCAGCTTCGGGCAGCAACGGTTTGAGAAAAAGCGTCGAGTCCACTAACCGGATGCCTTCGTCTTCGAGCACGCGCGCTACGGCTCCAATCAATGCGTCGGTGTTTTTCCGTGGCAGCGAAAACAAGAGCTTTGCCAATTTCCAGTCCGGACGGATCGCACTGAAAATTTTGTTGTGCTTCACTTGCCCCGCCATCACCGCTTGGGTCACGCCTTCCTGGTGCATGAGGTCGATGGTTTTACTTAACTCGCCAAGGCTTACCCAATGCACGCGTTTTGCGGCTTGCTCCAGTTCGGGCGAGGCTTCTTCTTTGAGCGCGATGACCGCCATATCAATTCCCTGGCTTCGCGCGCCTTCGAGCACCAGGAAGGGAAATCGCCCGTTCCCTGCGATGAGCCCCCAGCTTGCCCTGCTTGCGTTGGTTTCCGGCATGGAATCGGAGCGTCTTACTTCACGATGCCGCGCTCAGCACTTTCAATAAAGCGGATCAATTCATTTACGTCTGCCGAGTCGCTCAGCGTTTTTTTCATTTCTTCCAAGGCCTGCGACGTATTCAATTTAGAGCGCAAAAGAAGCTTGTAGGCGCGCTTCAAAACCTGCAAGCGCTCTGGCGAAAACCCTTTGCGTTCCAGCCCAATGGTATTAATTCCAAAATTCTTTGTTTCACGTTCGGTAACAACTTTGGAAAATGGCGGCACGTCTTGCGTAATCACCGTCGACGCTCCGATATAAGCGTGCCGCCCAATGCGGCAGAATTGGTGCACTGGGCAAAATGCGCCGATCGTGGCAAAATCCTCCACGGTGACATGACCCGCTAGCGTCGCTCCATTCACAAATAATGCATTGCTGCCCACCTGACTATCGTGTCCGATGTGCGAATACGCGAGCAAAAAATTGTTGTCTCCCAGCAAAGTCCTGCCTCCGCCTTTTTGCGTGCCCCGGCTCACGGTCACATATTCGCGAAAAATGTTTCCATCACCAGCAACCAATTCCACGCGCTCGCCGCGAAAGGTGTAATCCTGGGGGTCCCCGCCAATCATGCAGAAGGCGTGAAACACATTGTTCTTGCCAAATCGCGATGGCCCTTGAACGACCGCATGGGCGTGCAGCACACAACCGTCGCCCAGCTCAACTTCTTCGCCCACGACGGCATACGCGCCAACTTTCACACCTTTTCCCAACTTCGCGCTTGCCGCGACGGTGGATTGCGGATGAATCTCGGGCTTCGTCATTTCGCGGATTTTTCCGCCTGCGCGGCCGGCACGCGGTCCACCATCTTGCACATCAACGTGGCCTCGGCCGCCAGCTGACCGTTTACCGTAGCGCGCCCCTCCAGCTTGCAAAAATCCCCGCGCCACGAAATTACTTTCATCTCCACTCTCAATTGATCACCGGGCACAACCGGCCGGCGGAATCGCGCGCCGTCCACAGCAGCAAAGTACAGCAGTTTTTTCTCGCGGTCCGGAACTTCCTGCAGTAGCAGCAAGCCGCCAGTTTGCGCCATAGACTCGATAATCAGCACGCCCGGCATCACCGGCGCGCCCGGAAAATGTCCCTGAAAATAGGCTTCGTTGACCGTCACGTTCTTCAAGCCCACGATGCTCTTCAAACGCTCCATTTCCACAATGGCGTCCACAAAGAGAAATGGATACCGGTGCGGCAAAATCTTCTGTATTTCCACGATGTCCATGATCATTCGCGGTCTCCGTGGCCGCACACCCGCTCGGCGGCGCCTGACGCATTCCCGGGAACTCCTAATTATAAGCGAACCACAGCCTGCGCGAAACGCACTCTTGAGCGGTGTGACCCCAATGTTTTCGTGACGCTGCAAACCGGCGTATTTCCAGGCCGAACAAGTTGCTCTACTTCCAAGGCGCTGCTAGCATGTCCGCGCCATGGCGGACTCGCCCTTCCCTCTGGAATTACTTCGAGTTCTGAGGCCGCAGCTCCCGGACATGCTTCGTGTGCTGCGGCTCTTCGTGGCTTCGGAATCCCCCAGCCTCGAAAAAACGGCGGCCGATCGTTGCTGCTCCGTCATCGCCAAAGAATGGAGAAGAAGCGGGACTCACGTCGAGCGCATTCCCCAAAAGCGCCGCGGCGATCATCTGCGCATAATTTTCGCTCCAAATCAACGTCGCGCCGCCGGGCAGCTCCTTGTGCTTGGCCATTACGACACCGTCTATTCAACGGGAACTTTGAAGGAAATGCCTTTCCGCATCTCTGCTGGCAAAGCTTACGGCCCGGGAATTTTTGACATGAAGGCTGGCATCGTCCAGGCGCTCTTCGCGCTTCAGGCGCTTCAACGAACCCGGGTTCGCGCCAAAAAGCAAATCGTCTTCCTTTGGACCTCAGACGAAGAAATTGGCAGCGAATCTTCCCGTAAGCTCGTCGAAGCCGAAGCGCGGTGCAGCGATGCGGTCTTCGTCCTCGAGCCCTCTTTCGGCCCACGCGGTCTGGTGAAGACGGCGCGCAAAGGTGTGGGTGAAGCCCAACTAATCGTCCAAGGTCGCGCTTCTCACGCAGGCCTGGCCCCGGAAGAAGGGATCAACGCGGTGCACGAATTGGCCACTCAGCTCACACGCATCGAAAAGTGGAATGATATACGTCGCGGAATAAGCATCAATGCCGATATAGTGGAAGGCGGTACCCGCACCAATGTGATTGCGGACCGCGCCCGCGCCGTTCTCGATCTGCGAGCCTTGCGAGCTTCTGACATGCGCAGCGTCGAAAGCCGGCTTCACGCATTGCGTCCCGTTCACAGAGGGGCAAAGCTGAAGATCACCGGTGGCTTCGACCGCCCTCCCCTGGAACATAAGATATGCGCTGCGCTTTTCGAGCGAGCGAGGTCCCTGGCAAAGCAAATGAACCTATCGCTAGGCGAGTGCACGGCCGGTGGCGGTTCCGATGGAAATTTCTCGGGCGCTCTAGGCATTCCCACCCTGGACGGCCTCGGGGCCGTTGGCGACGGCGCGCACTCTGACCACGAATACATCGTTGTAAACACTATGCCCGCACGCGCAGCGCTGCTGGCGGCTCTTCTTACCTCCTCTTAATGAAACTTCGTGTAACTAAGGCGAAATGGAATCGGGATTAGAGACCTAGAGGGAGCAGCGGCGCCGCTTTCAGAGTTTAGTGAACGTAATTCTTCCGTAGATACCCCGCCGTGGATTCCATCAAGTCGCTGTAGTCACTGTGCAGCACTTCGCGCAGCGCTTGCTCGGTGGCCATGCCCGCGCCAATGCGATCCAGAATGCGTTCCACATCACTCATTCCGTCCGCTTGAATGATGTATTCCATATTGGCGAGCGCCCAGGCGTACGCATACCGCGCCGTACTCCGATCCAAACGGGTCCAGGACCCCTCCAGTTGGCCCAGCGGTATGGAATGCTTCTCATCGAAAATCTGTACGAGTCCCGCGGCATCATCTCCACTACGATACCCCTCCATCCATTGCGCCAGTCCTTCCTGAATCCACGTCGGCGCGCGATTCGAACAGCTGACAGCCAACCCCATGCAGGCGGTTTTTGTTTTCTGTGCGACAAAGCTGTGTGTCAGTTCGTGCTTCAGGGAACGCGACAGTTCTCCATCCACGCTCGTCAATCCCTGCACCGGAACACGAATCCGCCCATCGTACAACGCGCCCGCCCATGCCGGTGCGCGCGTGATGTCCACAAATGCCTGCTCCGTGTACAGAACCACTCCAATCGGTTCCGGGGGCGTGTAGTTCAGCGCGGATTCGATCGCCGAAAAGTGCATCTCCAGCGCGCGCAATACATCCCGGGCCAGCGCTGGCTCGGCGGCGCCGTTGTACTTCAATTTGAAGTGGCTGCTCTCGTTTTCCTTGTAGCTTTCTTCTTCTTTCTTGTCGCGGAGCGCGGCCTCCAGCGCCGCCTGCAATTCCTTGTCGGGACGCAGGGCCAGGGCATGCTTCCACTCGGCAACCGCCTGATCGAGCTTGTTCATGCCGTAGTACGCCCAGCCTGCGAGCTTCCCCACATCGGGATTGTCCGGCACAAGCCGCCTAGCGTGGTCCAGGTAATCCAGCGCCTGCTTGTATTCGTTCCGCCTCAGGTAGATGTACGCCACGTTCATCAGAAGCGCCGGCTCGTCCGGAGCGTAGTTCACCGCCGTGCGCTCATCGGAAAGCGCGTGCTCCAAATCGCCGCGGGACAGTTCGAACGTGGCGGCGGCGTGATGGCCCAAAGCAGCGTTGAAAGTTGCGGTTGAGTTCCCCGACCGCGCTTCGCTTTCCAGCTTCGCGATATATGGGCGATCAATTGACCCGTCATGCGTAGCGCCGCGCTGAATCTCCTCTATACCGCTGCCACCCGCAGGACGTATTTCTGGGGGCGCGATGGTCAGATTGGCCGTTGCGTCCCCGGGTACGGCAGCGGTCACCAATCCCCCTTTTTCAATATGATCTACGATGGATTTGGGCAGGCTCAACTCGCCCGCAGAGGTCATGTACTTGACCTTGTCCCCTTCTTCGAAAGCGCTCAGTGCGGCAATGCGGCGGCCATTCTTCAGGACAATTGTATCTGCGGCAGCTTGCGCGCTCAGGAGTAAGAGCGCAGCACCAAGCAGAGGAAAGTGCACGTAGGAGGCTGCTGTTCGTGGCATCCCCTTATTTTAGTTCCTATTGACTGCCTGGGCGGGCCGTCTTGTTCTCTCATGCCGAATCTGACTACACTCTTTACATGTGGGTTGGGGCCAGGGTCTTCACGCTGTGGTGCCTTATTGCGCCGCTGGCTGTTCGGGCAACGGAGAGATCGCCACACGAATTGTACGATGCGATCAACGCTCTAACACTCGATTCCTCCCAGATCTATCGTCTCGCCTTGGAAAATCGCATTGAGCTTCGACGCGGCGATGCCCTCATATCATTGGAAGAAGGGACCTTTGCCTTCTTCTCCCCGTTCGATGGGCGGGTCACAGGAGCCGTTTTCTCCGGCCGTGGTCACGTGCTGGCCGTTCCCCGCGATCCTGTCGAAAAGCAACAAATGGGACGTTTTCTAGGCTCCCCTGTTCTCGACGAAACATTCGCGAGCGCCTACTTTCGCTTCACAGACGGAGCGGCCGATGAGTTGCTCTCCCAATTTCGCAAGGCTAGTCTTTCGCCACAAAGGGATACGTCTTTCGTCCCCCTGTGGGAACCCACCCTGGCCCACGTCAATCCCCTTTACACGCTTCGCATTCTCGTCGACTTCTTGTCACCGGACCCTCGGCCTGCGTTTTACGCCAACCTTGACGGCGCCTCCACGGGCCCATTCGATATCGTTGTGGACGGGCAGCGCGACGAGCAGTTCCTGTTGGGACAAACGATAAAAAACGCGGCGGGAACTTTTTACGATATCTGGACCTCTCACCGCGTCCCCAACCTCCCGGCCCGAACCGTCGCCTTTCGCGCCCTGCACTACTCCCTGGAATCCTCCATCCTCCCCAATAACTCGCTCGACGCAACAGCAACCATCCAAGTTCGCGCGGAGACTGGCAACGCGCGGATCCTGGTGTTTGAGCTGTCCCGTGCTTTGACTGTGGACCGCGTGACGGGAGAGCACGGCGAGCCTTTGGAGTTTTTTCAGAACGAGGGCATGACCCTGCACGAACGCAGTACGCGCGGAAACGACTATTTGTATGTTGTCCTCCCCGCCGTTCTTTCCCAGGATCAAGAATTTATGCTCCACTTTCACTACCATGGCAACGTAATTGAAGACGCGGGAAACGGCGTCCTATTCGTTGGCGCGAGAGAAAGCTGGTATCCGCATCTCGGCGACCCGGCGGAGTTCGCTGCTTATGACCTGGCCATTCGGTGGCCGCGCAAACTTCGACTCGTCGCCACGGGTTCCAAGCTGGACGAACACGAAGAGGGTGAATTTCGTATCGGTCACTGGAAGACGGAAAAGCCCACGGCCGTCGCGGGATTTAATCTAGGGGAATACGCCACGTCTTCGGTGACTTCCGGCGGCCACTTCGTGGATGTCTACGCCAACCGTGAACTCGAAGAGAACCTGAGGAGCCGCATGCAGGCCTCACCCGCTGACGGAATTCCTATCCCTTCCCATACTGTTGGCGCTCCTTCCGCGCGGCTGGCAATGACACTTCCCGTGCCCACTCCTAGCCCCGCCAACGCCTTAAAGCAGCTTGGAAAGGAAATCGATTCTTCGATCCATTTTTACGAGACCTTCTCCGGACCATTTCCCTTCCACAATCTGAGCGTCTCGCAGATTCCAGGAACTTTTGGCCAGGGATGGCCGGGACTCCTGTACGTTTCCACGCTTTCTTTTCTTTCTCCGGAAGCGCAGCAGCGCGCTGGGCTTAGCCCCAGCGGCCAGGAGCATTTCACAGAACTGGTTCCCTACCACGAAGTTGCGCATCAATGGTGGGGCAATGTCGTCGGCTGGTCCAGCTATCGCGACCAGTGGATTGACGAGGCTATCTCGAACTATCTCGCGCTGCTCTTTGCCGATAGCCGGGGCAATCCCGAACATGCGCTTCGCATCTGGCTTTCGCGCTACCGCCGCCAACTCACTGAAAAGTCGCCGGATGCCGACGAACCTGCGGGCGATATCGGTGCGCTCACTCTCGGACTTCGCCTGAATTCCTCAAAATCGCCTTATGCCTATGAACGCGTCGTCTACAGCAAGGGCTCCTGGATCATCCATATGCTTCGGGAAATGCTCAGACAGCCTGGAAGCAAGCAGCCGGACGCGCGTTTCGTCGCTTTGCTCAGGAAACTCGTGGCCAAGTACGCTTATCGTGCGCTTTCCACACAGGACCTGCAGCATGAGGTGGAATCTGTGATGACCCCGGGCATGGATCTGGAGAACAGCCGCTCCATGGATTGGTTCTTCGACGAATGGGTTCGCGGCACAGGGATTCCGCGCTATCGCGTCGAATATACGTCGCACCAAGATGAAACGGGCTATTCCGTTCGCGGGAAGCTCTTTCAAACTGGCGTTCCGCGCTCATTCCTCGCCAGCGTTCCACTCTACGCGACAGGCAGCAGCGGCCGCTTGCTTTTAGGCAACGTGGTTGCCGGCGGCCCGGAAACTTCCTTCCGCTTCCACACCTCCGGCCCGCCGCGCAAAATCCTGATTGACCCGCAAATGACTTTGCTCTGTACCACTGAGTGAACGCTCTTGGCCGGTACGGAAAAATCTACTTAAAACGTTCCAGCATCAATTGTTTTTCGAGGAGCGGACTGTTCAAGTTCAGAGCGGCCTTCCCTTTGTCATCGAAGATGTAGTCGTAGCCCAAGGGATCGACCGCTTCTCCTTGCATCAGCCCGGCTTGGCCTAATTCGCTGACGCGCTTCGGACGATGTCCAAAACGCTTCTCGTACTCGTCGGCGAGTTGGTCCAGCTTCTTGCAGTCCTCGCGGACTCTAAGCAGCAGCAAGTGTGTCTTTGCATTTTCTTTGATCTGTGGATCGGTGGTCGTCGTGTAAATGTCGTTCCACAGGAAGAAAGACGTTTCGTAAGACTCTCCCTCTGCCGCGACCTTCGCCGCCATCACTTTCATCCAGATCAGGGCCCTTGGGTTCTTGCTCCCTTCCAGGAAGGCTTTCGCGGCGTTCTTGTAATCCTTCAAGTCCATGTAGTAGATGAATCCCAGGTCTTCGTAAAAGCGCCAGTAATCAGGATTTGCTTTTATGCCGCGCTGCATGAGTTTGACAGCCAAATCCGGCCTGCCCGCGCCGGCTGGCGCGCGTTGGCTGAGAAAAATTGCCCCGAAGTGGTATGCCGGCAGCAGATTCGGATCCAGCGTCGTTGTGATGTCCAGCAACGGCCAAAGTTCTTCCAGGTTTGCATCGCCTCGCACATGTTTGTTTCCGTAGAATTGCACCACCCGCGTCCAGTAAAAGTCAGCCATCAGCGGCGCGTATTCCAGGCTCATAGTCTTCAGCAGCTTTGCCGAGCTCACCAGGACGTAGTCTCGCTCCTCTTTTAACGCGGCTTGCTGCTTGTCGATGGAGTGCTGCAGCTTCCAGATTCCGTAGAATCCTCCCTGTAAGATCACCAGCGCTAGCACAATGGTTTTTGCGGATTTCATTTCAGATTCCGCCTGGAAAAGACCAGGATCGCCGCAGTCAACACAATCGTGCAATAAACCGCGGCGTAAAGAGTATTCTGTGCAATGAACGCGCCTGCAACGGGCCGGCTATGCGCGGCCTGGGCCATGATGTTGAAATTCTCAAAATTTGGCAGCAGATAGGAAAGCCATTTTGTGAATGCGGTCATCGCCGGACTCATCACCGCCACCGGCAGGTCCCGCAACTCCTGCACGTACAAGCCGACGATGTAAATGCCTGCGGTAAACAGTATTGCCAGCAGCGGCGTCGTGAAACAGGAAAACAGCAAGGCCAGCGCCACCACCAACGCCAATTTCAGCCAGATGAAATACACCGCAACGAAGACGGTGCCGTCGCCACGTTCCAGCGTGGGCTTGACGTAAATTAACGCGAGAAAAAGACCTACTCCCATCGCCGCGGTGTTCACCGCCAGCGTCAGGATCAGCCCGCCAAACTTTCCAAGCAGAAACTCCCACCGCCGCACCGGCTTCGCCAGCAGCGCGTACAGCGTGCGCTTGTCCATCTCCTTAGACACCAACCCCACACCGATGAAAATGGCAATCAGCAAACCGATCAGAGATATGGCGCTCAGTCCCAGTGTCGCGATGACCGTCTGTTCGATTCCGATCGAAATCTGCCCCGCGATAATTGACGCCGCCATCATCACCAGGGCGAAGAACAAAAGGTTGTACAGCACGCGGTCGCGTACGGCTTCGCGAAACGTGTTCAACGCCACTATGCCAACGCGCTTCATTTTTCGCTCACCTCGACCGCGGCTGCCTGAGCGCGGTCCGCTTCCACCAGGTTCATGAAGAACTCCTCGAGTGTTGCTCGCACTTGCGACACGGAAAGGATTTTCGCCCCCGCCGCGCGCAATTGCTCGATCGCTCCGTACAAATCCTGCTCCGGCACTTGCAAGCGGTAGCAGTCTCCCGTGCGGGTGGCCTTGGCCAGCAACGGCGCGGTGCTCTGCCCCGCCAACTCAAATAGAATTTCCATCCCCTGCGTTTTCATGTCCACCAATTGCGCCGGGGCGCCCACACCACGCAACTTTCCTCCCACAATCACGCCCACGCGGTCGCACAGCATTTCCGCGTCGCTGAGAATGTGCGTGGAAAACATCACCGTCTTCCCATCACGCTTCAATTCCAGAATGACGTCGCGCACCTCGCGCCGTCCCACCGGATCCAGTCCCGACATCGGCTCATCCAGAATAACTAGCTTCGGGTCGTGCAAAATCGCCTGAGCCATGCCGACGCGCTGCAGCATGCCTTTCGAATATTTGCGAAGCTGAATTTTCCCGGCGGTCTCCAATCCCACTATCTTGAGCATTTTCTGGACGCGTTCTCTTCGGTCCGCAGCCGTCAGGTCGTGGATGCGCGCGAAATAGTCGAGCAATTCCGCTGCGGTAAGGTAGTCGTAAAAGTACGGCTGCTCCGGCAGGTAGCCAATATCCCGGTGCATTTCGATGTCGCTTATGGGTTTGCTGAGGATCCGCGCGCTTCCCGCCGTCGGAAAAATCAGGCTCATCAGCAGCTTGATAGTGGTGGACTTGCCCGCCCCGTTCGGACCAATGAACCCGAAGATTTCGCCCTCTTCCACTTTCATATTCAGTCCTTCGAGCGAGGTTCTTTTCTTCAGGTTCAAAAATCCGTGAGGGTATACCTTGGTTAGATTTTCCGTTTCGATCGCTGGTGCACTCATGGCTACATTCTTAGCGGCGCTCCTCCGCCCGTCAATCCCGCCAAGAATGCAATGTGCAGTGAGTGAAAACAGGTACAGAAAAAGAAAAAGGCTTTCGAATCAGGAGTCGCCGCGTGCCGGTCCGATTTGCACAAGTTCCCGCTGGGCCGCGGGAGGCGTCATGGGCATCGGCTTCAGCGTTTGCGGCGCGCGCCAATTGTCCAACATTCCCACTTGCTGCACGCAGGAGACCGTGCAGCGCGGCGCACAAAACTTTTCCGTATAAAACTCCCGGCGTCTCATCTCTGGGGTGTATTGCGCCAGAGGTATCCCCGGATACCCGCGTTGCTGCGAGCACCAGTGCACCAGCCCGTCCTCGCACACATACAAATATCGCGAGCCCGACCGGCACCGCCAGGTGTGTTCCTTCCCGCGCGCGACGTTATGCTGAAAATCGTTGAATCGCGAAAACGAACGCTTGCTCAGCGTCATGATTTCTTCAAAGATTTCAATTTCGCGCGGCCCGAGCGGCTTCAGCTGCCCGTTGTGATCGTGAATGATTCCCACCGTGCTCGTCAGCCCCAGATCTACGGCGCGGCGCGCGATGCGCAGCGCATCCTCCGTATCCTTCACTCCACTGCCCAAGACTGAATTGATATTCACCTGGAAGTACGCGTAAAGCGCCAGCCACGCGAGTCTTTGATCCAGTGTCTTCAGGCTCTTCAGCGAGACGTCGTCCGGTTTCGTGTTATCAATGCTGATTTGCAAGTGCTCCAGGCCGGCGTGATTCAGCCTCTCGATGCGCTCCTGGTTCAGCAAAAATCCGTTCGTGATCATTCCCGCAATCATCCCGCGGCGCCGGATGTGCCGGATGATATCGTCCAGGTACGGGTGCAGCAGCGGTTCGCCCCCGCTGATGGTGATGATCGAACTGCCCATGTCCGCCAGGAGATCCAGGCGCTTCTTCATCTCGTCCAGCGGCACCGGCGGAGAGAAATCGTCGTATTCATTGCAATAGGTGCAGGCCAGGTTGCATCGCCGAGTCGGGATGATATGCACGAGGAAGGGATGCTTCGTGGAAACCAGCGCCTTCGCGATCGCGCGCACTTCGCGCACGCGCGTGTGGAAGAAGCGCAGCGCGCGCCAGAACCACACTTTCATCGACGCATGTGATTTTCCCAAGCCACCTGGCATGAAACTTTAGGAATCCCCCAGACGCTCATTATACACAACGCCGCCACTGCGGCTCCGCGTTGTGCCCAAACACAACGTTCGACAAGGCGAGAACACCCGATTTAGGCTGTAACCGATCACTATTGGAGTTCGGAAGAATCGGTTAGACTACTGGAGCAGAGAACGGCAGGAGCGGCAGCATGAAATACCGAATTGCTGGATGGGCAGGTGTGGGCTTTCTCGTCGCGGGCTGCTGGGCACTGTATTTCGCATCGGCAAACAAGGCCAATTCCATAGAACCAATTGTGTACACTCTCGCCACTCTTACTCAGCCAGTTGTGCTTCTGATACACCATTTCAGCGTTTCCTTCTATTGGGTTCTTTTTGCGAATACTGTTACGTATGGGCTCGTTGGTCTGACCGTGGAAACATTGCGGCAAAAATTAAGTAATTTCAAAACAGCCCACTACGGGAATTCACCTGCTTGATCGTCTCGATCGTCCATGCGAAAATGACTTGTGACGCTGGGAAATTGCCGGCAAGCCCTGTTTCTAGTCCCTGGCGATATCGTCTAAGGGTTAGGACGTAGCCCTCTCAAGGCTAAAATCCGGGTTCGAATCCCGGTATCGCTGCCAGACTGGTTCCGGGCTTCTCCGGTTTTCCCCTTACTTTTCCACAGCAATCAATTTCTTCCATCTTTTGCATCAGGTCTTTCGATTGACGCTCGCATTCCCGCCGCGTTAACCTAAGGCTCGCCCGATGACTTCTTCTGTCCCCATAAGACCACGATTGAGTGCTCCTAATCCGACTATGAGGAGATTCTGATGGCCGCGTCCGCGACAAGACCTACCCACGAACATGCGTCTGATTCCAACCCGAGGAGATTCATGTCCAACGAACTGCGAAATTTTCTCACTCTCTCTTATGACGAGCTCGAGCAGTTGAATCTGAATGCCAAGGAGCAGCGCAAAAACCGCGTGCCGGTGCACAAAGTCCAGGAAGAACGCCTCAAGTACCTTACGGACGAAAAGCGCATCAAGGCGGTCACCGTTTTGTTCAGCGACCTCGAAGGCCGCCTCCACATGCTCGACTACGACAAGAAATTCCTTACCAAGAGTTGGGACAACCTCACGTTTGACGGCTCCTCCATTCGCGGATTCACTGCGCAGCGCGAGAGCGATCTTCGCCTGACCATGGACTGGCCCTCGTTCTATTGGGCGCCTTCCGACGTGTTCGGCTCAGGCAAAGTTCTCGTCTTCGGCAACGTCATCGACAAGGATGGCACACCCTACAGCGCGGACATCCGCGGCGTTTTGAAGGGCTACGCGGATGGCCTTTTCGAAAAGGAGGGTTACACACTCAACGCCGCCAACGAAATTGAAGGCTTTCTTTTCGCCGGGCCCGACGCCGAGCGTCGCTATCACGAAACCGGGAAATTCGAATACGTGAACACGGGCGGCTACTATCACTCGCTTCCTGGCGATCCCCTTCGCAGCTTCATTGACACCACCGCTGAAGTCCAGCGCTGCATGGCCTTCCAGAACGAAAAGGACCACCCGGAAGTCGCGCCGTCACAATTCGAAATCAACTACGGTTACGGAGAGGTCGTGCAAGCCGCGGACCAGATTCAGCTTTACAAATTAATTTGTCGCCAGGTCGCCACGAACATGGGCTTCACCGCCAGCTTCCTGCCCAAGCCCGTCGTCGGCGTCAACGGCAGCGGCATGCACACCAACGTTTCCGTCAGCAAGGACAACAAGAATCTTTTCTGGGACCCCAAGGGCGAAGAAAAGCTCAGCAAGTTCGGCTGGGATTTTGTCGACCGCATCCTCACGCACGGAAACGATATTTGCTTGCTCATCAATTCCAGCGTCAACGCCTACCGCCGCCTCGACCCGCATTTCGAAGCGCCCAATCAGCTCAACGCTTCCCCGACGAACCGCGGCGCCATGGTACGCGTCCCCATCGGCAACGACCGTAGCATGCGCACCGAAGTGCGCGCCGTTGCTCCCGATTCCAATCCCTACATGGTGATGTACTCGATCTTCAAAACCGGCTTGGACGGCGACACTGCCAAGATCAAGAATCTGCGTTCTGCCCAACGCTTTCTGCCGGACAACATCTACACCGCCATCGAGAATTTCGAGAAATCCGAGTGGACCACCACGCTTCTCGGCGCGGACGTCAAAAGCCGCTACGCCGAACTGAAGCGCACCGCCGCCGATCGCTGCCCGCGCGCCCTCGGGAGCATCGTCAAGGCGCAGGAAGTTCAGTTCCACCACGAGGTTTATAACCAGTTCCTCTGGAACCTGTTCTAACCGCCGCTAAGACTTGGCTGTGATTTAGACCACTCTGCCGGCCAACCGGCGATCCAGGTTCATCACCAGGTTCTGATCGAGGACCACTGCAACATAACGCGAGCAAAGCTGCATTTCGCGGTTTGCCCAAGTGGAGAATGAGGGTAGCTTCTGGACTAACGCAACAATGCGGTAGTACAGGGATACTTCTTTCAGCCAGGAGCTTGTCTTCTTCATTTCAAGAGACAGTCCATCGCAAAAACCTTTTAGTTTGCCGAAATCCTGTGGCCCTATCGCGGCTGTGTCAATGCCCGTCGACAAATGCAGGGACTCCGAAAGTTGGTAGTCTGCAGCGCTGAGCAGAATGAGACGCCACTGCGCAATGCCGAACTTCACCAGCGCGACGACCGCAAACCCGAGAATGAAAACCGGAATCATTGCTGAATAAAAGGGTGCCATGATGGAAAATCCTAGCCAATAGTCCTGGGGTACCAATCAGATAGGCCCAGGGGGGATTCCCAGTTCGGTACACTCTTGATAATACAGGGGTTACAGAAGAGTTCCACATTCCACATGCCCAGTCAATCGCCCACAGTTGAGTAACTAAATCAGAAATACGCTCGGCAAACGCGCTTGACCAATTCACACGGCCACCCTAATTTGGACGAATTAGCCATTGCGCTCGACCCATCTGTGACATGAGTGTCCCTCTCATCTCTTCCAGTCCAACTTCGCCAAAAGCGGAGGAGCCAAAACTCGACCACACGCTTACGCAACCGGAAAGCCAGAATTGGTGGCTCTTGGGCCACTCGATTTTCCTCGTGGCCCTGCTGACCCTTGTCGTGATCCCCTTCAGCATTCCCTCGTTTGCCAGGAGAGTGGAAATCGATCTCCGGATCAAGGCGACCGATATCGTTCTTGGACTAGTGATTTTGGTCGTGCTCTTCGACCTATTCGCGGCATACCAGCAATTCCTTATCCGACGGCTGCGCCGCCAGTTGGCCGAGAAGCAAGGGCATTCCGATCTCCTGCGAAACCTGGCTATGCTTGATCCCTTGACCGGCCTCTACAACCGGCGCTTTGCCGAGCAACGCTTGGCTGCCGAAGTTTCCCGCTCGGAGCGGAAGGGGCACCCGCTTACCGTGCTCACCTTAGACCTAAACAATTTCAAGCAGATCAACGACACTTACGGCCATGCAGCGGGCGACCAGGTGTTGCAGGAATTTGCGATTCAGCTCAACAAAGTCATCCGCGGATCCGACCTGGCGGCGCGCCTGGGCGGCGACGAGTTTCTCGTATTGCTGCCGGAGTGCACGATGGAGCAACTCGAGCTCGTCGTGGGGCGCCTCAGCGTTCTGGAAGTGGCCTGGCAAGGGCGACAAATTCCCGTCACTTTCTCCGCGGGGTGGAAGCAGTATCAGCCGGGGGAACGTCCCGATGAAATGCTGGCCCACGCGGATGAGATTCTCTACACGCGAAAACGGGCGAGCAAAAAAGTCAAGGCAACCTCAAATGACAATGACAAAACAGCGTTGGATCCGGATTTGCACCTGGAAGCGAAACAATTGCCGCTCCACGTTTTAGTGGATCTCACCTGCCCCCATTGCCGGAGAACGAATGCCTTCGCGGTGATCCAAGACGCAGGGCCCAGCCGGACTCGGCTCGAAGCAGTGCTTTGCGCTCATTGCAAAAAACCCTGGGAACCTGTCATTCCAGGACTCCTCATGGCCGGGCCGTTTCCGAAATGAATAGCCCGACTGGCGCCCGTTTTCGTGAGACACTGAACTGGCCTCGAGCCCAACCCCAAAATTGGAGTTGATATCGGTCGATGCCCGACCAAAAACCACAACCCGTGGCCGTCTGCACGCGCTGCGGAGCCATCTCCTACTCCGCGGAAATGATTAGCGGGCAATGTTCTCAAGTCACCGCCGGAAAGCGCTGCACGGGCGTTATTGGCAGTGTGGCAAAAGTCGACTGGGAGGCATGCCCCGCCTGTCTGGCTACCGGAATTCGCAATGAGAAACCTTGTGGCCAATGTTATGGCGCTGGCTGGCTCTGCGTCCGCAACCGTAAACAATAGGTCCATTGGCGCTTCTTCCTCAACTTGCGGGGCAGACCATTCTGGGAACTAAAGCGTATTAGAATTCGTAAAGATCAAGGTAAGACAAACAGTTGCGTCCAATCGTCAATTTAGGCGAAGCTGGAACTTCCATTTTTGCCGCTGATGGGGGGAGACAGGTTATGAAGCGCATAAGGAATTCTGCACTGTGGTGGATTACCGGAACGATGGGTCTTGCAATGATGGCACTGGTGGGCTCTTCCACTGCCTGGGCGCAGGGTGAAAAGCGCTCGGTGTTCACGGAGCGCGATTTCCATTGGCAGGGACACCTGAAGGCCGGGCAAACACTGGAGGTCATCAATCGAAACGGGGAAATCGAGGCGAGCGCCGCTTCCGGTGATGAAGTGCAAGCCTCAGGAACTTGGAGAGGCGACGGTGACGACCGCGAACCATTTATTGAGGTCGTGGAATACTCGGATGGCGTGACGATTTGTGCCGTGTACGCAAAGGACAAAACGCCGGGGCACTGCCACCGCGGCGGAGTCTCCTCCGAGTCCTCGGGGTGGTGGCACGGGAGCCACGCGAGGATTAACTTTGAGCTCCAAGTTCCAAGGAGCGTGGGCTTCAAGGCACTGACGACCAACGGGAACGTGCTGGGCCATAACCTGACCAGTGTCGTAGAGGCGGCCACGACAAACGGCAACGTGGACGTTTCGACGAGCGAGTGGGCCTCGGCGTCAACAACGAACGGTGGAATCCACGTGTCCATCGGCAACGCGAAATGGAATGGCGAGTTGAAGGTGAGGAGCACAAACGGCAGTGTGGACGTAACGCTTCCTGCTTCCGCGGAATTCAAGCTGGATGCAGCCACGACGAATGGCGGGATTCATACCGATTTTCCAATTACCGTGCAGGGAAGCTTCAATTCGAAGGAGCTTTCAGGGACCGTGGGCGGAGGCGGGCGGGATTTAAGAATCTCCACGACCAACGGCGGAATCAAGCTGATGAAGAGCTGAGGAATAGTCGAACAACTCGCTCACTTCCAACCCTATCGTGGCTTTGTGAATTCGTGGCGGGAGGTGATGCCCTTTCCTTCGGTTAAGGTGAGGGTGGCGCCGGCGGGGACGGCGGAGAGGCGGTCGAACTGGCCGCTGGGCCAGCGGATTTCGATGGAGTCGGCCTTATCACGCTGGCCGAGGCCGAAGGTCAGCACGAGTTCGCTGGCGGAAAGATAGCTTGAGCCGCTGCGGAGCATTTCAGTTTGCGTATCGCCGCCGGCGGTGAGCTTCACGACGCCACCGATACCATCGCGATTGGACTTCGTGCCGATCAACTTGATGCGCAAGCTGCGATTTGCTGCGGCAGCGCCCTGCGCTTCGTTGCGGAACAAGTACACCGGGCCCCCATTGGTCGACAGCAGCAAATCCAGCTTGCCGTCATTGTTGATGTCCGCATACGCCGCGCCACGCCCCACACGGGGGGCCGCAAACGCCGCGTCCATCGATTTCGTCACTTCTTCGAATTTCCCTTCGCCCACATTGCGGAAAAGATGCACTCGCTCCGCATAGCTGACATTGGCTTGCACTTTTTGAATGTCGTCATCGACGTGGCCGTTGGCGATGAGAACGTCCTGCCAGCCGTCGAGGTCGTAGTCAAAAAAGAAGCAGCCGAATCCCAGTGTCAGCAGGGACGCGCGGCCAATTTCCGAGCGCGGCGCTTCATCAACAAAAAGACCCTTGCCTTCGTTGTGATAGAGCGAAACCATCTGGTTCGAGAAATTGGTGATGAGCACACTGGCGTAGCCGGAATGGTCGTAGTCGGCGGCGTCCACGCCCATGCCGGCGCGCGCCACACCGTCTTCGCTGAAAGCCACTCCCGCAACGACCGCCTTCTCGCTGAAGGTGCCGTTGCGATTGTTGCGATAGAGTTTGTTCGGCTGCGTGTCGTTCGAGAACAACAAATCAGGCCAGCCGTCATTGTCGTAATCGAGAACGGCCACGCCCAGCGTTTTCGAAGTCGCGTCACCCAGGCCGGCTTTCTGCGTCACGTCCTCAAACGTGCCGTTTCCCCGGTTGTGCCAAAGTCGCACGGCCGTGCCTTTGTACGATTCCGGCGTGCAATAGGATTTACTCTTTCCATCCAGCGTGCAGTAGAGGTCTGTTTCGGGCGTCCACTGCACATAGTTTGCGACTACTAAATCGAGATGGCCGTCCTTGTCGTAGTCCATCCAGGCAGCGCTGGTACTGAATTCTTTGGGCCCTTGCAATCCCGCTTTCTGCGTCACGTCGGTGAACGTGCCATTGCCATTGTTGTGAAACAGGCGGTTCTGCCCATACGCGGTGACGAAAAGGTCGTCGTAACCGTCGTTGTCGTAATCGCCGACGGCCACGCCCAAGCCATACATCTCGACATCCAATCCGGCTTTGCGCGTCACGTCTGTAAAGGTGCCATCGTGGTTGTTGTGATAGAGCTTCGGCGTCGACTGTTTTTGCTCGTGGCCGGGCCAGTCCATTCCGTTGACCAGGAAAATATCGGGCCAGCCCTCGTTGTCGTAGTCGATGAATGCGACTCCCGGGCCCATGGTTTCAGGGAGATATTTCTTACCGAAGGCGCCATTGTTGTGAACAAAGTGGATTCCGGCCCGTTGCGTGATATCACGGAATTGAATGGAGGAGGACTCAGGCGGAGCGCTGATAGCGGTTTTTTCAACCAGAAGAGACGCCAGTGCGATGACACAAAGAACTGCGAGCGGACGTTTCACTCTTCCTCCGTTTCAGTCGCGGCCCACGCCCAGCGCATCGGCGACGCGATTGATGTAGTTGAACCAGGATGCAATCAGCGTGATTTGCAGGATTCCTCTGTCGTCGAAACCCACGGCACGCAGCTTTTTGTGATCCTCGGGACTGCATTTCGTGGCGTCCCTGGTCAGTTTCACAACGTAGTCCAGCATCGCACGGTCCTGCTCGCTGATCGACGCGGTGCGGTAATCCTTCTTCAGGGCCGCGACCATCTCTTCATTCAGGGTGACTCGACGCAGAAACTCTGCGTGGGACACGATTCAATAGTGGCACCTGTTGGTGATCGACACCATGGTGGCAATCATCTCGTGCTGGTGCCGCTTCAGCGGCAATTCCGGAGACATCAGCGCACCAAACGTGCTGAACGCGTGATACAGCGCTTCGGGTATCAGCGTGTGGCTCGCAACAATGCCCGCCGTCTCGCCATCATTCGCGGGCTGAACCGGCGTGGCGTATTCGACGGGATACAGCTTTCGCTGCGATTCGACCGCCTCTTTGACGCACTTGTCGTCTTCCATGCGAACGGTTTGGATCCAAGTCATTTCCCCTCGCTGTCCGGCTTGGCGTTTGGAAGCTAATTCCCACCGCCCGGTTTTGCATTTTCTGCCCTGGAAATCTTGGCAGCGATCTTGGGTGCCGCGGATTTTCTTGGCGACGCGGCGTTCAGTGCGACGCTGTAGTGCTCGTGAATGGCCTGGCGTTCGTTGTTGTCATCGGGATGCGCCTGGCGATAGGGACCCGTGATAGCTTGCGCGGACTCGTCGGCTTTGAACCTTAAGTAGCGCGCCTTGTGCTCTTCTGCTTTTTTGTCGTTGCCGAGGCCGTTATAGCAGAGCATCAGATTGTAATGCGCCTGCAGATCTTCGGGGTCGATAGCCAGTGTTTTTTCGAACTCGGCGACAGCATCGGCGTAGCGTTTTCCAAGGAAGAGCACGCGGCCGAGTTCGTTGTGCACGACGCGGTCGCGCGGAAATTGCTCGAGGACGGTTTTCAGGTGCGCCATGGCGCCGTCATAGTCGCCGTCTTCGCGCAGGACTTTTGCGTAGAAGAAATTTGTACGGCCAAGCTTGGGATCTATGGCCAGCGATTTTTCGAGGACTCTGCGTGCCCCTGCGGTGTCGCCTTCCTGCACAAGCACGCGCCCAATGTTGGTCCAGCCATCGGGATTCTGTGGATCGGCTTCGGTAATTTTTTCGAACGCCGCGGCGGCGCCTTTCAGGTCGCCTTGCAGGAAGAGGCCGATTCCGTAATCGTTCCAGCGGGCCCATTCTTCCTTAAGACTGACGGTTTTCGGCTGCGGTGGCAGAGCATTTCTCGGCAGAACGCGCAACGATTTAGTGTCCTCGGCAAGCACGGTAATCGGAAGATTCGGAATCGCTTTGATATTGCCCGACACGATCGAAGTGTCGCCGTTGAAGGCGAACTTGCGATCATCGTAATCAGGTGTCGTTTCTTTGGCATCGCCGCTCACCAGTTTGGTCACATCTTCGGGAACCCCGGCAAAAGAGAACTGCGTGTTGTACCAACTGAATTTGCGGTAGTTCAGCTTCGCGTGCAGGGTGATCTTGTAGCCACAGTTTTCGGGAACGTGCAGACGGTAGTGCACGGTATCGGCAGCACCAGGGGGAATCAAATGCACGTAGACGACGGAGCGCGTAGCCCAAGCATTTCTTTTGTTGATGACGTTGCCGTGCCCATCAATCTGCAGTGAACGGTAAAAATGCGCGCCGGGCTCGACGGGGCCCTTGCCGTTATCCTCGACCCGGCCGCTCCAGAAAATGGTTTGGCCTTTTTCGTCCGTGGCTTGCAATTCCAGCCAAACGTCGAAGGCATCGACAGTACCGCCGGGGAAAAAGTGGCCGACCTTGCGCGTTCGAACGACCACGTCCACGCGAACATCATCGCCGCGGCGCACCGCAGCGTCGGTTCGATCAATGGGCGCCGTGATCGCGCGAAGTTCGCCAGCCGGGCCTTTCGGCAACGAGGCTTCCGACTCCTCTCCAACAGCAAAAGTCGTCGAGAGCTCCTGTTTGCCCAACTCGTTGCGAACCGGCGCCGCGGATTCTTTTCCAGCAGGGGAGACGGCGAAAATATCCACGCTGAGTTGCTTGTCCTGAAGAAAGCTCTTCGCGAATTCGTATTGCGCTTCGTCCCGGTTGGCGGTAGGAACCGCGGTATTCGCGCCGGGGAAACGATGGGAATGTACCAGGCCGTTGATGTTTCCATCATCCTTCGACGGAGTCATTGGCATGTGGCAGTCCGCACAATTCATGGGGCTCTTCGGATAGTAGAACGCGCGCGCGCCCTGGCCGGAAATTCCACTGGCCTGCCAGTTGTCGTATTCATTGAAGCCGCGAATCCAGCGGTAGCGGTTCACCGGAACATCCAAGTGCACTTTGTGACAGGAAGAACAGAACTCCGCCGTTTCCGTGCGCATAAAGGGCTTAAGGAAAGTGCGGCGATGCGGTTCCGGGTTCAGGCGCACGACAAAATCATGGAGCTTGCGCACGATTGGATTTTCGCTGGCCGCCAATTCATGGAGCTTCGGATACTCCAGGAAAAAGTCGCCCTGGCCCATGGTGCTCTTCACTTCCACGATGCTGTGGCACATCAGGCAGCCAAGGCCGGCACGCGCTTCTGGGCGATTCACAATTTGCTTGATCGGCGTGTCAAACAGACCGCTGTAGAGCAGCGCAGGATCGTGACAACCGGCGCACCATTTTGAGGAGCGCACGCCCGCGACGTCCTGCATGTACTCGATGCTCTTGCGATACCACTGATTGTTGAATGAAGAAAAGTGGTGCATCGAGCTGTTCCATTGCGCACAAATGTCGGCATGGCAGCGCTGGCAGGCGTCCGATTTCATGAAGTATTGCGAAGGAATGTTGACGTCGTGCTTGGTCTGCGCGGAGCTGGGGAAGAATTTCCCGCCAGAACCATCCCCTTCGCGGTCCATCGAGTCAGGCGGCAAGAATGGATTGATGATGCGATTGGCTCGCGCATCGCGCCAGCCGATTTCGCGTGTCCGCCACAATCCTGCAGAGATCGTAAATACCACAAGGGCAAGCCCCGCAAATCGCAATGCCTGGCTGGCGAAGGTTTGTCCCAGCCACCCTTTGGAGCGGAGCCAATCCGCCAGAAGCAACAGAGTTCCGGCCACGCACAGGACAATGTGCGCGTACAGCCAATTCCAGAGATGATGCGGAGTTCCGATCTTGATCAGAGCCATCCCGAGAAGGGTTCCAGCAGCAAGGAGCATCCACCCCATGCGAGCGACAGTGGTTCCGGTCCAAAGCAAGGAAACTAGAAAAACCAGAAGCAACAAAAAGACGAGGATTCCAATGGCGACGTGAAGCAGATCGGCAACCGCGTAGGTGACGGTGGCGGAGGGGAATCCGTACAAATAGGCCGCGCTTAGAGCGAGAAGAACAAGGCCACCGGACAACCAGCGCTTGGACGACTCAATGCGCATCAAAGACCTCTTCCGAACGATCACGCGCTAGAAAAAAAGCGACCGGACGTCTGAGATCCATCCGGTCGCGATTCAGTTTGGGGTGCCCCGAAGCAAGCCAAGGTATGGCCGAGCTGGAGGCGATGCTGCTAGTGGGCATAGTTATATTTTTCCGGCGCGAAGCAAGCAATACTTTGAAAGCATTAGAAGCCGCAAAATCATGCAAAACAATTAAATTAGCGGCAATAATAGAAAAGGATTAGGAATCTAGAGCGGCTCTATACCCCTTCCTTCCAAGCACTTATAGGCTTTTGTCGTTTTAAGATTTTTGTATTCTTCGGTACGCCCGCTGGGCCACTGGATGACCACGCGGTCAATCCTGTCGCGCTTTGCCAGTCCGAAGGTCAAGGGCAGCTCGGATTGAGAAAGATAACTCGAGCCGCCACGCACCAGTCGTGACTGGTGAAGGTCGCTGGCGAAGATTTGGACGTTCCCTCCAATCGCATCCCGATTGGACTGCGTCCCCTGCAATTCGATTCGTACGCTGCGGTTGCCAGCCAGTTGCTCGTTGCGAAAAAGAGCGGCCGGACCGTTGTTCGTGGTCAGAAGAATATCGAGACCTCCGTCGCGGTCAAAATCGGCATAAGCCAGCCCGCGACCCACCCGAGGCTTCTCAAACTCCCCGCCAACTTCTGCCGCCACCTCGCGAAATCTTCCGCTTCCCTGATTCAGAAAAAGCTGTGGTGGCTGTGCATAGCCTACATTTCCGCGAATGTTTCGCACGGTCTCGTCAATGTGTCCATTGGCAACGGCGAGATCGAGCGCGCCGTCCAAATCCACATCGAGAAATATGCAACCGAAGCCGAGAGTGCTTTTGGATGCGCCGCCAATTCCTGCTGCCGTGGCAACGTCATCGTAAACACCTGCCTTTACGGAGTGATACAAGCCGATCATCTCGTTGTCGAAATTGGTGATGGCAATTCCGGGTTGGCCAGAGTTGTCGAAATCTCCGACGTCCACGCCCATGCCGGCGCGCGCTTTGCCTTCTGTGCTGAACGCCAGGCCAGCTTCCACGGCCACATCCTTGAACTTGCCGTTGTGGAGGTTGCGATAGAGTTTGTTCGGTTGCGTGTCGTTAGCGACGAGCAAGTCCGGCCAGCCATCCTGGTCATAGTCGAGCATGGCCACACCCAGGGACTTTGAGCTGCTGTCGAAGACACCGCTGGTGGCGGTTACATCTTCGAACGTGCCGTTGCCGCGGTTGTGAAACAGCCAGCAGGTATCGCCGCGATACGCTTCCGGGGTGCAGTACGACTTGTGAGTGCCGTCGAGACTGCAAAAAACATCATGCTCCGGCGACCAGCGAACATAGTTGCAAACGAAGAGATCGAGATAGCCGTCGCGGTCATAGTCAAACCACAGCGCAGAAGTACTCAGCCCCTGGCGGCCAAAGAGACCGCTCGAGCGCGTGGCGTCTACAAAAGTGCCCTTGCCGGTGTTGTGGAAGAGACGGCTCTGGCCAACACACGAAATGAAAATGTCAGGAAAGCCATCATTGTTGTAATCGCCGACGGCTACGCCCATTCCGTACATTTCGATGTCGAGTCCCGCGCTTTTGGTGACGTCCGTGAAGGCGCCGTTGCGATTGTTGCGGTAGAGGCGCAGCGTGGAGCGCCGGCGCTTGTGGCCGGGCCAGTCCATCCCGTTGATGAGCAAAATGTCCTGCCAGCCGTCCGCGTCGTAATCCAGAAACGCACAACCGGAACCGAGCGTTTCCGGAAGCAGTTTTCCGCCGTAAGCGCCAGAATTGTGCTGAAACTGAATTCCTGCCGCTGCGGTGACATCGGTGAGGCGAAACCCCAAGTTCGAAGGGGGACTTGCCACGATGCGAGAAGCTACAACTGCCGCCAGACCCGAGCCCAAAGTCGCGAAGAGAAAATCGCGCCGGTTCAAGGCAGGTTCACCAGACCGTTGCGAATTGCGTACACGACGAGTTCCGCGGTTTTGTGAATGCCCAGCGTATCCATGATGTTGGCGCGATGGACTGCCACAGTGTTGGCGCTAAGATTCAAGTCCGAAGCAATTTCTTTGTTCGACTTGCCTGCTACAATTTGCTGGAGAATCTGCAGTTCCCGTGGGGTCAGACTGCCGCCGCGTTCACCCTTGAGCGCTTCTTTGCGAGAAACCTGGGGATCGAGAACGGTCATCCCTGCCGCGATGCTTTTGACCGCGCTGACCAGGTCGAGGTCCATGGCGTTTTTCAACACGTAGCCGCGCGCGCCGGCCTGGAGCGCCTGACTGACCAGCGTCTCCTCCGAATGCATACTCAGCATCAAAATTCCCGCTTCCGGATATATTTCGAGTATTTTTCGTGTCGCTTCGATTCCGTTCAGTTCGGGCATGGCGCAATCCATGACGATGACGCGCGGTTTCAGCTCCGCCGCCAAGCGCACGGCTTCCAGGCCGTCGCTTGCTTCCCCAACCACCGAGATTCCCGGATCGTCCTCCAACATGCGGCGGAATCCGCGTCGAACCAGCGCGTGATCGTCCGCCAGAAGGACGGTTATTTTATGCGGCATGACTTTCCACTTTCTCCCGAGGGATTTGCAGACGGACTTGCGTGCCACCTTGCTGGCGGGGAGTAATGGTCAGCTTCCCACCGATGATCTCCGCGCGCTCGCGCATGGCAACCAATCCAATTCCTCGTTGCATTTTCTCCGCGACGAAACCCGAGCCGTGGTCCTCCACTTCAAGCTCCACCGAATTCCCCGCGTATTTTAGGCGAACCCACGCCTCGCGGGCACCAGAGTGGCGGCTGACATTATTCAGCGCCTCCTGCAGCACACGGTAGATGTGCACGCCTGCGCTCGCTTCAACAGAGAACGGCTTGCCGCTCTTTTCGTAATGCAACTCGATGCCCGCCTGCCTGCCCACCGTGGGAATATACCAGTCCAGAGTGCTTTCGAGCCCAGCTTCTTCCAGCAAAACAGGATGCAGCGCCTGCGACAGCGTTCGAATGTTATTCAGCGTGGTTTGCGCGATTTCCTGCACTTCTTTCAGGTCTGCGTGAAGAGACGTCCCTTGGCCGGCCTGCTTGCCGGCCCGCCGGAGCATCGAGCCAATGGCCGTGAGCACTTGTCCAAATTCATCGTGAAGCTCGCGCGAAATGTGCCGCAGCGTGGATTCCTGCGTAGAAATCAGCTTTTGTGCCAGGTCGCTGCGCTGCTCGGAAAGTTCAGCGAGGCGCGCAAAGATTTGCCGGTTGCTGCGAATGAGGTACAAACTGGTGAGCACGATGGCAATCAAGGTTGCCGCAAGAAACAGATACAGCTGCCGCTGCACGCCGTCGTAAATCTTCGCAATGCTGGCGGCGGCTTGTTCTTCGCCTTCGTTATTCTCGACCAGCAGGCGTGAGACTGCCCCGCTGAGCGCTTGTTCGCGTGCCTGGAGCGACAAACGGATCTGGTCGCGCGCTTCGGGCTCTTTTCCGCTCTGTGCAAGCGCGAACATACGGTTGACGGCGTCCCAGAATTGGGCAACCGACTGCGTCAGAAATTTACGTTGGTCCGGCGTGCGGCTGGCGACGGCCAGCCCTTCTTCGAGCTTGAGGGCTGCGTCCAAGTCTTGTTGCATCCGTTCGAACTGGGCGGTCCATGCCGTCAGCGGATAGCGCTCGGTGGTGTCCAGCATGTCGCGCATAGCCAGCGCCACCGAATTGAGATCATTCTGAATCCGAAGCAGCTGAAGGGAGTCCTTGCGGTTGCGATCCACCATTTCGCTCTGCAGCTTGCGTAGGCCGGCCAATTGCACGGTGATGTAAGAAGCGTAAGCCACGACCGCCGCCAGCGTGATGACCAGGCCGAAGAGAAGCCGATTTGTGGGTGAGCGGTGAGAAATTGCGGCCTTTTGCACGAGCTAAGAATACCTCAGGCCGTGGCTTGATTTCGCCGCGACGAGCAGAATCATACGTCGATCAGATTCAGACGCGAGTCCCCGGGCGCAGTACGGCGATTACGGCCAACATCACCGCGCAGCCAGCCAGCGGTACCAGAAGTCCAATGCGCAAACTGCCTGAGTACCGCGAGACCACGCCCACAAGCGGCGGCACAAAGGCGCTCCCCAGCGCCGCAAGGGCAAACATCACGCCGCCTACCTTTCGCGCGCGGGTACCATACCATTTGGAAAGCCAAGCAATCAGAATGGGAAAAATACTTGCGAGACCGAGTCCGGCAAGGAAAGCTCCACCGAACAACGTCACGAGAGAATGTCCCGCAAGGAAGATAGTCTCCCCTGTCGCCGCAAGAAGCAGTCCTGCGACAGCGACCGTAACTTCTTTCAGGTGAAGAAGGATGGCCGCCGCTGCTCCTCGCCCGCCGAGCAACCCGGCGAAGAAGAACATAGGAGCTAATGCCCAGGTGTTGGTGCTCCAGGCCGTCGCCCTTTGCGCATGCGCGGGGGCCCAAGAGGAGGTCCCTACTTCCGTTCCAACGTACACAAAAAAGAGAATCCCAAGCAGGGCTGCGAGTCCAGTTCCGGCAAGCTTTTGGTTTGCAGACTCAGAGGCGGACTTCTCTTCGTGCGGAGGCTTTCCAAACGGCATAGCTAGAAGAACCATCGCGAGGGCAGCAGCGAGCGCTCCGACAACATAGAGAAGAAGCGTGATATGCGACGTGCGCATTGCCAGCATGGCGAGAGGGGAAGAAGCGATGGCTCCAGCGCCCCAGGCGAGATTCATAATGCTTAAGGCGGAGGCGCGCCGCGCTCCATACGATTCACCCACCCATAAGTTCGTGCCGGGCGTAGCAAACCCATAGCCCAGCCCGTAGATGCCGCTGGCTGCAAGGGCCAGCACAAATGTGGGAGCGTTCAGCAAAGCAAAGCCAAGCCCAAGTAAGGTGATGCCGAGCGTAATGGCGGGTTTGAATCCCCTCGACGAGATCAGTGCGCTGGAAGCCAGCACGCCCACGAACGAACCCGAAAATTGGACGAACAAAAAAAGGCCGGCGCGGCTGTCGCTCAATCCCCATTTGGCCTCGAACATTGGAAGGAGGGGGCCAATCAGAGAGATCACAATCCCGTTGACGACAAAGCCTGCACAGAGCAAATAAAAAATCACGCTCTGCGAAGATGGCGAGGTGACTTCCAGAGTTTGCGTTTTCGAAGACATCATGGCATTTTGCCGGAGCCGGGCATTTCGCGCAACGACACTCGATAATGCGCGAGGGAGTGGAAGCGTAAGCAAATGATTGAGGTAGGACTGATTGGATTCGGGCTGGCGGGAAGAGCGTTTCACGCGCCGGTGATTCGCGCTGTCCCTGGCATGCATCTGGCCGCGATTCTGCAGCGCACCGGAAACGAAGCGGCGGAAAAATATCCGGACGTCCGCATCGTGCGTAATCTGGACGAACTGCTGGCGATTCGTGAGATTCAGTTGGTGGTAATCGCTACGCCAAATGACACGCATTATTCCTTCGCACGGCAATGCCTCGCAGCAGGGCGCGACGTGGTCGTGGACAAACCGTTCACGACCACTGTAGAGGAGGCCGAGTCTCTGGTGCAGTTCGCAAAAGAAAATGGCCGGCTGATTACGGTGTACCAGAATCGTCGTTACGATGGGGATTTCCAAGCCCTTCGAAAACTGGTGGCGGAAGGAACATTAGGGCGCATCGTGCGATTCGAAACGCATTACGACCGGTATCGCCCGCAATTGAAGCCAGGTGCGTGGCGCGAGACAACCCGGCCAGGCAGCGGCATTCTGTTCGACCTCGCCCCGCACCTCATTGATCACGCGCTCGTTTTGTTCGGACTACCGGAAGCGGTGACCGCCGACGTGCGCATCGAACGGGAAAACACCGTGGCGGACGACGCGTTCGACATCATGCTTCATTATCCAGGCGCCTTGCGCGCGGTACTGAGGTCAAGCATCCTAGCTGCTGCGCCGCGGCCGCGTTTCGTCTTGTTCGGAACTCAAGGTAGTTTCGTCAAGCAGAGCGTCGACCCGCAGGAGAATAACCTGCGTCACGGCAACATTCCAGCGAGTGGGCCTTGGGGCGCGGAGCCGGAAGAAAATTGGGGGCTACTGACGGTTCCCGATGGAGAGAAATTTACGCAGCGGCGCATCCCTTCCGAGAAATGTGATTTTCGCGATTACTACGCAAACGTGCGCGATGCGCTTCTAGGAAAAGCCGCGCCTGCTGTAACGACAGAATGGGCGGTGAACGTGATGCGGCTGCTGGAAATAGCGCGAGAGAGCAGCGAGCGGCGCTGCACGATTCCCTGGAAATGACTTCTGCAATCAGCGCACAGACAGCGTGACGTCGAACTTTGCGTTGCAGTTGTCCGAGGGATCCTCGGTGACGGTCTTCTCCACCGTGCCGCTTTTGATTGAAAACTCGAGCGGCCTCTTGGGGAGATTGGGCAAACCGGTGACGCTGGCCTTGCCGTCGCTATTGGTGCCCACTTCGAGCTCCGTCTTTCGCTTGCTGAGGAATCCGTACTTGATGAGGACGTGAATCTTGGCGTTATAGATAGGTTTGTCGGAGCCGTCTTTTACGGTGAAATCCGCACGACAAGAGCCGAGACCGCCGTCCACAACAGGAATTTGCGGCGCTTGGGCGGCGAGCAAGCCACCACGCAGGAAGAGAAAAAGCACAGCGCCAATAAATCGAACGGACGAGACTTCGCCGAGCCACATTTTGTTGTGTCTCCCTCCCAAAAACCATACCCCCGCCGAAGCATGGTTGCAAATCTGCGTTTGAAGGAAACTTTGCGCGTGTGGCGTTTGCAGTAATGCGCCCGCGTTCGCGTATAATCGGGCGTTGTTACGGCAGGAAGGAGCAGGGCGCCTCTTTATGACCATTGAACTGGCCCCGTCGATACTCTCCGCGAACTTCGCGCGCCTCGCCGAAGATGCAAAAGCCGCCCTTGAAGGCGGCGGCACGGTGCTGCACCTTGACGTGATGGACGGTCATTTCGTGCCAAACATCACGATTGGGCCGCCGGTGGTGGCCTCGCTGAGAAGAGCGCTTCCGGACGCAATTTTTGATTGCCACTTAATGATCGAAAATCCCGACAATTACATTCCGGCCTTTGCAGAAGCCGGCGCAAATTGGATTTCGGTACACCAGGAAGCATGCGTGCACCTTCATCGCACGCTGCAACTGATTGAATCCCACGGTTGCAAACCGGCGGTGGTCATCAATCCCGCCACGCCAGTTCACACGCTGGACGAAGTGTTGGACATGGTGCACCACGTCCTGGTGATGAGCGTGAACCCCGGCTTCGGCGCGCAGCGTTTCATTCGCGAATCACTCAACAAGATCAAGACGCTTGCGGAAGTCCGTGAATCGTTAGGCTTGTCGTTCCGCATCGAAGTGGATGGCGGCGTGGCGCTGGATACGGTAGAGGACATTGTCCGCGCAGGGGCCGAGTTGCTTGTCGCGGGAAATGCCGTCTTTGCCCGCGGGGACATTCGCGAGAACGCGAAGAAACTCCTGGGCGCTGCCCGCGCGGCCATGTTCACACGCGCATGAAATATCCCTCTTAACGGCCAGGCCCTTAGACCGCGGCAGCTGACTGACTCTTTTGAACGAAGATGGGTGGCTCGTCAGCGCTAGGCCCCCAGCTTGCCGGAACTGCAACATTGAGCAACCGCAAATACACGCTGAACTGGCCGCGATGCTGATACCAATGGCTGAACATGACGTCGCGCAGAAACTCAGCGCGAGGTTGAGCGAGAACTTCTCGCTCTTTGGCAAACATTCGCCATGTTTCCTTCATCCTGGCGTCATCGAGTTTTGGCAGCAGGTCGCGAACCGTGGCGACACTGTCGTCGAGGGTCTTGAGAATTTCCTGACGGCTGGCTGGCTGAGGGAAGTTGGCAAAGTCGGGCGCCTGCGCGGGATTTTTCTGCACGAAGCGAATGACTCCGCCGGGCACGAACGCAAGATGGTAGGCAAGCTGTCCGGCAGACATGGACTTTTCGTGCGGCTTCCATGTCAGTTTGTCTTCCGGCAAACGTTCCAGAAATCTCCGCGTGATGGCGGCCTGCGTTTCAAACTCCGCGAGCAAAGATTGTGCGATAGTCATGGTGATTCTCCTTTTCTTTCTGAAATAGACCTGTTCTGAAATCGAAAGTCTTATTGAATCGAAGCGGACTTGGAGCGGCCTGCTTCCACGCGCTTGCGGACGTTTTCGTGAATGTAGGCCCAGCCTTTGACGACGCCGGCCCGGTGCTCGTCCGTTATCAAGCCGAAGCCCGAGTGACGGAACTGGATCAAAGTGACGCCCTTCTCTTCCGTGAGCCGGTATTGCACGTTGTTCGAGACCGGGTAGGACATGAAGAGAGGACCCGCGATTTCCAAGAGGGTCGGTTTCTTGATGGCTTGCACCACGCCCCAGAAATGCCCGTTGCCTTCGCCGAGATCGCGGAACCAGCGCCCTCCGGGCCAGGGCTCGAGCTTCATGGGCATCGGCGTGCCGTCGGTCATTTCGCTGCGGGGCCCGAGCTGCTCGAGCAACGCCTGGAATGTCGCGTCAAGCGGCGCGCGAACGCGAATTTCCTCGTTCACAGTCAACGACAAGCTTTCAATTCCCGGAAGAGTCAGGGTCATTTTTTTCTCCTTTGTGTGAATGTTGATTCTGTTCTGAGTTGCGAACTTCTTTGGCCTCGGCGCGCTCCTTGACGCGGCTCAGTTGGTGGCGCCAAAAGCGCTCGAAGGTGCTGGTCCACTCATAGAGCGGCCGGATCGCTTCCGCGTTGGTGCGATACAGCATGCGGCGGCCCTCGCGACGCGCATTAACGAGGCCGACTTCGCGGAGCACGCGGAGGTGCTTCGAGACGGAAGGCTGCTCGAGATTCAAGTTGTCCACGATTTCCCCAACAGGCCGTTCGTGCAGCGCAAGAAAGTTGAGAATTTCGCGGCGGCGTGGTTCGGCGACGGCGTTGAAGGCGTCTGATGTTGTGGCGGCTCGCGGCACGAAAAGATAATACATTCCCATATAGGAATATGTCAAGCAAAAGCGAGTCCCATTTTGTAAATCGCAACTCACGGGCTAAGCGACTGTAACTTCAGGACTTAAGTAGACGTCCTGAATGACATTCAGGAGCTGCACGCCCTCTTTCATTGGCCGCTGGAACGCTTTGCGGCCGGAGATGAGCCCGGTACCTCCGGCGCGCTTGTTGATGACCGCTGTGGCTACTGCTTCCTCGAAGTCATTCGCGCCGGAAGCGCCGCCGCTGTTGATCAATCCCGCCCGTCCCATGTAACAATTCGCGATCTGGTATCGGCACAGATCAATCGGATGATCGCTCGTCAGGTCGGAATAGATGCGCTTGTCAAACTTGCCGTAGCTCGCGCTATTCGAATTCAGCGCCAAATAGCCGCCGTTATTTTCCGGTAGCTTCTGTTTGATGATGTCCGCCTCGATGGTCACGCCAAGATGGTTCGCCTGCCCGGTGAGGTCGGCAGAAACGTGATAGTCCTTGTCCTTCTTAAAAGCATTGTTGCGTAGATAGCACCACAGCACAGTGGCCATGCCCAGTTCATGCGAGTGCGCAAAGGCTTGCGAGATCTCCACAATCTGGCGAGTACTTTGATCGGAACCAAAATAAATGGTCGCGCCGA
>Ga0209474_10000442_pt1 | contig 45554 bp, 43 predicted proteins | sample GraSoiAngelo_145_FD_185902 | JGI IMG/M metagenome (GOLD analysis project Ga0209474, IMG submission 185902) | Grasslands soil microbial communities from the Angelo Coastal Reserve, California, USA - 14_1009_05_20cm (SPAdes) (version 2) | ecosystem: Environmental > Terrestrial > Soil > Grasslands...
CGGTATCGTCACGAACGAGCAGATCGACAAGCTGCGCGAGGACGATGCGTATTGATGCGGGCGCTCCTCGACGTCAACGTTCTCATCGCGCTGTTCGATCAGGACCATTCCCTGCATGAGCGAGCCCGCGACTGGTTTGCCGCGAACGTCCGCCGGGGATGGGCGTCGTGTCCAATCACGCAGAACGGGTGCGTCCGCATCATGTCCCCATCCCCGCTATCCCAACCCGTTGCCGGTTGGCGCGAAAGGCGCTGAGAAGAAGCATCTCGTGACCGTGTGAAGCCAATCTGGCATCACGCTGGAGCCTCGATTGCACGCCCTCGCTCGCGCTTGCGGCGTGAAGAAGTCATCGGTCGTCGCTGATGGAGAACACTCGTGGCGCCGCCCGATTCAGCGGCAGATCCCGTCGCAACCCCGCGTAGGTGGGTAGAAGTTCGCTCGCCCACGACAATTTCGTCGCGTCTTCCCCTTGCGGCAAAGCAGGATGCCGAATCAGATGCGCTTTGATCTCGGGAGGCAGCGCGCTCCACGACGGGGCAAACGTCAGCAGCAGGCAGTCCCGCCGCTCGTCCGTTCTGTTTGCGTGGGTGCCGTGAAGCACCCTGTAGTCGAGGACGACGGCATCTCCAGCACGGAGCTGAAGAGTCACTTGCTCTGGGTGATCGCTCATCGCGGGGTGTGTCGGTGAAAGATCGCCGGCCTCATGGCTGTGGGCTTCGGGAAGAAGGGCGTGAAGCGAAGTGCTTACCCGATGTGATCCGGGTAGCACGCGCAGCGCAGCACTGCGGTCGTCGGTCGCGGAGACGTAGCAGAGAAGCGCGACCTGCGGTGGTCGACGATCGAAGCTCGCGGGATGATCCCAACACCACCAGTCTTGATGCCACCACAGGGATGGGGAGCGGGGCTCTTTGAGGCTCAGGTAGCCGGAGATCCAACGCAGATCCGTCGAGTCGGTCACTTCTCGAATCCGATTGCGCCGGATCTCCGAACCGAGGACCCGCGCCACGGCGTTGTCGTTCCACCGCATCGGAACGAGGGTGTTGTTGGGACGTTCGCACGATGGTCTCTGCGGCATCGCGAGCGCGTGAACGATGTCGGTCCGGAACGCAGGGAGCTCGGCCGGCTCGATGAAATGCTCGAGCACTGCATACCCGTAACGTGGCAGCCCGCTCGCGCCCAAGGGTGTCTTGAGCGCGGGCCGATGGCCGGGTTGAAGGGTCATGCTCGTAGAGGCCGGCCCCGGTGTGAAGCCGTGGGATCGAGCCTGATCGCGATGCCGAGGCTCTGCGCCACGCCGTTGAGCCCCCCGACGCAGAACGTGACGAGGAGCGACAGGAGTTCCTCATGGGAGATCGGTTGAGACTGCTGCCTCCACGCGGTCGTGACGGACTCGGCGACCGCCTGCAACGCGCTGGCGACGAGCGACGCCGTCGCATGGTCGATGTTTGGCGCCACGCTGAGAATGCGCTCGGCCACGAACCGACGCACCTCATCCCGGAACGGCGTGCACGCGCCGGCCGCGCCGGTCTCGATCCAGTTGAAGCTCGCGATGTCGCCCGCCACCTGCTCTATCCACAGGCGCAGGCCCTCGGTCACGAGCTGTCCCGGAGTGCCGTGAGCCGCGTCGACCTTGGTTAGGCGCTGCTGCAGACGGGCACTGAACTCGGCGCCCTTTCGCTCCATCAGTGCCTCCAACAAGGCGTCCTTCGAGGGGAAATGCCGATAGAGCAGGCCCTTGGCGACGCTGGCCTCGGCGGCGACGTCATCCATCCTCGTGCCCTCGACGCCGAGCCGTCCGAAGGCGCGCGCCGCGGCATCCATCAGCAACGCACGACGGTCGGACGGATGGAGTCGCTGCCGTCTTTTGGCCCTGGCGGTGTATTGACTCAAGTGACTATCCGGTCATTATCGGGAAGCTAGTGACTTCCTGGTCACTACATGAATCGCCGCGGTCTCAAAAGCAAACGCGGAGGTGACGATGCGAGGAACTGCACAGAGAGGTCCCGGGTCGAGCCGGTGGACTCGGGCGCTCATCACCGGCGCCTCGAGCGGCATCGGTGAGGCGATCGCGCGGCGACTGGCTGCCGACCACGTCGAGCTCGTTCTCGTCGCGCGCCGACGCGAGCGTCTCCGTGAGGTCGGCCAAGAGCTTGAGCGCGTGTCCGGACGACCCGTCGAGGTGGTTGCCGCAGACCTCACCGAAGACGCCGACGTGCTGCGGGTGGAAGCGCGTCTTTCCTCGAGCGAGCGACCTGTCGACCTTCTCGTCAACAACGCCGGTGGGGGGCAGCTCTCTCTCTTCCCCGGCGGGACCCCGGAAGAAGAGGCGCGATCGATCCGGCTGAACGCCACGGCGATCGTACGCCTCACTGCCGCGGTCCTGCCGGGCATGCGGGAGCGACACTGCGGAACGATCCTCAACGTATCATCTGGTTCGGGTCTGCAGCCTTCCGGCTACGCCGCCGTCTACGGAGCCAGCAAGGCGTTCGTCAACAGCTTCAGCGAGGCGATCCGCGAGGAGAATCGGAACTACGGCGTCTCGGTGACCGTCGTCTGTCCGGGCTTCACGAGGACCGGACTGCCCGCACGCACGGGTTTCGACGTGGCGAAAGTGCCGCGTTTCCTCTGGATGACCGCTGACGACGTCGCGACGCATGCGCTCGCGGCCGCGGCTCGAGGCCGTGGCCTCTCGGTTCCCGGCTTCCCGAACAAGATCGGTGCGGCATTCGCGAAATATGCGCCCCGTCGGCTCGTTGCGTCCTTCGTGGCGCGGGCTACACGCGGCATGTTGAACGAGGATCGCGATCGAGAAGTCAGCGCTCCCGAGGCTCGCGGGAGCCGGAATCACGGCACGACGTCCGCAGGCGGCCGCGTTCCTTCGCGCGTCTCCGCTTCGGAAAGCGAGCCGTGACCGAGTCGGAAAGGAGCCGACGAGCTGGAAGGGCTTGCCTACGTAACCCCGGCAAGCGGCGTCGTGCTCACGCCCGTCACGAACTTTGCGGTCCGACCGCGCAGCGGGCACACTGACATCGGTGAACAGCTCCGTCGGGGTCTGGACGAAGGGGTCCAGCCACCGTCCCGAGTACGTGCTCGTGGAGGGCACCGCTTCGCTCTCGTCACCGATTCCTCAGGCTACGATCTGGGACGCCGATCGAGGCTCCGGTATTGGATCGCCTCGGCGAGGTGCGAGATGGTGATCTCGTCCTCGCCCGCCAGGTCCGCGATCGTGCGCGCCACGCGGAGGATGCGCGTATAGGCGCGGGCGGACAGCCCTAGGCGGTCGCTCGCTGCCTCGAGGAGCCGGCGGCCGCGGGCATCGATCCGGCAGAGGCGACGGACCTCGCGTCCCGGCACGTGCGCATTGACGGCCGCGCCGAGCCGCGCGAGCCGCGTTTGCTGGCGGGCGCGCGCGGCGACCACGCGGGCGCGAATCGTGGCGGAAGGTTCGCCGCCAGGGCTGTCCTCGGCGAGGGACGCCACGGCGACGCGAGGCACCTCGACGTGCAGGTCGATGCGATCGAGCAGCGGTCCCGAGACGCGCGCCCGGTACCGGTCGATGAGCGGCGGCGTGCAGCGACACTGGTCCGACGCGTCCCCCAGCCACCCGCACACGCAGGGGTTCATGGCAGCGACGAGCTGAAACGCGGCCGGGAACGCGACCGCGCCGGTGCCGCGCGCGACGGTGATGCGGCGCTCCTCGAGCGGCTGGCGCAGCGGCTCGAGGGCGTTGCGCCGGAACTCCGGCAGCTCGTCCATGAAGAGCACCCCACGGTGGGCGAGCGTCACCTCGCCCGGCCGGATCGGGTTCCCACCGCCCAGCAGCGCGGCATCCGAGATCGAGCAGTGCGGCGCGCGCACGGGCCGAGCAGCCACGAGCGGGCGCCCGTCGAGCAGGCCGGCGACGCTGTGGATCATCGTCACCTCGATTGCTTCGTCGAGGCCGAGGGGGGGCAGGATCGACGGCAGACGCCGGGCGAGCATCGTCTTGCCGGAGCCCGGGGGACCGATGAGCAGCACGTTGTGGCCACCGGCGGCGGCCACCTCGAGGGCGCGCTTGGCGTGGGGCTGACCGCGGACGTCGGCGAGATCGCCCGCGGTGAGTGGAGCAGCCGCGAGGAGCGCCGCCGCATCGACCGTCGTCGGCCCTCGGCACTCGCCACGCAGGTGAGCGACCGCCTCGGCGAGCGTCTCGACGCCGAAGACGGGCGGGCCACCGGCGAGCGCCGCCTCCGCCGCATTGGCGGCGGGGACGAGCATCGCTGCCAGACCCGCCCGCCGGGCCGCGGCCGCGATCGGCAGCGCGCCGCGCACGCCGTGCACCCGGCCGTCGAGCCCGAGCTCGCCGAGGACGCACCAGGGCGCGAGATCGGGAAGCGGCGGCTTCGCGTCCGCAGCGAGGATGCCGAGCGCAATCGGCAGGTCGTAGTGCGGACCCTCCTTGCGCACGCCGGCGGGCGCGAGGTTCACGGTCAGGCGCCGCGCGGGGTACTCGAAGCCCGCGTTGCGCAGCGCCGCGCGGATGCGGTCCGTCGCCTCGCGCACGGCGCCGTCGGGCAGGCCGACGGTGGTCGTGTGCGGCAGACCCGTGGAGATGTCGACCTCGACGTCGACGACGAGCGCATCGATGCCGCGGAGCGCGCCGGAGCGGACGCGGGCGAGCATCACATCCGCGTGCCGCGGACGCTCGCTTGGCGCAATCGCTGCGGGCGGAATATCGGGAAGCAGCACGAAGGGAGGACGGGGCTGCCCCCGGCGCCCTGGGGCCCACGGCCGCCGGGGAGGCTCCGCGCCCCGATGGGGACCGATGAGCCGACACGCTCCGGCGGCGCATCAAGGCGACCGCCCGGTCGAGGGTGCAGGGCGGGAGACCTTCCCGCGGGGCGAGCGATACCGAGCTGCATCCGAGGCCCGCAGCTGCCGGCGCAGCGCGGTCTCAGGCGCATGCGCAGCCGAGCGGGATGCGAGGGGCGACACCGCCGCGCCGGTTGAGGCTCGCGGAAGCGCTCGCGGCGCAGTTCACGCGTACGGCCATGTGGTTGGAGTGGAGCGGCAGCGGCCAGACGCGAGCCTACGGCGCCCGACCGTCTCCCCCGTGACTGTTGGTGCGCCTCCCCGGCTCCTACCGTCGGGCCCTGGTCGCAGCCTGACGGCCTGACTCATCAGGATCGCACGGCTCGCCTGGCCTCACGTCATGAGTCGGCGGAGCCTTTGAGAGAAACAATGGCCCGGCAAACCTGACTGACGGTTGATTGGTCGCATTCAATCGACGGAATTCCGGATTGTGTCTAGATTTTATTTGACAGCAGGTTGGTGCGATGTGCTAGACGCCGCGCCTACGTTAATCGCGGACGGCTTCGGCGGATGCTGGGGTCGGAGGGGAGGGCCCCATGCGACGACCACTACACTGGGTGCGGTTTGGGTTGGCGGCGGTCAGCCTGCTGGTCGGGACCCCGAAGGCTCACGGCGCCGGGGACATCCTCAGCATCACACCCCGCTGTGCGCCCTCGGGGGCCTCGGTGACGATTCAGGGTCGCGGGTTTGGCGCGACCAATGTCAGCATCGTGGTCGATGGTGTGCAGGCCCAAATCCTTCACGCGACCGGCAATCAGGTCGTCTTCGTCATTCCCCCGCAACTGTCGCCCGGCGTGGTCAGTGTCGCGAAGGCGGTCAATCCGGGCGGGCAGACGGGCAGCATCGCGCTGCGGATTCAAGGCCCGGAGATCTGTGGGAACGGGACGGACGACGACTGCGACGGCATCGTTGATAATCCCCAGCTCTGCGCCCATGTGAACCATCCGCCGGTGGCGAATGCAGGCCCCGACGTCACGGCCCCGGTCGGTACGACGGTCGAGCTCGACGGCACGCGGTCGAGCGACCCTGATGGCGATCCCCTCACATTCCAGTGGACCCTCGTCGCGCAACCCTCGGGCAGCGTGGCGGGTCTCCGTGCTCGCCGAGTCACGAACCGCCACTCTGGCTGATCCCACCAATCCATTGAGTCTAACTGGTGAGACCACGACCCTGGTGCGCAACGGACGTACCTATACCCGCACGTTCGCGGCCGCTGGGCGCACGGTGACGGAGCAAAGTCCGGCAGGCCGACAGCGCGTGCAGACGCTCGATGCAAAAGGGCGAGTGCTGTCCGACCGGCTTGGAGGCCTGGCACCGACCAATGTCAGCTACGATGCCCAGGGACGACTCATCACCGCAACCCGCGGAACTAGCGGAAGCGCGCGCACGTTCAGCATGGGATATGACACGCTGAACCGCCTCGTGAGTGTCACTGACCCGTTATCGCGGACATTGGGTTTCACCTACAACGACGCGGATCGCGTGGTGACCGAAACGCTGCCGGACGCAAGGCAGGTCCGGTACACATATGATGCTGATGGCAATTTGACCTCGGTGACCCCCCCGGGGCGCCCGACCCACACCTCCAGTTACACGGCGGTCAATCTGGAGAGCGCGTACGTCCCGCCGGATGTGGGGGCCGGGCCCACGGCCACGATCTACTCTTACAATCTCGACCGGCAGCTGACGCGCATCACACAGCCAGACAGCCAGACGGTCGAGCTTGGGTACGATTCAGGTGGGCGCCTCAGCACCGTCACGACGGCGGTTGGCGTTAGCGCCTATGCATACCATCCAACGACGGGAAACCTCTCCAGCGTCGCCGCCCCGGATGGTGGAGTCATCACCTACACCTATGACGGGCATCTTCCCACTGGGACCGCGTGGACGGGAAGTATCGCTGGGAGCGGGACTCGTATCTATGACAGCGACTCGCGCGTCTCTTCCACCAGCGTGAATGGGGGCCAGACGGTGAGCTTCCAGTACGATGCAGACGGACTGTTGACCCAGGCCGGGTCGCTCACGCTCACGCGCGACCCGCAGACGGGGTTGGCGACAGGCAGCACGCTCGGCCAGGTGGCCGATACGCTTGGTTACAACGAGTTGGCCGAGGTGACGACCTATTCCGCAAGTACGGGTGGAACGCCCGTGCTCAGTGTCTCCTACACCCGTGACGCCATCGGGCGGATCACCGAGAAGGTCGAGACCGTCTTGGGTCAAACTGATACCTACACCTACGGCTACGACCCAGGTGGTTACCTCACGAGTGTCATGCGCGACGGCTTGCCGAGCGTGACCTACGGCTACGACGCTAACGGAAATCGGTTGACGCGCGTCACTGGAGTCGCGACGGAGACGGGTATCTACGACGATCAAGACCGGATTCTCGCCTATGACGACGCCGTGTACAGCTACACGGCGAACGGGGAACTCCTCACGAAGACGAACAGCGGTCAGACGACCACGTACAGCTATGACCAGCTGGGCGAGCTGCGCGACGTAACTCTCCCCAACGGCACGGCGATCGAATACCTGATCGACGGGGAGAATCGCCGCATCGGGAAGAAGGTCAATGGTGCTGTGGTGCAGGGCTTCCTCTACGAGGATCGGCTGAGGCTGCTTGCAGAGTTGGACGGGAGTGGCGCGATCGTAGCGCGCTTTGTCTATGGCAGCCGTCCCAACGTGCCAGACTATCTAATCAAGGGAGGCAGCACGTACCGGATACTCGCGGACCAGCTCGGCAGCCCTCGGCTTGTCGTCGATACTGGGACTAGCTTGGTGGCGCAGCGCCTCGACTACGACGAATTCGGCCGCGTGACGCTGAACACGAATCCAGGGTTCCAGCCATTTGGGTTTGCGGGAGGGCTCTATGACACGGACACTAAACTCCTGCGGCTTGGTGCCCGTGATTATGATGCGCAGACTGGCCGCTGGACTGCGAAGGATCCGATTAAATTCCGAGCTCACGATCCAAACTTATATCGGTATGTGCTCGACGATCCGGTAAACCGTGCAGATCCAAGCGGCCTTCTCGTGATATGCACGCGGTTGGAGTTGGCTCCCACAACGTTTTTCTGCTTTAGCCTGGATGGAGGTTTACCGTTCACTGACTTCGGATTTTACGATATCAACAACCCGCCATGCTCATTCAACTGCTTCTTCAGGGATCCCGACTTCGAGGCAGGTCGTCTGCGAGGACGCAATCGAGATCTGCCGGATCCCGCGGCTGCATCACGGGGATGCTTGTGATGTCACGTAAGAAATCACCCTTCCGGCTTGAGGCTATGCTGAACCTGCTTTTACCCGTAGTCCTCATTCTAATGGGGATCCTTGGCGCCCTGTGGATACGTTTTTGTGGACGGTGATATGAGCTTGTGGCAATGAGGGTCCAGACGGTGATTATCCGGGGTTTACGAAAAGGGTGTTCGGCGAACTGAAGGGCGGCTTCCCCTTCGGCTGCGTCCCGACGATGCGTTACGCCGGCAGGAGCGCCTGGCAACTGCTCAGCGCGCTGGCGTTCAACCTCATGCGCGGCCTCCAGACGGCGACGACTGCCCAGCCGCGGCGGCCGATGCGCAGGCGGCGCGGCCTGTTCCGCTTCGAGACGATTCACATGCTGCGCTACCTCTGTCTGCAGCGGGCCGGCGTGATCGTTCGTCCCGACGGCTGCGCAACGCTCGAGGTCGGGCGCTCGCGGGCCGTCGTCGAGCGGTTTACCCACCTCGACCGCCTTTGGAGGTGGCGTAGGCTTTGTCACATCGAGGCTAAGAGCCTGTCCGTGCGCCGGAATGCGCGGCCTCCCGAGGCCCGCCGCGAGCGGCTCGGGCCGGCATTCGGCGAGTGCGGCATCGGCCAGGTGGTACCGCCGAGTGAATCGCCCGCTCGCGCGCCTACGAGGGCAACCCACCCGGGAACAGGAGGAACAGGGTGGCGGCGCAAGGAGCCGTCGAGGGCTTAACGCCCGGAAGTCAACGGGGCTTCGAGGACGAAGCGGAGTAGTTCACTATCGATCCGAACAGGAGGACGTTGTGGCCACCGGCGGCGGCCACCTCGAGCGCGCGCTTGGCGTGCGGCTGGCCCCGCACGTCGGCGAGATCGCCCGCGGCGAGTGGAGCAACAGCGAGGAGGGCCGCCGCATCGACCGTCACAGGCTCCCTGCTGTTGCCACGCAGATGGGTCACCGCCTCGGCGAGTGTCTCGACGCCGAAGACGGGCGGACCGCCCGCGAGTGCCGCCTCGGCCGCGTTGGCAGCGGGCACGAGCATCGCGGCGAGGCCCGCGCGCCGGGCCGCCGCCGCGATCGGCAGCGCGCCCCGGACGTCATGCACGCGGCCATCGAGGCCGAGCTCGCCGAGGACGCACCAGGGGCCGAGATCGGGAAGCGGCGGCTTTGCTTCGGCGGCAAGAATGCCGAGCGCGATCGAGAGGTCGTAGTGGGGGCCCTCCTTGCGTACCCCTGCGGGCGCGAGGTTCACGGTGACGCGCCGCGTGGGGTACTCGAAGCCCGCGTTGCGCAACGCCGCACGGATGCGGTCCGTTGCCTCCCGCACCGCGCCGTCGGGCAGGCCGACGGTCGTCGTGTGCGGCAGACCCGTCGAGACGTCCACCTCGACGTCGACGACGAGCGCATCGATGCCGCGGAGAGCGCCGGAGCGGACGCGGGCGAGCATGACAGTCCGCGTGCCGCGAGCGACGGGCTGCGGCAATCGCTGCGAGCGGAATACTGTCCTGCGCTACGGGTGCGCGCGCCAGAAGCGCTCGAGGGCCGCCGCCGCCTCGGCGGGGCGCTCGAGCGGCCACCAGTGGCCGCAGCCCTCGAGAAGGACGAGCTCGCCCCGGACGCGCGCCGCGAGCCGCTCGGCGAAGCGCGGCGCGACGTAGGGATCGTCCCGGCTCCACAGGATCAGCGCCGGTCGGGTGACACGCGCGACATCGTCCTCCCACTCGTGGCCGACGCGCACGGCGGAGCGATAGAGGCCGAGAATGCACTCCTTCATCCGCGCGTCGACGTGCGAGGCCACGGCACGCGCGTCCTCTGCCGGCACGCCACCAGCGACGAGGCCGTCGGCCAGGGCGTCCCCGCTCATCGCCGCCATGATCGCCTCGCCCACGCCCGGCGTCTGCCACTGCCGCGCAAGGTCGTGCCACACGTACTCGCGGTCGATGGGGCCGTCGCCGCAGGCCCAGGTGCGGATCAGGTCGGGCCGCAACGACACCACGCGCTGCACGAGGAGAGAGCCCCAGTCGTGGCCGACGAGATCGACGGGCTCGCCCGCGCGCTCGATCTCATCGATCAGCCAGTCGACGTAGGCTTCTTTCGTCGGCTGGAAGCCCGGAGGCGTGGCGGCGCCGAAGCCGGGGAGGCTCGGCGCCAGCACGTCGCGGCGCGACAGACGCGACCGCAGCTTGTCCCAGAGGCGGTGCGTGTCCGCGACGCCGTGGACGAGGAAGGCGGGCATCCGGGGAGGGCCTATCCCGCTCGTGTCGGCGTGACAACCCGTCGCCCGCGGCACGGCGTTCTGGTCCCCTGCTTGTCGGGACGGACGACGAGGGTGTAGCTGACGGAGGACGCTCGCATCATGACCACAGGTGCGCGCCGGGGCGACACGGTCTGAGCCTCCCTCCGGTAATCCTCCTCGTCCTGCACGACCAGTGGCCCCGCTCGCTTCTGCGCGCGGAGCTGATCGAGCGAGGGTACGACGCCGTCGGCGCCCCCGATCTCCGCACCGCCTTCCGCCTTCCGTCGCTCGGGGAGCCGCGGGGGCCCGTGCGCCTCGTCGTGCTCGACGAGGCGGCCGTCGCCGCCGAGGAGCGCCGGGTCCTCGATCTCGTGCTGGACGAGCACGGCCGGCCGCCCGTCGTGCTCCTCGCTCGTCCGCTGCACGAGCCGCGCGTCGGGCCGTGGGAACGCGTCGTGCGGCGACCGTTCGCGCTCGGCGACCTGGTGGCGATCGTGGAGGAGATGGTCCCGCTGCCTGCTTGACAACCAGGCCGCTGGCGATACGAGTCCCCCATGGCTGCGCCAGCAGGCATCCGACGCGTCGACGAAGCCGTGTGGGAGCTGCCGCCGACCTTCCGCCCCGGCATGCGGGTGCCGGTGCGGCTGTTCGCCACCGAGGGCCTGCTCGGCGAGATGGACGAGCAGGTGTTCGGGCAGGCGGCCAACGTCGCGACCCTGCCCGGCATCGTGGGCTACAGCTTCGCGATGCCGGACGCGCACTGGGGCTACGGCTTCCCGATCGGCGGGGTGGCGGCGATGGACGTGGAGACGGGCGTCATCTCGCCCGGCGGGATCGGCTTCGACATCAACTGCGGCATGCGGCTCGCGCTGACCGATCTGACCGAGGAGGAGGTGCGTCCGCGCATCCGCGAGCTGGTCGACGCGCTGTTCGAGCGCGTGCCCGCCGGCGTCGGTACCAAGGGCTTCGTCAAGCTCGGCGAGTCGGACTTCGCCGACGTGCTCGAGCAGGGCGCCGGCTGGTGCCGCGGCCACGGCTTCGCCACCGAGGAGGACCTCGACCGGACCGAGGAGCGCGGCTGCCTGGCGGGCGCCGACGCCGCGAAGGTGAGCGCGCGTGCCCTCGAGCGCGGGCGGAATCAGCTCGGCACGCTCGGCTCGGGGAACCACTACCTCGAGATCCAGGTCGCGCGCCCCGAGGGCATCGCCGACCCGGCGCTGGCCGCTAGCTTCGGCATCACGCGCCCGAACCAGGTGGTCGTCATGTTCCACTGCGGCAGCCGCGGCTTCGGCCACCAGGTGGCGACCGACTACCTGGAGGTCTTCCTGCACGCCATGAAGACGCAGTACCGTCTCGAGATCATCGACCGCGAGCTGGCCTGCGCGCCGTTCCGGTCGCGCGAGGGGCAGAACTACTTCGCCGCCATGAAGTGCGCCATCAACGTGTCGTTCGCGAACCGCCAGGTGATCCTCCACCGGGTGCGCGAGGTGTTCGAGTCCGTCTTCCACCGGAGCCCCGCCGACCTCGGCATGGACATGGTCTACGACGTCGCGCACAACACCGCGAAGCTCGAGACACATCGGGTGGACGGCGAGCGCCGCGAGCTCCTCGTGCACCGCAAAGGCGCCACGCGCGCCTTCGCCCCGGGCATGCCGGACCTGCCGCCCGCCTACGCCGAGACCGGCCAGCCGGTGATCATCGGCGGGAGCATGGAGACCGGCTCCTACCTCCTCGCCGGCGTGCTCAGCGGCGCCGCCTCGTTCTACAGCACCGCGCACGGGAGCGGCCGGACGATGAGCCGGACCAAGGCGCGCAAGCAGTTTCCCGGCCGCGACCTCGAGCGGCGGCTCCTCGCGCACGGCATCTACGTGCGCTCGGCGTCGTATGCCGGGCTCGCCGAGGAGGCCGGGCCCGCCTACAAGGACATCGACGCGGTCGTGGAAGCGACGGACCGGGCCGGCCTCAGCCGCCGCGTCGTCCGCTTCACACCCATCGGCAACGTGAAGGGCTGACGTCCTCGTGCCCTACGAGTTCCTCGACGACGGCGTCACGAGCGACGTCACGTTCCATGCCTGGGGCCGCAGCCTCGAGGAGCTCTTCGCCGCCGCCGCCGATGTGACGCTCAACGTCATGGTCCGTTCGCTCGACTCGGTGCGGCCGCTGGAGATGCGGAGCGTGTCGGTCGAGGCGGACGCGCTCGACCTGCTCCTCATGCGCTTCCTCAACGAGCTCGTCTACCGCAAGGACGTGGAGGAGCTCCTGCTGCGGGCGACGGAGGTGGACGTCGACCCCGGGCGGAATCGCGTGCAGGCCGTGCTCACCGGCGAGCGGATCGACCCGAAACGGCATGACCTAGTGGCGGACGTGAAGGCCGTCACCCTGCACGACCTGCGCGTCGAGCGCACCGAGACGGGCTGGGACGCGCACGTGACGCTCGACGTCTAGCGATGGCCATCGGCCGAACCTGGTGCCCCTCTTGGAGTGAGCAGCGCGTTCTGAGCCGGCTGGCAGCCCAGGATCTGATACCTGGCCAGCCCGACGGAACCCGCGACGCGCTGCTACGCCGGCAGGAAATCCTCATCGAGCGTCTGCGAAGGTGCTCACCGAACCGGGGATGCCAGCGGTACTGAACCTGGCGGAACGTGCAACCGCCGGGTGTGGGTTCTCGGGCATTCTGTGTACGGGTTGATGAGTCCGTGCCGCCGCCAGCCTACCGTTGCCAGCCAAGTGCGCGCCTTCGCCACGGGCGCGCGCTCGATTGTCCCCGCCGCTGCCGCGTCGTGCCACCCGTCGAACCAGCGCGCCGAGGAGCAGGGATCGAGCCCGTGAAGCCCGCGGGCGTGCTTCGCCACGTTCTGCAAGAGGCCCCACGTGCGTCAGGTCGGAGGGCAAGGCTCCGGCCTGGGCGAACGCAGCGCACGTGATGCCGTGAGCCGGCGCGACTGTGCTCGGCGGGTGGCGCTCTGCGAAAACTCAGGTGACCGAGCGGCGAGCGCTCCGGCGCCGATGACAGCCCAGGTAAGGCCGGACGCGCAGGAGAAGTACGTCCCCAGCCCGCCAGCGTTCAGCTGAAGTCCCCGGTCTACCTGACGATCGTCAAAGGCGTGAAGCAGAAGGGGATGAAGAACGATCTGGGCGGGAGGCGGCGCAACCTGCTGGGCCGGGGCCGCCTCCCTCACCCGTCGAAACGCCGTCCCCGGTCAGACTGATCCACTACTCGGCAGCCCCGGCTCCTACGCCGCCAGGAAGTCCTGGTCCAGTATCTGCTCGAGGGTGAACGGACACCGGGACGGGAACTTGTCCGCGCGCAGGCCCGTCTCGACGGCTGTGCGCGTCACTGCCCGCGCGTAGTTCCGCGGAAGATCGTGCAGAAGCCTTGGCCGCAGGCTCGGACTATCGCGGAGGAGGTCGTCGATCTCGGACCGCTGCGTGACGAGCGTGGTATGCCACGAACGGGTCCGCTTCTTTGGCTGGAGCTTCCACTTGAGTAGGTGCACGAGTACGACCCGCAGCCTACGATTGACCTCCCTCAAGTCCCGCCTGCCCATGTCCTCGATCTCCTGGGCCGCGTGCTCGACGTCGACCTCGTCGAAGCGACGCGCTCGGAGGAGCGCCGCCGTACGCTGGGTCCAGGCGAAGAAGTCGGCGTCGGACGCTGCGGCGCTGTCAGTCGCTGCGGGGCGGGACTTCACACAGTCACTGTACGAGGGCCGCACGGGCGGGGCAACCACGACGGGCCGTTGACCGCCGGCCGCCTGATTGCATACGGGGAGGCACCATGACCCCACGGACCACCGCGATCGTCGTCGCCTTCGTGATCGTCCTGCTCGGCGTGGCCGGCCTCATCTATCCCGAACGCGTGCTCGGCCTGCTCGGCTTCGCCGTGCAGAACCCCGCGCACGCCGCCGCCGCGATGGGCGAGGTGCGCGCCACCTACGGCGGCCTCTTCCTCGTCATGGGCCTCGCAGCGCTCCTCGGGGCGCTCGACCCGGTGGCGCGTCGCGGGCCGCTCCGCCTGATCGGTCTCCTCTGGCTGGGCGCCTGCGCGGGCCGGTTGCTCGGCGTCTACCTCGACGGCAATCCGGGGCTGCCGGGCTGGGGCGCCGTGGGCTTCGAGCTGCTCGTCGGCGCGGCGCTGGTGGTCGCCGCCGGGCGCGCCCCCGTCGTGCTCCACGAAGCCCCGGTCGCGGCAGCGGCGCCTCCCGCGTAGCGCGTCCGGGGAGGCCTTGTCCCGCGCGCAGGGGTTCGGCTAAGAGCCCTTGGCATGAAGGCAATCCTCGGTATTGTCGCGGCCATCATCCTCGTCGTCGTCGCCTACTTCGCCTGGACGACCTATCAGATCCGGCAGGCGGCCGTCGGGCCGGCCAAGGAGATCGTCTCGGAGAGCATGTCGAAGTCGGGCGACATCTGGCACGTGAGCTTCGTCTCCAAGTTCGACGCGCCGGTCGACAGGGTCTACGAGGTCTTCAGCCACCCCGAGCGCTCCCACGAGCTCGCCCCCGACAACGTGCTCAAGTCGGAGGTCGTGTCGGAGCAGGACAATACCAAGGTCATCGACCTGGTCGGGAAGCTCGACATCCTGCCGCCGGGCTTCAAGGTGCAGAGCATCCGCACCGAGTACACGCTCTACCCCGCGGACCATCGCATCACGTCGAAGACGGTCGACTTCAAGCTCGCCGACATCAATTCCGAGTACAAGTTCGAGCCGACGCCCGACGGCAAGGGCACGCTCCTGCGCTTCAACCAGACGAGCAAGGACAAGGGCGGCATCCCGGTCGAGTCGGTGCAGAAGGGTGCGCTGCGCGAGACCTACGTGACCCAGATCCGCGCGGTGAACCGGGCCCTCGGGCTGACGCCCGGCGAGCAGAAGCGCGCCGCGGGCTGAGCGTTCCGCGCGTGCGGGTCACCGAGGCCCGCTTCCTCGGCGCGGCCGCGCAGCCCGGCGCCGAGCCGGTGGCCGGACTGCCCGAGGTGGCGATCGCCGGGCGGTCCAACGTCGGCAAGTCCTCGTTGCTGAACCGACTCGTCGGGCGGCGCGGGCTCGCGCGGACGAGTGCGACGCCCGGGCGGACCCGGCAGCTCAACTTCTTCGTGGTGAACGAGCGCTTCGTGCTGGCCGACCTCCCCGGCTACGGCTTTGCCGTCGGTCCCGAGCGCGAGCGCGTCGCCTGGGGCCCGCTCGTCGAGGGCTACCTGCGCCGGCGGCCGACGCTGCGCGGCGTCGTGCTGATCGTCGACGTGCGGCGCGGTCTCGAGGCGGAGGAGGAGCAGGTCCTCGCCTTCGTCGCCGCCGTGGCGCTGCCGGCCGCCGTGGTCGCGACCAAGCTCGACAAGCTCGCCCGCAGCGCGGCACGCGCCGCCCTCGAGCGCATCGCCGCCCAGATGACGGGCGGTGTCCCGGTCGTCGGCTTCTCGGCGCGCAGCGGCGAGGGGCGGGACGCGCTCTGGCGCATTATCGGGGATTGGATCGCTCGCCCGCCGCGGCGGCCAGCCGGGATCTGATCGCTTGTCGCACCCCGTTCTTTCATCCATAACGCCCGCCCAGGGGAGCGCATGGCGGCGGGTGACGCGATCGGCATCTTCGACTCCGGCGTGGGGGGCCTCACCGTGCTGCATGCGCTGGCCGAGGCGCTGCCCGCCGAGCGGCTCGTCTACCTCGGCGACGCCGGGCGCCACCCCTACGGGACGAAGTCGGGCGAGACCGTCGCGCGCTACAGCCTCGAGAACGCGGAGTTCCTGCTGGAGAAGGGCATCAAGCTGCTGGTCGTCGCCTGCAACACGGCCTCGGCCGTCGCCCTCGACGCGCTTCGCGCACGCTGCCGGGTGCCCGTCGTCGGGGTCATCGAGCCCGGGGCGCGCGCCGCCGCGGCGCGCACCCGCAACCAGCGGGTGGGCGTCATCGGCACCGAGGCGACGATCGCCTCCGGCGCCTACACGCGCGCGCTGCGGGCGCTCCGCCCGGGGCTCGAGATCTACACGCGTCCCTGCCCGCTGCTCGTGCCGCTGGCCGAGGAGGGCTGGGTGGAAGGTCCGATCGCGCGCGGCGTCGTGGACACCTATCTCGCTACGCTGCGCCACAGCGGCATCGACACCCTCGTACTCGGCTGCACCCACTACCCACTGCTGAAGCCGATCATCGCCGAGGTGATGGGCGACGGCGTGGCGCTCGTCGATTCCGCCGAGGAGACGGCCCGCGCGGTCGCCGCCGAGCTCGCGGCGCACGGCTTGGCCCGGCGGGACGGGACCGGCTCGTCGAGCTTCTTCGTCACCGATGTCCCGGATCGCTTCATCCGGATCGGGCGCCGCTTCCTCGGCACCCGGATCGAGTCGGCCGTCCGCATCGAGCGTTTAGCTTGACGTCCCCGAGCGCCGTGACGAGAATGACTCGTCCCTGATGCCAGGCTTCCTGACGCGCCTCTTTGGCAGCGCGAACGAGCGCACGCTGCGCCGGCTCTGGCCCGTCGTCGAAGAGGTCAACGGGCTCGAGGAGAGCTTCCGCGCGCTGCCCGACGAGGCCTTCCCCGAGAAGACCGCGGGCTTCCGCCAGCGCCTCGCCGGGGTCGAGGCCGAGGATGCGGCGGCGGCGCTCGAAGAGATCCTCCCCGAGGCCTTCGCCGCCGTGCGCGAGGCGTCGCGGCGGACGATCGGGCTGCGCCACTTCGACGTCCAGCTCCTCGGCGGGATCGTGCTGCACGAGGGCAAGATCGCCGAGATGAAGACGGGGGAGGGGAAGACGCTCGTCGCCACGCTGCCCCTCTACCTGAACGCCCTGGTCGCCAAGGGCGCTCATCTCGTCACCGTCAACGACTACCTGGCGCGCCGCGACGTCCAGTGGATGGGGCCGATCTACCAGTTCCTCGGCCTCACGGTCGCGTCGATCATCCACGATGCCAGCTTCCAGTTCGACCTGGCCTACATCCCCAAGGACTACCGCTTCCTCCACCTGCGGCCGATCGACCGGCGCGACGCCTACCGCGCCGACATCACCTACGGCACCAACAACGAGTTCGGCTTCGACTACCTGCGCGACAACATGAAGTTCAGCCTGGACGAGTACGTCCAGCGCGAGCTGCACTACGCGATCGTCGACGAGGTGGACAACATCCTGATCGACGAGGCGCGCACGCCGCTCATCATCTCGGGTCCGGCCGAGGAGTCGACCGACAAGTACTTCCTCGTCGACCGGATCATCCCGAAGCTGCGCAACGACGTCGACTACGCGATCGACGAGAAGCACCGCTCGGCGACGCTCACCGAGGAGGGCGTGTCCAAGTGCGAGCGGCTCCTCGGCGTCGCCAACCTCTACGACCCGAGCCAGATCGACACGCTGCACCACGTGACCCAGGCGCTCAAGGCGCACACGCTCTTCAAGCGCGACGTCGACTACGTGGTGAAGGACGGCGAGGTGATCATCGTCGACGAGTTCACCGGCCGGCTCATGCCCGGCCGGCGCTGGTCGGACGGGCTGCACCAGGCGGTGGAGGCGAAGGAGCGCGTCCGGATCGAGCGCGAGAACCAGACGCTCGCGACGATCACCATCCAGAACTACTTCCGGATGTACGCGAAGCTCGGTGGCATGACGGGCACGGCCGACACCGAGGCGGTCGAGTTCAAGAACATCTACAAGCTCGACGTCGTCGTCATGCCGCCGAACAAGCCGATGCGGCGCACCGACCTGCCGGACGTCGTCTACAAGAGCGAGCGGGAGAAGTTCGCCGCCGTCGTCGAGGAGATCAAGGAGTGCCACGAGAAGGGGCAGCCCGTGCTCGTCGGCACCACCTCGGTCGAGAAGTCCGAGCGCGTCTCGAAGCTCCTCAAGAAGGACGGCGTCAAGCACAACGTGCTGAACGCCATCAACCACGAGGCCGAGGCGAACATCATCGCCCAAGCCGGCCGCTTCCAGCAGGTCACGATCGCCACCAACATGGCCGGCCGCGGGACGGACATCCTGCTCGGCGGGAACCCCGAGTTCCTGGCACGCGCCGAGATGGAGAACGAGTGGATGCGGCGCGCCGGGTCGCTCCAGCAGAGCGGGAAGCCGCACGAGCGCTATGAGGATGCGCTGCGCGGGCTTCGCGAGCGCTACGACGAGGAGGTGCAGCGGGCAGGTGACGAGTACCGCAAGGAGCTGGCCGACCTCGAGGAGCGGCGTGGCGAGGCGCTGCGCGAGCTCACCGAGGTGCACCGCCAGATCCTCGAGCTCTCGCCCTACCGGGCGCTGCGCGCCCGCTTCGAGGAGGTGAGCTCGGTGGAGCTCATCCCCGCCGTGCGCGACCACGACCCCGTCCCGCCCCGCTACCTGCGGGTCAAGGGCGAGCTCGAGACGGCGCTGCTGGGCGCCGGCGGCGGGGCGGCGGTGGCCTCCGAGCGCGCGGGCCTCGAGGAGCTGAAGGCCCGGTACGGCGCCGTGCTCGACGCCTGGGAGCAGGTCGGCCACCGCACCGACGACACGGCGCGCGAGCTCGACGAGCGCCGCGCCGAGTACGAGCGGGGCCTCTCCACCTTCGAGCTCGCGTTGCTCGTGAAGGGCGGCGCCGCCGGGAACGGCGACCTGGCGGAGCTCTGCGCGCGCTACCGCGGGGCGGAGGACGCCTACGTCGAAGCCGAGCGCTTGCACGAGGAGAAGCGGGGGCCGTACGAGGAGGCGCTGCGCGCCGCCGAGCAGCGCTACGAGGAGAGCCGGCGGCAGTACGTCGAGCGCGTCGAGGAGATCCGCGAGCAGCTCCAGAAGGCGCCGCAGGAGTACGAGGCGCGTCACAAGGAGATCCTCGAGAAGTACCGCGAGGTCTGTGCTGCCGAGCACGAGAAGGTGGTGGCCGCGGGCGGCCTCCACATCCTCGGCACCGAGCGGCACGAAGCGCGCCGGATTGACAACCAGCTCCGCGGCCGCGGCGGCCGGCAGGGCGACCCGGGCTCGTCCCGCTTCTACCTCTCGCTCGAGGACGACCTCCTGCGCATCTTCGGCGCCGACCGCATGCAGGGGCTCATGCAGCGGCTCGGGATGGAAGAGGGCGTGCCGATCGAGCATCGCCTGATCACCCGCGCCATCCGCAACGCGCAGGAGAAGGTCGAGGCCCACAACTTCGACATCCGCAAGCATCTCCTCGAGTACGACGACGTCCTCAACAAGCAGCGCGAGGTCATCTACGCGCGCCGGCGGGACCTGCTCGGGCGCGACGACCTCAAGGAGGATGTGCTCGAGATGGCCGAGGGGCTGGCGGAGGACCTCGTCGCGACGCACGGCGACGCCGACACGGCCTCGGAGGAGTGGGGCTGGAAGGCGCTCGACGACGCCGTCTTCGCCCAGTTCAACTTCCGGCTCCACTTCCCGGAGGCGGAGCGGGCGGGACTCCGTCTGGAAGGGCTCCAGGACATCCTCGTCGAGAAGGTGCGCGAGGCCTACGAGCGGCGCGAGCAGCAGTTCGGGCCGCCGATCATGCGCCACCTCGAGAAGCTCATCATGCTCCAGACGCTCGACGCCCTCTGGAAGGACCACCTCCTCAGCATGGACCACCTGAAGGAGGGCATCGGGCTGCGCGGCTACGGGCAGGTCCAGCCCCTCCAGGCCTACCAGAAGGAAGGCTACGACATGTTCGAGGGGATGGTGCGTCGCCTCGAGGCCGACGTGGTCGAGAAGCTGATGAGCGTGCAGCTCCGGACCGAGGCCGCGGGCGCGCGGCCGCGGGTGGCGGTCGAGCATGCCGACGGCGACGTCGCCGCCCTGCCCGCGGAGATCGAGGCGATGGAGCGGCGCCAGCGGGCGGCCGCGCGCATGACGCTCTCCCACGGCGAGCACGGGCCGCAGGAGGCGCAGAAGATCGAGACGGTCCGCCGCGAGGGAGCCAAGGTCGGGCGCAACGATCCGTGCCCGTGCGGGAGCGGCAAGAAGTACAAGAAGTGCCACGGGCAGGCGTGACCCACGCCGGATGAAGCTCCAGCGGCGCGCGCACCGCGTCCTGGTCCCGGGGTTCCGCTTCTCCGGCGTCCGCGCGGGTCTCAAGCAGCGAGGCCGGGATGTCGCCCTGATCGTGGCCGACCGGCCGGCCAGCGTCGCCGGCGTGTTCACGACCAACCGGGCGCCCGCCGCTCCCGTCCAGCTGGCGCGGCGGCGAGTCGCCGCCGGCCGCGCCTCCGCCGTCCTCGTCCATGCTGGTAACGCCAATGCCTGCACCGGCGCCGAGGGGCGGCGCACGGCCGCGGACGCGACCGCGCTCGCCGCGCGGCTCCTGGGCCTTGCGCCGGCCGAGGTCGTGCCGTGCGCCACGGGACGCATCGGCGTCCAGGTGCCGCGGCAGCGGCTCCTGGCCGGGGTGCGGGCGGCCGCGGTCGCGCTCGCGCCGGCGGGCTTCCCGCATGCCGCCGAGGCCATCACCACCACCGACGCGTTCCCGAAAACCGCCCGTCGCGCGCTCGTGCTCGGCGGGAGGCGGGTCACCGTCGCCGCGCTCGGCAAGGGCGCCGGCATGATCGCCCCCGACCTGGCGACGCTCCTCGTCTTCGTCGTGACCGACGCCGCGGCGCCGGCGCGCGTGCTCCGCGCGACGCTCGGCGAGGCCGTCGACGCGACGCTCAACGCCATCACCGTCGACGGCGACATGAGCACGAACGACACCGTGCTGCTGCTCGCGAGCGGCGCCGCGGCGAACACGCCGATCGCCGTGGGCTCGCGGCAGCACGCGGCCCTCACACGCGCGGTGACCGCGGTGCTCGACGAGATCGCCCGCCTCGTGGTGCTCGACGGCGAGGGCGGCACGCGCGTGGTCGAGGTCCTCGTGCGCGGCGCGCGTTCCGGGGGCGAGGCGCGCCGCGTGGCGCGCGCCGTCGCCGAGTCGACGCTCTGCAAGGCGGCCTTCCACGGCGGCGACCCGAACTGGGGCCGCTTCGTGTGCGCGGCGGGGACGGCGGGTGCGGCGCTCGACGCGGACCGGGTGGACGTGACGATCGGCGACGTGAGGGTCGCACGCCGCGGCCGCCCCGTGCCCGGCGCGCTCGGCCGTGCCGCCGTCCGCATGCGGCGGACGAGCTTTCGTCTCGAGCTCGATCTTCACCTGGGCGCCGGCACCGCCCGGATGCTCGCCTCGGACCTCTCGCCCGCCTACGTCCGCTTCAACGCCGAGTACACGACCTGAGTGCGGACCCTCCGGCTGCTCGGCCTGGTCGTCGCGGTCTGGCTGCTCGCGGCCGTCGTGAGCCCCTGGGTGGCCGGTCTGGCGGCAGCCGGGTGGCGGCTCACGTTCGCGCGCCTCTACGACCGGGTGTTCGAGTTGCTCCTGGTGGCCGCGGTCGTCATCGCCTGGCGTCGGCTCGACCTGGGCAGCGCCCGCGAGCTGGGGCTCGCACGGCCGCGCTGGGCCGCCGAGGTCCGGCGCGGCCTCGGCGCGGGACTCGCCGGCGTGGGGGCGGCGCTCCTCGTCTGCATGCTGGCCGGTGCGGTGGTGCCGGAGCTGCGCTTCGCGGCCGTCAAGACGCTGCGCAAGGCGCTGCTCGGCCTCGCCGCGGCCATTGCCATCGGCACGGCCGAGGAACTGCTCTTCCGCGGTGTCCTGCTCCATCGGATGGCGCGCGACCTCGGGCGAATGGCAGCCGTCATCCTCACCGCGCTCGTGTACGCGGCGGTGCATGCGGTGCGCACGGGCGCGTCCCGCGGCGGGGCCGTGACCATCTGGAGCGGTCTCGAGCGGAGCGCCGCACTGGTGACGCCACTCCTCGAGCGGGACGCGCTGCCGGGAATCGTCGGGCTCGTGGGCCTGGGCGTGCTGCTGGCCGTCGCGCGGCTGCGCACGGGGAGTCTCTGGGTGTCGATCGGCATCCACACGGCGTGGGTGGCGGTCTTCCGCGTGGGGCGACTCTTCCTCGCGATCCAGCGTGAGCCGGCGTGGCTCGTCGGCCCGGGTTGGCCGCCGCTCATCGGCGGTGTGGCCGGCTGGGTGGCGATCGTCATCACCTCGGCGCTGCTCTTCTCTCGGAGGAGATAGAGGGCCAGGATCGAGCCCCCTCGCTCATCGCCGCCCGTGCTCTGCCGCGATCGAGACCCGCACTGCATCCTGGGCGCTCGTAATCGGATGCACGCCCAGGACGGCGATGTAGCGGCGGCTGCCGTCGTCCATCGCGTGGCTCCAGGCATAGGCGAGGCCCGCCTTGGGGTGGCCCTTCAGCGCGAACACCTCGACGACGCCGTCCCAGGGTCTGGCCCTGGAAGGTCTCGTGGACGCGGACGGAGCGGAGGTGGGTGCTCTCGACGCCGTGCAGGTCCCGGATGGTCTTCCGCAACCGTTCGCGCTCCGTCATGCCGCCTTCTCTATCAAGTTGCATCAGCGCCGCGAAGAGTGCCAAGCTCGGACCCGCTGACGTGACCCCCACCACGGACCTCGCGCTCGACGACATCCAGCTCGGCGAGCTCTCGCTCTGGCTCCGCCCGGACCGCGAGGGCATCTTCGCGAAGCTGCGCACCGAGCGTCCGGTGTCGTTCCACGCCGAGGGGGAATTTCCCGGCGTGCCGAAGGGGCGCGGCTTCTGGGCGCTGACCCGCTACGCCGACGTCGTCCGCGCGAGCATGGATGCCGAGACGTTCGTCTCCGGCCACGGCGTCAACATCCCCGACCAGGTACCCGAGCTGAACGAGTTCTTCGGCTCGATGATCAACATGGACGCCCCCCGGCACACGAAGCTCCGGAAGCTGGTGAGCGCCGGGTTCACGCCCCGCACCATCAACCAGGTCGAGCAGGCGGTCCGGACGCAGGCGAAGCGGATCGTCGATGCGGTGGCAAACAAGGGGACGTGCGACTTCGTCGGGGAGGTGGCCGCCGCGCTCCCCCTCCGCATCATCTGCGACATGATGGGTATTCCCGAGGCCGACCATCGGCGCATCTTCGAGCTCACGAACCTCATCCTCGGCGTCGGCGACCCCGAGTACGCCAGCTCGCGCGAGGAGCTGATGGCGGGAGCCATGGAGCTCTTCCAGTACGCCCAGACGCTGGCGGAGGAGCGGCGGACACATCCGCGCGACGACATCACGACCGCCCTCATTCAGGCCGAGGTCGACGGGGAGCGCCTCACCAGCCAGGAGGTCGGGTCGTTCTTCATCCTCCTCGCCGCGGCCGGCAACGAGACGACGCGCAACGCGATCAGCCACGGTATCAAGGTGCTCACCGACTTCCCCGCCGAGCGCGCCAGGTGGATGGCCGACTTCGAGCGGATCGCGCCGACCGCGGTCGAGGAGATCGTGCGCTGGGCCACCCCCGTGATCCACTTCCGGCGCACCGCCACGCGCGACGTCGAGATCGGCGGGCAGCGGATCCACGCCGGCGACAAGGTCGTCCTCTGGTACAACTCGGCGAACCGCGACGAGGCGTTCTGGAGCGAGGCGTACCGCTTCGATGTGACCCGCACGCCGAACGACCACGTGGGCTTCGGCGCGGGCGGCCCGCACTTCTGCCTCGGCGCGAACCTCGCGCGGCGCGAGATCCGCGTGATGTTCGACGAGCTCCTGCACCGGCTGCCCGACATGCACGTGACGGGGCGGCCCGACATGCTGCAGTCGGCTTTCATCCACGGCATCAAGCGCATGCGGGTGGAGTTCACGCCGGCGCGCTAGCGCACAGTTCGCAAGATAACTGCCCCCGATTGACGCGGAGGCCGGCTCCGCACTAGGGTCACGTCGCCACGGCAAGGAGGTCAGGATGGCGACGTACGTGATGCTGAGCACCCTCACCGACGAAGGGGCGGAGACGATCAAGAAGAACCCCACCCGCATCCGCGACGTCAACAAGGAGGTCGAGAAGCTGGGCGTGCGCGTCACGAGCCAGTACGCGTTGCTCGGCCCGTACGACTTCCTGAGCGTCGTCGAGGCGCCCGACAACGAGACGATCGCGCGCGTCTCGGCGGAGCTGTCGGCGCGCGGCAGCATCAAGATCACGACGCTGGCGGCGATCCCGATCGAGAAGTTCATCTCGGCGATTAAGTAGATTCCGGGGGCCCGTCCAGTGCTCGCGCGGCTTCGCCGCGCTGCGCGCTTCCGATGCCCCCGGACCCCGTCGCTCGGGCGCGGCATAGCCGCGCCCGGCTCCCCCGGGCCTATTGGACGGAGCGGCTGTAGAGGCCTCGTCGATCATTGGGCACTGTCGGGGAAGCGGGGCGCCCAGCTCTCATGCTCCACCCGGGCGCCGTTCGCGATGAAGGCGATCGCGTGGTACCAGCCGGCGATCAGCAGTAGCTCGAGGCGCTGTGGTTCGGTCCAGTGCCGTTCGAGCTCCGACCACAGCTCGTCCGACACCGATGCGGTGTCGTGTAGCTCGTCGACGAGTCGGACGAGCAGGCCGTCGCGAGCCGACCAGACGGCTGCGTCGGCGTCGGCCGTGACGGTCGCTGCCAGCTGCTCGGGCGAGAGGCCGGCGCGCGCGCCGTACGAGATTGCATGGACCGCCCACTCGTACTCGCACGCGCACCGGGCGCAGACGCGATGGATGACGAGCTCTCGATCGTGGAGGTCGAGGGACAGCTCGCGGCCGAGGACGAAGCGGCCGAGCGAGGTCATGGCCGCCGCGAGGGGGCGATGCCGCGCGAGCGTGCGGAAGAGCTTGAGCGGCTCGACGGGAGAGTTCCGCGGCATCATGGCCTGCAGCGTCGCGCCCACCTCCGGCTCGTAGGGAGGGTGGACCGGCTCGATACGTGGACGACGAAGCTCGGTAGGCATGAGCCCCTCCTCGGACGTGCTATGCTTTCCGAAGCACATCTCTAGGACTTCTGAAAACGTAGCGCAAGGGGGTTTCCATGCCCGTACCGAAGCCGGGCCGGCCCGTACGTGGGTCGCGCACGGGCCGGCCGATCATGGCGCTGCTCGACCTCCTCGGGCGGCGGTGGGCGCTGCGCATCCTCTGGGAGGCGCGCCACGGGCCGCTCTCCTTCCGCGCGCTTCGGGAGCGCTGTGACGGCATGTCACCGAGCGTGCTGATGCAGCGCCTGCGCGAGCTGCGCCACGCGGGCATCATCGAGCTCGGGGCGGACGGCTACGCAGCGACCGCCGAGGGACGGAGACTGTTCCACGCCCTGGCGCCCCTCAAGGACTGGGCGGAGCGGTGGGCTCGACGCTCGGGGAGGAACCGCCTCCGCGCGTCGCGTTGCTCAGGCGACATGCGCACGAAGAGTTGAGCTTCGACTTGTCCCGCCCGAGGCGGTGCTGTTAGGTTGCCCGTACATGGCACACGCCGCCCGTGCCGAGCCGAACGCGGCGGGGACGTTCACGAAGGAGCGGTACTTCCGCCTCGTGACCGAGGGAGTCCTCGAACCCGACGACCGCGTGGAGTTGCTGGAGGGGGTGGTCGTCGCCATGGCTCAGAGTCCAGGCCACGCGGTGGCGGGCGATCTCGTTGCGGAGGCGCTCCGCCGCGCGGTCGGAACCCGGGCGGCCGTCCGGGTGCAACGGCCCTTCGTCGCCGGCCGGCGCTCGGTCCCGGAGCCCGATGTCGCCATCGTGCCCGGGCGCGTTCACGACTATGCGAAATCCCATCCGACGACGGCGTTGCTGATCGTCGAGGTGGCCGAGTGGTCTCTGGCGCAGGACCGCATCACGAAGGCCGCGATTTATGCGGGGGCCGGCATCCCGGAGTACTGGATCGTGAACCTGCGGGACGACCAGGTCGAGGTGTTCCGTATGCCCGAACGGCGGGCGCGGCTGTACCGGGACAGGCGCATCGCGCGGCCCGGTGAGCGACTCGGGATCGCCGCGTTGGAGGGAGCGAGCGTTGCCGTCGACGAGCTGCTCCCCGAACCTTAGCCACGCGCCGTGTGGGTCAAGATCTGCTGCATTCAGGACCTCGACGAGGTCCGGCTCGCCGTGCGGCTGGGCGCGACGGCCATCGGACTCGTGTCGGCCATGCCGAGCGGCCCGGGTGTCATTTCCGAGGAGCGCATCGCCGGGATCGCGCCGCACGTGCCGCCCGGCATCGACTCTTTTCTTCTTACGAGCCTCACGCAGCCGTCAGAGATCGTCGCTCAGCACCGGCGGTGCAAGACCAGCGCACTGCAACTTTGCGATCGGCTGGAGGCCGGCGCCCACGCCGAGCTGCGCGCCGCGCTGCCGGGCGTGTCGATCGTCCAGGTCGTACACGTGATCGACCGCGAGTCCGTGGCGGAGGCGCTCGCGGTCGGCGACCACGTCGACGCGCTCCTCCTCGATTCGGGCAATCGGGACCTCGCCGCGAGGGAACTCGGCGGCACCGGGCGCACCCACGACTGGCAGCTCAGCGCCGAGATCCGGGAGCGCGCCGCGGCACCGGTGTTCCTGGCGGGCGGCTTGACGTCGGAGAACGTCGGCGCCGCGATCCACTGCGTCGAGCCCCACGGGGTGGACGTCTGCAGCGGGGTGCGCACGGCCGGCCGGCTCGACGAGGGCAAGCTCGCCGCGTTCTTCGCTGCGGTCCGCGCCGCGTAGCTATCCGCTCAGCGCCGCGCGCAGCAGCTCCTGCACGAGCTGCGGATTCGCCTTGCCGCCGGTCGCCTTCATCACCTGTCCGACGAGGAAGCCGAGGACCCGGTCCTTGCCGGCGCGGAACTCGGCGGCCTGTCCCGGGTGGCGCGCGACGACGTCGGCCACCGCGCGCTCGAGCGCGGCGCGGTCGCTCACCTGTGCGAGTCCCTCGGCCCGGACGAGCTCCTCGGGGTCGCGACCGGTGCCCCGGAGCCGCGGGATCAGGCTCTTCGCCGTGTTGCGGTTGATCGTGCCCGCCTGAACGAGGAGCGCGAGGCGGGCGAGCTGCGTCGCGGTGAGCGGCCAGTCGCGGATGACGAGCGCGCGGTCGAGCTTCTCCTCGCGGACGATCCGCAGCAGCTCCGTCATCACCCAGTTGGCCATCTCCTTCGGCGGGGCGCCGGCCGCGACGCCCGCCTCGAAGTAGTCGGCGACGTCCTTGCGCTGCGTCAGCACGTCGGCGTCGTAGGGCGACAGCCCGTGGTCGCGGATGAAGCGGTCGCACCGCGGCCCGGGCAGCTCGGGCAGCGTCGCGCGGATCTCCCCCACCCACGCCGCGTCGACGACGAGCGGCAGCAGGTCCGGCTCGGGGAAGTAGCGGTAGTCGTCGGCGTACTCCTTCCGCCGCATCGAACGGGTCTCCTCGCGCTCGGCGTCCCACAGCCGCGTCTCCTGGACGATCCGCTCCCCGCTCGCGAGCGCCTCGGTCTGCCGTGCGATCTCGTACGTGATCGCCTTCTCGACGGCGCGGAACGAATTCATGTTCTTGACCTCGACCTTGGTGCCGAAGGCCGCCTGGCCCGCCGGCCGCACCGAGATGTTGGCGTCGCAGCGGAAGCTCCCTTCCTCCATGTTGCCGTCGCAGATCTCGAGGTACATGAGGATCGAGCGCAGCATGCGCAGGTAGGCGCCGGCCTCGGCGACCGTCCGGATGTCGGGCTCGCTCACGATCTCGAGCAGCGGCACACCCGAGCGGTTGAAGTCGACGAGGCTCGCGTCGCCGTGCGCGTCGTGGATGTTCTTGCCGGTGTCCTCCTCCATGTGGATGCGCGTCAGGCCGATCCGCTTCGTGCCGCCGTCGACCAGCACGTCGAGCCAGCCGCCGGTGCAGATCGGCGTCTCGTACATGCTGATCTGATAGCCCTTGGGGAGGTCGGGGTAGAAGTAGTTCTTGCGCGCGAAGCGGGAGGACCCGGCGATCGTGCACTGCGTGGCGAGTCCCGCGCGGATCGCGAACTCGACGACGCGGCGGTTGAGGACGGGCAAGACGCCCGGCATGCCCAGGCAGACGGGGCACACGTGGGTGTTCGCCGGGCCGCCGAAGGCCGCCGAGCAGCGGCAGAAGATCTTGGAGCTCGTCAGCAGCTCGGCATGGACCTCGAGGCCGATGACCGCCTCCACCCCGCTCATAATGATGCCCGCCTCCGGTGCCAGTCGGTCGCCTGCTCGTAGGCGGCGCCGATGCGCAGCACGGTCTCCTCGTCGAACGGCCGGCCGATCACCTGGAGTCCGATGGGCAGCCCCGAGGCGTCGAAGCCGCAGGGGAGGGCGAGGCCCGGGAGCCCCGCCAGATTGACCGAGATCGTGAAGATATCCGACAGGTACATGGTGAGCGGATCGGCGATCTTCTCGCCCAGGCGGAACGCGGTGGTGGGCGCCACCGGCGTCACCAGCGCCTCGCAACGCTGGAAGACCTGCTCGAAGTCGCGCCGGATGAGGGTCCGCACCTGCTGCGCCTTCAGGTAGTAGGCGTCGTAGTAGCCCGCCGACAGCGCGTAGGTCCCGAGCATGATGCGCCGCTTCACCTCGGTGCCGAAGCCCGCCGCGCGCGACGCCTCGTACATGGCGCCGAGCGAGTCCGCCGGCACGCGGAGGCCGTAGCGGATGCCGTCGTAGCGCGCGAGGTTGGAGGAGGCCTCCGCGGTCGCGATCAGATAGTAGGTGGCGATCGCGTACTCGGTGTGGGGCAGCGACACGGGCTCGACGATGGCGCCGAGCCGCTCGAGCTCGCGCACGGCCGCGCGGACCCCGGCCTCGACCTCCGGCTGCATGCCTTCGACGAAGTACTCGCGTGGGAGCCCGAGACGGAGACCGCGCACCCCTTGCTCGAGCGCCGCCAGATACGACGGGACGGGACGGGGCGAGGCGGTCGAGTCGGCGGGGTCGTGGCCCGCGATCGCCTCGAGCATGAGCGCCGTGTCGGCGACGTCGCGCGCGAGCGGGCCCACCTGGTCGAGCGACGAGGCGTAGGCGATCACGCCGTAGCGCGACACGCGCCCGTAGGTGGGCTTGAGGCCCACCACGCCGCAGAACGCCGCCGGCAGCCGCACCGAGCCGCCCGTGTCGGTGCCGAGCGCGGCGTGGCACTCGCCGGCGGCGACCGCGGCGCCCGAGCCGCCGGACGACCCGCCCGGCACGCGGTTTCCGTCCCACGGGTTCCGCGTCGTGCCGAGCGCCGAGTTCTCGGTCGACGAGCCCATCGCGAACTCGTCGCAGTTGAGCTTGCCGACGATCACCGCGCCGGCGCGCTTGAGGCGCGCCGTGACGGTCGCGTCGTACGCCGGGACGAAACGCTCGAGGATGCGCGAGCCGGCCGTCGTACGGATGCCCGCGGTGCAGATGATGTCCTTGATCCCCACTGGCACGCCGGCGAGCGGCCCGGGGTCCTCGCCGGCGGCGATGCGCCGGTCGATCGCCGCGGCGGCGGCGAGCGCCTCCGCCTCGGTCACGGAGAGGAAAGCGCCCACGGCGGGCTCGACGGCCGCGATGCGGTCGAGTGCGGCGCGCACGAGCTCGACCGAGGAGGTCTCGCGCCGGCGGACGCGCGCCGCGGCGTCGCGGAGAGAGAGGTCGTGGAGCGGCGTCATTCGATGATTTTGGGCACCTTGAAGAAGCGCCCATCCCGCGAGGGTGCGTTGGCGAGCGGCTCGTCGCCCGCCGGCGGGTTCTCGACCGTGTCCTGGCGGAGCAGGGCGCCGAAGTCCTCGACGTGCGCCGTGGGCGCGACCGCTTTCGTGTCGAGCGCCGACAGGCGCGCGAAGGCCTCGAGGATGTGATCGAGGTCGCCCGTCAGCCGCGCCTCCTCCTCGGGCGCGAGCCGCAGCCGGGCGAGGGCCGCGACGCGCCGCACCTCCTCACGCGTGATCGCCACGAAGACCTGTTCGTAGCGCACGCTCCGGGCATGCGCAACGATTGACGGACGCTACCGGGTTGCGACGCCGGAGACCGCCAAGTAATCTCGCCCGCCGTGGATGGGCGTGGGGAGCTCGGGCGGCGCGGGGAGGCGATGGCGGAGGAGTTCCTGCGCGCCTGCCGCTACACGATCGTGGCCCGGAACTACCGCTGCCGCGCCGGCGAGATCGACCTGGTCGCCCTCGACGGCGAGGTGCTCGTCTTCGTCGAGGTGCGGACCCGGCGCGGGGCCGCCGCCGGCACGCCGCTCGAATCCGTCGTCGGCCGCAAGCAGGCGCAGGTGGTGCGCGTCGCCCGCCACTTCCTCGCGGCGCGCGGCTGGCACGACCGCGACGCACGGTTCGACGTGGTGGGCATCCGCTTCGACGCCGATCCGCCGGCCGTCGAGCACGTGCGCGGCGCCTTCGATGCTTGATATCCGCCTGATCCGCACCGAGCCCGACCGCGTGAAGGCCGAGCTCGCCAAGGTGGGATTTCCGGCGTTCCAGGTGGACGCGCTCCTCGACGCGGATCGGCGGCGCCGCGAGGCCCTGCACGCGCTCGAGCAGCTCCGCGCCGAGCGGACGGCTGCCTCCAAGACGATCCGCGACATCGGCGATGCGGGGCAGCGCGAGCAGGCCATCGCCGCGCAGCGGGCGCTGGGCGAGCGGATCGCGGCGGCGGAGAAGGAGGCCACCGCAGCCGAGGAGGAGTTCAACCGGCTGATGCTCGAGGTGCCGAACCTGCCGCACCCCGACGTCCCGGTCGGACCCGACGAATCCGCCAACGTGGTCGTCCGCACCGAGGGCGCGCTGCCGACCTTCGACTTCCCGCCGCTGCCCCACTGGGAGCTCGGCCCCGCACTCGGCGTCATCGACTTCGAGCGCGGCGTGAAGGTCTCCGGCACGCGCTTCTACGTGCTGCGTGGCGCCGGGGCGCGGCTCCAGCGCGCGCTCATCACCTGGATGCTCGACCTGCACACGCGCGAGCACGGGTACACGGAGGTCTACCCGCCCGCGATGGTGAAGGGCGAGTGTCTGGTCGGCACCGGCAACCTGCCGAAGTTCGCCGACACCCTCTACCGCGACGTCGAGGAGGACCACTGGTTCGTGCCCACCGCGGAGGTGCCGGTCACGAACCTCTATCGGGACGAGATCCTCGAGCGGCTGCCGGTCCACCACGTCGCCTACACGCCGTGCTTCCGGCGCGAGAAGATGTCGGCCGGCCGCGACGTCCGCGGCATCAAGCGCGGGCACCAGTTCGACAAGGTGGAGCTGGTCAAGTTCGTGCGGCCTGAGACCTCCGACGACGAGCTGGTCCGGCTCCTCGCCGACGCCGAGGACGTCTGCCGCCGTCTCGGGCTTCCCTACCGCATCGTCCAGATGTGCACCGGCGACCTCTCGTTCACCGCCGCGATGAAGTACGACATCGAGGTCTGGGCCCCGGGGTGCGCGGAGTGGCTCGAGGTCAGCTCCTGCTCGAATTTCCGCGATTTCCAGGCCCGCCGGGCGAACATCCGCTATCGGCCGGCGCCGCGCGCCAAGCCGGAGCTCGTGCACACGCTGAACGGCTCCGGGCTGGCCCTCCCGCGCGTGATGATCGCGGTGCTCGAGACCTACCAGCGCGCCGACGGGAGCGTCGCGGTGCCCGAGGTCCTGCGTCCGTACGTCGGCGTCGATATGATCGCCCGCGGCGCCCCTACATGAGCCCGATGAAGCGCGGCGCGCGCGTGCGGACGATGCGGTCGGCGAGGACGATGTCGTAGAGGACGGCGTCGCCGACCCGCGTCTCGGGGACGAGGAGACCCGTCACCTTGACCCAGTCGTCGGCGCCAGCCTCGACGGGTGCCGTCGAGCGGACGATGATGCGGGCGCCGCGCCGGTCGGCGATCTCGAGGAGGGTCTCACCCGGCAGCACCTGCGTGCGTGCGATGCGCCCCGTGAACTCGACCTTGTGCTGGTAGAACTTGTCCGGCCGCGCGTTGATGCTGGAGATCGTGGGCCCGCAGGCCCCGAGCCCGGCGGCGAGCGCGAAGGGCAGGGCGAGGCGGCTGAGCCGCATGCGGGTGCGGCGGGTAGCACGGTCGTCCCGGAAAAGCAAAACGGCGGCGTTCGGAGGTAGTGTTCGGCAGCTACGCCAGTTGGCCGAATCTCCTGACTCCAGAGACCCGGTACGACCGTACGTAGATTTCGGCCTGGCCAAACCTCGCCTCGAGCAAGGCCCGGTAGATACGGAAGAACTCGCTGCTCTTCGGGCTTTCGGAGACATCCACCATGAAGAGATGGTGCCGCTCTTCGGGGCCAGCCCGCCAGCCGCCACGCACCGGAAGCCGCGTGTAGCCGCCGCTGACGGCATTCAGTTCAAGGACGACGGTGTTGAGTCGCTCAGGGTGGAAGGGGTTCCCCTGGTTGTCGTGGGTCGGGACAGTGATCTCGTATCGGCGAGTGTACCGCCGATGTCGGCGCCTGCCGGACGTCCGCTTACTACCTCGGGAAGTCCGAGACTTCTTCAAACGGAACGCCTTCCCTGCGGAGTACCTCCAACTGCCGGGGAGACGTCACGCCGAAAACGCCGGCCTCCGGGCCGCCCACGATCATGCCCGACCCCACGAGCGTCGTGAGGTCATGCGAATCGTTGGGGCGCCCCAGGCGGATGAAGATAACGGTTTGAGGCGCTCTGTCGGTCGACATCATGAACAAGCATATCCGTGCCGGCGGATGCCGCGTCAAGCGTCCGCGCCTCGCCACTCGATCAATAGACCCGCATGTTCTCCATCCAACGTGCACCGGCTAATGAATAAGATCGAGACCGCTATCCCGAGATGGCCGCACTCGGGTGCCGAGGCGACACCGGCGCCGCTACCGCCGGTTGCCGGGGGAAGGCCAAGGCCGCTCAGGCGCCGGAAGGTGAGCCTGTCTGCTGATGGCGACAGTGCCCGCTCGGTGCCCGTTGCCCCCGGCGGTTGACGTGGACGCCCGCGCGCCGTAGCCTCTCGCCTTTCCGGCGAAGGAGGCAGGCATGAGCAGGACGTTCCTGGCGGCGCTCGCGATCGGTGCGGTGCTCGGCTTCGGGTGGGCGGCGCGTGCGGCCGACGAGACGGTTGCCACGGTGGGCGACAAGAAGATCACCCGCGCGCAGCTCGAGGACGAGGTCCGGGCGAAGCTGATCGAGATCGAGAACCAGCGCTACGACGCGCTCCGAGAGGGCCTCGACGGTATGGTCGCGCAGGAGCTCCTGAAGCGCGAGGCGGCGGCGCGCGGCACGACGGCGGAGGCGCTCACCGCGGAGGAGATCGACAAGAAGACGCCCGAGCCCTCGGACCAGGACATCCAGAAGGTCTACGAGGAGAACAAGTCGCAGCTCGGCGGCCAGACACTCGAGCAGGTCAAGCCGCGCATCGTCCAGTACCTGAAGGGCCAGAAGCAGGAGGAGCGGCGCACGGCGTTCATCGAGGAGCTCAAGAAGAAGTACCCGACAACGGTGTCCTTGAAGCCCCCGGTGGTCAACGTCGCAGCCGCGGGCCGTCCCGAGCGCGGCGGCAAGAACGCGTCCGTCACCATCATCGAGTTCTCGGACTATCAGTGCCCGTTCTGCCAGCGCGCCGAGGACGTCGTCGAGAAGGTGATGAGCACGTACGGGGACAAGGTGCGGCTCGTGTACCGCAACTACCCGCTCCCGTTCCACCCGCGGGCGCGCCCGGCGTCCGAGGCGGCCGCCTGTGCCAACGCCCAGGGCAAGTTCTGGGAGTACCACAGCAAGCTCTTCCACGGCGACGGCCTCGAGGCCGAGAAGCTGAAGACCTACGCGGACCAAGTGGGCCTCGATCGCAAGAAGTTCGACGAGTGCCTGGAGAAGAAGCCGTTCACGGCCGAGATCGACAAGGACGTGAAGGACGGCGAGAAGGCCGGCGTGACCGGCACGCCCGCGTTCTTCATCAACGGCCGTATGCTGTCCGGCGCCCAGCCGTTCGAGAAGTTCAAGGAAGTGATCGACGACGAGCTGGCGTCGTCGAAGAAGTCGTCATAGCGTCCGCGTGGCCGGCGGGCGCGCGGCGCGAGTCAGCGGGCTTCGTCGGGAGGGGTGGCCGAGCCCGGTTTAAGGCAGCGGTCTTGAAAACCGCCAGGGTCTAAAAAGCCCTCGGGAGTTCGAATCTCCCCCCCTCCGCTCTTGTAGCACTAGGCTTTCTCGCTACTTAGGGGTACCGGTGCAATTTGGGCAGCGGGAGGAAGGCTAAGCTGTGCGTCAATAACCCATGACCGCGGGCAGGAGGAATCCGAGGTGCAGGCGATGGCCATGCCCCGCCGAGGGCCAGGCTGAGAAGGTTGGCACAGGCGTAGCGCCGCCTCCCGCGAGCTGATGAGATCGACCCTTACGCGCGGGTTCCGATCAGGACGGGCGGATTTTAATCATGACCGACTCGTTGATGGTGTTGCCGAGGGCATCCGTACAGGTCGCGCCGAAGTCCACGTAGAGCCCGTTTCCCGTTGCCTTCACGTGGCCAGCACCCAAAGAACAGTCTCCAGCGCCGTTCTGTGACAGGAACTGTGTGAGAGTGCTGGTGATGGCTTGCTCGAACACGGACACGTCCCTGATGGGGAACGTGCCAGCCTGCTGGCAGTCGATCCGGACGGGGCCGTCCGCGCAAAAGGTCACGTCGTAGTTGGCCGGCGGGAGCCAGAACGGAGGCGACGGTGGTGATGGCGGTGACGGCGGCGAGGGTTGGCGCTCGCACCTCATGCGAGTGGCATTACAGATCGGGCGATCGAGCGGGCAGAACACGCCGTCTCGACACCGCTCGGTCGAAGGAGGGGGCACCACCACGCCGCAGTCACCCGCGTGTTGGCAGGCGTAGACGATCTTTCGCACGCAATCCCGATAGAACCGTCCCTTGACGAATACCCCTCGACACTCCGTAAGTTCGCCACGGCACTGGGCGCCGCAGCGGGTGACGCGGGCGGAGCCCGACCACGCCGGGCTGGCATGCGCGAGGCTCACGAGGAGTCCGAGGATGGCGATGGATGTCTTCATCGCGAGCGTGCGGAGGTGAATGGCAAGAAGCGTACCCGCATCGCGGTTGCCGTGCTCGGCAATGATCGGATGACGGGAATGATGGTCCCGCGCGTCCGGCAGAAGGTTCCGCGCCGAGCTGGCGTCGTCCCTGCCCCGCGTCAGCCGTGGCACACTGTGCCATCGGGAGTGACATTTGGAGTCAGAGCGCTTGCCGATCCACGGAGCCGTCAGGCGCGGGTCGCTCTGGAGCGGAGGCCCGGGCAAGCGCGCGTCACGCATCCGGCCATACACGGACACGTCAACGGCATTCGAATCTCCCCCCTCCGCTCCATTTTCGTGCGAATCTGGTGGCTTAGCGGTTGCGATTTGGGAGGTTCCCGCTAGGTTCTCGATCAGCTCGGGACCCTGCGCCCGCGAGACAGGCGGAGATGAGCGGTGGTCGGTGGCGGGAACTATGCGGCCACGCTCCTCAGGTGCAGTTCCAGCATCTGACGCAACGGAGGTTGCCGCCGGTCCGGTGACGGCTCGCCGCTTCTCAGCCACCGGATCATGAACGCGAAATACAGCGCGTACAGGTTGTGACTGAGCAGCGCCGTGTCGATGTCCCTCGCGACCTCGCGGCGCTCCTTCGCGAGGTCGAAATGAAGTGCTGCTGTTAGGCGCGTGTAGCGACTATGGAATCCGGGCCGTGGCGTAGGAGATGAGCGAAGAAGCAGTCCGTCGGTCAACAGGAGTCAATCGCCTTGCAGGTCGCTCGCCAATTGGGGCTTGCCCGTCGCTACTCTGACCCAGAGACCCCGGCTCGCGACCGTGGGCATCGGGGAGGAGTCGGACCGGTACTTGGATACTTGAATGCGTTTTTCGGAAAGATCACGCGGGACGAAGTTCCATCTGCGATCCGAGCTGAGCATGCGCAGCGGGAAACACTGTGGCTCGTCGAGGTTGAACGGCTCGACGTATGTCCCTCTTGGTCGTCTGCGGTCGGAAGCACACGGAGACCTTCAAAGAAGCTTCTGATCCAGCGAGGCGTGACATGTGAAGTCATTTCGCCGAGGCTGGGTGACTAGAGCGGGTGAACGCTGGCCGGCGCTTCGCGTGGTCGGCTGACTACTTCTGCGCGGGCGCCTGCGCGGCGTCTTGAAGCGAGGATGATCCTGACCTCCGCCGGACAGCCGCGCGTTATCCCCAAGTGTGGACAAGTCGGGATGTGCTTCCAGGGCAGGCGATTGTCGGTGATCTTGGCGTGCACGTGCATGGCGCACCGTACGTCGTTGGATACGTTTTCCTGATCGCACCTTGACAGCGATTCGGGTTCGGCGTTAGAGACTGCCGCGTGCGGTGTGTGGCGGGGGGGAGGCGCGGAGCGAGTTACCTCCCGCGAGCCATGTAGGAGCGTAGCAGACCCCGCGATGAGATGCTCCCTCGACTATGCTCGGGCGCATCGGGTGGAACAGGCTGCGCACCGCTACGGAATCGATCTGACCGTGACGCGGGAGCGGATGTTCCTCAGCCTCGTCGCCGCGCAAGGCCATGTCCTTGCCCGGCAACCGGGGGGCAACGTCCTCTACCTCGTGCGCCACATGAGGCGCTGGGTTCTCCTGTGCGTCAGTGAGCGGCAGCGACGGATTCGCACCTTTCTGCCGCTCGGCCCGGGGGCGTGGTTGCGGCAACGGAACGGGGATTCGCCTGCCGGTGGGGACCGTCATCGACGCGAACCTCTCGGCGTATCGGCAGGCGATCCGGGCCCCGCTCGCGCCGCCCCGGCCGACGGAGACCTCAGGCGCCTATCGCGCCCGGATTGAAGCGGTCGTTACAGAGCGGATCGCCAGGCTGAGGGATAAACGTCGGCAAAAAAGGCCGCGGGCTGCGTTGTAGACGGCCGTAGTCCATGCGCAGATCGTCGCCGATCCTGCCGACCACGACCGCGCCCGAGTTGAGGCCCATGCGGGTCGAGAACCCGATGCCGTGCTCGCCCTTCACCTCGGTCGCGTAGCGGGTGATCTCGTCGCGGAGGTGCAGCGCCGCATAGCAGGCGCGCTGTGCGTGGTCCTCGTGCGCGATCGGCGCCCCGAAGAGCGCCATGATGCCGTCGCCCGTGAACTTGTCACGAAGCCCTCGAAGCGCTCGACGCCTGCATGATCTCCGACCACGCTTCCGGGTCGAGCTGCTCTGCAAGCTCCATCGAGCCCTTCACGTCGGCGAACACCACGGTGACCTGTTGCGCTCGCCTTCGAGGGCGGACCTGGACTGCAGGATCTTCTCGGCGAGATGCCGCGGAGTGTACTCGCGCGGCGCGCGCAAAGGGGGCGTCCGTTCGGCGACCTTCGCGCTGCACTCGAGGCAGAACTTCGCGGCGGGCGGCAGCTCGGTCCCGCGGCCGGGGCAGCGCGAGGCGAAGGCGGCGCCGCACTCGCGATCGGGGCTCTCGCGACCGCACTTCGCGCAGGTCATGTCAGTCGGGAAACTTCACATGGCCGAGCGCCACGAGACCGACAACCAGCATCGAGGCTGCGGTAGGAACCTCGCTCCGTCATACGGATGGTGAGCTGCCGGACGTCAACGGACGATGCGCGCCTCCGAGCGGCTTGGAACCCGCGGCCTGGATCGCCATCGAGTCCCGTCCCGCGCTCGCGTGAGACTGTGGGCATAGGTCGCAGAGACTCGGTCTCGCGGTGTCGTTGACGGCCTAGTTGAGCGGGAACCGTTCCCGCTTTTTTGGGTCACATCTGGGTTCTTCTGGGTTCTTTTGGGATTCGGCCTTCGGCGAAGAAGCGGAAGCAGGTTCGATAGGTACGCCGATTTCCTCGGTTTCTTGCGCCGGCGGATTTTGGGTCTTCGGCGTTCGAATCTCCCCCCTCCGTAGTGTCGCGTAGTTACGATGCTAATGGCAGCTTTGGACTGTCTTTGGATGTCCGAGCCGGGTGTCGGGGGGGGTGCTGATGGCCCCCGACGGCCCTGAGAAGGTCGCCGCTCCGCTGTCGCTTGACGCCGTGTCGCGCCGTGGTCCGGGGGGTCGGCAACCGGATGCGGGACGGAAGCCGCTCCGCTCGCATGCTGTCACTGTCCCGGACTCGGACCGCCCTTCGGAACTCTATTCACCCTTACATTTGAAGTCACCGGCTGCGTTTTTGGTGACGAGTGAGCAGGCTGCGGTCCAGCACGTGCCGTTTTCGGCTTGGATCTGCGTCGTGATTGCGCTACCGACGGTGCTGAACGTGCCGACGGGCAGGTTGTTGGCCTTGCCCTTCACCGTCATCTTCGCCTTCCCCAGGGCGCCGCTGCTCGCCTGCAGGAGCGTCAGGCCGTCGGGCGTCGCGTCCTTGTCGGCGTATTTCCATCCCTTCGGAGACGTCGTTGAGCCGAGCTGCTTCCAGCAGGCCTTGCCGGCGCACGTCCCGCTGGCGGGTGCGGTCGCCTTGAGGAGCAAGCCGGGTGTACCAGTCATATCGAACACGCAGAGCGCGTAGTCGTCCGTCGTGAGCGGATTGCCGAGCTGCGCAAAGCTCGTGGCGGCACCCTTCGTCCACTTGAACGTCACCTTGTGGTTTGTGCTCGGTGTCCCGTCCTTGAGCTCCAGGAACGCCGCCTGGGGCGTGGTGACCGCCTGGCAACCCGCCTTTGGACCGACGGCGCATCCGGAGGGCGCGACGCAAGTCTCGCAGAGCGGACAGACCGTCATCGGGCCGCCGACGCAGGCGCCGTTGCTGCAAGCATCGGCGGTCGTGCATGCGTTGCTGTCATCGCACGCCGTGCCGTTGGGCTTGAATCCGTCTGCGGGGCAGGCGGTGCTGGCGCCCGTGCAGGTCTCGGCGACGTCGCACTGCCCGGCGGCGGGACGGCAGACGGCGCCGGTATTTCCAGCGGGATGCGCGCAGGCGCCCGCGCCGTCGCACTGGTCGAGGCTGCAGGGGTTCAGGTCGGGCGCGCACGGAGTCTCCGCCGGGTCAAGACAGTTGTGGGGCGTCTCGTTGCACGTCCGGGAGCACTCGGGGCCGCTCGCGCATGGATCCCCGCTGTGCGTGCACGTGCCGCCGGCGCAGACGTCGGTTCCGTTGCAGAACACGCCATCGTCGCAAGAAGCCGTGTTGTTCGAATGGATGCACGCTCCGGTACCATTGCAGTGGTCGTCGGTGCAGACGTTACCGTCGGTCGTGCACGGGGTCGTCACGAGATCGAAGCAGTTGCCGGCCGGCTCGTTGCACGTGTGCGCGCACTCGGGACCCCCGACGCACGGGTCGCCGGCGTGGTTCGTGCAGCCGCCGGCGCCGTCGCAGGTGTCGGGTCCGTTGCAGAACGTGCCGTCATTGCACGATGAGCCCGCGGGTGAGTTGGGGTGCGTGCACATCCCCGCGCCGTCACACACGTCGTTGGTGCAAGGATTCCCGTCGCTGGCGCAGGGGCCGGTGTTGTAGGTATGGATGCAGCCGCTGATCTGGTTGCAGCTGTCTGTGGTGCACGGGTTCCCGTCGCTGCACGCGTTCGGGCAGAAGGGGCCGATGTAGAGGCCGGAGCCCGTGGGGCCGGAGCCCGCGGGACCGTTCACCGAAACGGCGCCGACGACCGTGTTGGACGCGGTGTCGAAGACCCTCTCGACTCCGCCGTCGCAGCCGTCGCCCGCGTGAAAGTACGCGCGCGTGCCCGCGGGGTTCATGGCGATGGAGCCGCCGCCGCTGCATCCGGCGGGGGCGTCGGTGAGGAGGGTGTTGGTCGCGACGTCGACGACGTGGATCGTATTCGTGCCCGCGGTAGTCGCGTAGAGCCGTGTCCCGTCCGGCTTCATCGCCAGCCCGCTGAACCCGTACAGAATCGGGATCGTCGTCGCGAGGCTGTTCGTGGCGGTGTCGATGACGGCGATGGGCGCGCTCTGCCGGCCTCCCGTGTACAGCTTCGTGCCGTCGGGAGTGATGGCGGCGTGCAATTGCCAGTCGAGTCCGGTGATCGTGGTGATGACAGAATTGGTCGCAGTGTCGACCACGTCGATGTTGCCGCCCGGCCCGCGGAGCACGTAAATCCGCGTTCCGGTCGGATTGATCACCATCTCCTGGGTGCTTCCGCCTACCTGCACGGTACCCACCTGCGTGTTCGTGGCCGTATCGATCACCTGGAGGACATCCGACGAGGCCCCAGTATAGTTGAGCACGTAGAGTCGCGTCCCGTCCGGGCTCACCCTCGGGGAGAAGGTGGTCCCGAGGTTCGGGATCGTCGCCGTCACGGTATTCGTCGCGGTGTCGATCACCTTGATGCTGTACGGAGTCACGTAGACCCGCGAGCCGTCCGGGCTCACGGCGACGCCACCCACAGCAACGTCCATCGGCACCGTCGCGACGACCGTGTCGGTGGCCGTGTCGATCACCTTGATGCTGGCGCTTCCGCCAACATTCGATCCCACGTACGCGAACGGTGTCGCCCCTGCCGGCGCCGCCGAGATCGCGACGAGGAAGCCGGCATACAGTCCTAGTGTCCTAGCAGACATCGTGGGTCCCCCCTCTATGCTAAGCCCGTATGATGATTGCTGCCGCGACCGCGCGCGCGTCGTTGCGGCACTTGGTCCCGTCGAACGGGCTTCTGGGTTCGGCCGGATGGCGACTGCGGAGCTGGCGCTCGGTACGGCGGGCCTTGTCGCCGCGAGAGGCGTCATGTGCGGTTCCAGTGGCTGAGATCAAGGGCAAGCTTCCCTCGACGACGGAAAGGCTCCTCCCATGGACTTCCAGTGTTAGTCAAGCAAAAAAGCTGACCATGTACTCACTCTCGAGCCCGAAGCAAGGCGCGGGCCGGTCCGGGAAGGTCGAATCGACGGTGGACTCGCGAGAATCCGTCCGCCACAGCGGACAAGCATGTCCTGAGCATCCGACGACCCTCCAAGAGCCGGCCCGTGGCCTCTCAACATGTCGGGGTTTGCGATTCCGGACAGATTGGGGGCTCGACGAGGCAGATCCAAACAACGACAGGTGTAGGGAGATCGACTCTTCCCACTCCCTTCAGTCGAGCGGGAACCGTTCCCGTTTTCTTGGGGCGGACCTGGGTTTTCCTGGGGTTTTTTGGGCCGACGCGTTCGGAGGCGAAATTGCCGCTGATTCGCTGATTGGTCCGCCTTCTCGGGCAGTTAGCCGCCGCCGACGCTTTTTCCCGCCCGGCGTTCGAATCTCCCTCCCCATCCGCTCGTAATCCGCGTAGTTGCGATTGCAAGTCCACCTTTGGACACCTCGGACGGGGTGTTGAAGCTGGACGATGAGCACCGACGGCGCCGAGAAGGCGCGCCGTCCGCCACCGATGGAAGGCGTGTCGATGCGTGGTCCGGGCGGTCGTTGTGTGCTGTGTCATGATGGAAGGGAGCCGGGCTGCTAGTACGCGATCGGGGCAGATACCCCGTTTGAAGCGCTTACCTCTACAAGGCTGGCATCACGACGCTCTCGCTCGCCGTAACGGCCATCACTACCGCACTCACTGCATTGAGCATCTTCCTCTTCGGAGGCCGCCGTCCGTCGCGAGCTCTTGAGCCCTGAGGCAGCCCTCTTCGCGCTGGTCGACGGTCGCGCGGTTCCGCAAGGACCGCCGCCACGCGCGCATCGTGCCGGCGGCGCCGCCGCAGGCGTAGCCGCACCGCGGAGAGGCATGCGGCCCGGCGCCGAGCGCCGACGCGCGCTGGACTCGGTTGCATGGGCAGGCCAGAGATGGTGGGCGATTGCAGAGTTCTCCGCATCGCAACGAGAGGTTCACGGTCAATTGACCTCGCGGCAATCCTTTCCTGGTAGGCTGTATCGCGTGCGGGAGCTGGTGTCGTGCTGTCATTGCAAGCGGGCGGTGCTGTTGGCAGGGCGCTTCACGCCCGCCGAGATGGTGCAGCTCTCCGGTCATCTCGCCGACTGTCGCCCCGACGACCCGTTCGATTCGGTTCGCGTCGAGGATGCCGTGCGACACTTCCGGAGGGTAGCGATCGAAACTGAAGAGCGGCCCGTCAATACAGTACAGTTCGGAGGGTCGAATGGACGCACGTGATGCGAGAGGTGAAGGCCTGGGACTGCTCTCGTGGGTCGTTGGCACGGCGGTCTCGATGTCGGTGATCGCCGGGTACGTGGCGCTGAGCGCCACCGTTTTGGCCGGCCGCACGCTTTTCGGCGTGGCGACCGGGATGTGGAGACGAATGTGGTCGCTTCGCGTCTCTCCGCGAGGCAAGGAGGCCGAGACGCCCAGGGCGGCATAGGAATCGCCCCTCACCGTCGCGACGGGTGACCTGCCAGCCGCCGCCGGCGCGACGGCCGTACCGCAGGCGCTGCTCGGCAGGATCTCGCCGCCCTCGTAGTCGACGTCCACCTGGCTCGGCACGCACGTCATGTGAAGGGGAAGGCGAACGCACCGTAGAGATCCGAGTGGACGCAACGATCCTCTCCAGGAGATCATGAGCTCGGTCGGCGCGGCGTCTCCACGGGCCTGCGAATGCCGTGTGGAAATACCTAGCAAACTCCATCGCGCTAGTATCCTAGCGTCACTAAAGCCTTGCGTAGTCGGCATTGGGGACTTCCCGGGTGGACCTACGGGAGTCCACAGGGGCAGCCGGTAGGCTCCGTTTTCACCCGGCGCCGCTCGCGAACCCCTAAGGCCTCCCGCGCGTAGCGTTATTACGCGCAACGTAATGGGGGTTTTCCCCCGATCACGCCGCCCCGCGGACGATGTTCCCGGCAAATCGCGCTGGCAAGGCGGTTGCTCTTGCTGCGACGGTGCGGCGAATGTCCCACGACTTTCCGAAGTGGATGCGCTCACCCGTCAAACGAGAGGAGACGACAAGATGAAGACGAGAAGGACGATGAAGATGGCCGCGGGGCTGCTCAGCGCGACCGTCCTGCTGTGGGGCCTGAGCATCGTGCCCGCAGCCGCACGGGGGACGGACGACGGGCTCGCCGACCCGCCAGAGCAGGAGGTGGAGGCCGAGCCCGGCGACGTGGACACGGATGGCGACGGGCTCTCTGACGCCGATGAGACGGCCCTGGGTCTCGATCCGGACGACGCGGACACCGACAACGACGGCATCGCCGATGGCGACGACCCCGATCCGCTACACGCCGACGATCCGGCAGGCGACGACGGCTCCAACTCGCACCGCGGCAGCGGGCGCGGGCGCTGAGAAACGGCACGGCAGGCCGGGGGCACTCGAGCGATGAGAGATGTCCCCCGGCCCGCGCAGCACCCGGGTCTGCGGTCCCGTCCCTTGAGGCGGGCAGGGCGAGTGAATCCCGTATTGCAACCTGAGTAATCCCGTACAGCGGCTCGACCCTTCCAGTCGAACGGGATTGCCGGCGACGGAGGGCCTCTGTTCTAGTCGGCCGCGCCATGCCAGCGGGAGTCGGCCGCCGCGCGTTCCTGCAGGCTGCGGGTGCGCTCGGCCTCCTCGCGCTCGTGCGGCCGCGGCGCCTCGAGGCACTCATGGCGAGCACGCCCGGACCGGGCCAGGGCGGCCGCTTCCTAACCGCGCACGAGCTCGACACGCTGCGCGCCGTCACCGCCCGCTTCATCCCCGGTCCACCCGACGATCCGGATCCCGGCGCGCTCGAGGCCGGGGTGGCCGAGGCGATCGACCTCTTGCTCGCCGCCTTCACGTTCGCGCAGCCGCTCATCCACGCGGGCGGGCCGTTCTCGGACCGCGCCGGCGCGACGCACGACGACTTCGCGGACTTCGTCCCGCTCGATGCGCACGCCGAGCTCGGCTGGCGCATCCGCATCGAAGGCAGCCTGGGCATCCCGCAGCGGGAGTTCGCCGGCCCGGTGACGGGGCTCCAGGAGATCTACCGGAGCGGGCTCGCGCACCTGGACGAGCGCTCGCAGCAGGCCTTCGGCGTCGACTTCAAGGACGCGCCCGGGCCCGCGCAGGACCTCCTGCTCTCCGATCAGACCGACGGCGACCTCCAGACCTTCGTCGGCGCGGCGCTCGCCAACACGCTCGAGGCGATGTACGGGCCGCCCGAGTACGGCGCCAACCGCGACCTCGTCGGCTGGGGCTATTCGCGCTGGCCGGGTGACCTGCAGCCGCGCGGCTCCACCGACGCCGAGGTGAGCACGCCGGGGCCCGACACGGGGTCGATCACGGGCGCGCTGCTCGACGACCTGCAGCGCTTCCTGCCCGCGCTCAGCGGCCGGCGCGCGTCGCGGACGCAGTTCTGGCTCGGGCGGAGCGGCATCCCGAGGAGCTGATGGGCAGGTCGGCCATCATCGTGGGCTCGGGCGCAGGGGGCAGCGTCGCCGCCTGGGCGCTCGCGACCGCCGGGTACCGCGTGCTGATCCTCGAGAAGGGGCGGAACCTGCTGCCCGGCCTCGGCACGACGGGCCCGATCGGCTCGCTCTTCGGCAACGACGAGGTGAAGGCCGGCCGCTTCTTCGAGAACCAGGACATCGTCCTGGAGCCGCGCACGGCGCGCAGCCAGTCGGAGGCGGAGCAGGGCGTGGCGCGCTCGTTCGTGGGCGACGTGAACACGCTGCCCACGGTGGTGGGCGGCGGCACCGTGCATTGGGACGCGAAGACGCCGCGCTTCTGGCGCCAGGACTTCAAGGGCCTCTCGCTCTACGGGCCCGTGCCCGACGCCAACGTCGCCGACTGGCCGCTCACCTACGACGAGCTGGCGCCCTTCTACGACGAGGTCGAGCAGCGCCTCGGCGTGCAGGGCGACGTGGCGAAGATGCCGGCCGCGACGCTCGCTCAGGCGCCGCGCAGCCAGCCCTTCCCGATGCCGCCCAACCCGCCCATGTACGGTGGAACGCTCCTCGCCGAGGGCGCCCGCCGCCTCGGCTTCACCGCCTATCCCTTCCCGATGGCGGTCAACTCGACCGCTTACGATGGCCGGCCACGCTGTAACTCCTGCGGCTTCTGCTCCGGCTACGGCTGCCCGATCAACGCCCGCGGCGGCGCGGCCGTGTCGTTCCTCCACCATGCGCTGCTCGCCGGTGCCCGCCTCGAGCCGCGCGCGTTCGTTTACCGCGTGAACGCGAGCCGCTCGCGGGTGACCGGCGTGTCGTTCATCGACGAGAGCGGCCGGCAGCGCCGCGTGGACGCCGATGTCGTGATCCTCGGGGCGTCGGCGATCGAGACGGCGCGGCTCCTCCTGCTCTCGGGCCTCGGCAATGGCTCCGGCCAGCTCGGGCGCAACCTGATGTTCCACTTCTTCACCATCGCGGGTGGCGTCTTCAACGAGGACGTGCACTCCTGGCGCGGTCCCTCGACGACCTTCACGATCGACGACTTCGTGGGACCGGTCCAGGGCGCCGCCGCCGCGGCCGCGGGCCTGCCATATCTCAAGGGCGGCATCTGCGAGGTGGGCGGCACGTTGCTCCTCCTCGGCGAAGCGCAGACCTTCGCCGCGATCCCGAACAGCTGGGGGAAGCAGCACAAGGACCTGATGCGCAGCGGGCTCATCCGCCGGCACGTGGCCGGCCTCTCGATGGTCGGCGAGGACATGCCGCAGCTCGCCAACCGCGTCGACCTCGACCCCGACGTCCGCGACGTCTACGGCTTTCCGGTGCCGCGCATCACCCACTCGGCGCACCGCTTCGAGATCGCCGCCTCGACGTACTTCGGCCCGCAGCTCGCCGCGGTCTGCCAGGCCGCACCGGGC
>Ga0209474_10000444_pt1 | contig 45416 bp, 32 predicted proteins | sample GraSoiAngelo_145_FD_185902 | JGI IMG/M metagenome (GOLD analysis project Ga0209474, IMG submission 185902) | Grasslands soil microbial communities from the Angelo Coastal Reserve, California, USA - 14_1009_05_20cm (SPAdes) (version 2) | ecosystem: Environmental > Terrestrial > Soil > Grasslands...
GCGTTCGTGAAGCGCATCACGGGCGGCGCGTCGCCTCCGGCGATGCGGTCGAAGATTTCGGGGACGAGGTGGTCCACCTCTCCGTGGACAATGTGGTCGATGCCGAGCTCCTGCTGCATCCCTTCGCGGCAGTCGAAGTGCCATCCGCCCGGCCCTCCCAGGACGATCTTGTATTTCCGGTCCGGCCGCTGCAGCCGGCCGACGAGATCGAGGAACATTGCCTTCGTGTACGGGGTCAGGACGCCCCCCATCGTGAAGGACATGCTGACGGGACCGAGTCCCAGCGGGTCCATCGAGTGGAGGCCGACGACCTCCGTGTCATCGCCGATGTACTGTTCGATGTTTCGCGGGTCCGCGATGACGACGGAATCCCGGCCGTTCGCTTGGACGAGGGAGGCCTCGATCTTCCGAAGGCCATACGGCACGCGGATGGGACGGCCTTGCGCGTCGACCTTCGGGGCGTTCGCCAGGATTCGGAAGACGAGACGCGACTGCCATTGGTCCGTTGGGATGCAGCTGAAGAACGTGGCCAGCGGGACGTTTCGATAGTCCGTCATCAGGGTAAAGTCCGCTGCGAGCACGTACTTCGCGATCGTTCTCCCTCCCCAGCGAGAGCGATTGGGGTGCGGTCGGGTTGCTGACCGTCCGTTCTTTGGCCGAGCTGAAAGAACGAGACTAATTAGATATACGTTGCGCCTCGCGGTTCCGACAATTATTCCGAAGGGGCGGCCGGCGAAAAGCATATCCGGACTCCGACACGCTCCGCCGCGCAGGTGACGGCATGGTCGAGGTCGGCGAAAGGGCACCCGATTTCACGATGTTGAGCGACGAGTCGAAACCTGTGACGTTGTCCAAGGAGACCGGCGGAGGACCGGTGATCCTCTCCTTCTACGTGTTCGACTTCACGAACACCTGCCAAGGTCAGCTGTGCGCGCTCCGCGACTCCCTCGGCGACCTTCAGGCGATGGGGGCGAAGGTGTTCGGCATCAGCACGGACAGCCATCACAGTCATCGGATCTTCAAGGAGCAGAACCGCCTCAACTATCCGCTGCTCAGCGATTGGAACCGGTCCGTCAGCAAGGCCTACGGGGTCCAATACGATCGCTTCGGGAGCTTCGGCCTGGAGGGCGTCGCCAAGCGATCCGTGTTCGTCCTCGACCGCGGCGGCGTGGTCCGATACAAGTGGGTTACCGAAGACCCGAAGGTGCCGCCGGATCCGAAAGCGGTCTTCGCGGAAGTCAAGAAGCTCGCTTCGTGAGCCCGAGTTGCGTCCGGGCCTCGTCTGCCGTCCGCACGGTCGGCGCGGCCAACGGAGGCAGGTCGGATCCGCGAGGCGAGCCGGTGTTCACTAGGACGACCTGGTCCTCCTTCGTGATCACACCGTCGTCGTAGAGGCGACGAAAGCCGGCGAAGGTCGCCGCCCCTTCGAGGCAGGTGGCGATCCCCTCGAAGACCGCGAGGTTCTGAGCCGCAACGCGCATCGCATCGTCGGAGACGGCGGTCGCGGCGCCGCGGGTCTCCCGGAGCGCCTTCAGGACGAGGCGGTCCGCGATCGTCGAGGGCACGCAAAGCCCCGCGGCCTCCGTCCTCGGTTCCGGCCACGGCGCCGCCGTTTCCTTCCCTTCTTTCCAGGCCTTCACCAGCGGCGCGCACCCCGCGGCCTGCACGACCGCGAAGCGAGGCCCCGGCCCCTCGAACCAGCCGAGGTCACGTAACTCGTGGAGCGCCTTCCACATCCCGACGATGCCGGTCCCGCCGCCGGTCGGGAACACGATCCAATCCGGCAGGCCGTGGAGGGCCTCCCAGATTTCGAAGAGGATCGTTTTCTTCCCCTCTACGCGGTACGGTTCGCGGAGCGTCGCGACGTTGAACGTCTCCGTCGTCGAAGCGAGGTCCGTCGCGATGCGACCGGCGGCCGCAATGTCTCCATCGACACGGACGAGATGGGCCCCGTGCAGGAGGGCCTCGCGGGCCGCTTCGTCGGAGCCGGCTTTCGCCAGCAAGACGATGGACCGAACGCCATGGACCGCGGCGAACAGGGCGAGGGCCGCCCCCGCGTTTCCCGCGGTGGGCGCTACGAGATGCGTGGCGCCAAGGGCGCGCGCCATCGGGACCGCGACGGCCATGCCGCGTGCCTTGAACGTCCCCGTCGGATTGCGACCTTCGTCCTTCACGTACAGCCCTTCGACCTTGATCGGCGCGACTCGACCTCCGGAGCCGAAGACCTGGAGTCGGTGGAGGGGCGTCCCGCCCTCCCCTCGGGACTGGATCTCCGAGTCCGTCAGGGGCAGAAGAGGAGCGTATCGCCAGAGATCTTTGCGCGGCGCCAATTGACCGGTGCCGAGGTCGGTCCATTCGTATCGAGCGAACAAAGGCCCGCCACAGTCACAGGTGTTAATGAGCCGCACCTCGTACCGCTTGGAACACGCGGTGCACTCGAGGAACGCGGGACGCACATGGCGGTGATGCCTCCGGAGTCCAATACGGTTTCCTCGCGATGCCTTTATGTCCGTCCCCGCGTTCGATAACGCCGATCGATACGGTCCCGCGAACGACGGACGTTGGAGCGGCGTATGATCGCATGGTCCAGGCCATGCGGGAACGAGGACGCGTCCTCGTAGCCTTCTCCGGAGGCGTCGATAGCGGCCTCGTCGCAAGGATCGCCGTCGATGCCCTTTCCCGCGATGCGCTGGCGGTCCTCGCGGACTCCGAATCGCTGTCGCGCCGGGAACTCGCGGAGGCGGTGCGCGAGGCGGAGGAGATCGGCATACCGCTCCGCACAATCCGCGTTTCCGAGCTCGCGGACGACCGGTACGTCGCGAACCCCGTCAACCGCTGCTATTTCTGTCGCAAAGGGTTGGGCTCCGCCCTGAATCCGATCGCCTCGGAATTCGGGTATCGCTCGATCGCGGACGGCGTCAACCTCTCGGACCTCGGAGAGTATCGTCCCGGCATCCAGGCGATGAACGAGGAAGGGTTCTGGCATCCGCTCGTCGAGTTCGGACTCGCGAAGGCCGATGTTCGGGAGCTCGCGCGGGAGCTCGGTCTGAGCTTTCACGACAAGCCGAGCAATGCCTGCCTGTCCTCGCGGATTTCGCACGGGGAGGTGATTACGGTGGACAAGCTACACCGCGTCGAGGAGGCTGAAGAGGCGATTCGGAATCTGGGGTTCCGCGTCGTCCGCGTGAGGGCCCACGAGGGAGTCGCCCGGATCGAGGTCCCGAAGGAGGACCTGCCGCGGATGATCGAGCCGGCGACGGCCGCGAAAGTGGTCCGCGCCGTCCGGGACGCGGGATTCGTCCACGTCACGATCGACCTGTTGGGCTACCGCAGCGGCTCGATGAACGAGGGCCTCTGAGCCCTCGCGGTTCCGTCCCACTGAAGGATTAAATATTACGCCGTTATCGACTTGAATGGAATTTCGGCAAGAGGCCGGGAGCGACGCGCCGTGACCGCAGTCGGGATCATTCCGAGCCTGGTTATCGGCGTCCGGGAAGGCATCGAGGCCGCCCTCGTCATCGGCATCATCCTCGGCTATCTGGTGAAGATCCAGCGCGTCGGCCTGAAACGGTACGTCTACAGCGGCACGATCGCGGCCTTCCTCGTGAGCGCGGGGGTCGCCGGCGCCCTCATCGCCCTCACCTGGGAGTTTCAGGGTGTCGCGCAGCAGCTGTTCGAGGGCATCACGATGCTCGTGGCCGTCGCCGTCTTGACCTCGATGGTCCTCTGGATGATCCAGGCCGCGCGAAGCATCAAGGTCCACGTCCAGGAGCGGATCGACGCCGTGCTGCGGCAGAGCGAGGTCTTCGGGCTCGGGCTCCTCTCTTTCGTCATCGTCCTCCGGGAGGGCGTCGAGACGGCCCTCTTCGTCTTCGGGGCCGGGGCTCTGACGAGTCCGTTCGAGGCGGTCCTCGGCGTCGGCCTCGGGCTCCTCATCGCCGGAGTGATCGGCGTCGGGATCATTCGAGTCTCCTGGCGGCTGAACCTGCGGCGGTTCTTCCAGGTGACCGGCGTGTTCCTCGTCATCGTGGCCGCCGGCCTGTTCTCGAACGCGGTCCTGGAACTTCGAGAGGCTCTCGGATGGCAACTGTTGCCCGTCTACAACCTCACCGCCATCTTCCCCGCGAACGAGACGAACACCGCCGGCTACCTCCTCCGCGGGATCATCGGCTACAGCGACGCCCCCACGCTCGTGGAGGTCGCCGCCTACTTCGGGTACTGGATCGTGGTGATCCTCGCCTACCTCGGAATCCGGACGGGGAAAATCACGATCGTGACCGCGCCGCTTCGGAGGGCCTGGGACGCGATGCTCGGCCGGCGGGTGTCCGCGGGCGCCGAGGCCGAATAGAAGAGCGCGGATCGTCCTCGAGTCCGCTGGATTCCGGAGGGTCGAGGCCCTACGGGGAAATCTTGATCACTTTCGTCGGGCAGGCCGTCTCGCAGGCCATGCAGTCGATGCAGTCCGATTCCCGGATCATGTCGGACTTGTCGCACCGGTACGTCTGCCACTCACCGCTCCCTTTCTCGACGATCTTGTCGTTGCCCGTCCCCTTCTTGCCCGGGGCCAGGAGCCACTCGAACACGTCGACGGGGCAGACATCCATGCAGACCCCGTCTGCCACGCAGCCATCGAAGTCGACCGCGACGTGGGTGCCGTGGACGCCGAGGCGCGTGGGATAGGGGTTCCCATCCGCGTCCAACCGCTCCTTGCCCTCCGCGAAGACCTTGTGGCCAAGGTGCTCGCCCGTCTCCGGATATTCGTCCGGCTTGTTCATGAAGTCCGGGTCGATCGGCTTGGCTGCAAAGTCCACTTCTCGCGACATTCGGTCGCCTCCAAGGAACTCTAGCCCGGCCCACTTCAGGGCCGGGCATTTGCTTGTATACCCCTCCCCTTTTTGACCTTTCCGGTTTTATTTCGTCGTCTCTCCAGGGATGCGCGGTCCTCCGGTTCCCCGGACCGAAAAAACTCGAAACGTATTTCGCTGGCGCGCGCGGTCCCGCCTCCGTGGGAAAGAGCCGGGGCACACGGACCCGCGCGGTCCACGGTCCGCGTCGCCGAAAGCCCGGTCCCCTCGTGACCCCGATTTTTGCGAGCTCCACATGGGCCCTGGCGTCGGCCCGGGAGGGCGCGGACTTCGCGGTCGAGACCGCGCCGCCGGCGTACTACACGCGGTGGGGCAATCCGACGGTGCGGGAACTCGAGGACGCGCTCGCGGACCTCGAGGGAGGCGCCCGTGCGCTGGCGACCGGATCGGGGATGGGCGCGATTGCGTCCGCGATCCTCACCTCCGTCGACCGCGGCGATCACGTCGTCGCCGGCTCGAGCCTCTATACCGCTACGACGGAGATCTTCACGCGACTGCTCCCGCGCTTCGGGATCGAAACGACCTTCGTGGATCCGCGCCGACGCGGGGCGTGGAAAGAGTCGGTCCGTCCCGACACCCGTTTGGTCTACGTTGAGACCCCGGCGAATCCGACGATGATGATCACGGACCTCTCCGAGGCCGTGTCGGCGGCCAAGTCCGTGGGCGCCACCACCCTCGCCGACAACACCTTCGCTTCTCCGGTGAACCAGCGGCCGATCGAGTTCGGGGTCGACGGCGTGCTGCACAGCGCGACAAAATACCTCGGGGGCCACAGCGACGTGGTCGCGGGAGCCGTCATCACAGCGAAGCGAAGTCTGTTCGATCGCATTTGGTTCGTGTACAAGATGCTCGGGCCGGCCCTCGGTCCGTTCGAGGCGTTCCTCGTCCGCCGGGGACTCAAAACGCTCCCCCTCCGGATGGAGGTTCAGTCGAGGACCGCGCAGTCGCTCGCCGAGTTCCTGGAGGACCGTCGAGGGGTCCGCGTGGTCCACTATCCGGGACTTCGGTCGTTTCCCCAACACGCTCTGGCGAGGAAGCAGATGGACGGTTTTGGGGCAATGCTCTCCTTCGAACTGAACGGAGGCTATCGGGCCGGGAAGCGGTTCGTGGAATCCGTGGACGTCGCCACCCTCGCCGTGAGCCTCGGAGGCACGGAGACCCTCGTCCAACATGCGGCCTCGATGACGCACGGGCCCCTGACCGATCAGGAGCGGCGGGTCAGCGGGATCACGGAGGGCCTCGTCCGAGTCAGTGTCGGCCTCGAGGACGCGGACGACTTGATCGAAGACTTCGATCGCGCGATTCGCGCAGCATGACGGCAGCGCCGGCGGTTCGCCAGCCCGCGCGCGGTCTCAGAGGGTGACGCCAAGCTGCTGCGCGAGGGCGCGGAGTTCTGCTTCCTTGTCGCGGAGCTTCTGCTCGCGGTCGAGGAGCTCCATCGCCTTCTTCTGGATGATCTTCACACGGTTCTCGACGTCCTTCTTCCACTCGTCCATCGAGGCCGATGATGGGCCGGCACCTTTCTCGAGTTCCGCGAGCCGCGCTTTGAGCTTGTCAACTTCGGCCTGCAACTTCGTGGCCTTCGCGGTGGATTCACTCTGATCGGACTCCAACGATCGTTCCTTCCCTTCGAGGACCTCGGCCCGGGCGTCTAGCCCTTTCTCCATCTCCTCGATCCGAACGTCACGTTCCCGGAGCTTCTCCTCCCGATCAAGGACCTCGAGCGCCTTCTTCTGGAGGAACCGGAGGTTCTTCGAGACTTCGGCCTGCATGGCGTCGGCCTGGATGCGGAGCCGTTCCGCATCGCTCCGCGCGGCGCTCGCGCTCCGGAGGTCATCGTCGATACGGCCTCGCGCGAGTTCCGCTTCATGACGGGACTTCTCGAGATTCCGAAGCCCTTCCGAGAGCACCGCGTCGCGGGCCGCGAGGTCGGCCTCGCGCGTGGCCAGCTCGGACTGGAACGCGGCGGACTGCTCGGTCCGGGCGCGCAGGTCCCGATCCTTCTTTCCGAGGTCCTCCATGAGATTGTTCGCTCGCTGCAATTCCGTCGCGACGGTCCGCTCCTTCGTCGCCACTTCCTCGAGCTTCGATTCGAGGTCCGCCGATTGCCCCTCAAGGCCTTTCTGGCGGGCCGCGAGCTGCTCGGAGAGGGTTCCCAGTCGCGTGGCTTCCTGGTCCAGGGATCCCTTCCGTGTCCGCGCATCCGCCGAGGCTTGGGCGGTCTCCTTTTCGGCGACGGCGAGCCTCGCCAGACGCGCCTCGAGGTCTCGGATCGCCGCTTGGACCTCGGCCTCCTTTGCGGCAAGCTCCCGAGATTTTTCTTGCAGCTGGCTGAGTTGGGCCTGGGCGGTGCGCTCCGCCTTGTCGGCCTCCGAGCGGCGTCGCTCGAGGGCGGCCTGTTGCGTGGCGAGATCGTTCGACTGCCGCTTCGCGGTCTTCTCGGCCTCCTCCGCGAGGAGCGCGCGTCGTTGGGAATCGTTGATGAGTCGTTCGGCTTGCTGGGCCTGGACGGCCGTCGCGTCTCTCGTCGCCTCGAGTTGCTTCAGTTCTTCCGCGCGCTTCGTTGACCACCCGGAGCGTTCGGACTCGAACGACTGCCGCATCCGGAGAAGTTCATCTTCCTTGGCCTTGAGTTCGGCCAGGCGCGCCTCGGACCTCTTCCAGGAGGCCTCCGCCTCCGCCGCCCTCGCGGTGTGGGCCTTCGCCTGGGCATCCAGCTTCGATCGCTCAAGGTCGAGTTGGGTTGTCCCCGCCCGGACGGCCCTCTCCCGGCCTTCGATCTCTTCCGAGCGTTTGGTGAGTTCAACCGTCCGCGACTCCGACATCGCATTGAGTTGGGCTTGCGCCGATCGGAGGGTCGTCTGCTGATTCTCCCACTGCTTGCGCTTTTCCATCTCCTCGGTGTGGAATTTCTTGACGGCCTCGTCGATCTGGCTGTCCCGCGAGTTCAGGTCTTGCTCTCGGCGAACGAGCGCCATCGCCTGTGCGGACAGCTCGGTCAACTTCGACTCTGCTTGGTTTTCCTTGGTTTCCAATTCCCTCGTCCGGGTCTCCAGATCTTCCGCCTCGGAGCGCAGGTCCGCTTCCTGAGCGGCGACGGCCTTCTCGCGGATTGCCAGCTCCTTCGCCTTGGCCCCGAGCGTGTCCTGGAGCGTCGCCGCGTCGCGTTCCACCCGATCGCGTTCCGCGCGGAGTTCGGCCTCCTTGATCGCAAGGGACTGACCGATCGCTTCCGCCTCCGTCCGCACGTGCGTCGACTCCGTCTCGTATCGGTCTTTCAGTTGGGCAAGCTCCAGCTGATAGGCCTCGAGCTGCCTCCCTGTCTCCTGGACCGCAGCGCGCTCTTGCTCCAGCCGGCTCTCGTTCGCTCGGAGGGATTCCTCGGTCGCGACAATGCGTCGCTCCCGATCCGAGAAATCGCGCGCCTTGGCCTCGAGGGTTTGGGCGTTCCCCTGAAGCTCGGTATCGATCTCATGGAACCGTTGCGTCTGGGCCGTCCGCTCCCGCTCGAGCTCGGTCCTCTTCGCCGTCAGGTCGGCTTCGAGGGCATTCAGCGACTCGGTCCGCGTCGACAGTTCGAGCGCATGGCGCCCGCTTTCCTCCTTGAAAGCCCGTTCCTTTGAATCGATTTCGAGAGCTCGCTGCTCCAACTCGGCCTTCAGATGATCGGCCTCCGCCTTCCGAAGCGTTGCGGACTGGGAGGCCTCCTCGACCACCTTCTCGCGCCGCCCCAGCTCCTCCTCGGTCTTCGAGAAGCGCTCGTCTTCCTGGCGGATCCTTTCCTCCTGGTCTTTGACCTCGATCTCCCGCCGTTCGAGGCGCATGATCCGGACCGCCCACGACTCCCGTTGCGAGGAGCTTTCCTGTTCAAACGTCTCACGCTGCTCCTTGAGCATCGCTTGCTGGGATTCCAAAGTGGTCTGCCAGGTCCGAAGTTCTTCCGCGCGCTTGGCCTCGGTCTCCCGGAGACCCGCGGCCTTGCCGTCCAGCTCCTGCGCGAGGTTCGTCAAGCTCGCGTTTCGCGACTCGACTTCGGAACGCCCCTTCGCCAGCCTTTCGTTCTCGATTTCCAAGGTCTCCTCGCGGGCCGCCAGGTCCGTAAGTCGACGCGCGTTATCCTCCGCCTGAGCGCGGACGGCGTCTTCTTTGTCCTGCACCGACTGTTCCCGCGCCTCCACTTCGATTTCTCGTGCCAAGAGGGCCTGATTTTTCTCAGTCCTCGCGGCGTCGAATGCCTCTTTGTCCTGCGCGATCCGGAGCTGTCCCTCTCCGATTTCCTTGGCCTGTGCGTCCAGGTCATTCCCCCGGCGACGCAGCTCCTCCTCATAATGGGCCGTCAGGTCCTGGAACTCCCGGCGATCGGAATCGAAGGCCGCCCGGGCCTCCTGGAGGACGACACGGTCCTCATTCAATGCCGTCTCGCGGTCCTCGAGATCGCGCGTTCGAGCGGACAATTCCTGGTGTGTGGCCTCCGCCCGTGCAGTCGCCTGGCTTGCGTTCTCTTCCGCCTCCCGGGCCCGGGCCTCGCGGTCCTTGAGTTCCGCCTCGAGCGGGGCCAAGCGCCCCTCCCTCGCGTTCAATTCCTCCGTCTTGGCTGCGGCGCCGGCCTCCGCCGTTTCAGCACTGGCCACGCGCTCGTCGACCGATCGCTTGAACTGTAGCAGATCTTTCTGATCGATCTCGAATTGCTCTCGGCCGTGGGCGAGATCTTCGAGATCCTTGCGGACGACGGCCCCGCGATCGTCCAAGTCCTTCCGTTCCCCGCGGATCGCCTCGGCCTCCTGGGCCAGGCGCTCCTTCTCGGCGCGGAGGCGGTCCTCTTCCGGCGCGAGGTCTCGCTCGCGCTCGTTCAATCGTTCCTCCACCGTACGGACGGAAGTCTCGCGCTCGGTGATGGCCTGAGACTTCGTGGAGAGTTCCGCTTCGCGACCTTCGACCTGGGCCTTTCCGGCATCCAACTCTGCCCGCGCGGCCTCGTTCTTATTCGCGAGGTCCTCCAACGCGCCGCGTTGCTGGGCGACCTCGAGTTCGCGTCGGCGTAGGTCCTCCTCCTTCGCGGCGAGGGCGGCCCGATCCAACTCGATCTGCGATCGCGCTTCGTCCGCCTGCTTCTGAATCGCGTCCAGCTCGACCCCTCGCGTCTCGATCCCGACCCCTCGCTCGTCGAGTTCCTTCGATCGCGCTTCGAGTCGGCCCTCTTCTTGGCGGGTCTCTTCCAAGCGCTGCTTGATCGCGTCCTCGAACTTGTCCTGGACTTGGACGAGCATCTCCCGCGCGAACTCGACCTGTTCCGGGCTCACGGGACCGTAGGCGAGGAGGGCGACCGCGAGGGCATCTCCGCGAACCGTCTGCCCATGGTACTTCTGAATCTTGATCGGCTTGTCGACCGCGTCGAGGATGCCGGCCTCGACGACTTGCCCATAGGTAACTTGGCACGCCGGGTCCAACGTGAATTCCCGGAGCATCTTGCCCCGTTCGTCCACGAGGAAGGCCTTCGCGGGCCGCCAACGCTGCCGCTGGGCGAACATCCCGATCATCACAAGGACTCCAATCGGGGGGATGGCAAGCACGTAAGGCGTCTGCCAGATTCCGGGCGGTGGATTCGTCGGCGGGTTGACAGAGGGCACGATGCGACCGACGCCGACCTTGTCGGTGGTACCGCGGAGTCCCACCTCGTCCATCGCGACCGCCCGGACCGTCACGTTCTCGATTGGCCCGCTCGGAGTCCAGGTGAAAGTTCCATCGACGGATGTATCGGAGCCGATCGAATTCCATGTGCCGTTGAAGTACGTGAAATCCACGCGGACGACATCCGGGTCGGTCACGTAGGAGAAGGTCAGCGTGCCGTTTGTCGCTTGATCGTCCGAGACCGTCCCGAGGGTGATCGTCGGAGCGGTGTTGTCAACTTCGATTGGTGAGACGAGGGTGGTGTTCGTGAGCGTGCGGTTGTTTTCGACGGAGGCGCGAAGACTCCCTCCAATGAAATTGAGGCCGGAGGTGTTCCACAGGAACGTCCCGTTCGGGATGACCGGCGAGCCGATTGGCCTCCATCCCGATCCATCGTTGTACTCAAACGTGACTTGAACTGCCCCCGTCGAATTGGCGTATCGAATCGGGACGATCCCTGTCACATGGGCGTTCAACGCGGGAGCCGAGATTCCGATCCACGGTCGCGCGCCGAGGAACGTGAGGCGGATTTCGCTCAGTGTCGGCGTGACGGTGGGATCCATCGTTGTCAGAGTTGCGCGGAACCGAATCCGACCCGTTGCGACGCTTTCGCTCAGGAGAGAGGCCGGCGGGGAGACCGAGCGCCAGCTCCCGCCTCCGTCGAGGGAGTAATCGTAGGCGATCGACTGCCCGTTCAGTGTTCGGACCACGCTGACGTTCCGCCACTCGGAAATGTCCGAAGTGACGAGGTCCCGCGTCTCCACCGTCCCCGCCGTCCTCCGGGCTGTCCACGAGACATTCACGTCTCCGACGACGGGCGTGTGATCGGGGGAGGTGACCGCGAACGAGAGACGGAACTCAAGGTACCGCGAACTTCCGCTCAGGCCGGACCCCGCGGGATTCGCGTATGGCGCAGACCAGTTCGTCCAGGTGGCATCCGCCGGAGTGACGTTCCCGGTCCTCGTCGAAACGGCTACCGTCGCATCGGGCCCCTGGCTGACTCGAATGTAGTCCACGTCGACCGCGAGGGGAACCCCCGAAGTGCCATCGGCGGTGAAGAAGGCAAGCCGGATCGCGTACGGATATTCGTCCGTTGGCGAGTAAGTATCTCGGAGAACCCAGGCGATTCCGTTGTCGCTTGTCCATGCCTGGAAGGTGTTCCCCGTGCGCACGAGGCGAGACCAAGCCGGGATCGGGTTCGCGTTCGCGACGTCGACCCTGGTCGTGGTCGCTGCATCCGCCGTCGCGCGGATCTGCCATCGGACGGTGCCACTTGCCGAATCATACCGCTTCTGGACGCCGTACCAGTTCCACGTGTCGAGGAGCGCCATGAGCCCTGCTTTCTGCCCGCCCGCCGTCGGGTTCGTCGAGAACTTCATCGTCGCGTTGAAGTCTCCGACGATTCGTCCCCAGAGTACGTTGCCGGTGAACGTCGCCCCACCGATGTCCGCGCCGGTGGTCGAAACGACATGGAGGTGGCCGGGCGTCGTCGCTCCGACGTCCTGCGCGGCCGGTGGGTTGATCCAAGTCCACTTCGGGTCTAGCGATCCGCCGTTGAACTCGTCGGCGACGAGCGACCGCGCGGAGGCGTTCCACGAGATCGACTGCCATTGCGCCATCGTTCCCGGTCCGCCGACTTTCGACCCATACACCCCGGCCGCGCCCAGGATTCGGTACGAGAGATCGAGGCGCGGGCGCCGAGTGGCATCGACGGCATAATCGCTCGAGAAGAACGTCTTGTCCGCGTTGGCGCCGGTGCTGATCGCCGCGAGCATGAGACCGTTATTGGGAAGTCGGCCCCGATACCAGAGGTCAACGAGTTGCGTGACGTTCCACGAACGCCAGCCCGCGGTGTTGTCCAGAGACACCTGTCCGATGACATGGACGTTGATGTCCCCGCCCGCCGTCCCCCACGGCGTCCCGGTCATCCGGTTGTTCCAGGTGGCTTGTGCTTCATTCCAGGAAGACGTCACCTGGACCGCGTATCCGGTGAAGGTCGCGCCAACCCCCGCGCTCTGATAGAGGTTGAGGGTCGCGCCGTCGATGACCGCGCCTGCGGGGATTGACGAGAGGTCGAATCGGAGGATGGGACGAGATTGCGGGTTGAACCCGTCCAAGATCAGGGTCGTGTCGGACCCATGGTTCATGTTCACATTCTGCTGGTCCAGCCACGTATCCTCGCCGACGGCCGGGGCCGGTTGCAGGCTGAGAAGGGTGGACGGGCCCGAGGTTGCCGCGAGGGTGACGTTGCCGGGCGAGCGGGCGAGGTCCACGTTCGACACGTTGTCCGGCGCCGCGAAGTCCGCCGCGGTCGTGCTGTTCCACCAGGTCACATACCGTTCAAGGGCCGCGGTCGCCCCGGAGATCTCGGTGTTGGCCATCGCATAGTCGGACGGCGTTGTGAAGTTCCAGACCGCCGTCGATGTGCCGTCGCCGTTGTCCATCGTCGTCGGATCCGCGTGGGCGGGCGGGACCGCGAGACTCGACAACGCTCCCAGGAGGAGAATGCCGATCGTGGCGATGAGCGCGCCGCGCCATGGCATGCCTCCGACTGGAGGGGCGACTCTTCTCAAAGGGAATCAGGAAAAGAGCCGGGAGTGAGCTATTTAAGGGCCGTTCGGTGGTTATCTGAGATGATTATATGGAGGGAACCGCTACTCGGCGGTGACCCGACCTGAAAGGCGGGCTTCCATCGCTTCGAGCTCGGCCGCTCGTCGGCGCAGTTTCTCCTCGCGGTCGAGGAGTTCCAGGGCCTTCTGCTGGATGATCTTCACCCTTCGCTCAATGTCCTTCTTGGCCTCGTCGGTCTGCGCACGCGCGTCGGGCGCCGGCGCCCTCGCCTGCGCGAGGATTGTCTTCTGACGGCCCACGTCTTGTTCTCGTGTCGTCAAGACGTCCGTGCGGCGCGCGAGGTCATGTTCCCGCTCGTCGGACTTCGCCTCGCGATCTCGAACCCGTTCCTCCCGATCCAGGAGTTCGATCGCGCGGCGCTGGAGGAACTTCCGTTCGCGGGCCAGTTCCTCTTTCTCACCCTCCTGGGCTTTCCGAACCTCGTCGGTGGGGGCGGAACCGGGCTCGCGGTGGGATGCGACGAGTCGTTCTTTCGCCATCGCTGCGAACCGTTGGCTCAGGTCGGCGACGCGCGCCTCGATCTCTTTGCGGGTTTTTTCTTCCTCGACCGATCGCGCCGCGACATCTTTCCGCTCTTTCTCGAGCGTGGCGACCGCCTCGCGCGCCTCCTGTTGAATCCTCTCGATTTGAGCGGACGCCTCCGAAAATCGAGTCGCGAGTTCGTTCCTCTCCGCGATGATGGCCTTGCGCTCCTGTTCGAACGCTTGCCGGGCCTCCGCCGTCATCTTCGGATCGGCCTTCTTCGATTCGAGGGCCTGGTTCGAGGCGAGCTGCTTCGTCATCTCGAGGGTCTTCATCGCCCGCGAGACGCCGCGCGAGACGGAGTCTTGCATCCGGGCCGCGTAGTCCGCAAGCGAGGCAAGGCCCGCCTTCTGTCGATTGAGTTCCTCCTGTCGGCCAGAGAGGTTCGCGAGTTCGGCCTTCAGTTTGGCCTCCTGTTCGGCGAGGGCCTTCTCCTTCGTATTGAGTCGCGACTCGCGATCGGCAAGCCCCTTGTCCGAGTCGACCTTCGACTCTGAGCCCCGGACCGGGGTGCCACCCTTCGCCGCGAGATGGGAATCCGCGGCGGTCAATAAGAGGGCGGTCCAGTCGACGTCCTCGCTCGCGAGATGTCCGCGAGACAGGAGGACGAAGACGAACTTCCCACTTTGGAAGGCGGTGAACACGTATTCTCCGACGAAGAGAGAATCTCGATCTCCGATCCCTTCCGGCGGCAGGACCTTCAGGAAATCGTCGTAGTCGATCGGGCAGTCCGCATCGAGGATGTATTCGCCGGACATCTCGCCTCGGTCGTCGAGGACGTAGATTTTTTTGAGCTGTGCGCGGACCGCCTTCCTCGCGGGCGCCGCCATGAGGACCGGGAGAAGGGCCGGGCTGAGACCTCGCAGTAAGATTCCCGTCACCAGGGCTTGGATCGGCCCTTGCATGCGCTGCCCGCCTCGATATGCGAGGGCTTTCCCTCACACGAGTTCGTCGGAGAGAATCGAGCGGGCTGCACTCTATTTAAGGGGCGGGCTTTGGTTATCGGTCGTGAGAAGGGCCGCTCATTGTGGCGGCGCGGATGGCGTTTTGTCGTGTGTCGCCGTCGTCGAATCGGATTCGGGAACGGAAGGCGATTTCAACGTCGCCTGCCGGAACGTGCGCTGCATTAGGATCGCGTAATCCCGGAGGGCGACCAGGCGCGTCTCCCTTGTCCGGACCTCGGCCTCCAGATCCCGGAGGGCCATGGCGGAGCTTCGGAGTTCCGCCTCGAGGAGGGCGATCTTCTGCTCGCGACGACCGAGGCTCGCCTCGCGCGCCCCCACTTCGCGTTCTCGTTCGCGGAGTGCGTCCTCCCGCGCAGCGACGGCCGGCGAAAGGACGGGAGGGAGATGCACGCGCATCGCTGCCAGGAGGGTGCCAATCGAACCTCTCTCCTCGATCCTCGGGACCCCGTGGCTCAACACGACGAACCACAGGTCTTCGACTCGAAACGGAGTGAAGGCGTACTCGCCTTGGTAAAACGCGACGAGATGGCGCATGCCGCTGACCGGGATCGACCGGAGGAGATCGTCGTACTCCAGGGGGCAGTCATCGCGGAGGGCGTATTCGCCCAGCAACCTCGTCCCTTCGTCGAGGACGAAGATCCGTTCGTAGTCGATCTTCGGGACCATGCGAGGGGCTTGAACGGCGGACCTCGCCGCGCCCACCGTCCCATCCGGCTGGGCCGGCGCTTCGTCGACGACGGACTCTCTCATAGCTGGGACGACCTCCCCTTACCCCTACGTGGAAGATAGGAAGGGTCCGCATCTTGAGGGTTTCTGTCCGCTGGCCCTCGTTATCATCCTCGACATCGAGGGTGGGGGATTCGAACCCGCATCAAACCAGAGAACGGGCCTTCTCGAGGTTGTCCACCCCGAGGGCAAGCTGCGGGCGGCCCCCGACGGTTCCGAGCTGGATCGCGCTGACCACGTCGACGCCGGCATCCCCGAGCCTCTTCGCGAGTGCCGCGAGGGAACCGGGTTTGTCTTCGAGTCGGACGACGAGGACCGTCCGCGTCGAGCAGGCATATCCGTGTTTCACCAGCGCCTCGCGGGCCTGCATTGGCTGGCTCGCGATCAGGCTGACATAGGACCGGCCGGCCACGGACTCCGCGCTGATCGCATCGATGTTGATGCCGGCCTCGCCGAGGACCGCCGCGAGCTTCGCGAGTTCGCCCGGACGATCGGGCACGTCGATGTCAATCTGGATCAATGTTTCTCCCTCGCGCCCGGATAGCGTTCCGAGCGTACAAGCGTTGCGTGCCTTCGCCCGGCGGCGAATCCCTTATCCGGCTTCGCCGCGTCCGACACGTTGACGATGCGCTTCCAACTTGCGTACGTGGGAATTCAGGTCCGCGACATCGAGCGGTCGTTGGCGTTCTACCGCGACATCCTCGGCATGCGGATTGTCCGGCGCGCGCGGGTGCCGGAAACCAAGGGCGAGTGGGTGGAGCTTCGGAGTCCCGATTCCCGCCTCCTGCTCGAACTCAACTGGTACCCGGAAGGCTCCAAATTCTTCGCGGGACCCTACCGCCGCGGCGATGCCCTAGATCACATCGCCTTCTATTGCGAGGACGTCGAGGGCGCCTACCGCGAGCTGCTGGCGAAGGGCGTTCGGTCCGCCCAAGCCCCTTTCATGGAGGGCGGATCGCTCCTCGCCTTCGTGCGGGACCCCGACGGTCTCTGGATCGAACTCAACGGTCCGGCCGCATCGTCCTAGAACCGCAGTTCCTTCGGCTCCGGTTCCCGGGATGGGGCCATGAGGACGATTCGGGCGTCGACGACGCGATAGCCGCGGCCCTGTTCCAGGGCGATGACCGGGTTGAGGTCCATTTCCTGAATCGAATCGTGGTCCGAGACGAGCGCCGCCAGCCGCAAGATGGCCTCCTGGAGGGCCGGCACGTCGCGGGCCGGCTCCCCGCGGACCCCGCGGAGCAACGGGTAGGTACGGATCGACTCGATCATCCGAATCGCGTCGCGATCCGTCAAGGGCGGCAGTCCGAAGGAGACGTCCTTCAGGTATTCGACGTAGATCCCGCCGAGCCCGAAGACGAGCAGAGGACCGTAGACCCGGTCGCGCGTCATGCCGAGGATGACCTCCTTTCCTCCCTCCACGAACTCTTGGACGAGGAACCCGTCGAGGACGACCTTCCGCTGGCGGAGTCGCCGCTCCATCCGCGAGGCCGCGTCGAGCAGTTCCTTTTCGTCCTGGAGTCCCAACGCCACCGCCTGGAGCTCCGTCTTGTGGACGATCTCGGGGCCCGCGGCTTTCAGGACGACGGGGAAGCCGACCCCTTTCGCGGCCCGGGAGACGTCTTCGAGTCGTCGGACGAGTCGGGCCTTCGCGGTTTGGATCCCGTAGGCAGCGAGCACCGCATTCGCCTCATCGTGGAGAAGCCGAGACCGACCTTCCTGGGCCGCGCGGGCCAGGATCGCCGCGGCGCCGTCGCGGTCCACGGTGAACGTCCGCTCCGTCCCCTCGTCCCGTTTGCGATATTGCCCGTGACGATACATCGCGGCGAGCGATCGCGCGGCGCTCTCCGGGAACAGATACGAGGGGACGCCATGGCTCACGAGTTCCACGAAACCGGGACTGTCCTCGGACCGGCCGAGGAAGTTGCACAACACGGGCTTGGCGTGCGCCTCCGCGGCCTGCCACACTGCGCGGGCGACGTCCACCTCGTCGACCCGCACCGGAGGAACGTAGATGGCGATCGCGGCGTCGACGCCCGAATCGGCCAGGACCGCCTCGAGCGCCCGCCGATAGTCCTCGAGGGTCCCTTGCGGCGTCAGGTCGACCGGGTTTCGGAGGGACGCTTCCGCGGGGGCCCAGGAGTGCATGAAGGCTTGGGTCGCCGGAGACAACTCCGCGAGGCGCAAGCCTTGTGCGATGAGTTCGTCGACGCACATGATCGCGGGACCGCCGGCGTCGGAGACGATGGCCACTCGATCGCCCCGCGGAAGCGGTTGAAGGGAGAAGGCCATCGCGAGATCGAACAGCTCCTCAATGGAGCCGGCCCGAAGCACCCCGGTCTGCGCGAACACAGCCTCCGCCGCGAGGTCGGAACCCCCGAGGGATCCCGTGTGCGATGCGGCCGCTCGACTCCCGGCCTCGGAGCGGCCCGACTTGACGGCGATGACCGGTTTCTCCTTCGTGGTCGCCCGGGCGATCCGGACGAAGTTCTTCGGGTTCCCAAAATTCTCGATGTACGCGAGGACGATTTTGGTCTCCGGGTCGGCCCGCCACGACGCGAGCAGGTCGTTCAGGCTCACCTGGGCCTTGTTCCCCAGGGAGCAGAACTTCGCGAAGCCGACCCCGAGCGTCCTGGCATGTTCCAGGATGGCGATGCCGAGCGCGCCGCTCTGCGTGACCAGCGAGATGCCTCCCCGGAGCGGCGGCGTCGGCGCGAAGGTCGCGTCCATTCGGACGTCGGGATGCGTGTTGATGACGCCCATGCAGTTCGGACCGACCAGCGTGAGGCCGTACGACTCGCAGATGCGGAGGAGGCGGGATTCTCGCTCGACGCCGACCCCACCGATCTCCCGGAAACCCGCCGTGATCACGACGAGTCCTCGCACGCCTTTCTCGCCGCAGGCCTTCGCGGCATCGACCGCGAGATCGGCGGGGACCGTGATCACCGCGAGATCGACGGGATCCGGGACGTCCGAGATGCGGGGATACGCGCGGATCCCGTGGATGCCGGTCGCGTTCGGATTCACCGGGTAGAGGATCCCTTGGTATTCGTTGACGATCAGATTCCGCAGGATCTCGTAGCCGATTTTTCCACGATGGCGCGAGGCCCCGATGACCGCGATGGATCTCGGAGAAAAGATCGCGTCGAGTCCCTCGGCGGACATCCCGCCGCCAAGTTCCGGGGCCGTAATGAACCTTGCCGGAGGCCTGTCGTGTGAGGAGTTATCACGCATGGTAACTACGTCCTTCGCCTAATATATCGTGAAGTGAACCGGGAAGTCCGCCTGGATTGGGTTTGGTCCCGCCCGGAGCCTCGAATCCGATGGTCTTCCCTCGCCTCGGCCCTCGCGGCCGACCCCACGTCGTCGCAGCGCTCCTCGCCTGGGCCCTCCTCGTCGCCGTCTTTGTCTCCCTGCCGACCGCGCGGGCGGCCGGTCCGATCTTGCCGTGCGACAAGACCGGCCACATCACGATCGATGAACGGTGGGACCTGTCGTGTCCGGCGTGGCACATGGTCGGGAACGTCACCGTCGATCCCGGCGTGACGCTGAGGATTGATCCGCGCGTCACGGTCACCGCCGATTCGTGGATTCATCTGTATATCCGCGGGAGGCTGACCGCCGATGGCGCCGCAGGCCAGCTGATCACCTTCAAACCGACCACCTCGGCTTCGACCGTCCCGTGGGGCGGGGTCCAGTTCAACGCGTCGAGCACCGGGTCGGTGACCTTCGCCTCCCTCACCTACGCGGAGCGGGCGATTTATGCGACCCAGAGCTCTCCAACGATCTCCGACAATGTCATCGATAGCGCGTTCTTCGGGATCCTCCTCGAGGCATCGAGTTCGTCCGCCCTCCGAAACCGGATCAACTACACGAACATCGCAATCCAAGCGAGCACCACGGGGAACGTGGGCCTTTCGTCCAATATCATCACGAACCTGACGGGCAATCCCGCCCTGGGGATCTACGTCACCAACTTGCAATCCGCCTCGATCCTTTCCAACACGATCCAAAATGTTGTCGCCTCGAACGGCCGGACGCCGCTGACCCCCGGAAGCCGCGGGACGGATGGCGGCTACGCGGTCGGCATCCTCGTGAACGGCACACCGTCGGCGACGATCGATGGCAATATGATGACCCGGCTATGGGGAGGCCAAGGTGGAAACGGCGCCGCCAGTTCCGCCGGTAACGGCGGCCGCGGCGGGGACGGCGGGTCGGCCGGCGGCGTGGTCACTTTCGGAGTCGGGACCCTCGATGTATCGTCGAACTCGATCGCGAATGTCCTCGGGGGCCATGGCGGGAACGGAGGGACGTCGTCCGCAGGGACGGGCATCGGCGGCAACGGCGGGAACGGAGGGGGCGCCGCGGGAGTTCAGTCGACGAGCTCTGCTTCATCGGCCCAGTGGACCCTCAACTTCTTCTCCGGGATCACCGCGGGCTCGGCCGGCGACGGCGGGTCCGCGAGCATCGGAAACTTCGGGAACGGCGGGATGGGGGCGGACGCGTACGGCTTCTTGACCGGTCAATCGATGAACGGAGACGCGAACGGGAACACCGTTCAGACGGTGCGCGGGGGGCACGGCGGGAACAGCACGAACGGGCCTCGGGGCACCGCGGGCGGGAACGGCGGTCAGGTCTCCGCCTTCTGGGCTCTTGGAGTCGACGGGAGCGCGTCGATCCGGAACAATTGGTTCACCGACCTGACGGGCGGGACCGGCGGATCGGGGCGGACGGCGGCGGGAGCCGGGGGCAACGCGACCGGGATCGTGTCGGTCGGGGACGGCAACGCGTTCAACGTCTCGACGGTGAAGTGGAACACGCTCTCTCAGGTGGCCGGGGGCGTCGGCGGCATCGGGACGGTCGGCGGCGGGAGTGGCGGAATCGTCTCCGGACTCGCGGCGTTCCATGTGGACCTCATCTCTGATTCCAACATCCTTGACACGCTGATTGGAGGACGCGGAGGCAATTCGTTCATCCCCGCGAATCCCGCGGGTCGGGGCGGTGATAGCACCGCGTTCATCGCGGCCTTGGTGCCCGCGGGGAATTCGTACTCCGATACGCTTCAGACGGTCACCAAAGGCGCTGCGGGAACCGGCACCGGCAGCCCGAAGAGCTACGGCGTCGGTGCCCTCGCGATCGGGAACACGACCACGCAGACGCGGCTCACCCTGACGAACATGACCTTGACGGCGATCAGCGACTTGGACCTCAGCATCGGCAACTACACGGAGGCCACGACGGTCAAAACGCCCTTCTCGACGGCGAAGTTCGCAGTCCAGTTCGCGGCGAACCTGACGGTGCGGAACTTCCTGGCGGTGGCGACCTTCTGGCCGAACAACAGCACCTACCTCGGCGGGTCGCACGTCCACGTCGACGACGACGGCCTCACCGCATGGGACCTCACGACGTCGAGCGGCCTGGCGCAGTGGCTCCTCGTCACGGATCGCGTGTACCAGCAATCGACGACCAAGATCCACGACAACGTCACCCGCGTCACGGTTTCCTATCCCGGGGCTTCCTTCTGGAGCAACCCCCGTTCCGTCGACATGGCCACGAGCCACACCGAGAATTTCGGCATGGTCGACGTCACGGCGCCTACCTCCTCGGCCCTTCCCCTCCCCACGTACAAGAACACGCTCACGTTCGGCATCACCTACACCTACGACGACGGGAACGGGACCGGCGTCCAGTCGGTGACCCTCTGGTACCGTGGCGGAGGTCTGGCGACGTGGACCCTCTATGGCACGCAAGTCGTCCCCAACGCCGGGGGCTTCTCCTTCACCGCCTCGGGCGACGGAACCTACGAATTCTACACGACGGCGACGGACAAGGCCGGCAACTCGCAGGCCCCCCCGTCGGCGAACTCGCCGAACAACACGTGGACAATCGTCGATACGGTCCGGCCGGGATCCCACGTGAATGCCCTCCCGACGTACGAGACCACGCCGTTCCTCGTCTCCTGGGCGCCCGATCCGGGCGTGACCGACATCGTGGCCTATCGGATCCAATACAACTCCGGGTCCGGGTGGGTCGATTGGCTCGCGGACACCCATTCGACCTCCGGCACGTTCACGGCGACGTCCCAGGGATCGTACGCGTTCCGCTCCATCGCCCGCGATGCCGCGGGGAACGTCGAGGTCGCTCCCGCGGGGAATGACACCTGGACGATTGTCGATACGATTCTACCGCGATCCAAGACGCTCCCACTCTCGGTCTACGAGACCTCCTCGCCGTTCCAGGTGACGTGGCAACCCGCCGAGGGGACCGTCGACATCGCCTCCTATCGAATCGAGGTGAACGACAACAGCGCCGGTTGGGCTATTTGGATCGCCTCGACGACGGCCACGTCTGGGTCCTACTCGGGCCAGGACGGGCACACGTACCAGTTCCATTCGATCGCGACGGACAACGCGGGAAATGTCGAGTCGAAGAGCACGAACGATTCCTGGACGATTGTCGACATGTCGCCGCCGGACTCCGTCGTCACGGCCCTACCGCCGTTCGAGAACACCGTGCAGTTCACGGTCTCTTGGGGTCCCGTCGGCGGGACGACGGACATCGCCACATACCAGGTCCAGGTCCGGGAAGGCGCGGGAGCCTGGGTCGACCTCGCCTGCTGCTCGAGCACGACTTCCGTTAGCACGTCCTTCGTCGGCCAAGACGGACGTTCCTACGGCTTCCGCTCGATCGCGCGCGATCGCGCCGGAAACATCGAGATCGCTCCCCCTGGCAACGACACGGCCACGACGGTCGACATCCGGCCGCCGTTCGTCACCGATGTCGCGCCCCTCGGGGCGAACACGAACCTCACCCCCTGGGTGAACGTCACGTTCAGCGAGCCGATGGACCGCAACTCGGTCGTCCTCGCCTTCTCGATCACACCCGAGATGAACGGCGCGTACCAGTGGAGCGCGGACTCGACCCAGCTGACGTTCGTCCCGGCTCGAGCGCTCAGCGCGGGGACGACCTACGCCGTCACGGTGGATTCGAGGGCCAAGGATCGCGCTGGGAACTTGATGACGCCGTCGAAGACATTCCAGTTCTCCACCGCGGGCGGGGGCCTGACCGGTGGGTTCAGCGTCGGAGAGTATTGGTGGCTCCTCGCCGTCGTCGGGGCCGTTGCCGGGGGAGCCCTTTTCATGATCCTACGTCGCCGCGGGAGCGCCGCGAAGGCTCCGCCCGCGGCCGCCGCGGCGGAAAAGGAGAGCAACGCGATCGTCGAGGACGTGTTCTTGCTCAACCACCGGGACGGGGTCTTGATCAAGCACGAGACGCGCCGGCTCCGGCCGGACGTCGACACGGACATCCTGAGCGGGATGCTCACCGCCGTCCAGCAATTCGTCAAGGACGCGCTGCAGGGAGACGACTACGCCGACCTGAACGAGATGACCGTCGGACACATGCACATCTTGATCGGCCGCGGCAAGTGGCTCGTGCTCGCGGCGCGCATCGAAGGCGACGGCTCGGAATCCTGGACAGGGCGCATCGAACGGTGCATCAAGGACATGGAAGACCACCACTGGGACCAGCTCGAGGACTGGGACGGGGACATGGCCCTCGCGCGCGTGCTGGCGCCATACCTGAAGAAGCTCGTCTCCGGCGGATACGTGCTGCCGAACGCGTGAATTCGCGCCTCGAATGCATTCCGGAACGCAAGGCGCTCTTTCGTTCGTTCGCTACAACAAGAACGGATTTCCTCCCGTTGTGAGCCTCCGGTTAGAACGACATTCGCCCCTTCGTCACCGGAGTAGAATATTCCGATTGTTGCAGGGTCAATACCGATAACAAAAGCTTTAATTCTGGATGCCACTTTCTAACAAGGGATGGGACGAGACCCTAGCTTGTTCCAGAGACTTGCGTCCGCAGAGCGGATGCCGTCTCGTTGTGACCGAAGCGCGGGCCTACGCCCGCGGTGATCCAAGAATGGCAAGCGACGAGAGCGAGGGGAAGGCGGGGAAGTCGGCCGACGAGGTCCGGGACGAGTTCGAAGAGAAGATGGACCGCCTGCGCCGACAGTACGAGCGGGACCTGCACTCCTTCCGATACGAGATCGAGGAGCGTGAGTACCGGCTCAAGGCCTACGAGGACAAGTTCAACAAGATCAAGCAACCGCCGCTCCTGTACGCCTACGTCGTCCGGAAGGAAGGACCCGACCTCGACGGGAACCAGGTCGTCGTCGCGCGGGCGACGGAACTCCTCAAGGTCTCGACCGGCCTGGTAGACAAGTCCCAGCTCGGGGTCGGTCAATACGTGTGGGTGCACCCGCAGACCTATGCGATCGTCGAAGGCTCCGCGGTCCGGAACGAGGGCGTGATCGCGAAGGTCGGGGACATGATGGACGGCAAGCTCGTGATCTCGATCGAAGGGGACATGGAGAAGCGCCTCATCGATTGCGACAAGGGCGTCTACAAGAAGCTGAAGCCCGGATTCCAGATCAGCGTCTTGCCTCCGACGATGGAAGTCCTCGAGGTCCTCCCGAATCTCGAGGTGAAATCGCTCTTGCTCGGCGAGAAGCCGAACGTCAAGTACGGGCAGATCGGCGGGCTCATGGAGGCGATCGAGCGGATCAAGGACGTCGTCGTCCTGCCGTACCAGGAGGCGAAGCTGTTCCAGCAAATCGCGCTCGAGGCCCCCCGCGGCATCTTGCTCTACGGGCCGCCCGGCTGCGGCAAGACGTTGCTCGTGAAGGCGATCGCGACGGAGAACGACATGACGTTCTTCAACGTCAGCATCGCCGACGTCCTGTCGAAGTGGGTCGGCGAGAGCGAGCGCATCATCAAGGAGATCTTCCGGCAGGCGCATGAGAAGAAGCCGAGCATCGTCTTCTTCGATGAGATCGAGGCCCTCTTCACGGTCCGCGGGATGATGGACACGTCCGGCGTGCACAAGAACATCATCGCGCAGATCCTGAGCGAGATGGACGGCCTCGTCGAGCTCCACGACGTGTTCGTGATCGGCGCGACGAACCGCGCGGACCTCGTCGACCCGGCGCTGTTGCGGCCCGGGCGATTCGACGAGATCATCGAGATCCCGCGGCCCGACCGGAATGCGGCGGAGGAGATCCTCCGCATCTACCTGAACGAATCGCTCCCGGTACAGGCGAGCTTCGAGGAGCAATCCGGCGGCCACAAGGAGGCCGTCGACACCCTGCGGCGGTTCGTCCTCGACGAACTGTACGGGGAGAACAAGTGGGTCAAGGTCAAACTCGACGCGGAAGCGAAAGAGGCGATTAAGACCGTCAAGCGCAAGGACATCATTTCCGGCGCCATCATTGAGGCCATCGTGACGACGGCGAAGAAGAACTTCGTGAAGCGGGTCATCCTGCTGAAGAAAACGGAGCGGAAGAAGGAAGGCCTCAACATGAAGGACCTCGAGATGGCGATCGACGAAGAGAGCAAGGAGCACGCGATCACGGAGATGTACGTCTACGAGAAGCGCCAACGGGAGGTCTTCCGGACCGGTGCGGACCCGATGGTCGGGTGACGCATGAGGAAGATGGTCCAGGGGACCGAGCACGAGTACACTTTGTACTGCCGCAAGATGGGTACGATGGGGTTCGACCCCCACATGATGGCCCTCGATCTGCTGCGAGATTCCGACCTGCACCTCGCGGGCGAATTCATCACGAACGGCTCCCGCGTCTACTACGACGTCGGACACTTCGAGGTCAGCACGGCGGAGACGACGAACTTCCACGACGTGGTCGTGTGGGAGAAGGCCGGGGAGAAGATCCTCGACTGGTTGCGCCGCGTCATGGAGGAGAAATACACCGGCGACATGAAGATCCACGCGTTCAAGAACAACACGTCGCCCGATGGGACGTCGTACGGGTCCCACGAGAATTACTGTGTCTCCCGCGACGTGCCGTTCCCAGGCCAGTACCTCCGCGACCTCGTGCCGCACCTCGCGACCCGATTCATCTACACCGGCGCAGGAGACATCCTCCGAGGAAAATACGTCCTCTCGCCGATGGCCTTCCTCACGTCCCAAGTGATCAGCGGCGAGACGATGCACGATACCGGCATCCTGAACACCCGGGACGAGCCCCATGCGGACGGGCGCGTGTGGCGCCGGCTTCACGTCATCGTCGGGGACGCCCTCATGAACGAGACCGCGATCATGCTCCGTCACTTCACGACATCGGCCGTGCTCCAGTTGATGGAGGACGGTCGACTGGACGACGTGCCGAGGCTCAAGGACCCGATTCGGGACGTTTGGCACAACGTGGAGCTCCGGAACCCGGAGCAGTGGAAGGTCGAGCTCGAGGATGGCCGGATCGTCTCGCCGATCGACGTCCAGCGCTATTACCTCGAGAAGATCGAGACGACCGTGCAGGACGACTGGGAACGGCGCGCGATGCGGACGTTCGAGGAGGTCCTCGACGGACTGGAAAACCGCCGCTCGAAAGATCTCGCCCGGCGCATCGAGTGGCTCGACCGGTACTACGCGATTCAGGAGGCCGGGGCGAAGAAGGCCGGACCGGAGGTCGAGATGATGGCGTGCAAGCAGTACTCGGAAATTGGTGCGGAGCGATCGTTGTTCTACAAGCGCCAGCGGGCGGGCCTCGTCGAACGCATGACGGACGACGATGCTATCAAAAAGGCAATTCAAGAACCGCCGAAAGACACCCGCGCAGCCCTTCGTCGGGAACTATGCGACACCTTCAATATCGAGATGATTGATTGGTCCATGTTGGTCGTGAACGACGGGACCCGACGCCGCATCGATCTCCTCGATCCCTACGCAACGAAGATGGAGGCACCGTATGCCACAGCAAGTTGAGGAAAAGCCCAAAAAGCGGAAGAAGAGCGAGAAGAAGCTCGAGTTCGAGGCGGGCAAAGTCTTCACCCCCGGCGAAGTCAAGGAAGAGGACTTTGAGCTCGATCTGGAATCGAGCAAATATCGCGCGCAAAAAGGAGAAGGCGGGGATCGACGGGCATAGGCCTTCCTTTCCATCTCCCCCGGGACGTTTCTTAGGTTCCGGGGCCTTGTTAAACCGAATGCTTTCGGCCGAGTTTCTGGCTGGATTCGTCGAAGCCGAAGTCTACCGCGGCCTCCAAGGTTCCTCGGGAACCGGGTCGCCCGAATTTCTGAGTGCGATTGTGACCTGGATCGTGGGACCTCGGGCAACTCTATATCGCGCGCCCGCGATTCCGGACCCGAATGCCCACCCACGTGGAGACGCTGAAGAACGGCCTGAAGGTCATCCTGCGGCCGATCTCCGACACGAGGGCTGTCTCCACCTGGGTCGTCTACCGCATCGGCTCGCGCAACGAGGTTCCCGGCATGACGGGCTCCACCCACTGGGTCGAGCACATGTTGTTCAAGGGTGGCGGCAAACTCGGCAAGGGGGACATCGACAAGCTGATCTCCCGCCTCGGCGGCAAGATGAACGCATTCACGGACACGGACTACACGATGTATTTCGAGACGATCCCCGCAAGCGCGATGGACACGGCCCTCATGATCGAATCGGAGAGGATGCGGAACGCGGCCTTCGATCCTAAGGAGGTCGAGGCGGAGCGGACGGTCGTCATCAGCGAACGGGAGGGCGCCGAGAATCAGCCCGAGTTCGCGGTCGAGGAGGAGCTATGGGCCCTCGCCTTCCAGGTCCATCCGTACCACTGGACGCCGATCGGATACAAGCAAGACCTCGCGGTCCTCGATCGGGAGCCGCTCTACCGTCACTACCTCCGGCACTACGCGCCCAACAACGCCTCCCTGATCCTGGTCGGCGGGTTCGATCCCGCGGTCGCGATGCAGCACGTGCGGGAGGCCTTCTCCACGTTGCGGCCGGAGGCTGCGCCGGATCCGATGCGGCTCGCGGAGCCGGACCAGCGGGGCGAGCGCCGGAGCGACCTCGTCCGTCCTGGGCCGGCCGACCTCCTCTCGATCGGATGGCACATCCCTGCGGCGGCCCATGGCGACACCCCGGCACTCATCCTCCTTTCGACCGTCCTCGGGGGCTGGCGCGGGCTCCTCTCTTTTGCGGCGGGCGACTGGCATCCACGGTCGAACCGCCTCTACCGGGCCCTCGTCGAGTCGAAGCTCGCGACGGACGCCGGCGTGCGGCAAGAAATGAAGCTCGATCCGTCCCTCCTGATCGTGTCGGCGACCTTGGCCAAGGGCGCCTCGCTCGATCGGGTCGAACAGGTGATCGACCGCGAGGTCGACAAGCTCCGACGGACGCTGCCGGTCAAGGCCGAGCTCGATCGCGCGAAACAGCAGGTCCGTTCCTGGGCCCGGTACGAACAGGACGGCGTCACGTTCCAAGGGATGCTCCTCAGCGCGGGCGAGGGCCTGTCCTCGTGGGACTTCGGGGAGCGGCTCCTCGGCAAGGTCGAGAAGGTCCGCGGCGAGCAGGTGCGTGAGGTGGCGAGGACCTACCTCGTCGACCAGCACCGGTCCGTCGTTCGGTTCCATGCCCAAGGGGCCGCTGCATGAACCTGCCAGATCGCACGGTGTTGGGAAACGGCGCCGTCCTCGTGTCGGCGTCCCTGCCGTCGAACCCGTTCGTCGCGTTCCGCGGGAGCATTCCCGCGGGGGTCGCGGCGGAAGGCGAGTCGCATGGCCTCGCCGAGTTCACGTCCCGCCTCCTGCTCAGCGGCACGCGCCATCGCAGCGCGGCCAAGCTCGCCGACCGCCTCGAGGGCATCGGCGCGACGCTCGAGTTCCACAACGGCGACGAGGTCCTGAGCTTCAGCAGCCGGAGCACGCGCGACACCGCGCGGGAGACGGTCCGAATCCTCGTCGAGTGCCTGTCCGAGCCGACGTTCCCTGAGCGCGAGATCGAGCGGGTCCGCGGCGAGTTGCTGAACGATCTACGGATCGAGGCCGACGACACGCACCTGAGGGCCATGCGGGAGCTCGAACGGTTCGTGTTCCCGAACGACCATCCGTACGGTCGCGACCCGAAGGGCGGGGCCGACCGCGTCCGCCGGATTCGGCGCCGCGACATCGTGGCCTTCCACGAGGCGCACGTCAACCCGGAGGCCTTGATCTTGGCCGTGACGGGAGACGTGGACCGTCGGCTCATGGAGGACGCGATCGCCGAACCGCTCTCCCGCCTCGACGCTTCCTCGGAAGGCGTCCCCGCGATCCCGCCGCCCCGTCCGCACAAGCCGCGCCGGGTCTCGATCCCGATGCCGCACAAATCCCAGGCGGACATCGTCGTCGGCGGCCCCGCGGTCCCGCGGCGCCACGACGACTACTACGCGCTGAACTTGGCGAACCTCCTGTTCGGCCGGATCGGGTTGTACGGCCGCCTCGGGAGGAACTTGAGGGACGAGCAAGGCCTCGCGTACTACGCATTCGCGAGCCTCGACGCCAAGACGGCGGGCGGCATGTGGTCCCTCGCCGCGGGCGTGAACCCCGCGAACCTCTCGAAGGCGACGCGCTCGATCCGCGAGGAGCTCGACCGCCTGCAGACGGACCCGTTTCATTCGGACGAGGTCCGGGACGGGAAGGACAACCAGGTCGGGTCGCTCATTGTCTCCCTCGAACGGAACGCGGAGGTCGCGTCGGAGCTCCATCGCATGGAGTACTACGGGCTCGGCATGGGGTTCCTCGAGCGGTATCCGGAGATCGTCCGCGGGCTGGAAGAGGACCGCGTGCGCGAGGTCGCGATGAAATACTTCACGGCCGAGGGCAGCTCGATGGTCGTCGCCGGGCCGGTCGGGCGGGCGCGTCTCACCCTGTGACACCTCCGTCGGCGGGGCCGAATGTTTATATCGCGTCCTCCCGATGCGCGGCCGAGTTGGGCGAGCGATCGGGGGAGGGACCCTCGCGGGGTAGCTGCTCGACCGTCGCCCGGCAGGAGGAACGTTCATGGATTCGTTCGTTCGACGCGCGTGGGCCATCTCGCTGACCATCCTCATGATTGCCGCGATCCTGTTGGTCGCGGTCGCCGGCTCCCCGAAAGCGGCCACAAATGTGCGTCCGGCCGCGCCAGCCGATTCGGCCGCGCTGCGGGCTCCCTCGGCGGCAAGTCCGTCGATGGATCCGGCGATGCAACGATTGCTCGATCGCGCCCGCGAACCTTCGGCGGCATGGAACAAGCTCACCCCATCGGTCCAAGAGGCGGCGCGATCGGGGACCGGAACCTTCCGCGTCGCGATCTTGACGGACGACGTCAACACGCTCGGCGCCTTCCTGCGGAAGGACGGCGTGCCGACGCCCATCGGCTCCGTCCCCACCACCCGAAGCGGCGTGCGGGTCGTGACGATGGACGTGCCCACGCGGCTATTGGAGAAAGTCGCGGCGCTCGACCACGTCTACAGCATCGCGCCGGCGGTGCTGCCCGCGGCGCCGGACCGGGTGGAGACCGGCGCGTCGGCCCTGAACGCGATTCGCAGCGGCGGACCGGCCCCGGACCTCATCGCGGCCGGCAAGGGCCACCACGTCCCGGAGGCATGGGCCCTCGGTTACACCGGATATGGAGTCCAGGTGTCCACGATGGACAGCGGCACCGATTTCGGCCACCCGGACCTCCAAGGCACGTTCGCCCGGGACTCCGATCCATCGTCGCCGTACTTCGACTGGCCGATGGCCTTCGATCCGAATTCGATGGCGTCCTATCTCCTCGGCGGGCTGACCTTCCCGACCGCGCCGAGCTCCTGGTACGTCGACACGACGTTCACCTCCCCCGCGGACGGAGCGGGCAACCTGATCCTGCCTTTCAACGGCCATGTGTACAACGTCTTGGGCGTCCCGAGCGCGAGCGGGGTCTACCACCTCGGGCTCCACCCGGACTTCACGCTGGGCAGCGACTATCGCGAATTCGTCGCCGTCCTCGTCTCGGATTCGACAACCCCCGGGGTCTACGACACCGTCCACGTGGACCTCGATGACAATCACGCCTTCGGCAACGACAAAGCTGCGACCGTCGCGTCTCCGGACATCTGGGCGGACACCGACGGCGACGGCCTCGCGGACCTCTCCGGCGGCCTCATCTACTTCATCGGGGACGGGGCGCATCCGATCCCCTACAGCGACGTGATGGGCGCGCGCTACGGCCTCCCGGTCCCGACCGCGGGACCTGGCGACCTCGTCGCGTTCCAAATCGGCGACGCGCTCGCGCCGGGCGGCGGGGACCACGGGACGCTCTGTGCGTCTGCGATCGTTGCGCAGAACAAGACCGGCGCCGTCCTCGGATTCGCCCCGCAGGCGAAGCTGATCTCCGTCGGCAACATCTACGCAGGCGGATTCTTCTACGACATGTTCACGTTCGTCGGAGAAGGGTACGACGGGATCCCGGACACGGGGGACGAGGCCCAAGTCGCCTCCGCGTCCTTCGGCTTCTCCGGGACCTTCGACGACGGCTGGGACTTCACGGCCCGGTGGGTGGAGTACAACTCCCTCGTGAACCCGGACACGACCTTCACCGTCTCGAGCGGCAACGGCGGACATGGGTTTGGGACCGTCACCTCGCCGTCCTCGAGCAGCGGCGTCATCTCCGTCGGCGCGTCGACGAGCTACAACGCGGCCCTCGGCACCTTCGAGGATGCGGCCCACTCGACCTTCGGCGACGTGCAGCCTTGGTCGAACCGGGGCCCGAGCACGCTGGGTACCTCCAAGCCGGACGTCGTCACGGTCGGCGCGTGGGCGTCCGGCGACGGAGCCCTCAACCAGTTCGGCGGGTTCCCGCCGTGGGTCGTGTGGGGCGGGACGTCTCTGTCTTCGCCAGCAACGACCGCGATCGTGGCCCTCATCGTGAACGCTTACCAGAACGCGACCGGCGGGACTCTCGGCAACCAGTATGCCAAGGTCCTCTTGACCGGCGCCGCCGATGACACGCACTACGATCCCCAGGTCATGGGCCACGGCCTCACGAACGCCCTGCGGGGGGTCGAGGCCGCGAGCAATCGGGACGGCCTCGCCGCATACCACTTCACGGCTTCCGGCATCGAGCCGGATTGGATGGCGGGGACCTACCGCGGGACGGCCTATCCGAGCTTCACGAACCTGTTGTCTCCGGGCGGCTCGTCGACGGACTCGTTCTCCGTGGAGAATCACAACGGGGCGGCCGGGAAGACGGTCGACGTATCCGACTGGGAACTGCGACGGATCGGCGAGAGCTCGTGGACGATCGTGACGCACAACGCCAACGAGAGCCCGCCCGATTTCGTTCGGCCGGATTACCTCATCAACCTGACCGGCCTGGTGCCGGCCGGGACGAACCTCGTCAAGGCGACGATCAGTTTCCCGCTGAACCAAATGGACCCGGACGGCAACTACGTGTACAACAGCCGGTGGCGCTTGCTGTTGTACGATTGGAAGGACTACAACGGCGACGGGACGTATTGGACCGACGCGAACGGAAATGGCGTCGTCAACGCGGGCGAGATGAACGCGTCGGCGGGCACGGAGATCCAGCGCTTCACCTATGGGTATCCGACCGGGACGAACATCGAAGCTTTCGTCCACGATCCGCTCGCGCGGATCCACGACGGCTTCCTCCTGGGGATCCAGCACCGGACCGTCTCCGCGCTCGTCCCGTCGACGACTCTGACGGTGACGGTCGACTACTACCAGGCGCTCGATGCGCCCTGGCTGACGGAGAGCGCGTCCAGCCTGTCCCTCGCCGCGGGGGGCGTCGGCTCGGTCGACGTGACCGTTTCCGTCCCCGCGAGCCAGCCCTTCGGGATCCTGTCGGGAACGGTCGTCCTGACGGACACGAGCTCTGGCGCGGAGACCCTGATCCCGGTCGTCGCGCAAGTCGCGGCGACGGGCACCTCGTTCACCTTCGGCGGCAACGCGACCAGCACCGCGTTCCTGGACAACAACCGCGTGTTCGGCGGCGCGGATTGGACGTGGCGGCCGGAGGCCGGCGACTGGCGGTTCTTCTACACCGACGTCCCGGACGCGACGCCCGTCTATCCGGGCGAGAACCTCCTCGTGCACACCTGGTGGTCGACCGCGCCGACGGACATCGACACGTTGATCTTCGGCCCGACGCCGGATCCCTTCTCGGGCATCGGCCCGCCGGTCTGGGGACCCTACACCTTGTCGGTCCAGGGCGCGAGCCTAAACACGAACATCGACGCGGGCCGATGGCGTTTCAACACGGTCACCGGCGGGCCCGAGGAATGGGTCACCGCGCCGCTGAGCCCGGGCCTGCATGCGATCGGGCTGCACAACGTCCTGAACGCGGGGACGGGTCCCTCGGACCTGTTCCACGGCGAAGTCGGCACCTTCAGCGTGGCGCCGACCCCGTGGGTCGTGTCGACGACGAATGCGACCGGGAAGGGAGCGTTCCATGCGAATTCATCCCTTGCCTTGTCGGGTCTCACGGTCCGCGGCTTCGGAGTGTCCGCGCCGGTCCTCGAGAGGAACCTGACGATCGTCGGCGGGGGCATCTATACCGAGACCTTCGACGCTGCGAACGCGGGCCTGATCGACGTCGCGATCGGCGAATCGTACCTGCAGGGCATGGACCTCGACCTGTACCTCTATCGCTGGACCGGCTCGAGCTATGCCCTCGTCGCCTCGTCGGCGGGGCCGACCGCCTTCGAGGAGGTCCGCCTCACGATGCCCGAGTCGGGGAGGTACCTGATCCTCGTGGACGGCTTTTCTGTCCCCGCGGGGACCGGCCAGTTCGATATGTTCAAGGTGATCATCCAGGGGACGCAGCTCACCCCGACGAACGTGCCCGGGACCGGTATCCCGGCCGGTACCAATGCCCCCTTCAACGTGACGTGGAACTTCGCAGGGACCCGACCCGGACTCTACTTCGGCATCCTGTTCGTCGGGCCCACAGGCGCCCCGGCGGTCGAAGTGGACGCCGGCTTCCTGCTGGTCGATGCGAATCCGCCGACGATCCTGTCGACGACGCCCGCGAATGGTTCGTTCCTCCGAGACTCCTCGGCCCACGTCGCGGCGACCTACGTGGACCCGGAGATCTCGGCGGGCATCGTGTCCGCGACGATCCTCGTCGACGGCACAGACTTCTCTTTCTTCGCGACGTTCAACGACACGACCTTCGACTGGTCCTTGCCGTTCGGATTCAGCGAGGGAACGCACACCGTCGTGTTCACGATCCTCGACGGCGCCGGCTTCTCAGCGTCCAAGACTTGGAGCTTCACCGTCGACACGATGGCGCCGAGCCTGTCCGTGACGAGCCCCAACGACGGGCTCACAGGGACGGCGCTGACGCCGGTCTCCGGCACCACGGAACCGGGCGCGACGGTCACCGTGAACGGCGTGTCTACGGCGGTCAACGCGACGACGGGCCACTTCAGCCGTGACATCGTCCTCGCCGAAGGTGCGAACACGATCACGGTCGTCGCGAAGGACCGGGCCGGAAATACGGCTACCGATGTGCGATCGGTCACGCTCGACACGACCGCTCCTTCGCTGACGGTCACCGCGCCGGCGCAGGGATCCCGAGTCCCGACGAACTCCGTGCAGGTCACCGGGACGACGGATGTGGACGCGATCGTTTCCGTGAACGGGATTTCGGCCCCGGTCGCATCCAGCGGTGGCTTCGACGTGACGATCGTCCTCTTGGACGGCCGTCACACGGTCACGATCGTCGCGACCGACCCCGCGGGCAACAAGGCACAGGTCGTGCGGACGATCGACGTCGGCCCGGCCCCGGATGCGACCGCACCAGTCGTGACGGTGACGAGCCCAGCGGACGGGGCGACGGTCGACCAAGCTTCCGTCGTCGTGTCCGGGACGGTCGACGACACGAGTGCGACAGTCATCGTGAACGGCGTCGCGGTCCACCCCGCGGCAGACGGGTCGTGGAGTGTGACGATCTCCCTCGCCTCCGGCACGAACACGATTTCGGTGTCCGCGGTCGACGCGGCGGGGAACCGGGCGACCGCAGTCTCTCGTTCGGTGACGTACCAGTCGCCGGTGCCGGGGATCAACCAGGCTGTCACGTCGCTGAGCGGCAACTTGGTCCTCGGGCTCGCGATCGTCCTCGTCGGGCTCATCGCCCTCGTCTTCGTCCTCTACTCGAACCTGAACCGCAAGATTGGGCAACTGAGGCCCCCGAAGCCGCCGGAGCCGCCGGCCGGAGAGCTGTAGGGGGAGCGGGCGGCTCCCCCCTTTTCTTCTTTATTCCCTGCCGCGGCGAGGTCATCGATGGGACGCCTCAGAATAGAGGCTCTTCGACCACGCGAGCCGGTCCGCCGACCGCGCAGGGGATCGTCTCGATCCCGAGGTCCGCGATCGCCGTCCAGACTTGTTCGGCGTGGTCCGGGAACGTGTTCACGTAGACCGTTGCCCCCGTATCGATCGAGAAGAAGGCCGGTATGCCCTGTTCTCGAAGGCGGCGGACGGCGAGGATGACCCGCAAGGTGTCGGGTTGCCAGAGGACCATCTCGCCGGCCCCGGTCATCGTGATCCCGTGCAGCATGAGGGTGTCCCGTTCCGCTAGACCGCAGATGGACCCGATGTCTCGGTTCCGGATCGCGAGCTCCATCTCCGCGATCAGCCGCGGCATCTCGGCGAGGCGGGCGTGGAAGAACGGCGACGTCAGCGCCTCCCGATGGGCGTCCTCGGTCTGCTTGAACGCGGGGACGACGGCGACGACCATCCCCATCTGGAGCTCCTCGCCGGCGAGACGGGTCGCGTAGGAATCCTCGTCCGTCAGCCCCATCTTCCATTTGCTGAATCCGCCCGTCACCGCGCGCGCCGCGGATCCCGCCCCCCGTCGGGCGAAGCGCGAGATCTCCTCGAGGCCTAGGTCTAATCCGGCGGCCTTCGCGGAGGCCATCGCCAGCGCGGCGAAGCCGGAGGCGCTCGCGCCCAGCCCGATGTTCGACGGGAAGTCGTTCTCGGATGCCATGCGAAATCGCCGTCGGATCGAGGCCTTCGCCCGGATCGGATCGACGACGGAACGGATCCGCTCCATGTCGTGTCCCATCACCTCGCGGCCATCGATCGTCGCCTGATCCCGCGGGAATTCGCCGAACTCCACGGTCGTGCGCGTCGTCAAGGGCGCGGTGCAGACGCTGATCGAATCGTGGAAAGGGAGGCGGAGGACGGGGTCCGCGAGCCCGTGGTACTTGATCAATCCCTGGATCGGATGGGCCACGGCGGTCGCCTTCAATCCCGCCACCGCCCAAGCACGCGGGGAAGTTCTGCATGGTCATCGATCACGGCGTCCGGTTGGACGCCGGATTCCCTGGGCCGCGCTTGGCCGCGGGGGCGGTACCCCTTCCGGTCCGCGTGGAACCAAACGGCGCGCATCCCCATCGCTTTCGCACCCCGGACATCGGCATCGAGATCGTCGCCGACGTGAACCGCCCGCTCCGCGGGATGCCCCAGGGCCTCCAACGCGGCCTCGAAGATCGGCCGGAGCGGCTTCCGGACACCGACCTCGTCGCTGAAGACCCGCACCCGAAAGAATCGCCCGATTCCCATCCGGTCCTGGAGCCTTCGAAGGTATTGCCCCCAGGTCCTCCCGGTGTTCGAGACGAGTCCGATCGCGATTCCATTCCGCTCGAGTTCCTCCAGGGTCTCCCGGACATGGGGGAAAAGGTTCGGAGGGACTTCCTGGAGGGCCCCGCCGAACGCTTCGGAGACGCGCTCGGCCAGGATCGCGTCTTTCGGGTCCAAGCCGGCGAATTGGAGGAAGGTCCGGACCTGTTCCTCGGGGGCGGGATCGACGTTTCGTTCCCACCCCTCCTCGAGGATTGCCTGTTGCCGATCGTAGGCCCGCAAAAGCTCGTCCCGGATCAGGGGGAGCTTTGGGACCGCCTTGAGGAGCCGATCGATTCGGAGTTCCCGGAGCTCTCGATCCTGCTCCACCGTCGTGAGCGCGATCGTGTCCCACCAGTCGAATGTCACGGCCTCGATCATCGCGGTCCTCTAGATGTCGAAGATGACCTCGGCGAATCCTTTCGCCGGATCGACGGTCAGGCCATGGCGGGTCACCGCCTTGATGGCGAGTTTCAGTTCATGCCGTGACTTGTCGATCGTCTCTCCGCGGGCATGACCGACGAGGGCCGTCCCGGCGACGTGGACGTCGAACGAGGAGAACAGGAACCGTTGGGTCTCGTGGACGTAGAGCAATTCCGAAAGCCACCGGAGGAATAGCGTCGGGATGTCGTCGGCGTTCAGGCGGACTTCGACCTCGCCGATCGGCTTGACCGTCGAGAGGTCCGCGATCAGGCTGAACATCCCCTCGGCGGCGTTCGCAAATAGCTCGTCGAGGGACCTTCCATACGCCCGGATGGCGACGTCCGCAGTGTGGTCGATTTCCTCGAAGCGCACGGCGAAGGCAAAGGCCCGGATGAGATGAAGCTTCTTCGCGTCTCCCTCAGATCCCGCGGCTCTTCCCCGGCCAAAGGACCTTGTGGAGCTGGACTTGGAGGCGCACCGGGAGGCGGTCCTCGAGGATCCACGCCGCGAGCCGATCCGGGTCGAGGCCCATCGAGACCTTGTGTGCCGCAGCGACCGGCGAGAACAGCACGGTCTGCGCCTTGGTGCCGTACGCGGAAAGCACGCGCCTTGCGAACTCGTAGTCCTCGCGGTCACGGAGGACGAACTTGACTTCGTCGTGGGGCTGTAGGAGGCCCAGGTTCGCGTACGCCTTCTCCGCCTTCATCCCGGAGCCGGGGCACTTCACGTCCATCACGTACCGGACCCGGCCGCTCGCCCGCTCCGCCGGCGCCAGCCGGTCGAACGTGTGCAGATCCACCTCGCCGTCGGTCTCGAAGGAATGGACGAAGTCCTCCGGAAGACGACGGACCGCGGCCGCGATCGACTCCGCCTGAAGGAGCGGCTCGCCCCCGGTCCAGCAGACATATCGGATGCCTTCTCCTTCCTCGGCGGCCGCCGACAACTCGCGGATCCGGTCCACGACATCCTCGACGGAGGACCGGGTGAATTCGCCGCCCTCCACGGCGTACATGGAGTCGCACCAGGCGCACCGCAGATTGCACGCGTACAGGCGCACGAAGATGGTCGGGAGGCCCGCGAGGGAGCTCTCTCCCTGGATCGAGACGTACATCTCGTTGAGCAGAAGTTCCTGCCCCTTTCGGACGGGGACGGTCGTCTGGGCCTGCACGAGGCAACCGATGCGCGGGGCCCCACTTAAGCGTTCTTCGCTGCGGGACGGGCGTAAGGGAGCGGATCCTCGATCCCGGCCTCGCGGAAGCCTTTGAGGCGGAGCTGGCAGGAGTCGCAGACGCCGCAGGCTTTCGCCCGACCGTGGTAGCAGGACCACGTGAGGGCCCACGGGACCCCCAACGACTCGCCGGTCCGGACGATGTCCGCCTTCGACATCTCGATGAGGGGCGTCCGGATCTCGATCGGATGTCCCTCGACCCCGCGTTTGGTCCCGAGGCGGGCGACCTCTTGGAACGCGCGGTAGAATTCCGGGCGGCAGTCCACGTATCCGGAAAAATCGACAAAGTTCGCGGCGATGACGATGGCCGCCGCGCCAGCGGCCTCTGCGAGTCCGAGGGCGTAGGACAGGAAGATCGTGTTCCGGGCCGGGACATAAGTCGCCGGGATCCCGCGCCCGATCTCTTGCATCGGTCGCCCCTCCGGGATTGGAATGCGCTGGTCCGTGAGGGCCGACCCGCCGATCGCCGTCAGGTCCAAGGAGACGACGCGGTGCTCTCGGACGCGGAAGTGGGCCGCGACCCGCTTCGCGGCGGCGATCTCCCGCCGGTGGCGCTGGCCGTAGTCGAGGGTGAGGGCGATCACGTCGAATCCCTCTTTCAGAGTCATGGCGAGGGCCGTCGCCGAGTCCATTCCTCCGGAGAGGAGCACGACCGCCTTTTGGACACGGACCATCGTCGGCTGGATAAGCCGGGGACCGTCAAAAAGGCGATGCGACGGTCGATTCGCGTACCCCGTGGTTATAGTTAAATAACTATAACACCTACTGAGCTCCATGCAAGTCGGCTGTGGCGTGTACGTCCATCCGGTTCGGGAGCGGCGGTATCTGTACTTCTGGCACTACGAGAGCCGAGGCGGATCCCGGGTCCAGGTGAAGGACTACGTGGGTCCGGTCGACTCGGCTCGCGCTCGAGGAGAAGCCGCGCACCGGTGCGAAGCGTACTATGCAAAGGTCGCGGACGACCTCGAGAAACTTCGGACCTCGAGCCTTGCGGAGATCCGGACCCTCGGAACCACGTGATCGGACGAGTTATGGTCAAACGACTATAACATCGATGGCCCGGGCTCGGAGCGGACCGTTCAATCGGAGAGCTTGGCGACGATTCGATTGAACCGTTGAACCAGAGGGCCGACTCGGCGAAAACCGTCCGACCCTTCGGAGGGCTCCTGGAGCAAGCCGATCTCATGGCCTTCGGGGTCCCGCAGGTAGGCGACCTTCCCGTACGGCCGGGTCGCAGGCGGTCCCAGGAACTCCGCTCCGCGTCTTCCGAGCTCGGCGTACGCCGCATCGAGGTCGGGGACCGCGAAGACGAGGAAGCCTTCGGGCGCCCCCGTCATCTCTCCCGTCGGGTAGCGATGGATCGCGAGGCGGACGCTGCCCGCGTCGAAGTGGATGACGTGGGCTTCCTCCAGGAGGATCGGCAGCCCCATCACATCCCGATAGAACGCCCGCGCGCGGTCGAGGTCTCTGGAGTAGAGGACGATCCCTTCGAGGATGCGCGGCGTCGCCATGTGGACCGTTGCTCGGGAGGCCGAACGACCTCATCAGCTTCGCGGGCTACGCCCGGATCTCGTCGAAGCGGTAGTCCGTCCACTCGCGTTCGCCGAGGACGATCTCGAACTCCTGCGGCGTCAACATCGGCTCCTTGTACTGCAGGACGTCCTCGATCGCGATCCGCGGACACGCCGTGTTGACCCACGCGTCCACGCGATATCCTTGGAGCAGATCGGGTGCGACGAGGTCCATGAGGAACAGGCTCGCCTGCCTCCCGTGTTTCTCGGCCAGCGCCTTGAGCCCGAGGGCCATGTCCATCCTCTCCTGCCCGATCTTCTTCGACACGAGGATGCCGAACGTCTGGGCATCGTGGGCCCGCGCGATGGCGGCGTGGCGCTGCCGGAGCACGCGGTCGCGCACCTCCTTGAGGTCACGGGCGGTCCCGCGCTCGGGATCCGCGACGATGACCGGCTTGTCGACGAGGATCGCCACGCCGAGCGGATGGAAGTCCCCCGTGCCGATGTACAGGTAGCCGTCGACGTCCTTCTCGACGACCGTCGCGGTGTGGTAATCGCATCCGAGGACCTGGCCGGCGTACGCGACCCGCCGGTCCGGCTCCCCGATGCGGACGACGTGCCCTTTCCTCTCGAGGTGGTCCTTGATCGGCGGGAGCCAATGGCGGAATTGGGTCGTCGTCAGGAGCCCGACGCGGTTCGGGAGGAGGGGCTCCGCGGCATCGATGAAGGCCAAGGAGGCGAGCGGCGGACCCGGGAGATCGTAGAAGAAGACCCGGTTGTACCGGAGGTGCGGCATCGGCGCGTGGCCGAGGTGGACGATCAGGTCCACCGGCATCTCGGCGACGTCGCAGGCCCCGAAGGACGGGTCGGCGGAGACGAGGCAGGTCACGCCCGCCCTCGACTCGATCTCGCGGGCGAGTTCCACGGCCTTCGTGCGCAGGCCGACCGGAAATTGGAGCCCGACCGTCTTCGCGTTCCGGCCGCGGATCACTTCCAGGAGTCGGTCCGTCTCGCGCATGGACGCGAAGACACCACGCGGGTCGGGAAAAAGGTGTCCCTTCGGTCCTAGCGTTTCTTCTCGCGTTCGATCTCGATCCGCCAAGGCGTCGGGAGCTTGATGCCGCCTTTCCGGAGGGCTTCCTTAGCGTCGTCGACATGGTCTTCCGTCGTCGAGATCGTGAAGATTTTCATGCCCGGGTGCACGCGGGCCGCCGTGCCGACGGCCGCGCCGAAGGCCGCGCGCATCCCTTCCGAGATGCGGTCCGCGCCTGCGCCCGTCGCGATCTTGTTCTCCCGCAGCACGTTGTGCGGGTAGAGCCGAAGCTTCAGGTGGTAGCCGTTGCCCGCCTTCTTCACGATGTAGCGGTTCGCGGAGATGCGCGCCGCCTCGAGGGCGATGTGCCGGATCTGGCATTGCTCTTCCGCGATCAGGTGGACATGGACCGGGAAGTTCGTCCTCGGGTCGCCGATATCGAACTGGCTGATCCGGATCCCGGGGACGCCGCCCATGTACCGCTTCTGGGCGTAGGCCTGTCCGCGGATCTCCCGATACATGCTGTTCGGCTTGCGCGTCATCGTCGGAGGGCGCTCGAAGGGGGGAGCGATATTTAATCCTTGGCGGGCTCGGACGCGGACCGGGAAATCATTAAGAGCGCCGCATTGTGTCGCGCGAGTCGATGCTCCTCGTGAAGCTCGGCGGAAGCGTCGTCACGGAGAAGGACAAACTCCGCACGGCCCGCCGTCCGGCGATCCGACGCCTCGCCGGGGAGCTCGCGGCGGTCCGCCAACCGCTCCTGGTCGTCCACGGCGCCGGCTCCTTCGGACACATCCTCGCGAGCCGTCATCGCTTGAACGAGGGCGGCTCGACCCCTGCGAAGCGCGCGGCCGCCGCGCGCGTCCAGGCGGATGTCCGCGACTTGGACCGCCTCATCGTGGATGCCCTGAACGCGGTCCGTCTCGCCGCGGCGCCGATCCCGCCCTCCGCGGTCCTCTCCCTGGACGATGGGAGCGTCTCTTCGATGGACCTGACGCCGTTCTTAGAGTTCGCCTCGATGGGTTTCACGCCGGTCACCTTCGGGGACGTCGTGCGGGACGTGCGGCGAGGTTTCTCCATCTGTTCCGGGGATCTGCTGATGCTCGAGCTCGCGCGCGCCTTCCGCCCCGATCGCGCGGTCTTCGTCGCCGACGTGGACGGCCTCTTCACCGCGGACCCGAAGCGCCGTCGCGACGCGCGACTGCTGGACAAGATTTCCGAGGCCGACCTTTCGAAGATCGAGTTTTCCTCCGCCAAGCGGACCGACGTCACCGGGAGCATCGAGGGGAAGGTGCGCCGGATGTTCGAAATTGCGGGGCATACCGGCGAATGCCTCATCGTCAACGGTAACGTAAAGAACCGAGTCCGGGATGCACTCCGAGGCCGGCGGGTCGTCGGCACCCGGATCGCCCGAGGTCCCTGAGATGGTCGAGCCGTCGAAGACGGAACAGCGGAAGGCGGAGCACGTCAACATCATCCTGCAGGAGAACGTCTCCGCGGAATACAACTATTGGAACGACGTCCGCCTCGTGCACGATGCCCTCCCGGAGATCGACCTGGACGCGATCGATCTGAGCGTGAAGTTCTTCGGCAAGAAGCTCCGGGCGCCCCTCATCATCTCCTCGATGACCGGGGGATTCGGCATGGGGAAAGAGATCAATGCGAACCTCGCGAAGGCCGCGGCCGAGGTCGGGGTCGCGATGGGCGTCGGATCGCAGCGCGCCGCGCTGGAGAAGCCGGAGCTCGCCGCGACGTACGCGGTCGTGAAGGATCACGGCATCCCGCTCGTCTTCGCGAACCTCGGCGCGCCGCAGCTGGTGCCGCAGGAGGGCAAGAGGGCCTACGGCATCGCGGACGCGAAACGCGCGATCGACATGATCGACGCGGACGCCCTGATCATCCATCTCAATTTCCTGCAGGAGGTCGTGCAGCCGGAAGGAGACCGCCGGGCTAAGGGTTGCCTCGCGGCCATCCGGGCCCTCGCGGCGAAGTTCCCCGTCATGGCGAAGGAGACCGGCGCGGGGATCTCGCGGGAGGCGGCGGCCCGACTCAAGGAGGCCGGCGTCCAGGCGATCGACGTGGGAGGACTCGGGGGCACCTCGTTCTCCGCGGTCGAACATTACCGGGCGCGGAAGGAGGCGTCGAGTCTGAAGGAACGCCTGGGGGCCACGTTCTGGAACTGGGGCATCCCGACGCCGGCGTCGATCATGCTCGCCGACGTGGGCCTCCCGCTCATCGCGACCGGCGGCATCCGGAGCGGCCTCGATGCCGCGAAGGGGATCGCCCTTGGGGCGACGATGGCCGGGATGGCGAAGCCGATGCTCGAGGCCGCGAAGGTCTCCGCCGACGCGGTCGTTGCGGAGCTGCGCGCGGTCATCGAGGAGCTCAAGGCCGCGATGTTCCTCACCGGGTCGACCTCGATTCCCGAGCTCCAGGAGCGGAAGGCCATCGTGAGCCCGCCGACCGCGAGTTGGCTCGAGGCGCGGGAAGCGTGACCCGATGACCTCGACGGGTTCGGAGTCGGCGGAGGCACGACTCGAATCCCTGCTGAAGCCGTATCGAGACCTTTCGAACGAGCACATGGAATTGATCTGGACGGAGTTCGCCGCGGAGCATCCCGCGGGATCCTTTCCGTCGACGAAGACGATGCGTCAGAATTCGCGTCTCTTCCTGGCGGGGAAACGGTACCGGTTCGCCCTCGCGCTCGCCGGTTACCGATTGCTCATGGGGGACCGACCCTCCCGCGATCTGGAACGGGCCGCAACGTGGCTCGAGTGGTACCATCTCTACACGCTCTTCCTCGACGACATCATGGACGAGGACTTCCGCCGGCGGACGTTCCCGAGCGCGTGGTCCTCGAACGCCCGCCTGTACCGCGGCGCCGACGCCGCGCGGCCTGCGACCGTCTTCCGGACGCGCCGACATCGGTACGGGGTCTCGCAGGCGATCCTCGACGCGCTCCGCATCCGCTCCCTTGCGGAGGGGGCGATCGAGCGCGCGGTCGGCCTCCATCCGTCCGTCCGGTTGGAGTTGCTCGCCGAGTTGACGACCGTCGACCTGATCCTCAGCGACGGTCAAGGCCTCGACATCGACTTCGAACGGGCGGCGGACATCCCGGAGGAAGCCTACGTCCGGATGAGCGAGGCGAAGACGGCCCGCCTCTACGTGGGAGCGGCCGCGACGGCGGCGATCGCCGCCCGGGCCTCCTCGGAGGACCGAGCCGCGCTCGAGGCGTACGCGCGGGCCTTCGCAATCGCGTTCCAAGATCGTGACGATCTCCTCGGATCGGGAGTCGTCGCTTCGCGGATTGGCGGATCGTCGGAAGGGGACATCCGGCAAGGCAAGAGGACCCGCCTCTATGTCCTCGCCCGCGGACGGCTCCGCGGCGGGGATCGGACCGCCTTCCTCCGGGCCTACGGCCGGGGGACGAAGACGACGAAGCGCGATGTCGCGGTCGTGCGGGACCTCCTTCGGACCCATGTCTTGCCCGCCATGGAGGATCGCATCCGGGAGTACCAGAAGGCCGCGCGGGACGCGTTGCGTCGGCTCCCGGCCCGCGATCCGGACGCGAAGCAATTCCTGGAAGCCCTCATCGAGGCCCAAGGTTCGCGGGAGGCGTGACCGGTCCCGGCGGTCGCAACGTGCGATCAGGCCCTCGCGGTTGTGGCCCAGGCCCTTGAGGTCGCGAAGCGGGCGAAGGACTTCGGGCAGGGTGTGAGCGGCGCCGCAGCTGGTGAACGGATGTCGCGATTCGATGTGAACGCGGCGACTACGACAACGCGATGCGGTTCGCCGAAGAAGTCTTACGAATCTTCGGCGGGATCCCACCCGCCCATCGATGAGGAAGACCGAACGATTGCTAATCAGTCCTCGAGCCCGCGGGCGGTGATTCGGAAGGTCGCCCGCATCCCCTCTTCGCGGTGTCGATGCTTGTCGAGGACCGCCGTCCGCAGCGACGCTCCCGACCGTTCGAACCGCAGGATCGTCTTCGCGTTGTGGCTCAACATGTGGCCGCCGAGCGGCAGGTAGGCGCCGGTGTCGATGTCCGTGTACACCTGCGACGTGACGACGACGGGCATGCCGCGTTGCCGCGAGACCCGGAGGAGCTTGCCGATCTGCCGCGTGAGGCCGTACCGCTCGTCGCGCCGGGTCTCGTCGCGCATCGTGAGTCGGTAATGCATCGTGATGCTGTCGATGACGATCAGGCCGACCTCCCGGTTGCCCTCCGAGAGCTTGACGGCCTTCTCGATGAACTTCTCCTGCTCCTCGAAGCTGTACGGCTCGGAGAAGAGGATGTTCTTCGCGACGACCTCGAAGTCGTCCCCGCAGATCTGCCGCAGCCGCTCGAGCGAGACGCCTTCCGTGTCGATGTAGATCACCTTGTGTCCCGCGCGGACGACGTTCCGCGCGAGCTGCAGGCAGAAGTTCGTCTTGCCGCTCCCCGCCTCTCCATGGAGGAGGGTGATGCATCCCTCCTCGACTCCCCCGCCCAAGAGGTCGTCCAGGGCTCGGCAGCCCAGGGCCACCGTCATCTGCGCGGTCAAAGCCTCGGCGCCCATTAATCCTTCGAGCCCTCGGGCGGGAGATTCGACAGGTACGCGGCCTCCGAGGTCCAGACGACGACGGCTCGCGCCGCGGGCCTCTTCGAAGCCGGTCGGAGGGGACGCTCTTCCGCGGTCTGCGGATGGATCGCGACGAGCTCGCCGGAATCGAGCCGGGCCAGTTGCGCCTCAAAACGTTCCGCGTCGATCCGGTTCGCCCCGCGGACGTCCTTCGGCTTGAAGCGCCTCGACTCGCCCGTCGCGAGGTCTCGGAGGACGACGAACGGTCGGACCGACGTCACTTCCGCGACGGCCCCCTTGTGACGCACGACGTCGCCCTTCTGGAAGGCCGGCAGGCGGACGAGGGCCGTGACCCGGTAGACCTCGCGGCCCTGCCGCTGACCGAACAGCTTCGGCGAGGCCGTCACCGTGCCGCCGAAGGCCCCCGCGAGATCCCGCGCGAGCCCCTTGGCCAGCGCGTTCGTGCTCACGTAGAAGTCGAGGCCGCCATGGACCTCTTCGATGCGCGAGACGAAGGCCTCGGGGTCCTCCGACCGATCGATGCGCGCGGCGACGAACGTCCGGGCGGCCCGCACTTCGCGCGGCGCGAGTTCGCGGTCCTCCCCCCGGACTTGGAGGATTCCCTCGTAATACCGTCCGCGTTGCTTCTGGCACGCGTCGCAGTACGAGGGCTTGATGCGAATCCGGACCTGGAAATCTTGGACCGCGGTCAGCTCCTGGAAACGGCCCGCCGCCTTGACCCGGACGGAGAGGTTGTTCGCGTCCTCCTCCCGTGCGACGTGGGTGAAGCTGAGCCGTTCATAGGGAGCGAGGGGCGGCATCGCCTCGCGGAGCAGTTGCGGGATCACCA
>Ga0209474_10000445_pt1 | contig 45380 bp, 33 predicted proteins | sample GraSoiAngelo_145_FD_185902 | JGI IMG/M metagenome (GOLD analysis project Ga0209474, IMG submission 185902) | Grasslands soil microbial communities from the Angelo Coastal Reserve, California, USA - 14_1009_05_20cm (SPAdes) (version 2) | ecosystem: Environmental > Terrestrial > Soil > Grasslands...
TGCGGTGCGTCTACGGATCACATCGGGCATCCTCGTGCATGGCGACCCCACGTTCGAGGTCGTGTGGGAGGTCGTCAATGACATTCCCGCGACGTCATCGGGCAAGTTCAGGTTCACCGTCAGCCACGTCGGCAAAGGAGAGTCCTCGCCACCAGCGGAGTCCTGACGCGAGCTTCGTCCTGACGCGCGTCGCTAGCTGGCGGCTGCGGTGGACAGAGACGCGGCCGCTGGCGGCGTGGCCGATACGGCTTTCGGCATGGCCGGGGCCGATGCCGCAGCCGTGGGCTTCGGACCCGACCGCCGGAAGATGTACCCGACGGCCGGCACCGAGGAGATCGTTCCCGGGACGTCTCCGCCAACCCCGACCTCGAGCTTTCGGCGAAGGTGGCTGATGTGGGAGCGCAGCGCGTTCGCGTCGCCGCCCGCGCTGCCCCACACGTACGTGTACAAGCGGCTTGCGGGAACAACCTTGTCTGCGCTCGTCGCCAGGAGGTAGAGGATCCGGAACTCGGTAGGCGTGAGGCGGACGCTCGCCTCGCGCCAGCCAACCTCGTATGTCTGCGGATCGAGCGTCAACCCATCGAGCTGAAGGCGCGGCTCTCCTTGCTCTTCGACCGCGAGCTTCGCGCGGCGGAGCACGGCACGAACGCGAGCCACGAGCTCCCTGAACTCGAACGGCTTCGGCATGAAGTCGTCTGTGCCGAGGTTGAAGGCGCGGAGGATGTCCTGGGCGTCTCTACGACCGGTGAGAACGAGGATCGGAGTCTCGCCGTCCCCCCGGATCTGGCGCAGCACCTCGAACCCATCGAGGGTCGGCAAGCCGAGATCGAGGATCACGAGGTCCGGCCGGTCGGCCCTCCAGCGGCGGAGCGCCTGCGCGCCGTCGCTTGCCTCGGCGACTACGAACCGCTCCCGGCGGAGTACATACGCGGTCAGGTCGAGCATGTCGGGGTCGTCCTCGACGAGCAGAAGCTTGATCACTTTGTCCCTCATTCCCGTTTCGTGTTGCCGAGAATTGGACAACGGGCGCGGGCTTCATGTCCGTTAACGAGCCCGCTACGGCGGCGTTAAAACGACGCCGCAAGAGCGACAGGGCCGTTACAACGAGGGCTCGGTCGCTTGTTCGGCCCGTACGGTGCGAAGCCGCAGACCGACTCCAGGGACGGTTTCGATCAAACGAGAGCCAGATCGACCGTCGCCAAGCTTGCGCCGAAGCCGGTAGACCGTCACCCGCATGGCCTCACGAGCCGGTGGATCGTTGTAGCCCCATACGTACCGCGCGAGCATGTTGGTGCCGACGACGGAGTCCGCGTTGCGCATGAGGCATTCGAGGAGCCTGAACTCCGTACCGGTAAGGCGCAGCTCCAGCTCGCCGTCGACGACCAGAAGTCGCTCTCGGAGATCGAGTTGAAAGATACCCGCAGCAAGGGTGCTTTCTCCTGACGTGCCCCGTTCGAGCTCGGCGCGGCGGACCTGGGCGCGGATGCGGGCGACGAGCTCGCGGTGGGCGAATGGCTTGACGACGTAATCGTCGGCTCCGGTGTCGAGCGCACGAACTTTGTCATCCTCGCCCGCGCGGGCGGTCAGGACGGTGATCGGAAGCTTGGGGTTCCGCTTCCTGATCTCGGCGATCAGGTCGAACCCGCTCCACGGCCGTAGGTTGAGGTCGACGACGGCCACAGCCGGATCTTCCTTCTCGAGCGCCTCGAGCGCCTCGGTCGGATTGGCGGCCTTGATCGGAACGAATCCAGCCTGCTCCACGACGAACGCGAGCAACTCGAGCAGATCCCGCTCGTCGTCCACGAGAAGGACGCGAGACGAGGACATGCCGTTGTTATTGGCTCTTTGCACCGACGACTTGCCGCGGCCTCGCGGACGCGGCCCCACCCTGCGTTTTCGTGTGATTGCAGAGCATACAAGCCGGTGACCGAGTGCACGGGTAAACAAGCGGCAGCTCAAGGGTCGCCCTCGCTTGCCACGATGTCCCAACGGCTGTACAGGGCGAGCCGCGTTCCGGCGAGGTGATAGATCGGACGATCGAGCGCCGGGGCGAGAGCGTTCAGGAATCTGTAGAGGGCCGGCTGGTAGGAATAGCCGTACCAGACGATCGAGCCGAGCTCGGACAGCATGCCAAACGCCGCATCGGTATCCGCCTGCAGGGAGCCAACGCGCCGGCTGGCATCGATGTGTACCAGATCGATGATCCCGCTGTACGGCACGAAGTCGTACGTCTCGGAGTCGCCGGAGAGTCTTGCGACCCGCGCTCCGAGCGCCTGAGGTATCTCACTCGCCCGCGCCCGCTCGCCATCAGGGAATGCGTCGAAGCTGTAGATCTCGGCCGCGGGCAGGTTGTGCGCGAGCAGGCGGGAGGTCTCGCCGTCGGATGTCCCAAACTCGAAGATCCTTTCGCACTCGAGGACCGCCGCCAAAGCGCTGACGATGAGAATTCCGTGGCGCACGACCGGGCCCTCGACGGTCACCCGGTGGATCCCCCGGATGCGACCCATCTCGATCGTCCGGACGTTCCTCGCGCTGAATCGCTTCAGCTCGGTCCACACGTTTCGCAGCAATCCCTCTCGGAGGTCTCGCGGATCGGCAACGGAGTTCCTGAGCGCGCCCGCGACCACACCGGGCAGGACACGGAGGTTCCCGATCGGTTCCGCTCGACTGGTCTTGAACGCATCCATCAGTACCCCATGGCTGTTTCAGGTCATGCGGCGCTCTTGAGGTTGCCCTCGGATGTGGCTTTGAGCCAGCCGACTTCCTCCTTCAATCCATCGGCAAGGGCATGGCGAGGCGCAAACGCGAGATCCGAGCGGGCGCGGCTCGTATCGAGGATGAGGCTGGCGCGGGCCGGGTTCCCATCGGCCGGGCGCTTGAGCGGCGCCGCCTTACCTCCGGTCAGCCACACGATGAGGCTCGCGAGCTCGATCATCGTCGTGCCGATCCCGGTGCCGACGTTGTACACACCGTCCGCACGCCTAACGAGAGCGGACATCGTCGCGTCCACCGCGTCGGCGATGTGGACGTAGTCATGCTCGTCCGACCCATCGCCCTCGACCTCGGGCGCATCACCGGCCAGCGCCGCACGGATCATCGTCGGGATCACATGCGACCCGGACTCGCCAGGTCCGTAGACCGTGCCGTAGCGCAGGACGCTAACGGTGGCTGTCGCGGAGCAGAGTCGCAGCGCGTGCTCGCACGCGAGCCTGGCGAGGGCGAACGTGGACCGAGGCCGCGGCAGGTCGGACTCGCGCGACGGCGTGCAGACGGGGTCGCCGTAGACGGCACCCGAGCTCGCAAAGACCACGTGACCGCCGCGGGACGCGAATGCGCAGAGCAGCGGCACGAGCGGTGCGAGGCTGGCCTCAACCTCGTCGACGAGTCGTTCGGGCCGCGAGGCCGACGGCTGCGGGAGCGAATCCATAAGGACGAGCGCGCTGGCGTCCGCGATCGACCGCGCGGCAACGCTATCGGTGAAGTCCGCATCGCATCTCACAAAGCGCGCGCGGCCCGCGGCAACCATCGATGCGGTGTAGCGCGATGGTCCAAGGTCGGGTCCGACGAGCGTGACCAGCGATCCCGCTCCGATCAGGCGAGCGAGCAGATGTGAACCGAGAAATCCGCCGCCGCCGGTCATCGCGACACGCATCGCCGAATTCCGCCCGTACGTTGCGCTCGCCATGATTCACCATCAAACCGGACGAGGATTGAGGGCACCGCTGGGACCTCATTACGCTCGCGGCTACCGCGGTGTGGGGGTCCCGGCGGGCGTTTAGGACATCAATCCACGGTCAATGGCCGCTCAACGCTCGACACGCCGGCCCGCTGCCGCTTCCACTCCCCGCGACCCCCACCGAGCGCGGCAAGCGCGAGGACGCCAACCTTCCACAGGCAGTACGACGGCGCCCAGAGGAGGATGCGCATCACGACCCACGGGGTCATGCGGCCAAGAGCCGCTCCACGCAGCACATAGAGGAACAGGCAGAGGATTGCGATTGCCGCGAGGACGACCACGCCGGCCCATCCCGCAGCCGCGCCGCCGACAAACGCGAGAACGCTCGCCAGCGCGAGCGGAGCGAAGGGTGGAGTGAGGCCACTCAGCCCCGCGAACAACGCGTTTCGATCTCGGCGCAGGACACCTCTTCGCAGCAGACTCGCCACGTCCCGCGTGAAGTCGAATTTGCCTCGCTCCCAGCGGACGGCTTGCGAGCCCGCATCTCGGAGGGACGCCGGCATGATCGATCGAACGATCGCATCGGTCGCCAATCTGATGCGGTGGCCGTCGCGTACGAGACGAAAGAAGAGCTGCGCATCCTCGACGACCGAGGATTCGTTCCAGCGGTAGCGACGCAGGGTCGCCGCGCTGAAGCACATTCCATTGCCGAACAGACCGGATGAGCTCCCGAGGCGCTCGTACGCGAGCGGTTTCAGATGACAGCCGAGCTCGAAGGCGAGCTCGCGGATCCGAATGAGCGGGCGGTCCTCCGAGACGCGCACGAGGTTCAACCCTTGAACGATCTCGGCTCCGTTCGCGAGGTGCCGGCTCATCGCGAGGAGAAAATCCGGCGAGAGCTCGCTGTCGGCATCGACGACCACGTAGGCGTCGATGCGCGAAGCTTCCGCGTGGAGCTCGTCGACGAGCCAGTTCAGGGCCGCGCCCTTTCCGCGCCGGTCGGGATCGTTTCGCTCGTGCACCACCGCGCCGTGGCGGTGGGCGATCGCCGCGGTGGCGTCGGCGCAGTTGTCAGCAACGACGTGGACGGTGAAACGGTCGGTCGGGTACTTAAGGCGCACCAGATTCGCGACAGTTCGCCCGATCGTCTTCTCCTCGTTGTGCGCGGGCACCAGCACGGCAAAGACAGCGACGTCAGCGCCGGAGGCGGCCTGCGCCACGGCGCGCCTTGGCAGGAGGGTCACCACGACGAGGAAACCCAGATACAACGAGGGCAGCGTCACGAGCAAGCCCACCGCGGCGGCGGCGAGTGCCCCTTCGGTCGTCACGTCTACGGTCCAGCGGCCGGTGGCGCGGCGACCTTCATCGTCATTCGTGCGCTCGCGGTGAGGCTCGCGTTGGCCGTGTCGGTCACGGTGACGCTCTCGCTCGGCGGGGTGACGAGGGTGACCGAGAAGCTGTGGGCCCCGCCGTCGCCCGCAGTGAAGGTGTAGTTGGCGGGCAGCGTCGCGAGCAGGTCGCTGCTTGTGAACTGCACCGTGCCGCGGTAACCGGTGGCCACGTTGCCGTAGCGGTCCTTGGCCGTCACGGTGACGTTGAAGGACTGGTTGACGGTGGCCGTCGCCGGCGCGCCCAGGGTCAAGCTGGCCGCGGCGCCCGGCTTCACGGTGACGCTGACCGAGCCGGTGATGCTCGCGGTCGCCGTGTCGGTCGCGGTGACCGTCTGCGCCCCGGCCTTGGTCAGCGTCACCGAGAACGTGCCCTGACCGTTGGTCAGCGAAGAATCTGCCGGGAGCACCACGCCCGAGGAGGTGTCGCTGCTGGTGAAGTGCAGCGTGCCTCCGTACTGGGGCACCGGATTACCGCGGAGATCCTCGGCGACCACGGTCACGGTCATCGGCTGACCGGCATTCACGCTTGCCGGAGCCGTGACCTTGAGAGTGCGGGCGACCGGAGGCAGTCCGCCGTAGCCGCAGGCCCCGGAGGCGGGCTGCTGGATCGCGCGGATGTGCCCGTAGTACGCATCTCTCGCCCAGAACACGGAGACCGGATAGGTCAGGTTGTCGCACGCGATCTCCCAGGGACTCTGTCCCGGGTACGCGTATTGGATCCACCCGAGCTTCGTCCCGGTCTTCGTGTACTCGAAGAGATAGGGGCAGCCGCCGCCGAGGATGAATAGGTCATCGCCCCCAACGGCGACACCGCTGGCTTCGTCGTAGCCACACTCGGGAGTCATGTCGTTCGGCGGAACGTCGACGTCGACGTAGGGAGTCCCGTCAACGAGGACGGCGCTGCCCGCGGCGCTCGCGTACGTGTGGTAGTGGTAGACGCGCATCGTGGCATCGGGGCTGTACCAGAGCGTGTCGTCGGTCCCGTCGTACGCCAGGCCGTTGATCTCGGATGAGCACGTCAGATATTTGCAGTCGCCGGGGCGGTTGGTCGCCGGATCGATCGTGAACGCGAGGGTCGCGATGCCAGTCGTCTTGTCGAGCTCGTAGATCGAAACGCCATCGCCGCCCGCCGCCCAGAAGAGATCGCGTCCGGCGTCGTAGGACATCGCGTTTATCCCAGACGGGGCGCCGGTGATGGCGATGTCGATGTGGCCTGTTGCCGCGCTGGGTCCGCCTGCGGGAGGGGTGTCGATCCGGTGCAGGACCGTGCCGTTGTACTCGGTGTAGTAGAGGTAGCGCCCGTCGAACGCGATGGACTTACTGAGGACCTGGCCCTCCGGCGTCGCGACGTCCGCGATCACGTCGCCGGGAGCGGCCAGTGCCGGTTGGGCGCCCGCGATCGGCAGCTGCAGGACGACGAGGGCCAGGATCAGCAGTCCATTCAGCCTTGGGCTGCCTGCGCCTGCCCGCTTCACGGCAGGAGCGGGAGCTTGACCGTTATCTGAGCGCTCGCGGTGAGGCTCGCGTTGGCCGTGTCGGTCACGGTGACGCTCTCGCTCGGCGGGGTGACGAGGGTGACCGAGAAGCTGTGGGCCCCGCCGTCGCCCGCAGTGAAGGTGTAGTTGGCGGGCAGCGTCGCGAGCAGGTCGCTGCTTGTGAACTGCACCGTGCCGCGGTAACCGGTGGCCACGTTGCCGTAGCGGTCCTTGGCCGTCACGGTGACGTTGAAGGACTGGTTGACGGTGGCCGTCGCCGGCGCGCCCAGGGTCAAGCTGGCCGCGGCGCCCGGCTTCACGGTGACGCTGACCGAGCCGGTGATGCTCGCGGTCGCCGTGTCGGTCGCGGTGACCGTCTGCGCCCCGGCCTTGGTCAGCGTCACCGAGAACGTGCCCTGACCGTTGGTCAGCGAAGAATCTGCCGGGAGCACCACGCCCGAGGAGGTGTCGCTGCTGGTGAAGTGCGCCCGGCCGGCGTACGCGGTGTCCGTGTTCCCGTACTGGTCCTGTGCCTTGAGAGTGACGCTGAAGGCCGCACCCGCCGTCGGAGTGGTGGTGCTGGCGGAAGCGGCGAACTTCGTCGCGCTCGCGGCGCGCACCGTCACGGTGAGCGCGCCGGTGATGCTCGCGGTCGCGTTGTCCGTCGCGGTGATCGTCTGCACGCCGGCCCTGATCAGGGTCGCGGAGAACGTCCCCTGACCGTTCGTCAGGGTCGCGTCAGCCGGGAGCGCGACGCCCGTCGACGTGTCGCTCGATGTGAAGTGCACGGTCCCGGCGTAAGCGGTGTCGGTGTTCCCGTACTGGTCGAGGGCCGTGGCGGTGAACGAGAGCGGCGTACCGGCGGTCGGATACGCGCCGCCGGTCGTCAACGCGAGCTTGCTCGCCGCCGCGGGGCGCACGCTGACGTTCAGAGCTCCGGTGATCGATGCGGTCGTTGTGTCCGTCGCCGTGACGGTCTGCGCGCCCGCCACGAAGAGCGTTGCCGAGAACGTGCCTTGCCCGTTCGTGAGGGTCGCGTTCGCCGGCAACACCGTACCTGTGGACGTGTCGGTACTGGTGAAGTGCACGGTCCCGGCATATCCGGTGTCGGTGTTGCCGGCGGAGTCCTGCGCCGTGACCGTGAACGAGAAGGCGGCACCGGCCGTCGGCGTCGCTGTCGTCGCCAGGACCAGATGGTTCGCCGGGCCGACCGCTGCAGCCACCGTCAGCGACGCGGTCGTCGAGAGCGAGTTTGCCGCGTCGGACACCGTGATCGTCTGCGGACCCGTCGTGGCGAGAGTGACCGAGAAGGACCCCTGGCCATTCGTCAGCGTCGAGTCAGCCGGGAGCACGACACCCGAGCCCGTGTCGCTCGTCGCGAAATGCACGGTACCGGTGTAGGTCGTGACCGGGCTGCCCTGGGCATCCTCGGCGGTGACGCCCACGGTGAACGCCTGCCCGACGGCCGCGCTCGCGGGGGCGGTCACCTTGAGGTCATGCACGGTCTTCGGCGCGCCGTTCAGGAACGCGTTGAGCAGATTCGCGGTCGTTCGCTGGATACGCGGATCCGCGTACGTGTACCAGTAGTTGTCGAGACCCCAGCTCCAGGACATCGTGCCTGAGGCGAAGACCCACGCGCCGCTGGGCGCCTGGTAGATGGACGACTGCGCGTACTCGGCGCCGTAGAACTCTCCCGTGTAGGGCGAATTCGAAAGGAAGGTCCATTGCGTCGCGCCGGTCGGCCCCGCAAAGCTGGAGTCATAGCGGTCCATCTCGTAGCCGACGAGCTTCGGCACGCTGTCGCCGTCCCTGAAGCCTGTTCCGGCGTAGAGCCAGTGCGAGCTGTTCGTTACCACGTACGGGGAGTTGTTGGGAACGTAGTTCCCGGTGACCGGGTCCGGCGCCGAGAAGGGAACCTCATCGCGGAACATGACGCCCATGAGCGTCTGCTCGGGCCGATTCACGAGAGGGTCGCGGAACAGAACAGTGGTCGTAGCGTCGCGGACCGGGTCGGTGCTCGCGTCCTTGTAGCAGACGAGGACGCGCTTCGCCGCGCCGCCCGCGGACGGTTCGTACCGGGCCTGCCAGTACACCGCGTTCGCCCCAAAGAACGCGAGGTTCACGCCCGCATTCCGCGCTGCCAGAACTGCGTCGTACATGCCCTTCGACCAGTACTCGTCGTGGCCGGTGGAAAGGAAGCCCTTGTGGCTCAGGAGTGCGCCGTCGTTCGCGTCGGTGTCGACGTCGGTCGTATATGTGACGTCGTACCCGTTCTTCTCGAGCCAACGGACGAGATTGATCTCGAATGTGAAGAAGTACATCGAGCCTTCACCGCTGTAGGGGCGATCGAAGGAGACCTTGACCGCCCGGGTCGTCCCGGAGATCGTGTTCGCTCCGTAGCTGTTGAAGCTGTATAGCGACTTCCCGTTCACGTGGTCGTCGGGGTAGTTGTTGTAGGCCTGGTAGGTGTTCACAGCCTGCTGGTAGAGGAACGCGGCGGGACGTCCGTCCTTAACGGCGAAGATGATCGCGTTCTGGTAGCCCGCGGCGTTGGTGAGGAGCGTGTAGTAGATGCCGCTCGTCCAGTCGGCCGGGACGGTGAACGTGTAGCTCGGGCTCCAGTTGCAGGCGATGAGGCCGGTCGTCGCATTGGGAGTGCAGGCGCTCTGCTGGATCCCGTTCTGACCCGCGACGTGCAGGCGAAGACGACCGCCCATGCCGCTGTACCAGCCGATGCGATACACGTCGATCGAATAGGTCTGGGCCGGGTTCACCGTGACGTAGAAAGTGATGCTCTGGCCTGGGCTCACGCTGGTGAGCGAGGCGTAGCCCTTGATCTGCCCGGTCGCGTCGTCGGCGATCTTTTGCGGGTTGATCTGCCAGCCGGTGGACCCGGCCTGCTGGTTCTCGACGACAACGGGGTTGTCCGCGGCGGCCGCGGGCGCCTGTTGCGCGACGAGCGTGCTGAGGACGAGAACGGCCGAGAGTGTGGCGACGACGGTCCGCTTCATCGCTACGGTCCCGCCTGCGGAGGTAGCGGTGTCAGCGGGAATGCCGGCGTCTTCACACCGAGCGGCGGGAGCGGCAGGTTCACCGCGATCTGCGCCGTCGCCGTGAGGCTCGCGTTCGCCTTGTCGGCCGCGGTGACGGACTGGCTCGGCGGCGTTTCCAGGGTCACGGAGAACGCGTGCGTGCCGGCGTCGGCGGCGCTGAAGGAGTAGTCAGCGGGCACCGTCGCGAGCGGCGAGATGTCGGTCGTCGTGAAGTGGACGGTGCCGGTGTATCCGGTCGCCACGTTGCCGAAGCGGTCCTTCAAGGTGACCGTCACGTTGAACGGCTGGTTCACCGTGGCGGAGCTCGGACCGGTCATTCCGAGGGTCGCGGCGGCCGCGGCCTTGACCGCGACGCTCTGACTACCTGTGATGCCGGCCGTCACCGTGTCTGTCGCGGTGACGGTCTGCGTCCCGGCCTTGATGAGCGTCGCCGAGAAGGTCCCCTGACCGCCGGCGAGGGTCGCGTTTGCCGGAAGCACGACACCGGACGAGCTGTCGGTGCTCGTGAAGTGCACGGTCCCGGCGTACCAGGTCGCAGGGTTGCCCTGACTGTCTTCGGCGGTGACCGTGAAGCTGAATGACTGTCCCGCGGTCGCCGAGGCCGGTCCGGTGATCTTGAAGTCGTGGACCTGCGGCGCTCCGTTGATGAACGCGTTCAAAAGATTCGCGGTCGTGCGCTGGATACGTGGATCCATGAGGTTGTTGTCCACGTTGTCCAGCCCCCAGTCCCACGAGGACGTGCCCGAGGCGAAGACCCACGCGCCGCTCGGCGCCTGGTAGAGCGATGAGTTCGCGTAGTCGGTCGTCCCGGATCCGTAGGTGAAGGGCGAGTTCCCCAGGAGCGTCTGTGACAAGGCGTTTGGTTGCGGATAGCCGGACCAGAGGCGGTCCATCTCGTAGCCGACGATCCCCGGCACGGTGTCGCCATCCTTGAAACCGGTCCCCTGGTAGATCCAGTGCCCGCTATTGGTCACGACGTAGGGGACGTTCTTGCCCCAGTCCACGCCGGACGTGTACTGCACCCCGACGAGGGTTTGCTCTGGACGGTTGAGCGGCCCATCGCGCCAGAGCGTTGTCGTCGTCGCGCCCTGCACGGGATCGAGGCCCGGATCCTTGTAGCAGACGATCACGCGATCGGCCACACCTGCCGCGGACGACTCGTAGCGCACCTGCCAGTAGACCGCGTTCGATCCGAAGAAGGCGAGATTGACTCCGTGGTCGCGAGCCGCCTCGGCCGCGTCGTACATCTCCTTGGTCCAATACTCGTCATGGCCACCGGAGATGAAGGCCTTGTGACCCTGGAGCGCGAGGCCGTTCGCGTGCGTGTCGACGTCGGTCGTGTAGGTCACGTCGTAGCCGTTCCGCTCGAGCCAGCGGATGAGATAGATGTCCCAGGTCCTGAAGAACATGTCGCCATCGCCGGTGTACGGCCGATCGAACGACACCTTCGCCGCGCGCTTGGATCCAACGATCGTGTTCGCGCCGTAGCTGTTGTAGTCGTAGAGGCTCTTTCCGTTGATCCCATCGTCCGGGTAGTTGTTGTAGGCCTGGTCGGTGTTCACGCCCTCCTGGTAGAGGAAGGCCGCCGGGCGCCCGTCCTTGACGATGAAGCTCACGTAGTTCTGATAGCCGGCCGCGTTCGTCAACAACCCGAGGTACGCGCCGCTCGTCCAGTCGGTCGGGACGCTGAACGTGTAGCTCGGTGTCCAACCGCACGCGACGAGCCCGGTGGTCGGATCCGGCGTGCAGGGCGCCTGCGTGACGCCGGCGAGCGATCCGCTCTGACGTACGAGGCGTCCGCCGAGCCCGCCGTACCACCCGATCCGATAGATGTCGATGGTGTAGGTCTGCGCCGGGTTGACCGTGACAGAGAACGTCAGGCTCTCGCCTTGGTTGACGCTCGTCGCTGAGGCGTAGCCTTTGATCTGTCCGGTCGTGTCATCCGAGACGAGTCCCCCCAGCCGCCAACCGTTCGAACCGGTCAGCTGGTTCTCGGTCACGATGGGGTTGTCGGCGGCGAGGATTGGGGTCGCAGGGAACCCCATGATCGAGAAGACGAAGAGCCCGAGCGTCGCGGTGGCGGCGATCCGTTTGGTCCGCATCTACGCGGCCCCTTCGTGCCGCAGCACAGCCGGAACGGTCCGGGCGAGGATCCCCAGGTCGCACCTGAGTGAGGCTTGCGTCACATAGTCGACATCAAGCCGGTACATCTCCTGAAGGCTCAGGCGGCTTCGCCCGCTCACCTGCCACAGCCCGGTGATCCCGGGCTTTACGTCGAGCCTGCGACGCATCCAGTCGGTGTAGTCGGTGACCGCATAGGGGACGTCGGGACGAGGCCCGACGAGGCTCATCTCGCCGCGGAGCACGTTCCAGAGCTGTGGGACCTCGTCGAGGCTCGATCTCCTCAGGAATGCCCCGACTCGCGTGATGCGACGATCGTTGGTCACCTTGTAGAGCTCGCACGCTGTCGCCGTACCGTTCATCAGGGAGCGGATGAAGAGAACGTGCGCGAGTGAATCCGCACCGGCACGCATCGAACGGAACTTGAGGACGGTGAACGTGCGGCCGAAACGCCCCACCCGCTCGGCCCGGTAGAGGATCGGGAATCCGCTGTCGACGCAGATCGCGAGACCGATCAACGCGAGAAGGGGGAGGAGCGCGATCAGCAAGGTGACCGCCACTGCGACGTCGATCGCACGCTTGGCTGCCGCATAGAGGGCGGCGCCGAGGCGCGCCTTGTCGAATGGTCGGACGCCCTCGGCGCCCAGACCGACAGTTGGCGCGAGGACCATCCGCTCCGTCGCCACGGCGAGGATGGAACGGTTTTCGGATTGAGGAGCGCTGCTGGGGCCGCATGACGTTCACGGCCGCATCACATATGCGTCACACGGATGCGCGTTTCTGCGTCAATTCGCCATCAACAGCGGCTCAATCCACGGCGGCGAGCCTCCACTCCGCAAGATGCAAACTGACTCGAGCGCTGCCCGAACCCTCCTCCTTGTCACCAGTCACCCTGGACAACCGAGCTGTGCGGAGCTGGCGCGCGAGGCGGCGGCGGGGGAGCGGCCGCGGAAGGACTACGTCGAGCTCGCGCGGCTCATCGGCGCGGACGTCGTGGACGAGGAATACATGAGGGAACGCGCGACGACGGTCGCGCGGCGAATTGCGGAGCGGGCGAGCCGACCCGCAGGCCAGGCTGTCGAGGCGTTCCTTCGCGGACGGCACTACGACCGGATCTGCGCGTGGTCGGATCGGATCGGCCTTCCGCTTGCTTTCCTGCACAAGCTCGCTCGTGTCGATCGTGACCTCGTTCTCATTTCCTCATGGCTCTCCGCGCCGAAGCCCGCGTTCATGCTTCGCGATCTCCGTGTCCACACGCACCTTCGCGCGATCGTGAGTTACAGCAGCCAACAGAACCGGATCGCCGCTACGCGGCTCGGGATCCCCGCCCATAAGCTGCGCCTCGCGCTCCAGCCGGTCGACGAACGATTCTGGACACCCGAGACCACGCCGTCGCGCGCGCTCATCTGCGCAGTCGGCGTTTCCGGTCGCGATTACGAAACATTGTTCGACGCGGTGAGAGGCCTCGATCTCGAGGTGCGGCTCGCGGTCGGCGGCGGAGAGCTTCCCGCGCGGGCTCTCGAGCGACGGCTCGGAGCGGTGGGCCCTCCGCCCAACGTCAGGCTTGGCCATTACCGGCCCCAGGAGCTGCGGCGTTTGTACTCGGCCGCCCAGTTCGTGGTCATACCTCTTCAGGACATGGAGTACGACGCCGGGGTGACCGCGCTCACGGAAGCGATGTCGATGGGCAAGGCCGTCATCGTCACGCGAACACGCGGTCAGATCGATCTCATCGCGGACGGTATCCAGGGTATCTACGTGCCGCCGCGCGACCCCCGGGCGCTGCGCGCGGCGATCGAGCGGCTCAACGCGGACCCGGCGGAGGCAAAGAGAATGGGACAGGCCGGGCGACGTCTGGTCGAAGAGCGCCACACGCTCACCGGCTATGTGGAGCAGCTCGCCGGGATCGTGAGCGGCGAGGCGACGGTGGTCTCGGTCGAGCCGCGGACGGTCACGATCAGCCCCTGATCGAGTCTCGCGTCATCACTGCGCCAGGTAGAGGCTCAGCGTCACCTTTCCGAAGTCCTTCGTGTCGACGAGAGGGAGCGGCAAGGGGTGACGGTCTCCCGGCGAGTCATGGATCTCGATCCAGAAATAGCGTTCGGCACTCGTCGGAAGAGCGGTGATCACATCGGAGGCGGGTATCAGCACGCTTCCCAGGTAGATCGGAATGTCCGCGCTCGGGCTCAGGATCTTGCTGTCGAGCCCGTAGTAGTGCGACTCGAAGTACGTCAGGGCATCCATGTTGATCACGACGTCACCGGGTCGCCGCTCGGACTCGAGGTAGGCCGCGAGCTCGCGGAACGGCGGCTTCGCCGGATGAGTGAAGAGGTATGCGCTGGCGCCAAGATGCACGAGGAGGACGACCGCCGCGAGGTAGCGAAAGTGCCGCGTGGTCGCTGCCGGCAATACCAGGAGCAAGAGCTCCGCCGGAACGACGACGATGAGATAGCGGTCGAGGAAGACGGGTTTGATCTGCGAGACGGCGAGCGCGCCGACGATCGGAGTGAGAAACAAGAACGCGGCGAGCGGAAAGACCGGTTGGCGGGCAAGGCCTCGGGCGAAAGGGACGAGTATCAGAAGCAGCGGCGCGCCCAGCTTCACCAGATAGAGCGCGACGCTGTCGGCGGTCGGCGCCGGCAGCCACCACCCAGTCGCGGCGCGCCCGAAGGTGACGTAGTTCACGGCCCACGGCAGGCTGGCGGCGAGCGCCACGAGAAGCGGGACGACGGGTTCACGCTTCAGGACCGCCCAGCCGAGCAGCGCGGCGACGATCCACACACCGAACAGATGCGTGTAGAGGAGGGCGGTGGCGGAGATCGCCAGCGCGAGGCGATCCCTCCGCGCGAAGAAGAGGATGGTCGTCGCGGTGAGGAGCGCGAGCAAGCTGTAGGCGCGGACCTCGAAGCCATATCGGAACAGGAACGGCTGCGTCAAAGAAAACGCGAGCAGCCACCACCGGGCGTTTCCACCAAGCCTCGACCCGAGCAGGAACATCACGAGCCCGGTCGCGACAAAGAAGAGAAGCGTCAGGGCGCGCATCGCCACTTCCGAATCTCCGAGCACGCCAACCCAGAAGTGGAGAACGAGGTAGAAGAGCGGCGGCGTTGCGTCGCCAGCCGAGAGCCCAATGATCTCCGACGGCTCGTGCCGGCTCAGTAGTGCGGCGAAAGCCTCGTCGCGCCACAGCGACTCATTGAGCAGGTTCATCGTCGGACTGGCGGATCATGATCGTCCAAGGGATCGCTGGGGCGCGTGCTGAGGCGATCTCAGCGCGGCTCCGGTGCTCTGCTCACCAGGTTCGACGCGGAAGGTAGCTCCGAACGTTGGCGCGAGAGGAGCGTCGAGTGGTACAGCGCCTCCAGCTTTCGCGCCGACGCGTTCCAGTCGTAGCTTCTCTCAACGAGCCGGCGTCCCGCCGATCCGAGACGCGTCGCAAGCGCATTGTCGGCAAGGACCCCGGCGACGCGATCCGCGAAGGCCGGAGCGTTATCGGCGATGAGGATGTCCTCTCCGTCGCTCACGTCGAGGCCTTCGGCTCCGAGGCTCGTTGAGACGACGGGCTTCGCCATCGCCAAAGCCTCGACGATCTTGAGCCGCGTGCCGCCCCCTATCCGCAGCGGGACGACCACCACCTTCGCGCGCTCGAGATACGGACGAACGTCGGGCACCTCGCCCGTGACGATCACGTCGGGGGCAGCCCGCCGCAGGATCTCCGGCGGCGGCGCTGGACCAACGACGAGCAGCCGGACCTCGGGACGGACCCGTTTGATCAGCGGCAGCACGTTGTCGAGGAAGAAGATCAGCCCATCGGTGTTCGGGTAGTGGGCGATGGTCCCGAAGAAGAGGATCGTCGAGGGCTCGGGGGTCGATGCCCGCGGCGAGTAGAAATCGGTGTCGGCGGCGTTCGGTACGACCGCAGTTCGCGCGCGCGGGACCGCCTGGCGGATCGTGGCCTCGTCTCGCGGCGAAGTGACGGCACAGGCATCGGCGGCTCGCCACGACGCCTCTTCCTCCGCCTTGAGCTTCTGGTAATCGACGTAGCTGTGGACCTTTCGCGGAAGCCCCTGCGCCACGCCGACCGTGCGCCGAAGGATCTCGTACTCGATGTTGTGCTCGTCCAGCACGACGGCGGGTCCTTCGGGAAACGCGTAGTGGGCCATCACGCAGGTTTCGACCTGAACGATGTCGAAGCTCGAGCGTTCGAATAGGCGATCGAGCGCCGCCTGGAACGGCCGGCTCTCGTGGCGCAGCCGCGCGAAGCTCTTCGTCCCGATGAGCGAACGGAGCTGCATGGACCGTTTCGCGGGCTTCGAAAGTCCAAAACGCTCGTTCGGGACCGCGACGACCTCGTCGGTGAAGGCACGGATCTCTTGGAGTGCGCGCGTCTGCTCCTCGCCTGGCGAGACGAATGAGACGACCGAGATGGTGTGGCGCTCGGCGAGGCCGGCGATCAGACCGCGGATCCGAACGGGGGATCCGGACTGGCGTGAGGGCACGTGTCGAGTAACGAACAGGATCCGGAGTCGCCGCTCACCCCCGGCGGGATCGTCTCGCCACACCGACGGTATGGAGTCGCAGGGCCATTAAGGGCGACTCGGGCGGCCCATTAAGGGCGCTTTGCGGGGGCTTTGGCAGCGCTCGCTCGGTCCGCAAGCACGCCGCACCCGCCCGGCAGATATCAATGGACAGGCTCACATTCCTTCAATGATCCACGGTTAGGGTCGCCTGCGATGCGCCCGTATCTGGCCACGGCGCGCCGCTACTGGTGGGTACTCGTGATGGTGCTTGCCATCATTTGGGGCGCCGGCTTGGTCGCCGGCTATGTCGAGTACGCCTCGACGTACTCGTCGGAGGCGACCGTTTGGGTGCACCGCGCGCCGCAGGATCTTGGGGCCGCGAATCCGGACGAGCCCAACCTGCCGCTCCTGCAAACGTCCGCTTCACAGCAGGCGGATCTTCTGAACCAGCTCCTGCAGACGAAGAGCTTTCTCCGCGACGTCGTCCGAAAGACCGCCCTCGGACCGTCGATCGAGGCGCAGACGGATGACGGCGCCGCGCTCGATGCGATCGCGAAACACTTCAAGGTCCAGGCCCTCGGCACGAACTTGATCAGTGTTTCGTACGCCGCGCACGATCCCCGGACGGCGCGCGACATGGTGGTAGCTGCTCTGGCCGTCCGCGGCGAGCGCGTGGCGGCCGCGGGCACCGCGGCGACGACAGCCGTGAGCACCCTCTACCAAAAAGAGCTCGATCTCGCCGAAGGGAAGGCGGTCGCGGCGCAGCAGGCGATCGATGAGTTCAACGCGAGCCATTCCGGCGACCTCAGCTCAACGGATCAGGAAGAGTGGGCGCGCCTTCGTCTCACGCTCGACCTGGCGAACGTGCGCGTCATGGACCTAAGGAATCGCATCGATCAAGCCGCGCTCGCGCCGGCGATCCTCGACATGAGCGGCCTCGAGTTCCAGGTGGTCGACGAGCCACGCGAGGAGGGCGCGCCGCACGGCGGCACCCGTCCCGCGCTCACTCTGGCGGGCGTGGCGTTCATTGCGGGACTCGCGCTCGCTGCGCTTCTCGTCGCGATCGGCACCGTCCTTGTCGATCACGTCGCCGGACCGGCCGACCTCGTGCGGCTCGGGCCGGCGCGCCTCTTCGCGACCGTGCCGCGAGTCGGACGTGCGGGCGGAACGTCGCGAGACCTCCGGGCCATGCTGGCCGCGGTCGCCTTCGCGGATGGGCGACCCGATGCCGAGGCGACCAAGACATGACGCTTGACGATCCCCTCCCGCGGAGCTTCGACGGACTGGCGAGCCGCGTCGACGCCACGGGCTTTCGGAGTGTGGCGTTCACGAGCGCGCTGGCCGGAGAGGGTGTGAGCACCATCGCGCTCGGCACGGCACTCTCGCTCGTCGCGCTGCGCAGCGAGGCCGTTCTGCTCATCGACGCCAACTGGATCCAGCCCTCGCTGACGGAGGACGCGCAGCTCGCATCCGCTCCTGGCCTCGCCGATTGCCTGGCCGGAAACACCGACGCGGCATCGGCGATACGACCCGGCTCGAGATCGCGGCCCGCGTTCCTGCCGATCGGCGATCGCACCGCGGCTCGGCCGACCCTTCGCTCGCTCGCGTCACTCCTGACGCGAGATCTCGCGAACTACTCGACCGCGATCGTCGACCTGCCACCCGTGCTTGCCGGCGAGTCCTTCGTGCTGTCGTGGGCGGCCCTGGTCGACCAGGTGCTCGTCGTCCTTCGCGAGGCGTCGACGCCATTGCCACAGGTGCGCGAAGCTCTTGGCAAGCTCGGAAACGCGACGAACGCGCAGATCGTCCTGAATCGAACGGTTCCGCAGAGCGGGAGCGCGACGGCGGCACTGCGGGCGGTCCGAACGTGACCTACACAGCGCTCGCGTTGCTCTTCGCGCTCGCGTGCATCGGAATCGGGGCCCGCGCCGGTCTCGGTCTGGCGCGACCGCTCGTCGCGGCGCTCCTTGCCGGGGCGATGATCCTCGCGCAATTCGCTCTCCTGATCCCACGATGAGCGTCCGCGTCGAATCCGCCGGCGGCATCCCCCGCACCAGCGACTGGTACGCATCGCGCGCGCGACGCCGTTCGCTCATCGCCGCCGCGATCGCGATCGCGCTCGCGGGCGCTTACGCCGCCGCGATCGTCGCGACGGAAGGCGACGGCCGCCTGGTGATCCCTGTCGTCGCGATCCTCGTCGTGTTCGCGATCCTCGCGAACCCGGCTGTCGGCATCTACCTGCTGTTTGCCGCCGGGATCCTCTTCGAGCAATTTCCAATCACCGGTCTCACTCCCATCACCTCGCAGACGCACATCTTCGCGAACCTCTCCGAGTACACAGACTTCCCGCTCCGTCTCAGCCTGTCGGACCTGCTGATCGCGCTCACGGCGCTGAGCTGGGCCGCGCGACTCGTCATGGCCCGGGACCGAACGGCGACGACGATGGGCCCGTTCGGCTGGGCCGTCCTGGGATACCTCATGGTCTTCGGGGTCGGCGTCGCGATCGGCGTGGCGCGAGGCGGCGCATGGGACCCGAACGCCACGCTCGGCGAGCTACGCGGACCGGCGTATCTCTTCCTCTTGTACTTCCTCGCGGCGAACCTGATCCGCGATCGCGCGCAGCTCGGGATCCTCGCATGGATCCTCGTCGCGGCGGTGGGCGTGAAGGCCGTCCAGGGGCTTCTCAACTACCAGGAGGCTCTGAGTGGCCCCCTCGCCGTGGCCGCGACGGTCGCCAACCAGGCCGTCACCGCCGACGAGGACGTCATCTTCTTCGATCTCGCCATCGCGCTCGCCGTGGTCCTGATGCTGCTCGGCGTCCGCGGCAGGCTCACCCACGCGCTCTTCGTGCTGTTGCCGCTCATCCTCGCTGCGGAGATGCTCACGCAGCGGCGGGCGGGCTTCATCGCGCTCGGAGCGGTCCTCATCGCGGTCATGCTCCTGGTCCTGATCTCTGATCCGCGCCGCGGTCTCGCGCTCGCCGCGATCGGGACGATCAGCTTGGGGATCTACCTCGCCCTCTTTTGGGATCAGAGCGGGCCGCTCGGCGGACCCGTCCGAGCGCTCCGTGCCGTCATGGATCCCGCGTCCGTCAGTACGCGTGACATGTCTTCGGACGCGTGGCGTGAGATCGAGAACCGGAACATCGCCTACACCATCAGCCAGCTCCCGCTCACCGGGGTCGGCGTCGGTCAGCAGTACATCTTCCGAGAAGAGCCGCCCCCGCTCCCCGCGAGCTTTACGTACTGGCGGTACATCACGCACAACGCGCTCCTTTGGATGTGGCTGAAGGCCGGACCGCTCGGGGCGTTCGCGCTCTGGTTCCTCGTCGCGCGCGTCCTGCTCGTCGCGTCGTCCGCGTACGTGCGACTCCGCGACCCCGCCCTGCGAGCCGCGGCCGCGGTCATCGTCGGCCTGACGGTCATCCAGATCGTCTTCTCGTCGGTCGACCTCGGTCTCACCTACAGCCGGACGATGATCGTGCTCGGCGTCACGCTCGGCCTCGGCGCGCTCATCGTCCGAAGCGGTGCTGCCGGCCGGCCCTTGCGTCTTGCGACCGAGCGGGAGGCACCCTAGTGGCGCGGATCTGTCTCATCCGCGCGTGGTACTTCTCGGTCGACGCCAGGGTCACCCGCGAGGTGCAGGCGCTCCTGCGCGCCGGCCACGAGGTGGACGTGATCTGCGCCACCCTGCCCGGCGAGCCTCGTCTCGAGCGAAGGGGCGCTCTCACGATCCACCGCCTCCCGATCGCGCGACGGCGAGCCGGACTCTGGCGCTACCTGTTCGAGTTCGTAGCCTTCCAGATCCTGGCGACCGTGCTTGCCGCGGCGTTGCACCTGCGCCGCCGGTACGACATCGTGCAGGTCCACTCGCTGCCCGACTGGCTCGTGTTCGCGGCCATCGTGCCGCGTCTCCTCGGCGCCCGGGTCCTTCTCGACCTGCACGAATGCATGCCCGAGTACTTCATCACCAAATACCAGCTGCAATCGGATCACGTTCTCGTTCGATTCCTGATGCTCCTGGAGCAGGTGAGCATCCGCTTCGCCCACTCGGTCATCACCTGCACGGAGCAGATGCGACAGCGCTTCATCGAGCGCGGCGCGCCCGGGGAGAAGATCGCGGTCATCCTGAATTCGTTCGATGAGGAGCGTTTCGATCCGCACCACTATCCGCGCACAAGAAGCCTGGGCGATCCGTTCGTGCTCGTGTGCCACGGAACGGTCGACGAGAACTATGGGCTCGACGTCGCCATCCGCGCCGTCGCGCTCCTACGTCCTCGGATCCCGCATCTTCGCCTCGAGATCTATGGCGACGGGACGCATCGCGCGTCGCTCATGGCGCTCGCGCGGGAAATGGGCCTCGGTGAGGTCGTGTGGTTCAGCGACGGATTCATTCCGGTCGAGGCGCTGCTGCCGCGTATCGCCGACGCCGACGTCGGGGTCGTGGCCATCCGCCGTGATGCGTTCCGTGACCTGACGCACTGCAACAAGATGTACGACCTCGTCGCGATGGGGAAGCCGGTGGTCATCTCGCGGACGACCGCGGTCAGCGCCTATTTCGGCGCCGACTGCTTCCAAATGTTCGAGTCGGGAGACGAACGCGACCTGGCGCGGGCGATCCACGACCTCTATGCGGATCCGGCGCTCCGCGAACGGCTCGTACGCCGCGCGAGCGAGGTCGCTGAGCCGTACCGGTGGGCGCACCAGCGCGAGCACTACCTCGACGTCGTGCGACGCCTCCTGGCCACACGCCGGCCCCGCATCTCCCCGCCGGTTGAGGGAACCGTCGGCGAGCCCATCGCTGTCGAGGCGGGGGACCGGCGATGAGCCTCGTCATGAGTCTCCGCAGCCGCGGCGGCTCGGGATCGGCGGCGCGAGCGGGCAAGGTCCTGACGCGGTTCGGTGCCACGGCAGGCGCGATGGTGCGGCGACTCGATCGGTACGACGCGATCACGAGCGAGCTCGGGATCCGGCCGACGTGGCCGACGACGGCGAGCGTGCTGGCGCGGCACCCCGATCTCCTGCGGCGGTACGCGGAGCAGGGGGTGGAGCTCGCGCTCCACGGGCTCGTGCACGGCGATCACGGCGGCTTGGATGAGGCACAGCAGCGCGAGGCGATCGCTCGCGCCGCGGACATCTTCGATCGCAGCGGCCTTCAGGCGACAGGCTTCCGCGGTCCGTACCTGCGCTACAACGCGGCGACCCTGAACGTCCTCCGCGAGCTCGGCCTCCGCTACCACAGCAGCCAGGCCGTCGTGTACCCGCTCTGCGGCGAAGCCGATGGCGCTCGCCAGACGGCCTACGCCCTCGCGCTCGAGCTCTACTCGGCACGCGACGCGCGGCGCATCGCGGTCACTCCCAGATTGCGCTCCGGTCTCGTCGACATACCCGTCTCGATCCCCGATGACGAGATCCTCATCGAACGGCTCCGCCTCGACGAGGCCGCGCAGACGGCGCAGTGGCTCTCCGTGCTCGAGGAGACCTACAGGCGGGGCGATCTCTTCACCGTGCAGCTTCATCCCGAACGGATCACGGAACTTGCGGCGGCGCTCCAGGCCACCTTGGTGGCGGCTCGAAAGCGGCGGCCCGCTGTGTTCATAGCGACGCTCGACGAGATCGCGTCGTGGTGGCAGCGTCGAAGCCGCGCGACCCTGCGAGTGCTGCGCACCGGCGAGGGCCGCTACCGCGTGCGGCTCGATGCCGATCCCGAGACGACCCTGCTGGTGCGAGGGCTCAACGTCCCGCGCACCGCGTGGTCCGGCCAGGACGCGACCGCCGACGTGCGGGATTTCGAGGCCGATGCGCCTCGTGTCCCAATCGTCGGCGTCTCGCGTCGAACCCCGTCGGAGGTACTGCGATTCCTGGACGAGGAAGGCCTGCCCCACGAAGTGAGCGACGCGTCGGCGTCGTACGGGGCTTACGTCGATGTCTCGGCCGAGGACTGGACCGAGGCGTCCGTCCTGGATGCCGTTGACCGAGCGCCCGGCCCGCTGGTGCGCGTGTGGCGATGGCCGCACGGCGCGCGCAGCGCGCTCGCGGTCACGGGCGACATCGACGCCCTGACGTTGTTCGACTTCGCGATCCGTTCCTGGGAGACCCGCTCCTACGCCTCAGGGAGAGGACACGAATGAGCAAGCGACTTGACGCGATCGTCATCGGCGCGGGGCCATACGGCTTGGCCGCGGCCGCCGCGCTCCGGAGTGCGGGCGTTGATCCCCATGTGTTCGGCGAGCCCATGTCGTTTTGGATGGAGCACATGCCGAAGGGCATGCTCCTGCGGAGCCCGTGGGGCGCATCGCACATCGGCGACCCCGGAGGACCTTTGTCGCTTGACGAGTTCGAGCGTGTCCACGGATCTGAGATCGCGCGACCGATCCCGCTCGCGGACTTCGTCTCGTATGGGCGATGGTTCCAGCACCGGATCCTCTCCGACCTGGACCGGCGCCGCGTCGAGCGGGTCGAGGCGCTCGACGAGGGCGGCTTCCGCGTGACGATCGATGACGGTGAAGCCATCGACTCCCGCCGAGTGGTGATCGCTGCCGGTATCGCGTCATTCGCGTGGCGGCCGCCCGAGTTCGATGGCCTTCCGACCGGACTCGCAAGCCATTCCAGCGACCATGCCGACCTCGGCGATCTCGGCGGCCGGAACGTCGTCGTCATCGGCGGCGGACAGAGTGCGCTCGAATCGGGTGTCCTCGCGGGCGAAGCCGGGGCAAAGGTCGAGGTGATCCTGCGCGCGCCCGCGCTCCGTTGGGTGGGGCGCGCGACACGCGACGGTCCCCTCGGTCGCGTCTTCTTCCACCGGACCGACGTGGGACCGGCGGTCGTGAGCCAGATCGTCGCTCGACCCACGCTCGTCCGGCGGTTGCCGCTTCGGACGCAGCGCCACCTGACGCGGCGGTCCCTTGCCGCCGGAGCGGCGCTCTGGCTGCGTCCGCGAATGACGAATATCGCGCTCACCGTCGGTCGACGGGTGACCGAGGTCGCGCGATCGAATGGCCACGTGCGCCTCCGCCTCGACGATGGATCGGGCCGCGACATCGACCATGTGATCCTGGCGACGGGCTATCACGTCGACATCGGTCGCTATGCCTTTCTCCCCCGATCGCTCGTCTCGCGGGTCGTGTGCGTCGACGGGCACCCCGTACTCGACGAGGGCTTCCAATCCTCCGTCCCAGGGCTGCATTTCCTCGGGGCTCCCGCGGTCCACTCGTTCGGGCCACTCGTTCGCTTCGTCGCCGGGACGGATTTCGCCGCGAGGACCCTCGCCCGATCCATCGTCCAGCGCCACATCATGCCGACGTTCAGCGGCGATCGCCGCGCTCTGTACCGCGCACCGGAGGGACGCCCGCGATGATGGCGCGGCAGCCTGGCGCGGTGGTGCTCGGGAGCGACTACAAGGCGCTCGGAGTCGTCCGGAGTCTCGGGCGGCACGGCATTCCGGTCTGGCTCGTCCGGGACGATCACGCCCTCGCGAACGCGTCGCGATACACGCGCCGAAGCCTCGCGTGGCCGGCCGCGGGCGAAGCCCGGCGTGTCGAATATCTGGTCGAGCTCGGCCGAAGGTACGCGCTCGATGGCTGGGCCGTGTTCCCAACCGACGACGAGGGCGCCGCCCTCCTCGCACGGAACCGCGAGATCCTCGGCCAGCGCTACCTGATCACCGTCCCGAGCTGGGAGACGCTGCGCTGGGCATACGACAAACGCCTGACGTACCGGATCGCCGCGGACCTCGGCGTCGATCATCCACGGACCCATTACCCGGCGAACAGGGACGATGTCCTGGCGTACGACGGCCGATATCCGGCGATCCTCAAGCCGGCCATCCGCGCGGAGCTCAATTCGTTCACTGTGTCGAAGGCCTGGCCGGCCGACGACGCGCCCGGTCTCGTGGCGCGCTACGAAGAGGCCATCGCGCTCGTTGAACCGGCCCTCATCATGGTCCAGGAGGTCATTCCCGGAGGTGGCGAGGCCCAGCTCTCGTTCGCGGCGCTCTGCCGCGACGGACACGTCGTGGCGTCGCTTGCCGCGCGGAGGACACGACAGTGGCCGATGGATTTCGGACGGGCGAGCACGTATGTCGAGACCATTGACGCGCCTGACGTCGAGCGGATCGCGCGGCGCATCCTGAACGCGCTGCGGTTCGATGGGATCGTCGAGGTCGAATTCAAGCGTGACCCCCGCGATGGCGCCCTCAAGCTCCTCGACATCAACCCCCGCGTGTGGGGCTGGCACTCGCTGGGCCGGGCCGCCGGCGTCGACTTTCCGTACCTCCTCTGGCGTCTTCTCAGGGGGGAGCAAGTCGACGAGCGGCGCGGGCGGGCCGGCGTCCGTTGGGTGCGCGCGCTGACGGATCTTCCGGTCTCGATCGGCGAGATACGCGCGGGACGCATGACGATGCGCGAGTATCTGGCCTCGCTCCGCGGTCCGATGGAGTTCGCGATCCTCGCGGCCGACGATCCGCTTCCCGCCGTCGTCGAGATCCCATCCGCTCTGCATCTCGCCTGGCTCCGCCGAATGCGCGATCGCCGGACCGTGGCGGCACGTCCCGCCCCGCCTGTCGCCACAGGCGCCCCCTCCGGAAGCTGCTTGCGGTCATGAGGCTCATTGAACTTGGCGATCGGGGGTGGCTCGAGTTCGTGCAGGGCCGGGCTGACGCGACGCTCTTCCACCATCCGGTCTGGGCACGTCTTCTTGCCGACTGCTACGGCTACCGGCCGCTGGTGGCGGCGCTCGCGGAACACGGAGCACTCAGCGCGGGAATGCCCGTTATCGACGTGAGCCGGCCGTTTGGTGGACGGCGCTGGGTGTCGCTCCCGTTCACCGATCGGTGCCCCCCGCTGTTGGGGGAGAACGCGGGCGATCTGGCCGCAGGCTCGGTCGAGCTCGCAACGTCATGCAAGCTCGACCTGCTCGAGCTGCGGGGCGGGCTCGTCGACCACGTCGCCATCCATCGCGACGCGGCGTTCGTGCATCACGAGGTCGCCGTCGCGGCCAACGAGCGCGAAAACTGGGATCGCCTGGCCCGGAACCATCGTCGCAACGTACGCATCGCCGAACGGGCCGGCGTCCGCATCGTGCGCGGCGTCTCGGCATCGGACATCGAGACCTTCTACGGCCTCCACCTTCGCACACGCAGACGGCTCGGGGTGCCGGTCCAGCCGCGCCGCTTCTTCCGGCTGCTTCTGGATACCGTCATCGGACAGGGTCTCGGGTTCGTGCTCACCGCCTACAGCGGCGCGCATCCCGTGGCGAGTGCGGTCTTCGGCTCGTGGAACGGCACGCTCATCTACAAGTACAGCGCGCGCGACGAGCGCTTCGCGAAGCTGGACGCGAACTACCTGCTGCTGTGGTCCGCGATCCGATGGGCGAGCGAGAACGGGTACCACACCTTCGATCTCGGCCGCTCGAACGTGGAGCAGGAACCGCTGCGCAGCTTCAAGGACGGATGGGGCGCACGCGAAGAGCCGCTTGCGTACTCGCGGATATCGCGCGTTCCGGTGCGAACCCGTGCACCAGGTTTCGAGACCGCGATGTCGCTCGTCATCCGGAACTCCGCGCCGTGGGTCTGCCGCACCGTCGGCGAGCTCTTTTACCGGTATGCGACGTGAGGGTGTGGGCGGCGCTCGCGTCGTTGGTGGTGACGATCCTCCTGAGCGTGACCGCGACCTCGCCGTCTTCGCTGGCGCTCGCAGGCGGCACGCCCGCGGCATCCGCCGATCCGCTGCCGCTGCCGGGACTGCGCGCGCAGGCCAACCGGCTGACCGACATGATGGGCCAGCCCGTGCAGCTCCACGGCGTCAATCGCTCGGGGACCGAATACGCGTGCATCCAGGGGTGGGGGATCTTCAGCGGGCCGAACGACGCGGCATCGCTCCAAGCCATGAAGCTCTGGGGCGTCAACGCGGTCCGCGTGCCCTTGAACGAGGACTGCTGGCTTGGGATCAACGGCGCGCCAGCCGCTTACTCCGGGGCGATCTACCAGCAGGCCATCAGGGACTACGTGGCCCTGCTCAACCAAAACTCGATGTACGCGATCCTCGATCTCCACTGGTCGGCACCCGGGACGGCGCCGGCTACCTGGATGGCCGCGATGCCTGACATCGACCACTCGCTCGACTTCTGGTCGAGTGTCGCCGGCACGTTCAAGGGCAACGACACCGTGGTGTTCGAGGTCTTCAATGAGCCCTACCCGGACAGCGGACAGGACAGCGCTGCGGGATGGGTGTGCTGGCGAGACGGGGGCACGTGCCCGGGCGTGTCATTCCAGGTCGCCGGTATGCAGGCGCTCGTGAACGCGATCCGCGCCACCGGTGCTACGAACATCATCGGCCTCGGCGGTCTCGCCTGGAGCAACGCGCTGACGCAATGGATCGCCTACAAGCCAACGGATCCTCTGAACAACCTCGTCGCCGCGTGGCACGTCTACAACTTCAACGCCTGCAGCAACGTCACGTGTTACGACACCTACATCGGCCCCGCCGCCGCGCAGGTGCCGGTCCTCGCGACCGAGGTCGGAGCCAACAACTGCGACCAGGCGTATCTCAACACGGTCATGAGCTGGCTCGATGCGCGCCAGCAGGGGTACCTCGCGTGGACGTGGACGGCCTGGGGCGGGGACTGCTCGGGTATGGCGCTCATCAGCGACTACTCGGGGACGCCGACCGCGTACGGGCAGATATACCAGACCCACCTCGCGGCGTTGCGATAGGGCGGACGGAGCGAACGTGAGCCAGATCGCCCGCGTCTTCGAGGTAGTGAGGCCGGTCGCGCTCGGTACGCTTCGTACCCCGCACGAACGCGCGCGCGAGCGTCATCGCCGCATCGCGCTGAGCGCATTCGCCGCGCTCGTCGCGAGAGTGGTCGCCGTTATCGCGAACCTCGTGGCCGTGCCGCTCGCGCTCGGATCGCTCGGTACCGAGCGGTACGGGGTCTGGGTGACGCTGTCTTCCTTCGTGCTGATGCTCTCGTTCGCCGACCTTGGGATCGGGAGCGCGCTGCTGAATCTCGTCTCCGAGGCCGATGGCCGCGACGATCGGCCCGCGATCGCGCAGTACATCTCCAGCGCGTTCGTCGTGATGGCCGCCGTGGCCGCGATCCTTCTTGTGCTGTTCGCTCTCGCGTACCCGTTCATCGATTGGGCCGGACTTCTCCATGTCGGGAGTGCGTCGAGCGCTCGGGAGGTCGGAGCGACCCTCGCCGTGACCTTTGCGCTCTTCGCCCTCGGCATCCCGCTCGGTCTGGCGCAACGTGCCCAGCTCGCATATCAGGAAGGCTTCGCGGTGAGCCTCTGGCAGGCCGTGGGTACCGTCGCCGGGCTCGTCGGCCTCATCGTCGCGATCCGCTTTTCGGCCGGGATGACGGGAGTGGCGCTCGCGCTCAGCGGAGGGATCGCGTTCGGCGCGGCCGCCAACTACGTCGCATTCTTCGCACGACGCCCGTGGCTTCGGCCGTCCCTCGCGGCATTCAGAGCGAAGGCCGCCCGGATCGTTCTGCGCCGCGGGATGCTGTTCTTCGTCCTGCAGATCGCCGCGGGCCTCGCCTTCGCCTCCGACAGTGTGGTCGCCGACCAGGTGCTGGGGCCGGAGGCCGCTGCCCGCTACTCGGTCGCGCAGCGGTTGTTCTTCCTTCCACCGGTGATCATCGCTCTCGCGACCACGCCGCTCTGGCCGGCGTACAGCGAGGCGCTCGCCCGTGGCGATCGCAAGTGGGTCCGAACGATCTTCATGCGGTCGGTCATCGGCAGCGTGCTCATCGCCGCGCTGGGCGGGGCGGTCCTCACGCTCCTGCGCGGGCCGATCTTCTCCATCTGGGTCGGTCCGGATCTCGTGCCGTCCCTCTCGTTCTCCCTCGCGCTCGCCATCTGGGCGGTGCTCTACTCGTGGGGCGCCGCGGTCGTGGTGCTCCTCAACGCGGCGAACGTGATCATGCTCCAGGTCGTCGCGGCGCTCTCGATGGGTGTCGCGAGCCTCGTCCTCAAGACGTATCTCGCGTCGGCTCTCGGGATCGAGGGCATCGTGTGGGGGGTCATCGCTGCCTATGTCGCGCTCACGTTCATCCCGTACACCATCTACTTCATACGCTGGTCCCCGGTCGCGGCGGCGATCCCTCACGCGGTGCCGACCGGCGAAGCCGCGTAAGGTCCCGCGATGAGTCTCGCCGCCACTCCCATGGACATGAGCCACGACGACGCGATTCGTTTCCTCCGCGAGGATCCCCGCTACGCGGACGTCGTCCGAGACAACTATCTGGGTCCAGATGTGAAGGAGGCCGCGGACCGCTTCAGGTCATCGGCCGAGTTCGGCGCGGTCGCGTCTCTGCTGGGCGATCTCCAGGGCGCTCGTGTCGTGGATATCGGAGCGGGCAACGGGATGGCGTCGTATGCCTTCGCCCGCTCGGGAGCGTCCGCGGTCTACGCCGTCGAGCCCGACGACAGTCCGCTCGTCGGCCGCACCGCCATGCGCGCGCTGCTGGACGGTCTACCGATCCACGTCATCGCCGCCACCGGTGAGGAGCTGCCACTTCGCGACGCGAGCGCCGACGTCGTGTACTGCCGCGCAACACTGCATCACGTTCGCGATCTCGATCGCTTCATTGCCGAGTGCGCGCGGACGCTCCGGAGCGGTGGGAAGTTCGTCGCGTGCCGTGAGCACGTCGCCGAGAACGCCGGGGAGCTCCACCGATTTCTCTCGACCCATCCGGTCCACCGGCTGGCCGGCGGCGAGCATGCGTACCCACTCGAGACCTATCGTGCCGCGATTCGAAATGCCGGCCTTCGCGTCGAGCGGGTCCTTGGCCCGTGGGACAGCGTCGTCAATGCCTTCCCGTCGGTCCAAAGCACCGAAGAGCTCGAGTACCTCGCGAACCGCAAGCTGCGCAAGAAGCTCGGTCCGCTGGCGTCGGGCCTGCGCGTCCTTGAACCGGCGGTCGCCATGTGGATCAAGCGGCCGCAGCCGGGCCGGCTCTACTCGTTTCTCGCGACGAAGCCCTGACCCTAGCGGGCCGCGAGGTGGTCCTTGATGATCTGCCCGTATGAGGTGGGCGAGCCGCTGTAGTCGTTGATGAGCGCGATCGAGGAACACCCGCTGCCCCAGGTGTCCCACACCCAGGCGAGGTAGCTCTGCTGCCTAGCATCGAGCCAGCTCATGAGCGTGTTCATGTAGCTGCCATCGCAGTTGTCCGCGCCCATCTCGGTGGCGAATATCGGAACCTGCGCGGCGGTGGGGCCGGTCTCGTTGTTGTAGCAGGTGGTGTTGTTGCAGTGGTTGAAGTTGTAGATGTGCCACGCGGCGGCGAGGTTGTTCAGCGGATCGTTCGGCTTGTACGCGAGCCACTGCGTGAGGTCGTTGCTCCAGGTGTTGCCGCCGAGCGCGATGACCTGCGCGGCTCCGGTGTTCCGGATCGCGGTGACCATCTCCTGCATACCCGCGGCGGTGTAGGAGACGCCCGAGCACGAGCCACCGTCTCGCCAGCACGCCCAGCTGATCCCATAGGGCTCGTTGTACGGCTCGAAGACGACGCCGGCGGTCGTCTTGAAGGAGTTCGCCACTGACGACCAGAAGGCGGGCGCGTGGTCGCGGTCCGGTAGTCCGTTGTCGCTCGAGACGGACTGCTGCGATCCGGGCGCTGCTCGGAAGAGCACGAGGACCCCGTACATCCCGTTCTGGTTGAGCAGATTCACGTAGGCCTTGATGGCGTTCTGGTAGACGGCGCCCGAATCGCCAGCGGGCGAGCCGTTGATCCCGAGCCAGCAGTCCTCGTTGAGCGGGATCCGGACCGCGTTCGTGCGCCAGCTCTTCATGGCCAGGATCGAGGCGACGTCGTTCGGCCCGTCGAAGATCCCGTACCCGCCCTGGCACATGTACTCGGTCCCGGAGCGGTTCACGCCGATGAGCTGGACGAGGTTGTTCGCGCTATCGACGAGCTTGTTCCCCTGAACGTGCAGCGCCGATACCGGGCCCGAGACCGGGGCGGGTGTCACGGTCGGTCGCGGCGTCGCGGTCGGTCCCGGCGTCGCGGTCGGCCCCGGCGTCGCCGTGGGTGCAGGTGTTGCGGTCGCGGCAGGCGCGGTCACGACGAACGTACCCGCCGGCTGTTTCCAGCTCAGAAGCTGGGCCCACCCGACGGTGAACACGCCGACGTTGACGGTGTACGTGCCGCCGACGGCCGTGGCCGGCACCGGCCAGCTACCCGTGAACGAGCGCTGCTGCCCGGCGGAGAACGCCTGGGTGTCGTACCACACCTGGTAGACCTCGGTGGTGTTGTCCGGCGCGATCACCTCGATGTCGACGAGCACGCTCGTCGCGGTAGCACTCGTGACCGTCATGGTGAAGTTGACGGTCCCGCCGGGGGCGACGCTGGCCGGTGACGCCGCCGCGCCGAGCGTGAAGCCGCTGGTCGGCGCCGGCGTCGGCGTGGCCGTCGCGGTGACGGTCGGCGCCGGGGTTGTCGGCGTGGGCGTGCGCGTCGGCGTGGGCGTCGCGGTCGGGCCGGGCGTCGCGCTCGGACCGAGCGTCGCGCTCGGACCGAGCGTCGGAGTTGGAGTCGGCGAAGGCGTGGCCACGGGGGCGTTCACCGAGAACGTCGCGGCCGAGCTCAGGGGGCTGTAGACCGTCGCCCAGGCCGGTGCGTACACGGCGAGCTTTACGGTGTACATGCCAAGGGCGGCGCTTGCCGGCACTTGCCATGTCGCGGGATAGCTCCGGGCCTGGCCCGCTGTGAAGCTCTGGTTATCGAACCAGACCTGGTAGTTCGGAGCGAGGGCCCCTGGCGCCCAGATCTCCACGTCGACGAGGGCGTTGCTCGCGGTGGCGCTTGTGACGACCGCGGTGACTCCGACGGATCCGCCGGTCACGACGCTCGCGGGCGTCACGGAAGACGACACGCTGAAACTGGGCCCCGGCGCCGGCGTGGGCGTTGGTGCAGGCGTCGAGGCTGGCGTGGCCGTCGGGACGCCGGTTGTCGAGGGCGTGCTCGTCGGACCGGGTGTCGCGCCGGGCGGAGTCGCGGAGGGTGGAGGAGCCGTCGGCGGCACGGGCGCCGCAGCGACGGAGAATGTCGCGGCCGCGATCTTCGCGCCGAAGAATGCCTTCCAGCCCACCGCGTACGCGCTCACGTCGATGCGATAGGTGCCGATGGTCGCCCCCGCGGGAATCGTCCAGCTGAGCGGATACGTGCGCTGCTCCCCGGCCGCGAAGCTCTCGTTGTGGAACCACTTCTCAAATGCGACGGTCGATCCACCGGGCGTGTACACGTCGACGCCGATCACCGCAGTGTTCGCCGCGATGCTCGTGACCGTCGTCGTGACTTTCACCGATTGACCCGCGGCGGTCGCCGAGGGATCGGCCCCCACGACAAACGTGAATGCCGCAGGCGACGTGGGGATGGTCTTGCCCGTCGGCGCTCCCGCCGTCGCGCCGACGGTGACGAGCGTGACGATGTCCTGGTCGTCCAGCCAGGTCACGCCATCCGCGACCAGACGAAGCCGCAACGGATAGACCCCCGCCGCGAGCGGCGCCTTGACCTGGAACGTGTACGTCGCGATCCCTCCGGGTGCGACGCTCGGCTCGGCCTGGATCGCGACGCGATCGGCCGTGGGCCAACCGGCGGCCAGAGCGAAGATGCTCTTGTCGTCGCCGACGACCCCGAGGTTCACTTGCTGACCGGCCACGCCCCGCGTCCAGGTCCGAGCTCCGGTGTTGCGGAAGTGGAGGGTCAGCGGCACGCTGGTGTCGCCCGGTCCGAGTGTCGGATGAACGGACTGATCCACGAGCTGGCCGTGAAAGCCGAGGTCGCTCGTGAGCGTCAAGACGACGTGATCGTCCTCGAGCCAGGTGAGTCCGTCGACCACGAGACGAAGCGGCACTCGATAGACGCCGGGCGTCATCGGAGCGCGGACTGTGAAGGTGAAGGTTCCGAGCATCCCAGGCAGCACGATCTGCTCGCCGGTCGTCGCGATGCGGTTCTCAGAAAGCCAGTTGACGCCCATGCCCGCGACGAGCGACGCGGTCGAGTCGCCGGCCACGGCGAGGTTGACCTGCGCCGACCCACCGCGCTGCCATGGCAAAAGACCGATGTTGCGGAAGCGGAGCGAGTAGCTCGTCGCTGTTCCGGGCGCGAGCGTCGGCGCTGGTCCTTGATCCTCGAACGCGCTGTGAAACGCGAACGCCGTCGCCGGAGTCGAGACATTCGCGGAGACGAAGACCAATCCCGCCGCAATCATCGTGAGAATCACGAACAGGACGACAACACGCGTGAGCGCGCTCAGAAGTCGCCGCGGCGAGAGCTCGTACATCGATGAGATGAATAGCCCTACGCCAAACTGAGTACGAGGGGGAAACAGGTCCAGGGCCCGGTCCTAGGACGGTGCCGACGTTCGGCCTATGACCCATAACGGGCTGCGTCGCCATTGGGCTATCGCACGACGAATGTCACCGTGACCTGCACGCGCCAACTCACCGGCGCGCTGTCGGGCTCTCCTCTGATAACGAGCGTGCTCGCGCGCGCTTCGCCGACACTCCGTGGCGCGATGACCCGCGCGGCGTAATCTCGGGCTCTGCCCATCGCTTCGGCGATCGCGCCGTCGAGTGCGGCTCCGTCCGGACGGCGAAGACCGACAGCCGGCGCCGGCATGTTGTTGTAGACCATGCTCGCGCCGGCGGCGAAGGCCGCACGCGCCGCCGAGACGGACGTAGCGTTCGGACGCACCTCGTACCGGAAGACGCTGTTGAAGGAGATGCTCGCGCTGGCCCCGAGCGGATTGGTCGAATAGCTGGCCGGTGTCACAGCGCTGTCCGGGACTCCGGCGCCGATCACCGCTTGGCGGATGCGCTGGAGCTCGGCGACGTAGGCGTCCAGCGAGGTGCTTGGGTCTTTGGGGTCGATGATGCCTTGGAGCTGGACCATGTAGACGCTGAGCGGGTCCGGTCCGGCGTCAATAAGAGCCTCGCCGCTCGCGGTCACGGTGGCAGGCTCCCCGGCCACCGCCGCGGATGTGGGGACGGGCGGCGGCGTTCCGGCGGCGGCGCCGGGCGACACGAGCCCGATCGCGATACCCACAGCGAGGAAAACGAGGAGCGGACGACGCATCAGACGACCTCCTGGCGACAGTCGCCACAGCGTTACGCGCCGCGCGTCCGCCGTCGTCAGAGTCCTCGGGACCAACTCTTACTCGATGCGGCGCAGTTCCAAATGTGCAGACCGTTTTGCGACGACAACGTTCTAGTTCTTGTCGCGTTGAGCGCGTAGTGTTCCGAACTACGTTCAAGCGAGGAAACAACCCCAGTGGTGAAGCCCGTCAGCCGCTCTTCACGGCGCCGCAGCCGCGGAACGAGCAGACAGACGTGCCGGAGCCGCCGCGGGCCCCAGAACCGGAGGCAAAAAGGGAAGTGCAGCAGTACCAGCGGGACACGCACGCGAGCACCGGCGATCTGAACGCGTCGCTCGGAAAAGGATCGGAGTTCGAGGGCAAGCTCGCCTTTGAGGGCAAAGTCCGGATCGACGGCACCTTCACCGGCGAGATCTCGACGAACGACACCCTGCACATCGGCGAAGGCGCCAAGGTCTCGGCCGAGATCAGCTGTGGCACCGTCATCGTCGAGGGCGACGTCGTTGGGAACATCAAGGCGACCGGCGCGGTCGAGCTTCACCGACCGGCAAAGGTGCGCGGCGACATCACGAGTCCTTCTCTATCGATCGAGAAGGGCGTCGTCTTCGAGGGGCGCTCCAAGATGGAGAGCATCGAATCCTCGAACGTCGTCAACCTGCGCGCGGCGAGTGATTCGGACTAAGCACCAGAACCCGGAGACCTAAACCGTGCAAGGCGTCCTCGCGCTCGATAGGGTCACCGTCCGCGACGCGGATTTCAGCCGCGCCGCATTCGAGCGCTTCGCGCCGAACGGCTGCGTCTTCGAGCGCTGCGACTTCCGCGGCGAGCTGTTCGATGAGCGTCTGCAGACGCTCTTCGCGAGCAGAAGGCAAAGCATCTTCCGCGAATGCCGTTTCGACGGCGCGGACCTCCACGGGGTCCGGCCCGGTCAGGCGCGGTTCGAAAGCTGCAACTTCGCCCGCACGAACATCGACGGTTGGATTTCGGCATGCGCGGAGTTCGTGGATTGCACATTCAGCGGGCCGATCCGCAACGTCACGTTCCACGGAAAGCCGTGGGGCCACGCGGCCGAGCGGATCGACCCGGTGCGAGCCGCGAACGCGTTCACCGGCAACGACTTCACCAATGCCGATCTCATGGGCGTGCTTTTCGTCAATGGGATCGACGTGAAGGCTCAGCTTTGGCCGAAGGGCGACACCTACGTCGTCCTGGACCGCATCCACCAGCGCGCCACCCGTGCGCGGGCGCTCATCCTGGATTGGCGCGACCACGAGTCCCGCAACGAGGCGCTCGCCATGCTTCAACAGGTGGCTTTCGTGTTCATCCACCAGACCGGCATCGCGACGCCGCGCGCCGATGACCGCTGGCCCGCGACCCCCGAGAACCAGCGCAAGGTCTGGGAGACGCTCGAAGCCGTTCTCTAGTCAGCCCGGGTCTACGATCGAGTGATGCCGCGGGCGCGATCAGGAGCGTTCCTGCTTTTGGTCCTTACGGCCGCCGTTCTGACCTCGGACAGCCCACAAGCCACTTTCTGCGCGTGCGGCATCCAGGTTGGTGGAACGGTTGCGACTTCGGATCGAGGGACGATCGTCATCGAGTTCGCCGGTACCCCCCAGCCCGGCAAGTTCAACGGGACGACCATCTCGGCACGGATCTGGGGTCGGACCGTGTTCCTTTCTCGCCTGTCACGGGATGCCCTTCCAGGACCCGGCCTTCCAGTGGGGGTGACTCTTGATGCCACGCGAAACGGTGACGGCACTTACCGCTTGACGACGAGCAGCGACGGCACCTATCGGATCAACGAAATCTGGGCGAACGTTCGCTGATCTGCCACAAGCCGGAGATGTATGATCGGTGTCTCGCGAGGACGCGGACAGCGCTCCTTGTAATGGCCCTCAGAGAGCCGGTTGACGGTGTGAGCCGGCGGCGATAGATAGGAGAGACCCCCGCCGAGCGACTGGGGTAGGCCCCGTATAGCCATCAACGAAGCGCGCCGGTCGGAAGACCTGCGAAGCTGGGTGGAACCGCGAGATCACCTCTCGTCCCAGAAGGACGGAGGTGATTTTTGTTTGGAGGCGGGCCATGCCAAAAGCCGAGCGCAAAGCCGACCACGGCGACGAAAAGCTCTACGCGCTGCGGCACTCGACCGCGCACGTCATGGCCGGCGCCGTCCTCGATCTTTTCCCCGGTGCGAAGTTCGGATTCGGGCCGCCGGTCGCGGACGGTTTCTACTACGACTTCGATCTTCCGCGCCCGCTCACGCCCGATGACCTCGGCAAGATCGAGGCGAAGATGCGCGATGTCGTGAAGGAGGACGCGCCTTTCGAGCATCGCGTGATGGGCGTGCCCGAGGCGCTCACGTTCTTCGGCGAACGGAACCAGGACTACAAGGTCGACCAGATCAAAAAGCTCGCACAGAACGGCTCGGACGAAGACAGCGACGACGAGGTGGAGAACGGGCGCGTGAGCGTCTACCAGCACAACGGATTCGTCGATCTCTGCAAGGGACCGCACGTCGAGCGCACCGGAAAGATCGGCCCGTTCAAGCTTCTCTCCATCGCCGGCGCGTACTGGCGCGGCAACGAGCGCAACCCGCAGCTGCAGCGCATCTACGGCACGGTGTGGCCGGACCAGAAGCAGCTCGACGATTACCTGAAGCGCCTTCAGGAGATCGAGCGCCGCGACCACCGCGTGCTCGGCAAGGAGCTCGAGCTCTTCCGCATCGACGAGGAGCTCGGTTCCGGTCTCGTCCTCTGGCTGCCGAACCTCTCGATCGTGCGCGAGGAGCTCGAGACCTGGTGGCGCAAGATCCACCGCGAGCGCGGCTACACGCTCGTCTACACGCCGCATATCGCGCACGAGAAGATCTACCAACGGTCGGGGCACCTCGAGAAGTACGGCGAGAACATGTATGGCCCACTTCTCCTAGATGAAGGCACGCAGCGCTTCTGGATCAAGCCGATGAACTGCCCGGGCCATATCAAGGTCTATCAATCGAAGATCCACTCGTACCGCGAGCTCCCGCTGCGCATCGGCGAGCTCGGCACCGTCTATCGGTACGAGCGTGGAGGCACGCTGCACGGGATGCTGCGCGTCCGCGGGTTCACGCAGGACGACTCGCACATTTTCTGCTCGTGGGAGCAGGCGCAGGACGAGATCGGGAAAGTCTTCGATCTCGCGCTCGAGTTCCTGAGCGTCTTCGGGTACACCGAGCCGTCGATCTACCTGTCGACACGTCCCGAGAAGCGGCTCGGCTCCGACGAGCTCTGGGACAAGGCCGAGGAGGCGCTGCGGACGGCGCTCGGCATACGCGAAGTTCCGTACAAGCTCGACGAGGGCGGCGGCGTCTTCTACGCGCCGAAGATCGACATCAAGGTCCACGACGCCATCGGGCGCGAGTGGCAGGGCGCGACGGTCCAGATCGACCTCAACCTGCCCGAGCGCTTCGACGTCACGTTCGTGAACGAGAAGGGCGAGCGTGAGCGCGCGGTGATGATCCACCGCGTTCTCTTCGGGAGTCTCGAGCGCTTCGTCGGGGGCCTCATCGAGCACTACGCCGGGAATTTCCCGCTGTGGCTCAACTGGGAGCAGGTCGCGATCATCCCCGTCCGCGAATCGGCTCTCGACTATGCGCGCGATATCGCGAAGAAGCTGCGTGCCAACGACTTCCGCGTCCATCTCGACGAACAGGCCGGCGATCTGCGCAACCGCGTGAAGGAAGCGCAGCAGCGCAAGGCAAGCTACATGCTCGTCGTCGGGGAAAAGGAGGCTGCGTCCGGCACCGTGTCCGTGCGGCGTCGCGGCTCTCGCGACGAGGAGCGCGGCGTCACGCTTGACGCGTTCGTCGATCGCATAAAGAAGGAGCGCGAGAGCAAGGCGCTGCCGGCCGACTTCTCGCAGCACGAACCCACGGCGGGAGACGCGATGGCATGACCGTTCCAGCTCTGCTCGGCTCGAAGGTGACACTTCGCCCGATGACGCTCGACGACCTCCCGCTCCTGATGAAATGGGGCAGCGACCCAGCGTTCCGCCGTTACCAATGGGGTCAGAAGCCAGGCAAGTTCGACGGCGGCAGCGCCCGCGCGTGGATCGAGCGCATGTCGCGCCCGGGCGACTCCGCCTGTTGGATCATCGAGCACGAACGCCGACCGATCGGTTTCGCGAACTACCGCGACTTTCACCCGAAGGGCCGGAGCGCCGAGATCGGCATCGGGATTGGCGAGCCCGATCTCTGGGGCAAGCATCTTGGCCGCGACGCGCTGGATGCACTTCTGCGTTACCTCTTCGATGAGCTCGGGCTACACCGCATTGGCCTTTCTGTCGTCGGCTTCAACGATCGCGCGATCTCGATGTACAAGGCCGTCGGGTTCGAAGTCGAGGGCATCGAGCGTGACGGCGTCGGGACCGAGGACGGATACATCGACGACGTGAAGATGGGAATCGTGAAGGGCCGGCCGCGTCCGGACTTCGACCCCCGGCCGGTAACGGTCGAGGGCGACTTCGTGCGGCTTACCCCTTTGCGGATGGAGCACGCCCAGGCGCTCTTCGAGGCCGCCGACGAGGACGACATCTGGCGCTGGATGGTCCCCCGGCCGAAAGGGCTCGAAGGCTACGAGCGCTACATCCGTTGGGCACTCGACCAGCAGATCCTCGGAGCGCAGCTCCCGTTCGCGGTGATCCGAAAGTCCGACGGCGTCCTTGTCGGTACGACGCGCTATGCGCACATCGACCCGCCCAACCGCTCGCTCGAGATCGGCTACACGCTCTACGGGAAGGGCGCGCGGCGGACGCCGGTGAACACCGAATGCAAGCTGCTACTCCTCCGTCACGCGTTCGAGACACTCAGAGCGAACCGGGTGTGGCTGCAAACCGACAAACGGAACGAACGCTCACAAAATGCGATCGCCCGCCTCGGCGCTACAAAAGAAGGCGAGCTCCGCAACGAGCGTGTGCTCGCGGACGGCCATCTCCGCACGAGCGTGGTCTTCGGGATCACCAAAGAGGACTGGCCAAGCGTGCGCGAACGCCTTCTCGGCTACTTGGCCCGGTGATATATGCTCGTCGCAGTTGAAGTTGTTTCACGGGGAGCGGCCGCACTGCTAGCGGCATTCTCACGCCACTAACCGAGGTCTCCCTATAGCCACGCCCGAACTGCGGATCAACGAAGCGATCCGTGTTCCTACCGTTCGCCTCCTCGGTCCCAATGGCGAGCAGCTCGGGATCATCCCGACGGCCCGCGCGCTCGCGAAGGCGCAAGAGGAAGGCTACGACCTCATCGAGATCGCCCCGAACGTCCAGCCGCCGGTGGCGCGCATGGGCGACTTCGGAAAGTACCGGTACGACCTCCAGCAAAAAGCCAAGGATGCCAAGAAGAAGCAGAAGGCCGTCACGTGGAAGGAGATCCGGGTCTCACCGAAGATCGACGACCACGACATCGACACGAAGATCCGCTCGGCCGCGAAATTCCTCGACGAAGGGGACAAGCTCAAGGTCACCGTGCGCTTCCGCGGCCGCGAGCTCGCTCACCCTGACCGCGGTCGCGTCCTGCTGATCGCCATCGGCGACAAGCTAAAGGAGCACGGGGTCATCGAGCGGGCACCGCTTCTCGAAGGCCGCCAGATGCACATGGTCATGAACCCGGTCCGCCGGGACGCGATCACCGGAGCGCCGACCGCCCAACCGGCGACCGCTCCGGCGCAGCCGCCGGCCGCTGCTGCCGTGTCACCGAAGCCCCCGACGCCCGGGCCACGTCCGGCGCCTGCCGCGCCGCGCCCGGCGGCCGCTCCCGCGCCCGCTCGGCCGCCTGCGGCGCGTCCTTCACCACCGCCGCGCGCACAACGACCCGCCTGAGCAATAAACTGGTCGTTCACGTCGCCTTTAGACCGGAGGTCGTTCAGCGTGCCCAAGATCAAGAGCCATAGCGGCGCCAAAAAGCGGTTCGAGTTCACCGGGAGCGGCCGCCTCCGTCGTGCGAAGGCGTACAAGGGTCACCTCAACCAACACAAATCGCCGTCGCGTAAGCGCCGTCACGCAGGGAAGGCACTCGTGGCCAAGGGCGATCTGCAGCTCGTCCGCAAGCTACTGCCGAACCTGAAGGGAAGGAGCTAAGGGATGTCGCGGGTGAAGCGCGGAGTCGCCGCGCACAAGAAGCACAAGAAGCTGCTCTCGCAGGCAGAGGGCCGTCGGGCATCAAAGCACAAGCTCGTGCGCCCGGCCCGCGAGGCCGCCATGCATGCGCTGCGCTACGCCTATCGCGATCGCCGCGCCCGGAAGGGACAGTTCCGCGCACTGTGGATCGCGCGCATCAACGCCGCGGCGCGCGACGCCGGCGTTTCGTACAGCCGACTCATGGCTGCGCTTCGCCTGGCGGGGATCGATCTCGACCGCAAGGTCCTCGCCGACATGGCGATCCGCGATCCCAAGGTGTTCCGTCACTATGTCGACCTGATCAAAGAGAAGTCGAGCCAGCAGACCAACAAGTCATAAGCGCGTCGAAGGAGAGCAGTACCGCGACACGCGGCGCCACAGAGAGACCGGCACAGGTGAAAGCCGGTCGCGCCGACCGAGCGGGAATTCGCTCCGGAGCTGACCGGCAGAAAAGCCGGTCCGGGTGAAGCCCGATAGCGCTTCGACCGAGCGTCCTCCTCTTTAGAGGAGGGAACACGGGTGGTACCGCGGAGGCCCGCCTTCGTCCCGAAACGAACGGCGGGCTTTGTGTTGCCTGGAGGAGGACGCGCGATGGCGGGTGAAGACCTGAAAGACCTTGCGGACCGCGCCGCGGCCGAGATCGCCGCCGCAGCAGACGAGGCCGCGCTCGAGGCCGCCCGCGTGAGGTACCTAGGCCGCAAGGAAGGTGCGCTCACGGAGGCGACCAAACGCATCGCCGCGCTCCCGCCGAACGAGAAGCCGGCCTACGGCGCCGCCCTGAACGACGCGAAGCGCCGCATCGGGGCCGCACTGGATCAGCGCGGCGCCGCCCTTCGCGAATCCGCGCTCGCGCGCGATCTCGGCGGCGAGCGCGAGGACATGACCCTCCCGCCGCGGCGGGTGCGCGTCGGTCGCCTGCATCCGATCACGCAGACGATCCGTGAGGTCTCGCGCATCTTCGGCACGCTCGGCTTCGAGACCGTCGAGGGTCCTGAGATCGAGTGGGACTACTACAACTTTGAGGCGCTCAACATTCCGGCAGGTCACCCCGCGCGTGAGAAGTGGGACACGCTCTGGATCTCCAATCCGCTCGGAGACGATCCCTCGCGGCCCATTCTTGGACGGACACATACATCGCCGATGCAGGTTCGGGTGATGGAGAAGCGCAAGCCGCCGATCCGGGTCGTCGTTCCCGGGCGCTGCTACCGCTACGAGGCCACGGACGCCATCCGCGAGTCGATCTTCTTCCAGTACGAAGGCCTCGCGATCGACGAGAAGCTCACGATGGCCGACCTCAAAGGGACCCTCTACGCGTTCGCGCGCCAGGTCTTCGGAAGCGATCGCAAGATCCGGTTCCGCATCGATTACTTCCCGTTCACCGAGCCGTCCGCCGAGATCGCCTTCGACTGCTTCGCGTGCGAGGGCCGCGATCCCGCCTGCCACGTGTGTGGCGGCGATGGCTGGATCGAGGCCGCCGGCTGCGGCATGGTCCACCCCGACGTCCTTCGCCGCGTCGGCTACGACCCCTCTCAATATCAAGGCTTCGCATTCGGTGGAGGCATCGAGCGCCTCGCGATGCTCCGTACTGGCGCGCCCGACATCCGGCTCTTTTATCAGAACGACTTGCGCTACCTGGAGCAATTCTGATGTCGCGTGTTGGCGTGCTGCCAGGGCCGAAACCGCTGCTTCGTGTGGCGCAGCCAGTTCCGAAACCCTCTTTACGTGATGGGGACCCCCCGGCCTCCGGCCGGATCCCCATCCCGCGGGGGCCCTCGGAACTGCCTGCGCCCGCTGGCATCGAGTTGCATCCATGTTGATCAAAGTCCCGGTGTCGTGGCTGCGCGAGTACGTCGATATCACAGTGCCCATAGATGAGCTCGCTCTGAGGCTTCATATGTCGAGCACCGAGGTGAAGGGCGTCGAGCGTCCGTGGTGGGACGACAAGATCCGCACCGCGCGCGTCGAGAAGCTCGCGAAGCACCCGAACGCCGACAAGCTGCAGCTCGCGACCGTCGACTACGGCGCCGGCGCACCGAAGACGGTCGTCACCGGTGCGACGAATCTCACCGAGGGCGCGATCGTTCCGTACGCGGACGAGGGTGCGTCGATCGTCGACGGACACACCGGCGAGCGCACGACCCTGCGCGGCAAGCCCATGCGAGGGATCAAGAGCGAAGGGATGGTCCTTTCGCAGAAGGAGCTTGGGCTCGGCGATGAGCACGAAGGGATCCACATCCTCGACGCGAACCTCCCGGTCGGCGCCCCGCTGCGTGATGTGCTCGGCGAGACGGTTCTCGCGTTGGAACTGCAGCCCAACCGACCGGACTGCCTGGGTATCGTCGGCGTCGCGCGCGAGGTGGCCGCGCTGCTCAGCACGGATCTGCGAGAGCCGCCGCTCGATCGGCTTGGCCCGGGCGCGCCGAAGTCGCTCGACGTGCGTATCGAGGATGACCACGCCTGCCCGCGGTTCGCAGCGGCGCTGCTCACCGGAATCCGCATCGGCCCGTCACCCGCGTGGATGCAGACGCGTCTGGTCGCTGCGGGTATGCGCCCGATCGACAACGTCGTCGACGTCACGAACTACGTCATGCTCGAGCTCGGCCAGCCCCTCCACGCCTACGACCATCGCAGGCTGCGCGGCGGACTCCTGGTCGCGCGGCAGGCTCGGCGCGGCGAGTCGCTCCGAACGCTCGATGGAGTCGACCGCCTCCTTCCTGAGGGCACGCTCGTGATCGCAGACGCCGAGCGGGCGCTCGGGATCGCGGGGATCATCGGTGGCGAGGATTCGGAGATCCGAGCCGACACCACGACCGTGGCACTCGAAGCGGCGTCCTTCGAACCTCGAGGGATCGGTCGAACCGCGACGAAGCTCGACATGCGAGGCTCGTCGGGGAGCGCGGCGGCCCGCCGATTCTCGTGGGAGCTCTCGCCCGACCTCGTGCCGATCGCTCTCGCGCGTGCCTGCCGGCTGCTGCGCGACCATGCCGGAGCAAAGGTCGAGGGCGTCGTGGATCGCTATCCCAACCCTCGCGCGAGAGTGAACGTCCGGATGCGTTTCTCCGACGTCCCGCGCGTCATGGGGATCGAGATCGATCCCGCCGAGACGCTGGACATTCTTCGTCGGCTGCAGTTCACCGCGGCGGCGGACAGCGACACGCTCGTCGCGACACCGCCGGTGGTGCGGACCGACATCGCGATCGCCGAGGACATCGTCGAGGAGGTCGGCCGCATTGCGGGCTATGACCGCCTACCGATACGAGTACCGGATGGCCCGCTGCCGCTCGCCGAACGGCATCCGCTCGAAGAGTTTCGCGAGCGGGTCCGTGACGGTCTGGCGGGATTCGGTCTCCAGGAGATCGTCTCGTACTCGCTGATCGACCCCGCATGGTTGAAGCAGCTGACGGCCGATGGCTCTTGCATCACGCCGGAGCCTTTGCGCGTCGTGAACCCGACCACAGTGTCCCAATCCGCGGCCCGGCCCACGTTGCGAGCGAGCCTGCTCGACACCGCGCGACGCAATCTGCGGCACCGATCGTCCGTCGCGATCTTCGAGATCGCACCTATCTATCTACCGAGGCGCGCGGATCTACCCGTGGAACGCTGGACCGTCGGCGTCCTTCTCTCCGGAAACGCGCAACCGGTGAAGGATGGAGAGACGTGGCTCGTGCCCGAGCGCCGCTTCGACGTGCGCGACCTGCAAGGCATCGTGTCCGGTCTCGCGGAGCTCGTCGACGTGCAGATCCCCGGCGAACGAGTGGACGCACCCGGCCTGCATTCGGGGCGCAGCGTCGCACTTGGCCGCGACGGTAGGACGCACCTGATCCTGGGCCAGCTCGACCCGCGCGTCGCCGAGACGTGGGGAGTGCCGGTCGAGACGTTTCTCGCCGAGATCGATCTGGCCTCCTGGCAGGAGGCCTCACGGACGCCACGCGTGGTCACGCCGGCGCGTTTCCCAGCGGCACTTCGGGACCTCGCCGTCGTGGTCGACGAGGCGACCCCGTACGGCGATGTCGAGCGCGAGATCCGGGCGGCCTCCGGAAAAGACCTCGAGTCCGTGGCGCTTCTCGATCTCTATCGCGGTCCGCAAGCCGGGGCGGGGAAGAAGTCCTTCGCGGTCCGTTTGGTGTTCCGGTCGGGTGCCGGGACCTTGGGCGAAGCGGACGTTGACCGCCTGGTCAAGCGCATCACGGGGCGTCTCCAGCACGCCCTCGGCGCTACGATTCGGGACTGACGAGCCCGGACCGGTCAGACCGGGACTGAACCCGCGCGCAGCCGGGGTGGTACCCAGATAGACTCGGCGCCCAGCGCCAGGGAGGTGTGTGAACTAGTGGAGAAACGTTACTTGCGCAGAGGGCTTGCCCTCGCTGTCACAGCATCGATCGCACTCGCGGCCTGCACAACGCCGGCGACGACCGGCACCAGCCCCTCGCCAGGGGCATCCGCGACCACAGCGGGCACGTTCACTCGCGGTCAGGGTGGGGAGCTCAAGATCCTGTACTGGCAGGCCCCAACGATCCTCAATACGCATCAAGCGACCGGCACCAAGGACTACGACGCGGCGCGTCTCATCCAGGAGCCGCTCGCCTCGTGGGGCGTCGACGGCAAGCCGGCCGCCAACGGCCTCGCGAAAGAGATCCCGACCGTTGCCAACGGCGGAGTCTCCAAGGACTTCACGACCGTCACGTGGAAGCTCGTCGACGGGCTGAAGTGGTCCGACGGCTCGCCGGTCACCGCCGATGACGTCGTGTTCACTTCGAAGTACATGGCCGACACGGACACGGCCGACCCGAACTCCGACTTCATGTCAGGTGTGAAATCGGTCGTCGCGACCAACGCGAGCACAGTCACCGTCACTTATGAGGCGGCGACCGCCAACCCGTACCAGTTCGGAACGGGCGGCGGCAACGAGATCATGCAGAAGGCGCAGTTCGAGAAGTGCCTCGGCGCGAAGGCGAGCGAGTGCCCGGAGAACCTGAAGCCGATCGGCACCGGGCCGTACAAGCTCACCGAGTTCAAGTCCGGGGACGTCGTGACGTACGAGATCAACACCAACTACCGCGACGCGAAGAAGCCGTACTTCAAGACCGTTCAGTTCAAGGGCGGCGGCGACGCGCTTTCCGCTGCTCGCGCGGTCTTCCAGACCGGCGACGTGGACTATGGGTGGAACCTGCAGGTCGAGGCGCCCGTGCTCAAGTCCCTCATTCAGGGGAGCAGCAAGGGTGACTACCTCGGCAAGGCCAGCTCGAACGTCGAGCGGGTCAATATCAACTTCGCGAACCCCGACCCGGCTCTCGGCGACAACCGCTCCGAGCCGACCACGAAGCATCCATTCTTCAACGGACCGGACGGCCTGATCGTCCGGCAGGCTCTCGCGATGGCGACCGACCGGGCCACCATCGGCGACCAGCTCTACGGAAACGGTCTGACCGGAACATCGACGTGCAACCAGCTTCTCGGCAACGACGACTGGACATCGAAGAACACCGCGAGCATGAGCGTCTGCAAGTTCGACACGGCAGCCGCTAACAAGCTGCTGGACGACAACGGCTGGGCGAAGGGATCCGACGGCGTTCGTGCCAAGGGTGGCATCAAGCTGAACGTCCTCTTCGCTACCACCGTCAACGCACTGCGCCAGAAGGAGCAGGACATCCTGAAGGCGAACTGGGAGGCCGTGGGCTTCAAGGTCGAGCTCCGGTCGATCTCCGCCGGCGTGTTCTTCTCGAACGCGGCCGACGGCGCGAACCGCTTCTACTACGACCTGTCCATGTTCACGAACGGATCGACGCCCGACATCACCGGTTACATGGCCGGCTGGACGACCAAGCAGATCGCCCAGAAGTCGAACAACTGGAACCAGAACAACTATCACCGCTACTCGAACCCGGCATACG
>Ga0209474_10000446_pt1 | contig 45350 bp, 46 predicted proteins | sample GraSoiAngelo_145_FD_185902 | JGI IMG/M metagenome (GOLD analysis project Ga0209474, IMG submission 185902) | Grasslands soil microbial communities from the Angelo Coastal Reserve, California, USA - 14_1009_05_20cm (SPAdes) (version 2) | ecosystem: Environmental > Terrestrial > Soil > Grasslands...
GCCGCTTCGTGGCGCCGCGAGCGCCACATCGGCGATGATGGCAGCAACGTCGTCCGCCGCGATGGGCTGGAACAGGCCGGGCGAAAGCCTGACCATGTTTCCATCCGTACTTGAAGCGGCGATGGCGCCGAGGAATTCCAGGAACTGGGTCGAGCGGATGATGGTGTAGGGGATGCCGGAGGTCTCGATCAGTTTCTCTTGGGCAACCTTGGCGCGGAAATAGCCATTTTCTGGTGTCCGGTCGGTTCCGACGATGGATAGCGCGACATGGTGCCGGACGCCGGCTGCCGCCTCCGCCGCGAGAAGGTTGCGGCCGGAGGTCTCGAAGAATTCCAGCACCGCCTTGTCCTCAAATGAGGGCGAGTTGGCGAGGTCGATCACCACCTGGGTGCCGGCCATGGCCTCTTTGAGGCCCTCGCCGGTGATGCTGTTGACGCCGGTATTGGGCGAGGCGGCGACGACCTCGTGGCCGCGCTGGCGCAGAATGGGGACGGTCTTCGAGCCGATCAGGCCGGTGCCGCCGATAACGACGATCTTCATTCCGAACCTCCTAGTTCGTAGCCCGCAAGCCGGGGTTTGTGACGGTTGTGCGGCAAGCCGCCGTCAGCGAGTGTGTCCACCACGAGGGAGACGGAGAGAAGATAAGACCCATAAAGGGGGATCCGCCCCGATATCGTCCTGAGCGCGTCTACCACACCGCCCGTCGCTCCGTAACGAGAGGATTTTCGGGGCTTCTCGGAATCTGCTGCTACTTCTTCGGATGCGGTGTGCCGATGTATGGAAACTCCTTCAGAATGTCGGTGTGAGGCTTGAGACCGGTCGGCGGTGCGCGAGAGGCACTCCTGGGCGATCGGCGGCCGGAGGACATACCGGCACAGCTGCTCAAGCGCCTCGCGATTGTCCGCCGCGACCGCGACGTTGCCGTGTAGGTCGAAGCCCTCGAGATGGGCCTGGCGCGGGCCGGGTCTCGGCGCCCTAGTGATTGCTACTCCGCGTACGCGACGTTTGACCGACGGTCGCCCGCTCTCGTGAGTTCGAGGAGTGAGCCGCCGTCCCGCTTCGAGCGGCCCGACGCTCGCGGGCAGTCTGGTGGCAGTTCGTTCCGTCATGTCGCCGTCGTCCTGTGACGCGTGAGGTGCAGGGTGCAGGGTGCAGGGCCGTCGGACCCGACGATGTTGCACCTCCGTCGCGAAGGACACTGTCGTCCACTGGCTCAGCCTTCGACCACGCGGTTGCGCTGCACGCCGAGATCGATCGCACCGTCCGCGCTCTTGATGCGTGCCTCCACTACGTCGCCGGCCTTCAGGTACTGCGTGCGCTTCGCCTGCGCGCTCGTGAAGAAGTCCCACTTCACCCTGTCCGGCAAGAGCCCGCCGAGCCGCTGCATCGTGGGCGACGGGATCGCCAGCGCGCAGCCAGCCGGCGTGCCGGTCGAGATGAGGTCGCGGGGTGAAGGTCGTGCACCCCAGAGAGCTCCGTCAGCGTTTCGGCGGGGCCGTACACGAGGTTTCGCGTGCTGTCGCTTTGCCGAACCTCCCCGTTCACGGTGAGGGTGAGTCGGAAGTCCTTCAGCGCGCCCATGTCCCCGGCCCCAAGCATGCAGAGGTAGGGACCGACGGGGCCGAACGTGCGGAAGCTCTTGCCTTTGTAGAACTGCGTCTGCGGAATCTGGACGTCGCGCGCCGAGTAGTCGTTGACGATCACGGGGCCGGCCACGAAGTCGTGGAGGTTGGCGTCGGTCACCGCGGTCGGCGAGGTGATCTCACGCCGGAGTACGAGCCCGAGCTCGATCTCGTAGTCGAGGAACCGTACGCCGCGCGGACGGATGACGTCGCTGTCGGCGGTTGAACAAGATGGTCTTCGGGGACCGCGCCAGCAGGCGCTCAGCGGATCAGCGCGAGCAGGCGATCGAGCCACCAGTACCCGGCGAGGGTTCCCATCCCGTAGACCGGGATCTGGCGGAGCCAGCCCGGGACGTCCGCCGCAAATCCGTGGACCGCACGCCGGAGCGCGAGCACGCCGAGCACGAAGCCGACCTGACCCGCCTCGATGCCGACGTTGAAGGACAGCAGCGCGAGCGGAACCTCGCCCGCCGGCAGCCCCGCCTCGCGGAGCGCGGCGGCGAAGCCGAGCCCGTGAAGGAGGCCGAACGTGGCCGCCATCAGCCACGGACGCCGGCGGGCGAGGCTGCTCGCCGCGCGCGGGCGCGCGAGCTCGACCGCGACCGCGAGGACGGTCGTGGCGATCGCGACCTCGATCGGTCGCGACGGGACGACGATGAGGCCGAGCGCCGCGAGCGTCAGGGTGATGCTGTGGCCGAAGGTGAAGGCGGTGACCGTCGCGACCACCCGCCGCGCCGTGCCAGCGAGCAGCACGAGAGCGAAGACGAAGAGCAGGTGATCGGGGCCGGTGAGGATGTGCGCGACGCCGAGCCGCGCGTAGTCGCGCGCGACGTCGAGCGCCCGTGGACGGGGCGGGATCGTGACGAGAGGTCGTCCCGGGGACGTAACGCCCTGGACGAGCCGGCCGTCGGCGAGCGTCACCCGGACGACCGCGGCGAGGACGACCGTCCCCGGCCCCGTGACGCCGACCCGCTGGCCGACGAGCCCGTCGCGCCCGCAGTCGACGGTCCATCGTCTCCAGACGCCGCCGCCCTCGACCTCGGGCTTCGGTGTGCGGAGGGGCCGGCACCGTGCCGGCAGCACGGGCTCCAGCTCCGCGCCGCGCGCGCGCACGAGAGGCGTCTTCCAGCCGACCTCGACGACGCCGCCGGGGGTCTCGCGCAGCTCGAGGACGCATGGCGCGAGCGGGTGGGCCAGGGCCACCCGGACGAGGCCGAGGACGAGCACCGCGACGACGCCGGGCCGCATGGCCGATCTTACCCCCGCCACCGTGGTACTCGACAAGCCGAAAACTCCTGCGGTAAGCCAGCCGGGTGCGGTCCGTTCTCGTCGCCCTCGCGCTCGCTTCGACGGTCGGCGCCACGACGCCGCCCTGGCGGCGGACCGAGACGCGCGCGCCGTGCGCGAGCTTCGACCCGCTCCGGAGCCCATACTTCGGGGACCTGCACATCCACACCAAGTTCTCCGCCGATGCCTACATCTTCGGGACGCGCGTCGCGCCGCCCGACGCGTACGCGTTCGCGCGCGAGGCGCCGATCGTGCTCGCCGACGACAACGAGGACCAGACGAGGAGCACCCGGATCGACCGCCCACTCGACTTCGCCGCCGTCACCGACCACTCGGAGTTCTTCGGCGAGGTCCTGCTCTGCGACACACCCGGCTCTCTCGTCTACGACGACCCGACTTGCGTGCTGCTGCGGCAGAAGGACACGCCGCAGCAACAGAATATCCCCACGATATTCTGGCTCTATCCGCTCAGCCTCTCGCCATCGACGCATCAACCCTTCTGCAGTGAGCCCGGCGTCGATTGCGCCGGCGCGTCGGTCTCGGTGTGGCAGCAGATGCAGGCGGCCGCCGAGGGCGCCTACGACCGGACCGATGCCTGCACGTTCACGACGTTCCTTGGCTACGAGTACACGGCGAGCCCGCTCGGCGCCCACCTGCACCGAAACGTCATCTTCCGCAACGATCGTGTTCCGCCGACGGTATCGAGCTACATCGAGACCTCGACCGGCGGGATCCCGCAGGGCTTCTGGACGGCCATCGAGAACACGTGTCTCCAGGCGGGGATCGGCTGCGACGCCGTCATCATCCCGCACAACTCGAACCTGAGCGGCGGCCGGCAGTTCTTCGACCCCGCGGACGGCGCCGAGGCGCTCCGGCGGCAGACGCTCGAGCCGCTCGCGGAGATCCACCAGATCAAGGGGAACTCCGAGTGCCGCTTCGACCGGCTGGCGGGCGCCGGCGCTGGGACGGCGGACGAGCTCTGCACGTTCGAGCAGGAGGACGTGGCGCAGCAGGGCCCCGCCGGCAGGCCCGTGCCGATCGACCAGTACCCGCCCCGGAACATGATCCGGAACGCGCTGAAGGACGGGCTCGCGTTCGAGGACCGGCTCGGCGCGAACCCGTTCCGGTTCGGCTTCGTCGGGTCGACCGACAACCACGACGGCGCCGCGGGCAGCGTCGCCGAGAACGGCTGGACCGGCGGGCAGGGCAACAACGACTCCTCCCCCGCGCGCCAGATCGGCGACAACGTGCGCACGAACCCCGGCGGCCTCGCGGTCGCCTGGGCCGAGGAGAACTCGCGCGACGCGCTCTTCGCCGCCTTCAAGCGTCGCGAGACGTACGCGACCAGCGGCACGCGCCCCGTCGTCCGCTTCTTCGCCGGCGACCTCGCCGGCGTCCGCTGCGGGTCGCCGGGCCTCGTCCACGACGCCTACGTGAGCGGTACGCCGATGGGTGGCGAGATCGGCCCCGTGCACGGGGCCCGGAGTCCGACGTTCGTCGTGTGGGCGGCGAAGGACCCGGGCACCGCCGACGCGCCGGGAACGGACCTGCAGCGCGTCCAGATCGTGAAGGGCTGGGTCGACGCCGGCGGGACGACGCACGAGCAGGTGTTCGACGTCGCCGGCGACCCGAACAACGGCGCGGACGTCGACCCCGCGACGTGCGCGCCGCGCGGCGCGGGCGCGCGCGAGCTGTGCGCGGTCTGGCGCGACCCGACGTTCGACCGCGCGGAGCGCGCCTTCTACTACGCCCGCGTGCTCGAGAACCCGACCTGTCGGTGGAGCACGCGCGTCTGCAAGTCGGTCGGGGTCGATCCGTTCTCGCCCGACTGCGCGACGCAGGCCGACAGCGCCGGGGGGGCGTTCACCGACTGCTGCCTCGGCCCCGGGAACGACGCGTTTCTCGCCCCGACCGTCCAGGAGCGCGCGTGGACGTCGGCGATCTGGTACCAGCCAGACGGCATCGCGCGGGTGAACGCGCGCGTTCGCTACGGCGCGGCGCCGGGGACCGATCGCCTCGCGCTGCGGCTCCGTCTCGGGCGCCGGGCCGCGGACCTCGATCCGACGCGCAACGACCTCGTGCTGCGCGTGAGCGATGACGACGACATCCTCGCCGTCACGATCCCCGCCGGCACGATGGTCGCGGCCGGCCGCAAGCGCTTCGTCCTCCCGGCGCCGCTCGGCCCCGTCGCGCGCGCGAGGCTGCTGTTCGGCCGCCGGCAGGTCCAGCTCGGCGTGACGACCGCGCCGACCGATCTCTCGCGCGCCGACCGCAACGATCACATGGTGACCGTCGCGCTCGCCGCGGGCCTCTACCGCACCTCGCACACGCGGCTGTGGACGGCACGCGGGGCGACGCTGGTCGCGACGGGGCACTGATGGCGCGTCTCCTCCGCGCGCCGCTCGTGCACTTCGTGGCGCTCGGGGCGGCGCTGCTCGCGGTCCGCGGCCGGATCGAGACCGGGCCGGCGCCGCGTCCGTCGCTCATGATCCGCGGCGCCGACGTCGCCCGGCTCGCGGAGGCGTGGACCGAGGAGCACGGCGCGCCGCCGGACGCCGCGGCGATGCGACGTCTGGTCGACGCAGCGATCGACGAGGAGGTGCTCTACCGCGAGGCGCTCGCGCGGGGCTTCGACCGACAGGACGGGGCCGTCCGCGAGCGTCTCGTCCGGCTTGGGAGCTTCGTCGGCGAGGAGACGGCGCGCGATCGGGCGGCGCTCGAGCGCGAGGCGCGGCGGCTCGGCCTCGAGCGGAGCGATCTCGTGATCCGCCGCCACCTGGTCGAGATGATGCGGCTCGCCGCCGGCCAGGTGAGCGAGCGCGACCTGCCGTCCGAGGCGGAGCTCGCCGCGTACCTCGCACGCCACGCCGGCGAGTTCGCCGAGCCGGCGCGCGTCCGCCTCACTCACGTGTACTTCGCCGCGGATGCGCGCGGCGAGCGCGCCGCCACGGACGCGCTCGCGGTTCTCGGGGAGCTCACCGGCGCCGGAAGCGAGGCAGGCGCGCAGCGTGGCGACGGGTTCGTCCGCGGCAGCGAGTTCACGGGCTCGCGGAACGAGCTGGCGCGGGTCTTCGGCCCGGGCTTCGCCGCGGCGGTCGACCGCGCCCCGGAGCGGACGTGGGTCGGACCGCTTCGCTCGGTCTACGGCGCTCACCTCGTGTGGATCCACGCGCGCGAGCCCGAACGGACGCCCGCGCTCGCCGACGTCCGCGGTCGGGTCCTGCACCGTTGGCTCCGCGAGCGGGCCGAGGAGCGCTGCAACGCGGCCCTGCAGGCGATGCGGGCGGCGTACGACGTGCGCGTCGAGGACGGAGCGGGCGCCGGCGGCTGACAGCTACAGGTCCACCTGCTCGACCCTCGGCGCGCGCTCCATGATGAACTCGAAGCGCGGCGCAACGTCGCGGCCCATGAGCGTCTGGATCGCCTGATCGGTCGCCGTCGCGTCACTGACGCGCACCTTGGGTTGTCGCTCCTGCACCGGCACGTCGGAGACGTCGAGGAGCCGTACAACTTCTTCGACGTGGACGGCTCTTAGCCGACTTTGAGTCCGATGTGCGACGCGTGATCGGAGGAACGAAATGGCCGAGACACTGACAATCAGGATCAAGCCGCTGGGCGAGGCGATGGCAACGTTCCGCCAAACGTTCAAGGCCCTGGAAGGATCTACCCGAAGCAAGGCCCGGGTGCAGCGCAGGGAGGAGGTCTTCTTCACGAGCATCGAGGCCGCCCGCAAGCTCCTCACGCCGAACCGTCTGTCGCTCCTGCGCGCGATCCGGACCGAGCGTCCCGGTTCCATGTATGCGCTCGCCCGCCGAGTTGGACGGGATCTCAATGCCGGTGGCGAGCAAGCCAGCCTTCCGAAGGCGCTCGACGAAGGTCACCTTCCCGCTGTGCTCCTCCCGAAGGCTGTGAACGCAATCACAGTGAAGAGCCCACAGTGCTCGACCATGGCCTCCTCGACGAGCCGCTCAAGGTCAGCCCTGCTCGGGCGCCAGCGGGCATCGCACTTCTTCCTGGCGCGGTTTCGGGATCGCCTCACGGGGCACCGTCAAACGTCGGGAAGACGCCCTCGTCGAGCTCGACCGTCGGCTCCGCGCCGAGCTGTGTAGGTGTCGGCGGCGTCTCCTCCCTTGCATAGCCGATCGTCCGGTATCCGCGGAGCCGCTTCTCGAACATGCGGGCGAGCAACGGAACTGCCGGATCCACGTAATCGTAGATGCGCACTTCGGTCTTCCCCGGGCTCAACCGGTGAAGGCGCCCGGTGTACTGGACGAGCGTGCCCTTCCACGACACGGGCATGGCCAGGAAGAGGGTGTCCAGGCGCGCGTCGTCGAATCCCTCGCCGATGTAGCGTCCGGTCGCGAGAATGAGGCGCTCCTCGTCGCTCGGGATGGCCGCCAGCTGCGCCTTGGCCTCCCGCCGTGCCTTGGCGGTCACACCACCTTGGAGCACAACGAGATGGCGGGTGAAGCCTCGCAGGCGCGCCGCGAAGTACTCGAGGTGGTCTCTCCGCTCCGTGAGGAGGATCGGCGATCGGCCTTGCTCGAGGGCGCCAATCACATCGTTGAGGATGAGCTCGTTGCGCCGGCCATCGGCGGCGATCGCGGCATAGAGCTCCTGGATCCCGGCTCCTGGTCCGAGGCTCGCCGCGCGGAAGGCAGTCTCGCGGCAGATCAGGCGATGCTCGAACGGGCGCTGCGCCTTCTCGCTCTTCGGGTCGATGGCGAACCGGACGGGACCGCACTGCATGTGGATGATCGGCTGGTGCCCGTCGCGCCGATAGGGCGTGGCGGTGAGGCCGGTCACGTACCGGGCCTTCACCTCGCCCATGACGCGCTCGAAGGAAGCCGCGGGCACGTGATGGCACTCGTCGACGATCACGTGACCGTAGGCTGCGACGACGTCGTCGATGGTCCGAGCGGCGGCTAGGCTCTGGAGCATGGCCACGTCGAGGCGGCCGGTGGGCGTCCGCTTCCCGCCGCCGATCTGCCCGATCCCCTTCGGGGGCAGCCCGAGGAACAGCGAGAGCTGCGCCACCCACTGATCGAGCAGCGGCTTGCGATGTACGAGGACAAGCGTGCTCCGACCACGGGCCGCAGCGAGGTAGATGCCGACGACGGTCTTCCCCACGCCGGGTGGGGCTACGAACACACCGAGGTCATGCGCAAGCAGGGACTTCGCTGCCTGCTCCTGGGCTTCGGTCAGATGCCCGTGGAAACGCGCCTTCAGCGATTCACCGAGGACGCGTTGATCGTCGAGCCGGAGGCCAACTCCGTGGTCGGCGAGCAGGTCCCTCAAGTCGCCGACGCAGCCTCGCGGGAGAGCAACGTGTCGCGAGTGCTCCTCGGCACACGCGACGACACGCGGCGTGAGCGCCGTCGACAGCCGCATCTTCTGCCGCTTGTAGAACTCCGGGTTCTGGAAGGCCGCGACGCGCTTGATCTGGTTCAGGAAGGCGCTCGGGAGCCTCGCCTTCTCGACGAAGATGCGCTGGGCGAGAACTGCACGGACCTCGCTCGGCAGAGGTTCCTCGATCCTGGCCGGGCGCGGCCGTCGGGACGGTGGGGCCTCCCAGGGCGTTTCATCTTCGTCCTCGCCCGTGGAGGCAATGCGCAGGCCGATGACCTGGCCGCGAGCGACCGCCTCCCGCGCGATCGCGTCGACAGTCGTCGGCGCGATACGCGACAGGGAAGCCAGATACGCCCACTGATCTGCGTGGGGAACGAGGCGATCGTCGACGAAGACGGTATTGCCGCGCTCGCGGGCCTCGTGTTGGAGCGGCAGGGCGATCAGGTTGCCGAACCCTCCGCGGGGCAACATGTCCTGGTTGGGGAAGAGCCGGTCGTAGGACGCCATCGCGAGCTGGTGACGGCGCGACATCGTCTCGGTGATGAGGTAGCAACTCATCCGGCGTGCGGTTGCGGCGGGCACGGGTGCGGCGAAGAAGAACCAGACGTGCGCACCGTTCCCCGATCGCGAACGCTCGACGGCCGCCGAAAGCCCAAGTGTTCGAGAGGTCTCGACGAAGGCAGCGACGTCGTCAGCCCACGACTCCTCGTCGAAGTCGGCCGCCAGGAACCAGCATGTGTCGTCCTCGAGGAGCGGATAGACCCCGATCACGTGACGACCCTGGAGATGGTCGAGGACCACCTGATCGCTCACGGAGATGAACGCTTGATTCGGGCACTCGCTGCACTTGACGCGCGGCTTCTCGCAGACGCCGCGCACCCACTCGTTCGCGCAGGCGGGCGCGTAGCCCTTTCGATCCGTGCGGGGGTTGACCCACAGCTTGGCGAAGACGTCGTCGCGCCCGCGGAAGAGGCCGCGGAACAGGGCGACCTTCTGCCCGGCCGTGGAGGGCGGTGGCAGAGATACGCTGCCGTCCACATCCTCCGCAGGTGTGCTGAGCTGCGCCTGCAGCGACCGGACCCGAGCCTGCGCCTCCTCGCGTTCGCGTTCCAGCCGGCCGATGAGCGCCTGCTCACGGTCGATCGCCGCGAGGAGCTCGTCCTTGGCCCTCACGACGGCTCGCCGTTCAGGCCGCCATCAGTGGAGCTAATTCCTCGGGCCCAAGCCGTGGTTGGCCGAGGCGAGTCAGCACCCGGTTGAGGGCGGCGAGGCTGAGCTTCCCGGGGGCCGTGATCTCGATTCCGATCGCCTTGCCATTGGTGTTGTAGTCGATCAACAGGCCGGGCGTCGCCTTCGACACTCGGGCCGCGCGCTCGGCTCCGCGTCGCGGGAGGTAGAGGTACGCGGCGATGGCGCGCCCCTTGCGAAACGTCACTTCGAGGTAGCGACCTCTCATGACCTCCTCCTTCTTACCACCGGATAGGCGGTGATGACCACGAGCACGCGTTCGGCCTCATCCGGTTCCACGACGACCTCCCATACCCGGCGGCGGTGACGTGAAGTGACCACCCACCGACCTTCCTCCACGTCGGGTCGGAGGCTCGACGCGTCTTCGAGCATCTGTCGGACGTCGAGCTCCGTGAACTCTCGATCGACCATGCGCTTGAGGACGTGGCTTCTCCCGGAGCTCGCTCAGTGCCGCCAGCTCTGCGTCGATCTCATCGAATCGCGGGCCCACGGTACGGAGCAGGCGTTCGCCCACCTCGGTAGGCGCAACGCTCCGTGTGGTGCGGGTCAACAGCCGAAGCCCGAGCCGCTCTTCGAGTCCCCGGATCGTGTGGCTGAGCGCCGACTGAGAAACGCCGAGCTTCGCTGCGGCCCTGGTGAAGCTCCCCTCCTTCGTTACAGCGAGGAAGGCAAGGAGGTTATTGACGTTGCCGCGGGCATTCATGAATCGACCTCATGGGTTCATGCGAGTTCTACCACGTAGTCGCATGCCGTCGCGCCGTTTAGCTTGACGATCGACGGCAGGGGCGAGACTGCCCGAAACAGTCGACGGGAGCGACAATGGACATCAAGCGAAGCGGTTCGCAGTCCTCCGGCAAAGGGCCGGCCGAGTATTTCACCGGCACCGTACGCATCGACCCCCTCTTCCAGCCACCCCCTCCGGCACGCGCGCTCAGCGTCAGTGTCACGTTCGAGCCATGCGCCCGGACCGCATGGCACACCCATCCGCTCGGTCAGACCCTGATCGTGACGGCCGGCTGCGGCTTGGTACAGAGCTGGGGCGGTCCGATCAAGGAGATTCGGCCGGGCGACGTGATCTGGTGCCCGCCGGGTGAGAAGCACTGGCACGGCGCGACGGCACACACGGCCATGACCCACATCGCCATCGTGGAGCAGCTCGACGGCAAGAGCGTCGACTGGATGGAAAAGGTCAGCGACGAACAATACCAGGCCCCACGATGAGCGCTGACATCAACGACCAGAGGTAGATCACCATGCGCGCTACCGTCATGTTCGGCGCCGGCGACGTTCGCATCGAGAACGTCCCCGACGCCCGCCTCATCGCGCCAACCGACGCGCTCGTCGCCGTCACCCGCGCCTGCATCTGCGGCAGCGATCTCTGGCCGTACAGGACATTGGGGCACAGCGACATCGGCCGCCGCATGGGCCACGAGGCCATCGGCGTCGTCGAAGCCGTCGGCGCCGACGTCCGCACCATGAAAGTCGGCGACGTCGTCGTCATGCCGTTCGCGTACTCCGACGGCACCTGCGTCTTCTGCCACGAAGGACTGCACACGTCATGCATCCACGGAGGGTTCTTCGGCACGGGTGACGTCGACGGAGCACAGGCCGAAGCGCTGCGCGTCCCCCAGGCAGACGGAACACTCTTCGTCCTCCCGGTCGGCAAAGACGACGCGCTGATGCCCTCGCTCCTCACGCTTTCAGATGTGATGGGCACCGGCCATCATGCGGCCGTCGCCGCCAGGGTCGGCCCTGGGAAGACGGCGGCCGTTGTCGGAGACGGCGCCGTTGGCTTGTGCGGCGTGATCGCCGCACGGCGACTCGGCGCCGAGCAGATCATCCTCTTGGGCCGGCATGCGGACCGGATCGCGCTGGCGAGAGAGTTCGGCGCAACAGACGTCGTGAGTGAGCGAGGCGACGAGGCGGTCGAGCGCGTGCGCGAACTCACCGACGGCTTCGGCGTCCACTCCGTCCTCGAGTGCGTCGGCCTCGAACAGTCGATGCTCACCGCGCTCAGCATCGCGCGGCCAGGTGGCGCCGTCGGCCGCGTCGGTGTCCCCCAGGACGACACGATGCGCGGGTCGCAGCCGGCGTTCTACAACAACGTCACCGTGAGCGGCGGGCCGGCCCCGGTCCGCGCATACATCGAGGAGCTACTCCCAGACGTCCTCGAGGGCAGGATCGAACCGGGTCGAGTCTTCGATCGGGTCGCGCGCCTCGATGAGGTGCCCGACGGCTACAGGGCGATGAATGAACGCGAAGCGATCAAGGTCATGATCGAGCCCTGACGCGCCCGAAAGGAGAAACGATGCAGAAGCGCAAACTCGGGAACAGCAACCTGGAGGTCTCGGCGGTCGGGCTCGGCTGCATGGGCATGAGCTTCTCTTACGGTCCGGCTGCAGACAAGAAGGAGATGATCGCTCTTCTCCGGTCGGCGGTCGAACGCGGCGTCACGTTCTTCGATACCGCCGAAGTGTACGGCCCGTTCACGAACGAGGAACTCGTGGGCGATGCCCTCGCCCCCGTCCGTGAGCAAGTGGTGATCGCCACCAAGTTCGGGTTCAAGCTTCGTCCCGAGGGGGCACCGGGTTGGGTGGGCCTCGATAGTCGGCCGGAGCACATCAAGCAGGTCGCCGAGGGCTCACTCAAGCGACTCAGGGTCGATGCCATCGACCTGTTCTATCAACACCGCGTCGATCCGGACGTGCCCATCGAAGACGTGGCGGGAGCGGTGAAGGACCTGATTCGGGAGGGCAAGGTCAAGCACTTCGGCCTCTCTGAAGCAGGAGTGCAAACGATCCGTCGCGCACACGCAGTCCAGCCGGTCGCCGCAGTGCAGAGCGAATACTCGCTGTGGACGAGAGGCCCGGAAGCGGAAGTGCTGCCGGCCCTCGAGGAACTCGGAATCGGCTTCGTTCCGTACAGCCCGCTGGGCAAGGGCTTCCTCACGGGAAAGATCGACGAGAACACTGCGTTCGACAGCTCCGACTTCCGCAACACCCTCCCTCGCTTCACGCCGCAGGCTCGGAAAAAGAACCTCGCCCTGGTTGATCTGCTCGGCAAGATCGCCGAGCGGAAGAAGGCGATGCCTGCTCAGATCGCGCTCGCCTGGTTGCTTGCCCAGAAGCCGTGGATTGTTCCAATCCCAGGCACGCGAAAGCTGGAGCGCCTCATCGAGAACATTGGAGCAGCTGCAATCGAACTTACGTCGGGCGATCTTCGTGACATCGGAAGCGCCACATCAAAGATCACCGTTCAAGGAGCTCGCTACCCGCAAAACCTTGAGCAAATGACCGGTCGCTGAGCGGCCCTGTGCCGAATGAGGGAAAGTGAATAGCGCCGACGCTTAGATTCGACCGACGACGAGTTTGATCGCAGGCTCTCCATAGGCGGCGGCCGCAGCGTCCCACTCGACGATACGGGTCGTGACGGCCTCAGGGCGCAGCCGTCGTTGCTCGATCAGGGGCATGACCTCGGGCAGCAACGCAGCAGCATGTGTCCGTCCGATGAAGAAGCGGACCCCGAGTGTGTAAAGCCGGCCGAGGGGCATCGGCACGTCGCCAGGGTAGAAGGACACACTCTGCAAAATGCCCTCCGGCTCCGTGGCTCGGATGGCATACTGCAAGCCCGCAGGTGTCATACCCGCATCCACTACGATGGGATAGCGGCGCTTCGGCTTTTCAAAATTCGTCTCGAGCGGACGAGCGCCGAGGCGTTCGGCAAGCGCCAGCGATTCGGCGCTGTCGCTCGCATAATCGACGACCCCGGCGCCGAGCGCGAGTGCAGCCTGCACGGCATAGAGCGGGATGCTCTTGCCTCCGTGACACACGATCAAGACATCTGCGCCGGGCAATGATCTGAGGTGGGGCGCCACCGCACGATAGCCGTCGAGGACATTGTCCGACACGCTTGCCAGCGCGACGGGGTCCAGGCCAGGCGCAAGGGGCGCGAGCATCGCCGCGGCGTGTGGCACTCGGACGATGTCCGACAGCATGCCGCCGTACTCGACGCCCGAGAGCGGTTGCATTCCGTAGTCCGACAGTACCGGATAGCGATCGCAGTTCGCTGTGTGACCTGCGTGACACGAACGGCAGTCCCCGCAGCTCACCTCGAACGACACGACCACGCGTTGCCCTCTTGTCACGCCGGTCACCGAATCGCCGATGTCGACGACTTCGGCAACGGCCTCGTGACCGAGGGCGAACGGCCCGCGCAGCGGGACGAAGCCCGATGTCAGGAAGAGATCGATGTCGCAGCGAGCCACGGCGAGCGGACGAACGAGGGCGTCTGTGCCGCTCTCGAGACGCGGCTCGGGAACGTCGCGCCACTCGATCTGATGGGGCGCCGTGCAGGTGAGCTGTCTCATTCGAGCCTCCTTCGTCGTCGATGGTGTTCGATCTCGCTTTCAACGTCGTCGAATGCGCGCGCCTTCGCTGCTCTCGTCGCCGTCATCGCGCCACACCCTCATTCTGCCGCACGCAGTGCGCGAGCTCCGGCCACACCGAACACGATGCCGGTGATGATCTCGAGCACGGCCGTCACCCACGAGAACCAGTTGACGTGTGTGTGCGGCTCGGACACGAAGCTGTCACTGAGGGTCCAGAAGCCGGGGAGCACGTGCGCGTACGTGGGCAGCACGTGCGCGTATATGAACAGGGCGGCGCTGGCGAATCCGACGACGATCGCGGCGTGCGGTGCCCACCGGGTGCGCCGAAACACCAGGACGACGGCGATCAGGACGACGACGGCCTGGATGCTGCCGGCGATCATCACCGCCGTCGGCGACGCATCGAGGCCGCGCCGGACGTGATCACTGCCGTGCACGAGGACCGCGGCTGCGAAGATGACCGCCGTCGTCCGCAGATAGACGTCAGTCGCGTCGACGCGCTCGGTCCGAACCGTCATGGTCGCCTCCATTCCGAGAGTACTACTGATCGCAGTTGACCTGGTGGCCTGTAACCTCGTGGTTCTCCAGATGCCGGCTGCCGCGAGAGCAGAGGAATGCAATGACTGGAATGAGCAGCCGGTAGACGCGCCGCACCGACCAGGCTGGGAGATAGCGATGACGTTCCTCCTCCCACACCCTCGCCCGCGGATGGGGCTTGAGCAGACGCAACTCCACGTCGATGATCGGAGAGGGGTGGTAGTTCTCGCTCGGCTCGGCGGTGTGGAGCTCGATCCGGCAGAGGTGTTTGGTACTGACAAAGCCGTACTGGCTGGGGCTGACCAGTCGGGCCGGCGCGCCATGGTCACCGTCGAGCGGATGGCCATCGAGACGCTCTGCGATGAGCACGTCCTCCGCCAAGGCGTCCTCGATCGACATGACCGACCGGTAGCCGTCGAGACCGCCGAAGACGACATGAGTGACCGACGTGCCCGGTGGAACCGACGGCTCGATGATCATGCGATAGAAGGTCTCGAAGGCGACCCCCTCCCAGTGCAGGTCGGTGGCGGACCACCCAGCCACGCAGTGAAAGTCGGCGGTGAGCTCTCGGCGGGGAAGCGTCGCGAGCTCGGCCAGTGGCAGGGCGAAGGATTTGCCCACGGCGCCGCTGATCTCGATCACAGGATCGACGGGGACAGCGGGAGGGGGGCGGTGGAGGTGCGTACCGAAGCGCGGGAACCCATCGATGGGGTATTGGCCGGGGGGAAGCGTCATGCCGGGGCGCCTTGCCAGGATGCCGAGCGAGTGCCTGCCCGCCAGAGCCGTTCAACCTCTCGCAGGATCTGCGGGTAGACGATCAGGTACCGGAACGGCCTGATCGCGGCCATGTAAGCGGCCCCGAGCGGACCGTTTGGCTTCACCAGGACGGCCATCTGGGCGCGAAAGCCGCCCGTCTGGTCCGGGACCCGGCCGACGTGGATGACCCCGTGCATGGTCCGGTTGGCGCCCTCCGCCGCCCACTCGTCGTCCGTCAGGTACAGCGAGGTGAAGGGAAGCGCGTCGGACTCCGGGCCGGACGGGCCGTCGCGCAGATCCGCCGGCAACCGGTCGCGTAGCGTCGGGACCCTGGAGCCGAGGCCGGCGTCGGCGTCGTCCCAACCGAGGAGCTCCCCGAGCTTCCGCCGGATCACGAAGAGCGTGCGGACGGCGCAGGAGGAACTTTGCGACGGGTCGAACGAGGCGATCTGCTGCACCAGCCGAGGGAAGTCGTCAGAGCCGCCGACCCCCGGCAGCGCCCACACATCCTCGAGCCGGAAGTCGTGGGTGAGCTCGTGGATTCGCCAGGGCCGGGAGGTGTGCGCCGTGTTCGGGAGCCTCATTCGTGGACCTCCATCCACACGACGCAGCCATCCGCTGAAGACCTCGACGTCGAACTCGGGGAGGACCTCGTCGAGGATTGATGTGGATCACGGAGTCCCACGACGAGGGCAGGTTTCATGCGATCAGCTCCGTTCCCCGGAACGGGGTGCGCCGAGGCGAAACACGTTCTGGACCGTCTCGGGGGCGAAGGATTTTCCCTGGGCGAAGGCGCCGATGCCCGCGTCGACGGCGGCAAAGAAGGCGCGCACGGCCTCGAGCCTGCGCTCGATGAAGGCCCGCTCGGTGCGCCGCGGCCCGCGCTCCTCGCCGAGCGCCCGCGCCGTCTCGGCCGCGGCGGCCAGCACCTGTCGCAGGTTCCACCGGAAGCGGCGCTCCATGATCTCCTGCATCACGCGCCAGAAGTCGGTGGCCGCCTCGTAGTGGTCCTTGCGGGAGCCCGCGACGCGCGTGCGCCGCACGAGGTGCCATTCGACGAGGCCGCGGATGTTCACCGACACGTTGCTCTTGCTCTGCTCCAGCTCGGCGGCGACGTCTTCCAGCGCGACGGGCCGGGGCTGAAGATAGAGGAGCGCGAAGATGCGGCCCTGGAGCTGGTTCAGGATGCCGGAGGTGGCAGCGGCAGCGCCCAGGCCGTCGACGAAGATGGCGGTCGATCGATCCATACGGTGTGTTTAGAGAATTCTGAACGCTCAGTCAATACGGTGCGCCGTGTACTGGCTGCCCCGGTCGTAGCGCGACCTCGAGGGCTTGCAGCGTCGAGTTGCGGATCGCCGAATCCAACCGAGCGACGGCGTCGGCTCTAGCCTGATCGCCTGGTAGTCACGGCCCGAACGCCGCGCCGGTGACCTGCACGACCCGGCCACAGAACTCCTCTTTGGTCATCGACTCGAGCAGCGCATGGTCCTCGCTGCGGACGACAGTGCGCCGGCCCGCCGGCGTGTCGCAGATGGCGATGGCGTGCGAGGGCACCCCTCCGGCGAACACGACGGTGTAGCCGACGATCGTGGCCGGACCGACGTAGTCGCCGTCGAGCGGAAGAGGGAGATCGCATGCGGCGACCTCGGCGGTGACGTCCTCGTACCGGTAGCCATCCGCGTTGGGCAGGTTCGAGAACAGCGCGCACGCCTGCTTGCCGAAGATGCCGCTCAGATTGGAGACGAGGCCGATCCGCCGCGCCGATCCGTCGTCTCCCTCGCCCCCGCGCAGCACCTCCACCATCCTCGCGACGCCCTCCAGGCTGAAGCTGTTGTACGGCCCGCCGGCGAACGGCATGGCGCCGGTGACAGTCCACGGGCACGTCTCCGCGAGCTTCAGATCCAGGGCGAAGGACTGGATCGCCGCGGGAAAGCAGCTGTACAGTTCGGCGGCATCGACGTCCCGGGCGGAGATGCCCGCCAGCGTGAGCGCCCGTTCGCCCGACAGCACGGTCCCGGGGTGGGTGTGCAGCCGCTGCTGCTGCGCCAGGGGCACGACGTGCTTCGACTGCGCCGCCGCGAGCGGGAAGATCCAACCGTCGCGCTCGAGCCCCAACCCCGCCGCCCGCGCCGCCGAGCAGACGAGAATGGCGACCGCCTGGTTGACGTTCCACTGGCTGCTGTGTCGCTTGGTGTACGGGAACGCCAGCATCGCGTTTCTCGGCGACGGATCGCGAACCGCCTGAGGACTCACCGGCTGCCGCCGCCAGGCGTGCGGGTTCCCGGCCGCCACCTCACTGAAGCGGCTGTAGAGCTGCGCGATCCGGTCCCGATGTCGATCGACGTCGAGGCCCTCCGCGTGGCGCAGCGCGGATTCCATGATCGCGAAGAGCTCGACCGGGGAGGCGAGCCCGGCGCGCGCTTCCAGCTCAGAGGCCCAGGGGTCGGACGATGTGTGGTGCACGTCGGGAAGCGGCGTGTCCTGGGGTTGCTCGGTGTTGGCGACCGGCTGCCCCACTATAACCCCGCGCAGTTCTCGGAACTTTGCCTCACCTCCGGTGATCACCCCCACCTGCTGCTCGCCGGCCGCGATGGCGCGACAGAGATCGCTGAGCAGCGACAGCTGGAGCACGCCCAGATCCGACAGGATGCTGCGTGCCGACGGGCAGCCCAGCGCGTCGGCGATCAGCCTGCCCGGGTTGCGGTACTCCCACATGCCCTGCGGGACAGAGATCGACTCGATCAGCGCGAGCAGCGCCTCCGATCCGGCATCAGCGGCAGCCCGGCGCACCGCGCGAACCATGAGCTGCCACGGCTCCGCGCACTGTGTGGGATCCTCGGACGTCTCCTGCTCGAAGCCGATCCCGACGATCACCGGGGTGTTCGGGGGGAGTTCCTTCATCGGGCGTTCCTCGCTGCTTGCCGGTATAGACGGGCTTGCGCTTCTTCCGCAAAGGCGCACATCTCTTCGCGCGCGTCCCGCGTGCGGAACCTCGGGCTGCCGACCTCGAGGCAAGACCGCAGATACTTTCGTTGCTACCGCACCCGGGTCGCAGGCTGTCAGACGATTGCGGTCGTCTCAGGCGCGTGACGCACGGCCTCGATGCGATGCTCATCGGGATTACCTCTCAGCGGCCGAGGGCGCAGCGAGGGTCTGATGTCGTCTGTTCCCCTTCGCCCGGTGAGCGCGTGCCCCTTATGGATGGACTCCAGGGGGTCGCTCCGACAAATCTCGCCGCGTTCTCTTCCTCGCTGGACAGAAGCGCCGCATCGAGCGACCAGGGACCCGGGCCGGATATCAGGAGAAAGATGCAGCTCATGATCTGCGCGTACTCCGATCGGATCTCGTGCAAGACGGCCCAGATGCCGACCTGGGGCGGAACCGGGGGCGGGGGCAGCGGCAAGGTGCCGAGGAAAAGCCGGGGCTTGGTGGAAAGCATCGCTACGAGCATCTCGATGATGAACGGAATCGTGATCAGCCGCGTGCCGAGCCCGAGCATCAGCAGGATTCCTCCGACGATCTCCAGCCACCCCACGAAAGGCGCCGTGACGAACGGAAACGGAATCCCGAGCTTGATGAATCGCCCCACCCCCTGATTGACGTAGACGAACTTCAGTATCCCCTCCCAGAAGAATACCCCTCCCGCCATCAAGCGGATGACCATCGTCGCGCCCGGTCCCGTCATCGGGGGGTGAAGAAGCCGCGTCCATAGTTTTTGGATCACGCCGACACTCATGCCAAGGCTCTTCTTGGACGTCCTCATCGTGGTTCTCCTCATGTTGGTCTCGCTCGCGCAGCCAGCCGAGTTTCAGATGGCTCCCGCCGCTGATGGGGGTCTCTTTCAGCTTCTGCAGGTCTCTACACCGACATCCACGGTTCGGATGGGTTATCCCACCGCTGCCGTAGGCACTCGCTCGGCGGGCCAGGGGCCGGTTCTAACGCCGTGCGCCCCGTCTCGACCCGGACCAAATCCTGTGGGGCTCATCCTTCCCCACTCCCCGAGCGCGTTGGCGGACCGCACTCCAGGTTTGAGCCGCACGGAGGCGCTCGAGCGCGTAACGTTGCGGCCCATTCCTGCCGATACTCGCAGGGGACTCGTCCGAAAGGGGATCCGCATGCGCACGTTCGCTCTCGCACTCAGTCTCGCCGTCCTGGCCACCTCGATGGCCGAGGCCGCCAAGGCGATCCGGGGCCGCGTTCGTGGTGGCAAGGGCTATGTGATCGTCGGCACCTCGGTCTCGGGCCGCGGCGTGAGCCAGACGCTCGGCGCCGCCGAGAAGTTCGCGCTCAGGTTCCCGGGCACCTCGGGGCGTGGGGCCACGCTCCAGCTCCTGGCGCCGTCCGGCCGCTACTTCGGCCCGGTCGTGCTGCGGCAGAAGGGTAGCACGGCGTTCTTGGCACTCTCGGGCAACCCCGCCAACCTCGGTCAGATCGTCCTCCACGACGGTTGGGCCGCCGCCGTGCGCGCGGTACCGAAGAAGGCCGTGGACCGCAGCCGGACGACGAACGTCGGCGCCGATGGTGCGCCGAGCGGCGCGGGCCGCCTCGGTGTCGTTGCCACCACCGCGGCCGCCCTCCGGGCTTCCGCCGCCATCGGTGACGACCCGCACAGCCCCGGCGCCGACCCCGACGGCGACGGTATCGTGAACGCCTACGACGCCGACGACGACGGTGATCTCATCCTGGACAACGAGGATCCCGACAACAGCGCCGATCGCGGCGGCGTCTTCTCGACGCTGTTCGTGACCCTCAACAACTCCCTCAACGCCAATGTCGGCACGGTGACGCGTTCGGCGATCGACGCTAGCGTGCACGACAACATGAATCTCATCTTCTTCTTCGACCAGCGCGAGCTCGAGGGCAAGACCATCCAGAGCGCCGACGTCGACTGTCACACGCTCTCGTACTGCGCGCCACACGTTGGCACCGGAGAGCTGACCGGCGTCTCGGAGTCGTCCCCCGATCTCCCTCGCGGCCCGTGGGTGAACTACGACCCCAACGGCGACGGGTTTCCGAACCTCGAGCCGATCACACGATCCGACGGCACCTTCTACGTCGCGAGCATCCGCCCGCTCGCCACGACTGCCGAGATCGCGCCTGGCGATGCGTTCGACGTCCTCTTCACTACGCCGACCGAGGTGGTCCGCCTGCCGCGGAGCCTGCCTCCGTACTTCGTCACCTCGCCGGCGGTCATCACGTACGACGCGGGCGCCGGCCCGCAGGCGATGTCCTACCCGGTGGCATCGGACGGCCCAGGCACGAACAGCCACCCGATCGTCATGACGAGCGAGCAGGTCGGGCTCACGATCTATCGCCCACAGCGCACGGCGATTCCGGGCGCGGAGCCCGGCGACTGGACCGACATGGGTCATCTGCACTGGGGCATCCCGCTGAACGTCAACAACCACGAGGTGGCGTGCGCGGGCTATTACTCGGGTCTCTCGTCGACGCTCACGGCGGTGTCGGGCGGGAGCCCGGACTTCGCGCTGCAGCTCTTCCCGCTCCAGGACACGGCCGACGACGGACCGCCGGACGGGTCCCGCTCGCTGTCGTTCACGCTCGACCTCGGCGGGTGCCTGCGTGCGGCGGGGGTGGATCCCGCCGGGCTGACGCTCGTGCTCGACGTGACCGCCACGGGAGAGTCGCGGCCGGGCGGGGTGGATCGGACGGCGCAGTTCCTTCACGTGACGATGCCGTGAAACTCACCTCTCAATCTCGTCCAGGTGCGCGGCGTCCAGGTGCGCGTCGCCGTAATGCTCCAGCGCCGGGGCAGCGATGCGGCACCGGCCTGAGGATGTTGTCTGGGGCGGACACCCGTTCACTTCGGAAAGAGCGCGCGGTACGGTTTCGCTTCCTCGACCACCCGGGCGAATGACGAGCGTTCCATCAGACGGCCGAGATACGCCGCCGCATTTCTGTGCGCGTCGTCGAAGGGCATCACGAGGTTCGCGTAGTACATGGCCGGTGCGGCCGCGCAGTCAGCCATGCTGAACCTATCCCCGATGGCCCACGTCCTCGTCTCCATTTCCTGATCGATCAGGCCGTAGGCGGTTTGCAGCTGCCTCCTCGCTTCTTCTACCCCGTGCGGATCGTTTCTCCCCGCCGGACGTAGCCTGTCGGTGACGATCTTCTGCATCGGCACGTTCACGTAGAGGTCGTAGAAGCGATCGCGCAGCCGCGTCTCCCACGCGAGGTCGGCGTCCTCGGGGATGAGCTCGATCTTCCCTGGGTAATGCCGCGCCAGATACTCGATGATCATGCTCGACTCGGGGATCGTCCGAGCCCTTGCTTCGTCGCGCAACACGGGGAACTTTCCGATTGGCCAGATCCTCTTGAACTCCGCGCTGGAGGCCTCGTCGCCGAGGTCGACGACGTGAGGCTCGAACGGAACGTCGTTCTCGTAGAGGGCGACGAGCACCTTCTGGCAGAAGGAAGCAAAGGGATGGAAGTAGAGTCGCATGTACTCCGCGCTCAAGGGTTGAGCGTGAACGCGGCCAGTTGGTCGGCAAGTGCCTTCTGGAAGGCGGGCCGTGCCTCGCACCGCAGGCGGTAGGCCTCGAGCACCGGCATCCGCGCGACCAGATCCGTGTGGCGCAGGATGCGCAGCACCGTCGTCATGAGCAGGTCCGCCGCGGTGAACCGATCCTCGAGATAGTCCCGCCCGCCGAGCCAGCCGGCCAGGTCCGCGAGCCGCGCGTTTGCCGCCTCGACCGCCGCCGGCCGGCGCAGCTTTGCCCATGCCTCCTCGGCGTAAAAGAGATCGATCTCGGCGAGACTCTGGATCCGCGGTTCCATCGTGTTGAGGGCGGCGAACATCCACGTCGTCACCCGGGCCCGCCGCTTGGGATCAGAGGGCATCAACGCCTCGGACCGCTCGGCCACATGCAGCACGATGGCGCCGGACTCGAACAGTACCAGCCCGTCCTCCTCGTACGCGGGGACCTGCCCGAACGGTTGAAGGCCACGATAGCTCTCGGACGTCCGATCGTCCGGCCCGATCAGCCGCTCCTCGTATGGAAGGCCCGCCTCTTCGAGCGCCCAGCGCACGCGAAGGTCACGCACCAGGCCGCGGGCGAAGGGCGGTACCCAACGGAAAGCACTCACCCGGATCATGGTCGTCTCCGCTACGCCGACTTCGGCGCGTGCCAGTTGCGCGGAATGGGCTGGAGCATGCTGACGCGGTTGCCCTCGGTGTCGGTGAACGAGACATATTGCCCCACACCGGGTATCTCGACCGGCTCGCCGAGCACATGACCGCCCGCATCTCTGACCTTCCTCATTGATCGGTCGATATCGTCCACCGCGATCACGATGGACGGGTGTTGCGCGGGCCAATCGGGCTTCCTTTGGAAGAAGCCGCCGTTGATCCTGCCGGGTGTTCTGGGACCGCTCTCGTCGGTGTCGGTAGTCGTTGCGACGACGTAGTTGCCCATATCCTCGCCGAGCATCTGCGTCTGCCAACCAAACGCCGACCCATAGAACTTCGCCATCCGCTCCCGATTGTCGTACGGCATCTCGAAGTGAACGACGGGATTCATCGTCTCTTCCTCCTAGTGACGCTCAATCAGGCGTCTCGAGACTCTGGCCCAGCGACAGCATCCATCCAGAACACCTCCCAGTGGTGGCCGTCGGGATCGTAGAAGCTCCAGCCGTACATGAAGCCGTGGTCCTGGGGGTCGACGGCGTGTGCGCCGCCGGCGGCGACGGCCGTCTTCACCAGCTGATCGACCTCGGCCCGGCTGCCGACCGCGATGGCGAACAGCCCCTCGGTGTGCGTGCGGGTGTCGCAGAGCTGTCGCTTGGTGAACGTCTTGAAGAACGGCTCGACCAGCAGCATCACGAAGGCGTCCTCGCCGACGATCATGCAGGTCGCGTTCTGGTCGGTGAACTTGGGCTCGAACCTGAAGCCGAGCTTGGTGAAGAAGTCGACCGAGCGCTTCAAATCCCGGACGGGGAGATTCACGAACATCTTGCGGGACGGGGGGGTGGACACTCGCTACCTCCTGCGGGGTTTTGTCCTATAGACGGTCCGCGGCGCCCGAATTCATCGGTCGGCCTGGAAGCCGAGAGAGATCGAGCGGTTACAGTAGGTGGCCGCTCGGGCGGGAGCCCGAAGCGCGGGAAGAGCGTCTCGGTGTCGAGGAAGTAGTTCATGGCGGCGATGCGGTCGCCGCGCAGCTCGAGAACGACGAGCGCCCAGCGCCCGGTCGGCCGATACTGTCCGAACGCGGGCGAGCCCGAAGCCCAGGTCGGCACCAGCCGCGAGCCTTGGCAATCGATCCCCCGCCCGAGCATCCACCTGCTGATGTTCTCGTGTCCTCGGAGCCAGAGCCGGTAGGGCGGCATCGAGAGCGTCGCATCCTCGTGGAGGAGGTGCACGAGCGCGTCGATGTCGTAGCGCTCGAACGTTTCCACGTAGCGGTCGAGCAGCGCCGACTGGGCCGCCGTGAGCGAGGCCGCCCCTTCGGGCAGGTCACCGAAGCCGGCGAGCTTGGCCCGGGCGCGCTGGAGCGCGCTGTTGACCGAAGCGACCGACGTCTCGAGCGTGTCGGCCACCTCGGCGGCAGGCCACCCGAGCACATCGGCGAGCAACAACGCAGCCCGCTGCCTCGGCGGAAGATGCTGCAACGCCGCCACGAAGGCGAGACGGATGCTCTGGCGCAACAAGACGCGCTCGAGCGGGTCGGCATCGGCCGGCAGTGCGACCTCGTCGGGGATGGGCTCGATCCAGCGCCCTCGCGGCAGATCGGTGAGCGGATCGTCTACCGTGCCGGGGCCCTCCAGCTCGATCGGGCGCAGCCGCCGCCTGCGGTCGGCCAGCGCGTCGAGGCACACGCGCGTGGCGATGCGGGTGAGCCAGGTGCGCAGCGAGGCGCGCTCCTCGAAGCCACCGAGCCCGCGCCAGGCCCGCACCATGGTCTCCTGCACGGCGTCGTCGGCGTCGGCAGCCGAGCCCATCATTCGGTAGCAGTGGCCGGTGAGGGCGGCGCGGTGCTGCTCGAGGTCTTGGACGGAGGCCATCGCGCGACGATGTAGCAGGGCTGCCGAGCCGTTGGCAGCCCCTTGGGCCGTGATACCCCGTCGCGAGACGGCATTCGGGTGGCGTCCGTCCTCACGCCACCGAGCCGATGGCCAAGCCGCGATCGCACAGCGAAGGGCCCCTTGTAGCCCCCTATTGTTTGACGAGATCGGATGACGTTTGCGTCGCCTCCGCGGCGGTGCAAGGAGATATCCTATGGCGAACACACATAAGGCGGGCTGCGCGTGCGGGGCGGTCCAGCTCGAGATCACTGGCGACCCGGCGTTCCAGGTGTACTGCCACTGTAGCTCCTGCCGTGGCTGGCTCGGCGCGCCGATCCACGCGGCGAGCCTGTGGCCGACGCCGAACGTCAAGGTGACGAAAGGCGCGGACAAGCTCGGCCTCTACAAGAGGACCGAGAACAGCCACCGCCAGTTCTGCACGGCCTGCGGGGCGCCGGTGCTGGTCGGGCATCCGAGCTTCGGCATGACGGACGTGCCCGCGGGCTCAATCCAGGGCTTCACCTATCGGCCGACGCTACACGTGCACTACGGCGAGAAGGTGATGACGGTGCGCGACGGGCTGCCGAAGTTCAAGGACTTTCCGAAGGAGTTCGGCGGCTCCGGCGACACGCTGGCCGAGTAGAGCCTCGCGCGAGCAGGCCGGTCCGGCCTTGCCGTGGTGCGGAAATCTTCCGCGTCGACGACCGCTCGCTCAGGGCCGCGGGCAGGTGGTCACGGGAGCGGGCAGCGCGGCGTCGGTGATGCGCACCGCACCGAACGTCGACCCCTCGAGGCGGATTCTATCCGATGGGTGAGTTCCGCAACCTTCTCCCGTCGCGCATGAGGTCGCGCTCGAGGAGCGTCCGCAGTGCCTGCCGGGCTCGGTGCAGGCGGATCTTGACGGTGTTCTGTGTGACTGCGAGATGGGCCGCCGTCTCCTGGATGTCCAGGTCCTCGATGTCCCGCAGGAGGAGGACGGTCCGGTAGCGTTCGGGAAGCCGGTCGATGCAGCGGCGCACCGCGGCGCGCGTTTCGTGCCGCTCGAGGAGCACGTCGCTCGGCGTCTCCCACGCGGCGGGCGCCGCGAGGTGATGCCCCTCGGCATCGAAGCGTGGCAGGAGATCGTCGATCGGCTCCTCCGCCCGGCGCCGCTGGCTCCGGAGCCTCATCAACGCCGCGTTGACCACGATGCGGTGGAGCCAGGTCGACAGCTTTGACCCGCCGGCGAAGCTGCCGATCGACCGCGCCGCCGACACGAAGGCTTCCTGCACGGCGTCGCGCGCGTCATCCTCGCTGCGCAGGAGCCGGCGCGCGGTCGCGAGCATGTGGCCCGCGTGCTGGTGTACCAGGGTGGCGAAGGCCTGGTCGTCGCCCCGGCGCAGCCCGGCGAGGAGCGGTGTGGCTCGAGGTTCATTCGGCTCTGCGTTCACACTCGCGATCATGGCGTGCAGCCGAACGCCTCGCACTCGCTCGTCGCCGGGGAGATCGGCGAGTGGGTCATGCTCGCGGCGTCGCTGAGTGCGGGGCTCACGACCCGCTCGCGCCCGGTCATGCAGCCGGCAGCGCCGAGGAGGGCGAGGAGCAGCATGGCTGTCGCGACGCGCGTCGCCGAATTGGGGGGTATTTGTTTCTGCGTCATGTTGGACCTCCTGCTTTCGGTCACGCTCGGCATCATGTCGTGCCGCGCGTTCACCTCCCGATACACCAGCACATCCACGACAGATTGACCCGGGCGCGAAGCGGATTCCCTGCCGACCCAATCCAGCGCGGGCGGTGCGGTGTATTCGCCGTCGGAGGTGCACTGCACATGACGAGACAGTTGGACCGGCGCGAATTCATCCAGCTCGCCGGCCTGGCGACGGCCGGAGTCGCGGGCGTCGTCTTCAGCTCGGGCCTGCGCGGCGTGAGCTTCGCCGCCGGCAAGCGCAGGGCGGAGCACTTCATGTTCCTCCAGATGTCCGATCTCCACTGGGGCTTCACGGGTCCGGCCGTGAACCCGGATGCCGAGGTGACGCTCGACAAGGCGATCGCGCACGTGAACGCTCTCCCGAACCAGCCCGACTTCATCGTCTTCACCGGCGATCTCACGCACACGAGCGACGATCCGCAGGAGCGTCGGAAGCGTTTGGCGCACGTCCGCGACGCCGTCGGGAAGCTCAAGGTGAAGACGCACCGGTATCTCGCCGGCGAGCACGACGCCTCGCTCGATCGGGGGGAGGCGTTCAAGGAGTTCTTCGGCGAGACCCGGTACACGTTCGATCACAAGGGCGTGCACTTCATCGTGCTCGACAACGTCTCCGATCCGACCGGCAAGCTCGGCGACGAGCAGATCCAGTGGCTCCGCGCGGACCTCGCGAAGCACGACAAGGAAGCGCCGATCGTGGTGCTGACCCACCGCCCGCTCTTCGACCTCGCCCCCGACTGGGACTGGGCGACGGGCGACGGCGCGGCAGCGATCGAGGCCCTCATGCCCTACGAGTACGTGACCGTCTTCTACGGCCACATCCACCAGGAGCACCACCAGATGACCGGCCACATCCCGCACCACGCGGCGAAGGGGCTCATGTTCCCGCTGCCCGCGCCGCACTCGGTGCCGAAGAAGGCGCCCATCCCCTGGGACGCCGCGAACCCGTACCGCGGGCTCGGCTTCCGGTCGGTCCAGTCAAAGGCCGGGGGCGATGACTACGCGCTGACCGAGTGGCCGGTCGAGAAGAGCTGAGCGATGAAGCGAATGGTCGCAGTGGCCGCCCTCGTGGTCCTCGGCGCGATAGGGATGGCGACCGGCTGGCGTCGCTTCGCGACGGCGGCCCCTCCGCCCGGGACGGAGCAGGTCGTGCACATCACGGCGAAGAGGTTCGAGTACACGCCGAGCGAGATCACGCTGAAGAAGGGCGTGCCGGTGATCTTGGAGCTCACCGCGCTGGATCGGGACCACGGCTTCAAGGTGCCCGAGTTCGGGGTCCGCGCCGACGTCAAGCTCGGCGAGGTGGCGCGCGTCCGCATTGTTCCCGATCACACCGGCCGGTTCGAGTTCCGATGTGACGTGTTCTGTGGCGACGGTCACGAGGACATGGCCGGAGAGATCGTTGTCGTCGAGTAGAACGGCATGGCGGGGAACTGATGCCTGACCTCGGTTTCTATCATCCGATCGTCATCCACTTCGCCATCGGCCTCATCGCGGGCGGCGTCCTTCTCCGCTGGCTGTCGCTCACGCGAAGAGGCGCGTTCGCGGGGCCGGCCGCGATGACGCTGATCCTGCTCGCGACCGCCGCAACGCTGGTCGCTGCGCAGTCAGGCGAGGACGCGCATGTCGCAGTCGAGGCCGCGCCCGGAATTGCTGCCGCGGTGCACGCGCACCAGGAGTGGGGGGAGCGGACACGGAACGTCGCCCTCCTCGTCGGGGGGCTCGAGCTGCTGACGCTCGCACTTCGGGGACGCTCAGTCGTCCGGACGATGTCTTTCGTGTCCGCCGGTTTCGGCCTGCTCGCGTTCCTCTGCGTCCTCCAGACCGGCAAGCTCGGCGGCGAGCTCGTCTACGGGCACGCCGGAGGCGTCGGCATCCGCAGTGGCGATCCCGAGGACGTTGCCCGGCTCTTCCTGGCCGGCCTCTTTCGGCAGGCCGAGCTCGACGAAAAGGCAGGCCGTGCCGGGGACGCGGCGAGCCTTCTCGAGCTTGCCGCGCAGCGCTTCCCGAGCGATCCCGCGGTCCAGGTGCGGGCTGCGGAAGCGCTGCTCGAGGATCGGAACGACCCCGCGGGTGCCCTCGCGATCCTCGAACGGCTCGCGCCCACGTCGGACGAGCCACGCCTGCGTTTCCGCCGCGGCTGGCTCACGGCCGACGCGCTCGACGCGCTCGGACGTCAGCCCGAAGGCCATGCCGTGCTCGAGCGGCTGCGGGCCGAGTTTCCGGAGAACACGCGCCTGCGAGGTCGGCTGGCCCGGGCCGACACGAGCGCGGTCACCACCAACCGTCCATAGTCGGGAATGGAACCCTTGATTAGCGAATCCATGCGTTGGGTGTACGTAGCTTCCCTTCACCCTGCGCTCACCTGCTGCGCAGCCCTTGGCACGTTGCTGGGGGTGAACGTTTGGCTCAGGTGGCGATGAGGCTCGTCGACCATCTCGAAGAGCTTCGGCGCCGCCTCTTCTTCTGCCTTGGGTCCGCTTCGTCGGCCCGGCGTCGGCGGCGGCGGACCCAATCCAGATCGCCTCTGCCGGTGTAGTAACGGTTACTGATGGTGCGGTGGAACGCCTGGCCTGAGGAGCGGCAACCTCGCATCACCACGCGGCGGCGATGTACGCTCGCATGAACGGACAGCGGCGGATGCCATCGACGGAGCGCGCCCCCCGCGACGAGGAGCTCATGCGGCAGGTCGCCGACGGCTCGGCGGAGGCGCTCGGGCTGCTCCACCGTCGCTTCGCACGATTGATCTTCGGCCTGGCCGTCCAGTCGCTCGACCGGGCGGCTGCCGAAGACCTCGTGCAGGAGGTCTTCCTGGCGGTCTGGCGCAACGCCCGGCGGTTCGATCCCGAGCGGGGCACCGTGCGCGCGTGGATCCTGCAGATCACACACTTCCGCCTCCTGAACGAGCTGCGTCGCCGGAGTCGCCAGCCGGAGGTCGTGCCCGATCCCGAGGGGCTCCTGCTCGCAGGCCAGCCCGCGAGCGACCTCGGCCCCGTCGAGGCGACATGGGAGCGGCACCGCCGCACCGTCCTCAAGTCGGCGCTCGACGAGCTTCCGCATGCGCAGCGCGAAGCACTCAGTCTCGCCTTCCTCGACGACCTCACGCACGAGCAAGTCGCGGCCGAGCTCGGGCTGCCGCTCGGCACAGCGAAGACACGCATCCGCGCCGGTCTTCTGAAGCTCCGCAGCACCCTCGGACCGCAATGGGCGGCGCTCGTCGCCATCTGCCTGCTGGCGGCTCTCGGCATCCGCTACCGCGCCGAGCACGCGACGCTGGCGCGCTACGATCGTGCGCTGTCCCTGGTGACGGCGAGCGACAGCGTGAACCTCCGCCTGGCGCCCGTGCCCGGGACGGCGGAAGCGACGCACGCCCGCTACCGTGGCCGTCCTGGCACCGACATCGCCGTGGTCACCTTCTCCGAGTTCCCGCCGGCGCCGGCCGGGCAGATCTACCAGGCATGGGCGCGGCACGGGGCCACGTGGACGTCCCTCGGCACCATGTTGCCTGACACGGGCGGCGCCCGTCTGATCGCCGAGAGCCCCGCGCTTGCTGCGCTGCCCGATGCCCTGGAGGTCACGCTCGAACCCCGTACGGGAAGCGCCGCACCGAGCGGGCCGGTCGTCGTCGCGTGGGTGCCATAACCGACGCGCCGCAGCCGCCCCGTATTGCGTTATCCCCGAGGTGGTGCGGCGGGACGAGAGCGATCGGAGCGAGGCCCTGCTCTTCCACCTCGGGTGACAGCTGAGCGTCCTGAGGGATTCCCCGCGGTGCGGCGCTGGTATACGTTTCGACGGTGAGGTCGACGCTCTGTACCGCTCTCCTCGTGCTCACCGCCGGGCCCGCGTTCGCCGGAGAGCCGCAGCAGCGCGTCCGCCAGACGGTCGACGCCGTGTCGGCGGCACTCAACGATCCTCAGCTGCAAGGATCGAGCAACGAGCGCGCGCGGCGCGAGCGCGTCGCGAAGGTGATGCACGAGTCGTTCGACTTCCGGGCGATGGCGCAGGAGTCCCTCGGATCTCACTGGGCGAGCCTCACGCCCGAGCAGCGGGACCGGTTCGTCGGCCTCTTCGCCCAGCTCTTCGAACGCTCGTACGACCGGCTCGTGCTGCGCTTTCTCGGTGGCAGCGCCACGACATACGGCGCGGAGTCGGTCGACGCGGGGCGGGCTATCGTGAAGACCGTGCTCCTCCGGAAGGGCGGTGACGAGCTGCCGGTCGACTACCGTCTCACCGCTGACGGCGGACCCTGGAAGATCTCCGACGTCGTCGTCGACGGCGTGAGCCTCGCCGGCAACTTTCGCGCGCAGTTCACCAAGACGATCCGCGCCTCGTCGTATGACGCGGTCGTGCAGCGGATCGAGACGAAGCTGGCGGAAGAGCAGTAGGTCTACGCTGCCGCCCGCTTCGGGGGCGGGGGCTCGATGACGAGCACCACCGCCGTGGTGCGGGGCTCGGTCCAGCGCAGCAGGACGGGTAGCACGATCAGCGACGCGGCGAGCGTCGCGATCATGCCGAGCGTCAGCAAGAGCCCGAGCCCGAAGATGCCGCGGTGGGCGGCGATCATCAAGCTGCCGAACCCGGCCACGGTCGTGAGCCCGTTGACGAGCACCGCGAAGAAGGTGCTGCGGGGAAGGCGCGGCCCGCCGTGCAGGCGCGCCTCGCCGTAGCGGAGCACGACGTTCAGGCCGAACTCGGCTCCCGCTCCGAGGATCAGCGGGAAGCCGAAGACGTTCCCCAGGTTGAAGGGCAACCCGAAGGCGAACATCAGCCCGACCGTGCAGAGCGTTCCGAGCACGAGGGAGATCGTCGCGAGGACGCTCTCTCGCGTGCGCCGGACGATCACCGCGGTCAGGAGTCCAACCAGCAAGAACGCGTAGAGGGTGCCTTCCTTGTAGGCCCGCTCCATGTAGCGGATGGCCTCGAACGTGATGACCGGCGTGCCGGCCACGTCGGCGTCGACCGTCCGCAGCTCGCGGATGAACCGCTCGGCGCCGTTGCGGTCCCAGATATCGACCTTGGGCTGGATCTGGAGGAGGAAGCGGCCGCTCTCCCCGACGAGCTTGCGCCGAAGCTCACCCGGCACGTCGGCGAGCCCAATCGGGGTGGGATGGAGATTTCGCTTCAGGCGACCGAGGGTCCGTGCGAAGTCGGCGCGGAGCTGGTCCTGCAGTGTCGCGAGCGAGGGCGCTGCGGCAGGGGCCGCCTGCTCGAGCTTTCGCGCGAGCGCGGCTGTTTCGTCCCGCAGCGCGACGACGTCGTCACGATCGTGACCGGACGGTGCCTCGTCGGCGGCGAGATCGAGGCGCTGCCGGAGCGCCCGCACTGCCGCGAGCAGTCGCGGAAGATCGACTCCGTCGCGCGGCGCGACGGCCACGGGCGCGACGATCGGCGCGATCTCGGCGAGTATCTTCGCCTTCGTCTCCTGGTCCGTGGGAATGAGAGAGAGCACCGATTCGACATCGGATACCGAATCGAGCGCCTCGAACGCCGCGACCCGCTCGCGGAGCTCGCTGAGCGAGCCGGCGGTCGAAAGCGCGACGAAGCTCGAGCGGCCGGCGGAGCGGAGAATGCGTTCCTCCCAGTCGACCGACTCGGTACCGCGCGCCTGGAGGTGGAGGAGATTGTAGTCGAAGCGGACGCCGCGCAGCGCGACGAGCGAGAGCGCGCCGGCCACGGCGGCGAGTCCGACGACGACCCGCGGATGCCGCGTGACCCGCGCGACGAGCCGCACGGATTGCGGCCCGGTTTCATGTCGCCGCTCGACATGCCCGCGCCCCGTGACGAGCACGAGGGCGGGGAGGAGCGTCATCATCGAGAGCCAGGCGAGGATGATTGAGGTCCCGGCGATGAAGCCGAGCTCCCGGATGCCCGGGAAGTCCGTCAGCATGAGCACGTAGAAGGTGCCTGCCGCCGTGAGCGCGCCGCTCAGCATCCCGGGTCCCGCGCGCATCGCCGTCGTCTCGAGCGCCTCGCGCGGCGAGCGGCCGAGGCGACGCTCCTCGTAGTTGCGGAAGAGCAGGTAGATGCCGTAGTCGGTGCCGAGGCCGACGACGATCGAGATGAACATGATCGAGAAGATCGAGAGATGACCGACCACGAGCGTCACGATGCCGAGCGACCAGCAGATGCTCACGGCGAGCGTGGCGAGCACGAGGAGCGGCATGCCGAACCGTCGGAAGGCGACGGCTAGCACGCCGAGCGTCAGGGCGAAGGCGAGCGCCGTCGCGCGCTTGCTGTCGCGGAAGGCAGCTTCCATCTCGTCGTTGCCGAGCACAGGAGCGCCGGTCAGCCCAGCCTTCACGTCGGGGAACTCCGCCCCGACGCGCGCCATCGTCGCGCGGAGGGGTGCGATCGCGTCCCGATAGTTCGTGAAGCTCGCCTTCTCACGCGTCGCCTCGACCAGGACGAAGAGGAGATGCTTGTCGTCGGAGAGGAAGTAGCCGGCGTCCTCGCCGTCGTGATCGAGCGAGAAGAGCGACCCCCACGGTGACCGGTAGGGCGCGGGTCGGTCGAGCCGGGTCGAGATCTCGTCCAGGACTTCGCGCGCGGCGCCGAGGTCGACCTTCTTCTCGACTCCGTCGAGGCCGAGGTCGAAGGCGCTACGCACGAAGGCGGTCACGATCTCCGTCCGTATGCCGTCGATCAGACTATCGAGCGTCGGCCGCGCAGCGAAGGAGGCGAGGAATGCCTGGTGGTCGACTGCCTCGTCACGGATGTCGCGAAGGTCCGCCGGGCTCAGGTAGAGCAGCTCCCGACCCCGGAATTTCTTGGGATCGATCCGATAGGTCACGTGCCGGAACGTTCCGGGTTCGCGGCGAAGCTCCGCCGCGAGCCGGTGCGCGTACGCCTTCGATCGCCCAACGTCGTCGCTCTCGACCGCGACGACGAGCTGGTCGAGGCGCGGAAAGTCGTCCGAGATCTCTTCATCACGCTGGACGTACGACCGGTCCTGCGGCAGGAGATCGCGGCCCGAGGTGACGAAGCCGAGGTGGCTGAACGTGTACGTGAGCGCCGCAAAGGCGAGAACGACGCTCAGCACTATGGTGACGACCGGCCGGGCGGAGGCCAGCCGGACGAGGGCGCGGAGCCCCCGCCAGCCCTCGCGGCTCATCGCGCCGCGACCGCCTGCGACGGCGGGTGCCACTCCGCCTGGCGCGCCGCGTCCGCTTCCTCGATCGAGCGGCGGCGCTTCTGCAGGTACCCGTTGCGGACGGCGCTGTAGAGGTCGAGGACGCTGTCCTCGACGTCCTGGAAGACGTCGAGGTTGAGGGCACGCTCGTTGACCTGCTTGACGATCGACATCCCCATCGCCGCAAGGAACGGCGTCGCGTAGCCGAAGGGATCCAACACGCCGTCGACGCCGTATCCGATGCCGTCCCGGACGGTGAGCGGCGGCAGCGTGGGGAGCACGAGGTAGGGTCCGGGACCAAATCCATAGACCCCCAGCGTCTGGCCGGTGTCCGCCTCGCTCTTCTCGATGTGGAGCTGGCCCCGCGCGACGTCGAGGAAGCCGACGACCCCGACCGTCGTGTTCACGCCGAAACGAGCGAGCTCGCGGCCCGCCCCACGAACACGCCCTTGCAGGAGATTGTTCACCAGGCGCTTCGGCATTCCGAGGTTGTCGAAAGCGCGATCGAGTCCACGCTTGCCGACGTCTGGAAGGATCTTGCCCCAACCGGTCGCGACGGGCTTCAGCAGGTAGCGGTCGAGGATGTCGTGGTTGAACGAGAACATCTTCTCGTTGAACCTCTGCCACGGGTCGTAGTCATCGGAGGCCTCCTGCTCCGCGTCGGCGATCGGCGGTTGTAGGGCTTCGTCCGCGCTCGTCGCGGGCGACACCATCCCGGCGGCGAAGACCATCGTCAGAACGAGGAACGCGAGGTGGATCGGCTTCATCGTGATGGTGTCACATTCGCAACTGCCGTGCCGAAGAACGGGGCGCTCGGGTGCAGAACGACAAGGCGGCAAACCCACGGGAACTCTTGGTTCTAAGCGTGTTCGGTGGTCCCCGCGCTCGCGGATGTGCCGACGCCTCGGCACGCGTGCCGAGCTGTCGGCAGTCCCAGAACAACGGCCTGGCAGGTCAGCGTTCAGCCAGCCGGCGGCTGCCTGCGCCTTCAGTCACGATCATGTCGCTCGGTCTCCTGGAGTCGGAGCGCCGCGAGGGTCCGCTCGACCGCTTCGGGAGTCCCCCAATCGCTCCAGGAGACGCCGTCAACCGGCACAACGACCAGGTGGCGCGAGATTTGGGTGAGGAAGTCCGCCGAGAAGTTCCAAGATGGAACACCCTCGTACCCGGCACCCGAGCGGATCACGCCGCGGAGCTGCTCGACGTCCGCACTTCGCCGTTGCCGAACGAGCGCGAGCAGCCGGCTCGGGTGGAACACCATAACGAACGAGTTCCACAAGGCGCCTCTTCGCTGCAGGTGCTTCGCCAGCTCGATCGACGGCTTCTCGTGAAAGGCTGCAACGTGGTACGCCGGATGCGATTCGAGACCCCGCGCGACGAGCGGCGGGCCTGGCTCGATGTAACCGAAAGCGGGCTCTGGGTGAGTCGGGCGAATGCCGAGCAGCGCGATCTTGGTGGGAAACCGATCGACGAGGACTGTTGCACGCTCCACGTGCTCACGAAAGGCGGAGCCATCACCGACATAGTGATCGCTCGGAAATACGACCACCGGTGCGCGCGGGCGCCGGGCGGTGAGGTCGAGGAGCCCGAAGACGATCCCCGGACCCGTGTCGCGGTTCCCCGGCTGCACGATGACATTATCGGGCGGGACGTCGTGCAGCTGTGGCAGGGCTAGCTCGAGGTGGCTGTGATTCACGAGCACCAGCGTCCGCTCTCTCGACACGAGCGGGGCGATCCGCGCGAGCGTCGCTTCGAGCAGGGAACGGTCGCCCATGATTCGGCAGTACTGCTTCGGGATCGGCGCGCCGGCGATTTTTCGCGTGAGAGACTGGAGGCGCCTACCTTCTCCGCCGGCTAGGACGAGTGCCCAGAGCCGTTCGCGCCGATGTCTCCTCGAGAGCTCGGGTCCGTTCAATGCCTCGATCGCGGGCAGGGACATCTGGAGCACGCCTGGGTGCAACCGTCGTGCCGCCACCGACGGTGTTGGGATGGCTGGAGGCTCCCCCGCAGATCAACGGGTCGAGCGTCGAGCCTGCCGCGGACGCGATGATGGCGCCGGCATGTCGGCAGGTGCCGAGCTGTCGGCGTCTGAGTCTCACGCGGTATTGCCGCTGGTGCCGCCTCTGGCTCCCTTCGGAGCGGGGAGTGGCTCGCCGCGCGCGTTCTTCTCCCGCAAGAGCTCGAGCAGCCGATCGATGCCGCCGTTCGTCATGATCTCCTGGAACTGCGAGCGATAGTTCGAGACCAGGCTGACGCCTTCGATAGTGACGTCGATGATCTTCCAGGTGCCGTCGGTCTGGCGCAGCCGGTAGTCGACCGAGATGTCGTCGGAACCGTGGTCCACGATCTTCGTGCGGACGGTCCAGTCGCCGCGCGCCTCCTGGCGGTCGTCGACGATCGTCACCCGCTCGTTCTTGTAGCGCTCGACATTGCGCCCGTATGTCGCGGAGAGAATCTGTTTGAACTCGCGCTCGAACTCGCCGCGCTGCTCCTCGCTCAGCTGGTTCCAGTCCCGCCCGAGGACGAGGCGCGAGAGGGTGTCGAAGTCGACCCGCCTGTAGACGGTCTCCTCGACCCGCCGGCGCTTCTCGTCGGTCGAGAGGTCCTTGTGGGCCAGCACTGCGATGACCGCGCTCGTCGTCGCCTCCACCACGGCGCGGGGACTCTCCGCCGCCGGAGCGGGCACCGCGAGTGTTCCGGCGTAGGCGAGTGCCGCGATGAGGGCGCTCCTCATTCGGTCTTCACGTCGCTGCTGTGGATGAGCTTGCCGATCACCCGCTCGTTGGCCGGCCCTGGATGGGGGCGTGTGCTCACCTTCGTAACCTCGGACCCTGACGAATCCACGACGCGAGCGAGCGCCAGGAGGCCGGGCCGGCTGCCCGCGCCCGGATGGCGGCGGCCCACCCGCGTCCGCTCGTGTCTCCGGCCACGACACGCAAATTCCGTTCCGCCCGCAGGCGAGTCCAACAATAGCGGAACGGTCCGGCACTGAGTTCAAAGGCGGAAGAGCTCAACCGCGGCCGGCCCGCGTCAGGTTGACGAGAGATCGGCACGAGTGCCGAAGGGTCGGCGCCAAGCGCGGGGAGCGTACTGTCCACTCACCAACCTCCGACGGGCCGCACGCGGGCGCGCTCGAACGCGGCGGCGCTTTGCGGCTTGATCCGCAGTAGTACGACCTCCGGATGGACGTTCCTGACATGCTCTTCGATCGCGGCGACGATCGCCTCCACGTCGGCGGCGGAGAGCGTGTCCACGAAGTCGAACGCTGATCGCCGCGACAATCTGGTCGGGGCCGAGATGCACCGTGAACAGACCGTTCGACCGCTCGACGCCCGGATGGGCGCGCGCGATCGCGCAGATCGACGAGACCACTTCCGACGCAGCCGGCTCACCGATGAGGAGCCCCTTGGCCTCGCGGGCGAGGAACACGGCCACGACGCCGAGCAGGACCCCGATGCCGATCGACGCGGCACCGTCCAGCACCGGGAGGTCGAACGTCTCGCTCGTGGCGATCCCGGCCAGGGCGATCACCACGCCGATCAGCGCTGCGGTGTCCTCGAAGAGCACCATGAACATCGTCGGATCCTTGCTCTGACGGACCGCCTCGAAGTACCCGCGCTTGCCCTTCGCGGAGCGGAACTCCTTGATCGCCACGCCCCAGGAGATACCCTCGAAGACGAAGGCCAGGCCCAGGACGACGTAGTTCACGATGGAGTTCGAGATCGGCACCGGGGCGATGACGTGGCTTACTCCCTCGTACACCGACACGCCGGCGCCGAGCGCGAAGATCAGGAGCGTCACGATGAAGCTCCAGAAATAGAGCTCCCGGCCGTGCCCCAGCGGGTGGAGCTCGTCGGGCGGTCGCGCCGCGCGCCGCAAGCCGTAGAGGAGGAGGATCTCGTTGCCCGTGTCGACCAGCGAGTGGATCGCCTCGCTCACCATCGCCGAGCTGCCGGTGAGACCGGCGGCCGCGAACTTCGTCACGGCGCGAGGACGTTGCCGAGCAAGGCCGCGTAGACGACCTTCTTCGATGATCGGGGGGCCATGATGTCGCTCGCCCGCAGCCGGAGGCTTGGCCTAGTAGTCCCGTGCCCGATCCGGCGCCAGTCCCGCCACGCTGAGGTCGCCGAGATCAGTCTCTCTCTCGGCGATATCCATGCCCGACGATGAGCGGAACACCCAGTGTCATGCCGAGGCCCGCCCGGGTTCGACGAGGCCCGAACCACTTCGACTCGAGCCGCTCCGGCCAGCGAAGCGGAGGCACGGCGATGCGTCGCGCAAGAGCGTGTGGCGGCATGAACGGGCAGGCGAAGCAGAAGAGGTTGACCATGCCTCCCGTTCGCACGGTTGGCGGGATTGGCGACTTCAGTCGAGGACGTGGTGCCCGCGCTCGCGCATGCAGGCCTGGAACGCGTGCTTGAATTTCTCCTCGGCACTGAACCCCTCGTAGGCCCCGCCGCCGAGTCCTCCGCTCGCGGCCCCGATGGCCGCGCCGGCGCCGGGCGCTCCGCTCGCGGCCCCGATGGCGGCGCCGGCCGCCGCGCCGAGCACCCCACCGACCGCCGCTCCGATCGCCGTCTTCTCGGGGGTGCCTCCCGAGGCGTGGAGAGCCAGCTCGCGGCACTCGGCTTCGTCGCTGGGGATCCGGGCGGCGTGCGGATCATTGTAGGGATCCACCGTCGGCTGGTAGCCGCCCATGGTGGCGCAGCCGGCGACGATGAGTGTGAGAGCAAGCAGCCATTTGCGTGTGTCCATGCGACTCCTCTCTTGCGCGGCTCGGGCTCTGTGCCATTCTGTGCGGACGATTCGCAATCGACGTCTCTGCAACATGTGCGCCAGCAGCAGTCGGTTCGATGGGGCGGTCACCGCATACGCGCCGAGTGCCCACGCGAGCATGGAGCCGCATGTGACGGCTGCACGAGCCGTCGTCCGACGGACAGCGTGAACCCGAGGGTCGGCCTCGTCGCCCCGGGGCGGCGGCGCCGCGGAGTCGCCGTCCGGGCTGATTCTCGACTACGCCGCCAGACCGGCGCACCGGCTCCGAGGGCCGTCAACCGTCGTGACCACGCTGTGCCCTTTCGGGAGCTCCATCGCCTACGGGCGTCCGCGTCACGGGCTCGCCGTCGCTTCGCATCGTCGTCACCAGGTCACGCAGCTCGAAGCGCTTTACCATGCGCGCCAGTTTCCAGCGGCTCACACCGAGCAGCACGGCGGCCTGGCGCTGGTTCCCATGAGCCAGCGCCAACGCGTCCGCGAGGTGCCTTCGCACGGCGGTCTCGAGTGTCTCGAAATCGTGTCTCACGTCAATTGGGTCCATTCGACGAACTCTCTCCTTCTGCCCCCCGAGCAATTTCCGCGCGCCAGCAGTGAAGCGCCACGGCCCCCGGGGCCTGGCGGCCGAAGATCCTGCGTCCGCATTTCCGCCGGTCCGGAGACGTCCACAAGTCGGACGCCAAGGAACCGAGACGGTTGGAGGGCGGATGTTAGACGTCGCGGCCACCGCGGATATTCGTCACGTGAGCACGTGCACAACCACCTCTGAAGGTTGGAGCGCAGCGAACCGTGATCGCGGCAGGCACCTGGGTGCCTGCTGGGCGTGCTCGGAGGGACCAAGACCATGGCGCGGTGTCAGGGTCCGATGGAGCGTTCTCCGATGGAGCGTTCCGGGTCGTCCCCATCGTCGCCCCGCGCCTCGTGCGACCGCTTCGGAACGTCTGCGTCGCGATCGGCCGAGCACTCGAGCCGCTCGACGTGGCAGATACCGACATCGCTGTAGCCCGCGGCCCTCGCTTCGGTGCACTCCTGGTGAAACTCGCGGCAGTCCTCGGCGCTCGCCGCCGCCGCGGGGCGCCGCTCGCCCATGAGGAGCACCGCGGCGCAGGCACCGACGGCCAGGAGCCGTCGCCTCGGGTGGCGCGGCGTCCGGATCATGACCGGTGCCCCGCGGCAGCCGCCGGCGAGAACTCGTCGCGGGCGGCCGATGAGCCGGCATCCGTGGTCGTCTCCGGTTTCGTGCTTCATCTCGGGTCTCCTTGTTGGGCGTCCTTGCTCTACCGGACGAGCAGCCTTACGAACTGCGCCCGCCGCCTCGCGGTCGGCACCGCGATGCGCGCGCGCGGGCGGAAGATCACACCACGTCTGCGCACGAGCGGCACTTCGCGTCCGCTCTCCGCCAACAGACTCCCGTTCATGGGACGTACAACTCAGCAACCGCCGCGCCAGGCGCAGCGGCCGTGGCATCCGGCCAAGCGCGGGCGATCCCCGGACCAGGGCCGACCCGTCCTGCCGGGGTTCCGGCACGCTGCCGAGCGCTCGTCACGCGCTCGGTCCGCTCGCAGTGCTCGTGGGCGCGGCATCCTGGCCGGCGTGGCCGTGCACATCGGCCTCATCGGCTATCCAACGGCGGTCGCCGGGTGGCGTGGGTGCTCTGCTTGGCGACTCGGTCTTCTTGTGCGCTCTGCCGGCGCGGCGGTGCAGCCTTACGGCGCTGGGACGCCCATGCCCGGGTTGCATCCTTCGTGCGGCTCCCGGGGGCGCCGTGGTCACCGCGGTGGCGGGCTCGGCTTCAATGCGCTCGGACGCCGCTTGCGAGCGGCGCGGCGGCGAGGGTCGCGCCCCGTCGCCGGCTGGTGCGCCGCAGGTGCGCCGGTGTCCGCGCGCGAGCGGCCGTCAGCTGATGGCGCGAGCCGGCCACCGCCCGGGTACGAAAGCGGATCATCGGGGCGCCTCGTCCGGCAACGGACACGTTAGCGGTCCGCCACGCACGCAGTCCGGCCCGAACGTAGTCCGGCTCGAGATCGAGGGTCTCGCAGATCACGACGAACGAGAACGGCCACGTCGCTGCGTCCGAAGCGAACCACTCCTCCGCCTCGCGGAAGAGGCGCCGACCGCGCTGGCGGGAGGAGCTCACGTAGCGTTGATACGAACGGATCGCCTCGTCGAGAACCGCGAGCATGAGGCGATGCTCCGGCGGCCTCGCCTCGTCGTTGCGCAGCAGGTCGGCGAACTGGGATAGAAGGATCGTCTCCTGCTCGCCGTCCGTCGCAGCGCGGTGTACGTCGGATGCAGCCTCGATGGCTGCCAGGCCTACGGCACTCATGCCGGCCTCGACCTGAGGGCGGCAGATGGTGCCCGAATGGCGTCGTCACGGGAGCATCGCGGTCGAAGCGGCACGACGACCGCGAGTCGGCGGGGAAGACCCAGGACGGCTCTCTCGGGATCACGATCGACGTAGACGCTTCCGGGAGCGACGCGCAGGGCGAGCTGCCGCCGGGTGCGCGGGATAAAGATTTCCATGCCGAGGCGGTCCAGGGCTCGATTGATGTCCGTCAGGGTCAGCATGCCGCCTTTCAGCAACGACCGCGCCAGCGAACAGACTGCACGCCCAGCGCGAATGCCGTCGGCGAGCACCATCGCGTTCAGCGACGGAGCGGGGAAACGTCGACGACGTTCCCGTAGATGAAGTCCACCTCGCCCACGACCGCTGCCGCGGCCGCGGCCGCCAGCGCCGGCGGAATGGCGGTTGGGAGATCGCCCGAGAACTGGGTCGCGCCTTCGGGGTCGATGTCGACACTCAGCCATCCCACCTCCTTGCCTCCGGTGGCGTGGAGAGTGGCGCGGTAGGTTCCTGTGAGCGCATTCCGGGTCGATGTGCCGCGGTCGAGCGCACCCCCGCCGCCGGACGCGCGCTCGAACACGGTCGTTCGCACGGCCGCGCCGCCCGCGGGCTCGATCGTGAGCCTGAGCTCGTCGTCGTTCCAGGAGGGGACGATGCGGCCGAGGACGGGCGCCTTCTCAGTCGTACCGCTGCGCACCACGGCAGCATCGGGGCCGGTCGCCCAAACTCCGGCGACCGCCACACCACCTTCCCGGTAGACGAGCGCGGGCTCGCCGTGATGCCAGAACCGGCCGTTGGCAACGAGCCTATCCGTCGTGCCGTCGGCTCGGTCGATGACCAACCCTCGATGCGTCTCCCGAGCCGAGAACGTCGCCGCGGACGCTGCCGGTGCGGCCGTCGCTACCCCGCAGGCGACGATTGCGCCGAGCAGGACCGTCCGCTTCCGCGCTTGTTCGAAACGAGCCTTCATGAGATGCCTCCCTTACTCGAAACACCATGAAACTGCAGGAGCTGTGCCAGGAGCGAACGTCACCGAGCCGGTTCGATTGCGCGGCCGGCATGATGCTTCCGCTGCCGACATCTCGGCGCGTGTCGAGATAGCGGCAGCGTGGCGTCCCATCTTAGAACTTGCTGGCCTGACGACGTCAGCATCTGAGACCGTGACCCGGCTCTGGGTGCACTGGCTGCCGGCACGAGCGTTGCTCGAAACGTCGTGGTCCCGTTCGTCGATACCGTGCCGACGACGGTGCCTGTCCGCCGGTGGCCCCTTATGCCGCCGTATCGCCTCGGCGACGTCGTGGGACATCGCGACGCTCACCCCACCGAGCAGCACAGCTACGAGCGATCACCGCGTGCCGTTCGCCGCGCCCGCGCGGCCGTATGCCGGCCCTGGAGCGCGAGACCGTACACCCCCTGCTGCTCCCCGGTTGGGCCCAACCCCACGCCGACGAACACCATGTCGTTCACGATCGCCGGGCCCGACGTGATGATGCCTCCGAGGTCGAGCTTCCGGAGCAGCGCACCCGTCCCGGCATCGAAGGCCCGAAGCTGACGCGAGCCGTCGCCCACGAAGAACAGACCGCCCGCGATCCCAGCGGGCCCGAAGCTGAAGACATTGCACTCCGTCGGCGGACACTGCCACGCGACGGCGCCGGTCGCGGCGTCGAGAGCGAAGATGTAAGGCGGCCCGGTGAAGGTGGCGGCGTAGATCTTCCCGAACGCGACCCCCGTGGACGGGCTGAATCCGCCGGCCTCCCCTCCCGCCACCACCGCTTGCTGCCAGACGAGAGCGCCGGTGTCCTGATCGACGGCGTAGTAGACGCCGTTCTTGCTCCCGACCCCGACCAAGGGAGAACCGCGAAGGAGACGATCAGGCCCAGTGCCCAGAGCGCGATCAGCAGGATCTGCGAGAGCGGGCAGGATGACGAGAGGAGACCCGCGACGGCGGCAGCCCATGCGTGCATGGTGCGTGGCAGCGCGGACCCGGATCACCCCTCGGCGAAGAGCACCGTCGACAGGTACCGCTCGCCCGAGTCCGGCAGCACGGTGACGATCGTCTTGCCGGCGAACGCGTCGTCGCGCGCGAGCCGGAGCGCCACCGCCGCCGCGGCGCCACACGAGATGCCGGAAAGGATGCCCTCCTCCTTGGCGAGTCGCCGCGCCATCTCGACGGCCTCCTCGTCCGACACGGTCTCGACGCGATCGACCATGGCGAGGTCGAGGTTCTCCGGGACGAAGCCGGCGCCGATCCCCTGGATCTTGTGCGGCGAGGGCGTGAGCGGTGCGCCCGCGAGGGTCTGGGTGATGACGGGACTCTTCGCCGGCTCGACCGCCACCGACAGCAGGGGCTTCCGCTTCTTCACGAAGCGCGACACCCCCGTGATCGTGCCGCCGGTGCCGACCCCGGAGACGAGCACGTCGATCGCGCCGTCCGTGTCTGCCCAGATCTCGGGGCCGGTCGTCCGCTCGTGGATGGCGGGGTTGGCGGGATTCCGGAACTGCTGCGGCATGAAGAACCTCGCCGGGTCCGAGGCGACGATGTCCGTGGCCTTGCGGATCGCTCCCGTCATGCCCTCCGGGCCCGGGGTGAGGACGAGCTTCGCGCCGAACGCGGCCAGCACCTTCCGCCGCTCCAGGCTCATCGTCTCGGGCATGGTGAGCACGAGAGCGTAGCCGCGGGAGGCGCAAACGAAGCCGAGCGCGATGCCGGTGTTGCCGCTCGTCGGCTCGACGACCTCGACACCCGGCTTGAGGACCCCGCGCTCCTCCGCATCCCAGATCATCGAGGCGCCGATCCGGTCCTTGACCGAATAGGCGGGGTTGCGGGCCTCGAGCTTGGCCAGGATGCGCGCCTTCGTGCCCGCGCCGATGTGCTTCAGGTGGACGAGCGGCGTGCCTCCGATCGAGCGGGAGTTGTCGTCGAAGATGCGTGCCATGCTGGTCAGATCTGGTAGTCGGGGACAGGCTGGTCCACGTGCATCAGCTGCGGTGTGCTGGCGACGATGCGGGTCTTCGGGGGGACGCTCTGGGTGAGCCACACGTTGCCCCCCACCACGGAGCCCGCGCCGATCCGCACCGGGCCCAGGATGGTGGCGCCCGAGTAGATGATGACGCCGCTCTCGATGTCGGGATGGCGTTTCCTCCCCTTGATGACCCGGCCCTCGGCATCACGGGGGAAGTTGAGCGCGCCGAGCGTCACGCCCTGGTAGATCGTCACCTCGTCCCCGATCTCGCACGTCTCACCGATCACCACCCCGGTCCCGTGGTCGATGAAGAAGCGCTGCCCGATGCGCGCCCCGGGATGGATGTCGATGCCGGTACGCGAGTGGGCGTACTCGCTCATGACGCGAGGGACGATCGGCACGCCCTCCGCATGGAGGACGTGTGCCATTCGATACACGGCAGTCGCTTGGAGACCCGGGTAGGCGAGGATGATTTCCTGCAACGACTGCGCGGCCGGATCGCCGTCGTAGGCCGCCTCGATGTCGGTCCCCAGGACGGCACGAATCTCCGGGATCTCGGCGAGCAGCCTCAGGGTTGCCGCCTCCGCCTTGGGGCCGCAGTCCTCGCAGTCGGCAGCCGAGACGGTGCGTCCGCTCTGGAAGCGCAACCCCCGCTCGATCTCTGTGCGGAGCCGCCCGGCGATCGAGCGCACGCGCGTCATCGTGCGGGCCGCGAGGTCGGCCGCGACGAGGTCGCTCGTCTCGAGGTATCCGGGGAACAGCACGCGCAGCAGATCCTCCACCACGCCCCAGATGACCTCGCGGCTCGGGAGGCTCCCGCCTTCGAGGTGGGCGAGCTCTCCTTGCCGCCCATAGCTCGCGAGGATCGAGCCGACACTGTCCTCGAGCTGGCGGTCGTCGGGCGTCGTCACGGGGTGACCACTACCATAGGGCGGCCAGCGCGGACGAGAGTGCGTCGATGATCCAGGTGCTCGAGCACGAGTACGACGAGGTCACGTCCGAGGACTCGGCGCCTCGCCGTCCGTCATGAGCGGCTGGAACGACCCGGCCGGGGCCGCGTCGAGCTCGGCCCAATCGACCTCCTCCTCCAGCCGGTGAAATGCCTCGTCACCGATTGCGCCCTGCTCGCGCAGCCGGTGCAACGTCAGTCGCTGGGCCGTGATCGCGCGCAAGCGTAGCCGGTCGTGCTCGGTCGGGCCCTGCGGCTCCTCCGGGCTCGCGGCCACCTCGCGGGCGGCGAGGTACCCTTCGCGGACGGCCGCCGCCGCGGGCGAGCGCTCTCCCGCGAGGGTGTCGAGCGCCGCCTGCATGATGCCGAGACGTCCGCGCGAGATCTCCCGCTCCACCCCGCCGTCCGTCTCGAAGCCGAGGCGGTCGAGCAGCGGGCGGAGCGTGAAGCCCTGGATGACGAGCGTTCCCAGCACCACGCAGAACGCGGAGAGGACGATCAGGTCCCGGCCGGGGAACCCCGACGGCAACGCGAACGCCGTCGCGAGCGTGACGAGCCCACGCATGCCGCACCAGGAGACGAGCAGGCCGCCCGCGACTGTCGGCGGCGCCATTCCCGGCGTCAGCGCGACCCCGACCCAGCGGTTCTTCAGCCGCGCGACCGTGCTGTAGGCCATCACGTACGCGATACGGACGACGATCACGGCTGCCAGTACGGCGCCGCTCACGAGGAGTGCGTGGAAGAGGCTCTCGCGCGACAGGCGGTTCAGGATGGGTCGCGCCTGCAGGCCCATGATCACGAACGCGAGCACGTTCAGCACGAAGACGGCCGTCTCCCAGACCGAATACGTACTGACGCGGTTGCGCGCCGTCGCGCGGCGCGACGCTTCCCGGGAGAGCGCCATCCCGTAGGTCACCATGGTGATGATCGGCGACAGCCCGACGCGCGCGGCGAGCAGCCAGACGCCGAACGTCCCGACGAACGTGAGCACCGTGAAGCTCGCCGCGTCGCGGACGCGTGCGGTGCCGAGCAGGTACAGCCGGGCGAGGAGCCATCCCGCGACGGGGCTTCCCACCGCCATCAGCGCGACGATCGGCCCGGTGTGCCCGAGAGTGACCGTGCCGACGGCGGCCCCGACCGCGATGCGATAGACGAGGAGCGCCGTCGCGTCGTTCAGCAGGCTCTCTCCCTGGAGCACGTGCAGGATCCGCCGCGGGAGACGCAGCCGGCCGAGGACGGCCGCGGCCGCCGCGGCGTCCGGCGGGGCGACGATGGCGCCGAGCGCGACCGCGGCGGCGATC